>FTEO01001349.1_pt1 | contig 22887 bp, 21 predicted proteins | sample 1640211 | NCBI WGS metagenome assembly FTEO01 (sample SAMEA3914816, study PRJEB12502) | metagenome | biome: forest; material: soil | place: USA | collected 2011-09-16 | depth 0.3 m | reverse complement strand
CGTCGACGGGCAATCCAGCACGCCCGGGCGCAAATCGGGCAAACCGTCCACGTAGAGTGCCGGCGCCATCAGAAAGACTCCACGAGCGTGCAGAAGTGAGGCGGACGCCACGGACACATAGCCGCCCATGCTCGAGCCCACCAGCACAAGATCTCCAGCCAGCTCCTTGCAGGAATCGACGAGTCTTGCGACGCGCGCACGCGGCTCCTCGATCCCGCGGTAGTCGACGGAATGCGCCTCATAGCCTTCGCTGCGTGCCACCTCCGCGAGTGCCGAGATTTTCCTGCCCCAGGGTCCGCTCTCCTGTCCGTGAGAGAACACGACGTAGCGCGTGGTCACGGGCGGACCCAAGGCGGCTCGTCCAGCGGCTGCATGCGATGAGCCCCGGGGCTGCGACTTGGCGGCCAGGACTGCCCGAAGGGGTGGGAAGGGATCATGTGGGACGAATAATGCAAGCAATGCAAAGCGGACACCAAATGCGTTTTGCGATTTTCCCGATTTCGGGCGATTCCGGCACCTTCCGCTGACCTCCCGCGGAAGACGATACGGCTTGAGTGTGGCCACGCGCTCGCATAGATTCCCGCAGGCTCCGGCGGAGCGCTCCTGAAGGCTCCATCGGAACCCAACGCCGCTGAAGGTTCACCCATCGAAGGCAGGCCCTTCGGAGGAGCTTCGTCATCGCCGCGGATCCCGTGGCCACCCGTCAGCAGATGGACTGGCTCAGCATGACTTACACCAACGCCATTGGCCCGACGCTGCGCTCCTGGCAGAAATGGTCGGGCTCACGCTTCGGCCGGTGGCTGTTCGCCCGAACGGTCGCTCGCCGCGCCCCGTACGTCGGCCCCCTGCGGCCGCGCTTCCTCGAGCTGCGTCCTGCGTTCTGCAAGGTCTCGTGCGCAAAGCGCAAACCTGTGCAGGGGGCGCAGGGGGCGGTGCACCCTTTGGCTATCGCCAATCTGTGCGAGCTGGCCGCGGGAATGGTGACGGAAGTGTCCATTCCGCCGACGCTTCGCTGGATTACCCGCGGTATGACGATTGAATACCTGCGCAAGGCGCAGACCAGCGTCACGGCCACCGCCCGCCTGGACAAGAGCGAGTGGTCCGATAGACAGAGCGTCGGAGTCCCCGTCAGCGTCGTGGATGAGAACGGCGCCGAAGTCGTCCGCGCGGTCCTGAGTGTGGTGGTCTCGCCGCGCAAACCCGAGAAGGTGATGTGAAGTCCGCCCCTCTTTGCTCAAGACTCAGCCGCGCAGGATCGACGTCTCGATCTCCCAACCCACGCGCTGCCGGGACGTCGCAAGACGGTTGACGGATACCGGCCGCGCACGACTGGCTCCGACCTGGTGGGTCACCAGCCACGTGTCGAATTCACCCGGTTTACTCGTCGCGAAACCGTAGAGCAGATTGCACTTCCCCGCGGCGATCGTCTCCGGCCGGTTGACTCGCTCGTCGCAGATGACGAAATGGCTCTCTTCCGCGGTAGCGCCCGTGAAGGCGCCGCCTTCGGCCAGCCCGTCCAGAAAGGACTCCGCCTCTGCCTGGACCTTCTGCCACGTCGTGGAGGTATTTGGCTCGAGCAGCACCCAGCGCGTGCCTTGCTCGATGCTCGCCGCGACGAATAAGGCGAGGCGACGCGCAGACAGGTACTTCCAGTCCGAAGAGCCGCTGCCGCCACCGGCCAGCGTTCTCGGGCTTACCCCCGCCCGATAGCTGGACCGCACAGAGGCCAGGACGTTGATTCCGGCCTGGGTGAGTCGCGTCCTGTCAGTTTCGGACACCGGTACGGCTGGACGCAGTCCCGGGCGCAGCACCGCATCATCGCTTTCCGCCGCAGCCCACACAGGCCAGATTTCGTCGGAGCGTGCAATCATTCCTGCCGCCGCGCCGCACGAGGCGAAAGTCTCCACACGGCCGCGAAGGCGATCGAATGCCTGCACGCGTGGGTAATACATCACCGCGCTATCGCTACGGAAAGGCCAGACCCGCATCGCATCGAGTGCCGTGCGTGGCGAAATCCAGCTCGTCGGAGGATCCACGATCATCATCGCATGCCGCTCGCGGCAAAATTTCGCCGCAACCAGCAACGTGCTCCAACCGACGTCGTGCTCGCGCGCGAGCGGCGGGATACACAGGAAATTAAATCCCTGGGCGGCGGTGAGAGCGAACACGCCGGTGTGATCGATCGCAGAACCGATGACGTCGTAGTCCGTGATCGGACCGCCGTCGTCGCCGTCGGGATTGGAAAGGGCGTACCCGATGGCCGACCCCGCGGGGCCGCCGGCGGGCTTGGCCGGCCGGGTGGTCGGCGCCGTGCCGACGACGCGCACCAGGCGGGAATCCGCCAGAACGTCGCTCACGCAGCGCCCGGAATCCGGTGCGCCTGAAATCCGGCGGAATATCTCCTGATCCTCTATCAGCTCCGAGCCGGCGAAACGAACACGCTGCACCACGAGGTTGAAACGGTCCGGTTCGCTCTCGTTGATGCCGTCGTAGTCGACGGAGGCGCGAATATACTCCCGCGACCCGGGATTCAGACCGACGAGGCGCAACGGTCCCTCGGCGGACGGCAGTGTGAGCGTCGGCGGGCGCGCCCCGTTCGCGACGCGCACGATGTAGGCCTTCAGTCCGCCGTTCTCGAAGAACTGCTCGACCGCATAGGAGACCGTGGAAGGCTGCCACAGGCCGCCGAAGTGATGCTGAAACTCGGTGAAACTGGTAATCAGCACGGGCTGATTCACCGGTCCCTTGAGCGTACGGCCTACGAAGGCCGCGATCGCCGTGGCCACGCGGGCGATCGCGTGCTCTCCTCGGCTCTGTTCTGCGAGTTCTACGCCGGAAGTGCGGCTGTCAGCCACCCAACGAGACCTTTTACGGCCTGCGGCCGATATCTGCTACGGCCTGCGGCCGGACTTTGTACGGGGCCTGGCGCCCCGGAAAATCTTCCGGCGCAGGCGCCGGGAGCTCCGCAACAGGCGACGCCCCGCTCTTATTGGATCCTTCTCTCGAGCCGTACGAACTCTAACATAGCGCGCGGCTGCGAGTCGTCACTTGGCGACAGAAGATGGCGGGACCTGCGCTGGCGCGGCCGGTCGTGAGGGTCGCTCGTCGCGGCGTTTCGATTCCTCATCGAGCCCGCGCTCGAGGTCCTCCCGCTTGCGGGCGATCTCGGCGAGCATCAGATGCAGCCATTCCGAGAGTGCGGCCAAGGCTACGACCCTTTCTTGTTCAACTTCGCGGACGCCGGCGTCTTCCCGCCGCGCGTCGCAGCGTCGGGGGGACCCGCCGGGGTCGCCGCCACGGCCTCGGCGGGAGAGGCCCCGTTTGATCCGGGTTCGATCTCCGACAGCATCTGCTGGAAGGTCGCCTCATCCAGCGGCAGATCCGACTTACCGTCCCAGGTCGAGCCGTCGGGAACCTGATTCTGCACGGTCGGCGCGGCCGCCAGGATCTGCTCCACTCCCGCATCGGTGGAGGAGATCGACACCGGCAGCCCCCGGGGCGCCCGCGAGAACCTCGACACGAGATCCCAGCTCACCTGCTCGTTGTGCGCCTTCAGCTGTTTCTGGAGCGTCGCGGCCAGCGACTTGCTCAGCAGCTTCTTCGGTGCCTTCTGCCATTCGCGCGTGTCGTCCTCCAGGACGTCGAACGGCTGCATGTAAAGTTTCTCGTCACGCCAGCCGAACACGAACGGCTGGTTGACGACGCGTACCTGCGTTCCGATGGGCACCAGGTCGAACAGTTGCGCGATGTCTTCCGGATACAGGCGGATGCACCCATGGCTCGAGCGCAGACCGACACCCGCCGGCTTGTTCGTGCCATGGATGAGATAGCTTGGCCATTGGAGATAGAAGGCGTGACGACCCAGCGGGTTGTCGGGGCCCGGACCGATGACCCGGTCGAGCTGCTCGCCGTTCTCGCGATGTTCCTTGATCACGGAGACCGGAACGGTCCATTTCGGATCCTTTTGCCGCCGCACGATCTTGGTGACACCCTCGGGCGTGGACCAGCCCACCTTGCCGATTCCGATCGGATGCGTGATGACGACCTGCGGCTCACCGACCTTGTGAGGCGGGAAGTAGAACAGCCGCATCGCAGCGATGTTGATGACCACGCCCTCGTGCGGGGCGTTCGGAAGAATGAACTGCGTCGGCAGAACGATCCGCTTGTCGGCACCCGGAAGCCACGGATCGACACCGGGGTTGGCGCGCACGATCTCCTCGTAGCCCACGTTGAAGCGGCGGGCGATGTCGGTAAGCGTGTCCTCCTTGGTGGAGCGGGTCGTTTGCACCGCACCGATGATGTCCTGCTCCGGGAGGAGCTCGAACTGTTCCGTCTGCACCGGCGGAGGCATCAACGGCGCGGCCGGCGCTGCGGGCGGCGGCGCCTCGTGCTGTGCCGGATGCAGCAGACTGCATGCGGTGATCGACAACAGCAGGCTTAGGGCGAGCGCGACCGCAACGGCGGCACGAAGGCTGAATCGTTCGAGCATCATGATCCCAAGGATATATGACATCGCATGCGTCGCAAGACGCGGACTGTCCGCTAGAGCAGAACAGGCTGATTCGGAAGCTCGTCCGTATCGCGACGAGCGGGCGGAAAATGCCGCGCGAGCAGCTGTCCGACGGCGGCCACGGCACCTACGGAGCCTGCCTCGAAGCGTCCTGCGGCAAAGTGTCGCTCGATTTCCCGGCAGATCGCGTCCCACTCGGATTGCTCGATGACTGCGGTCAGGCCGCGATCCGCGACGATCTCCACGACGCGGTCGGCGAGCAGGACGTAAATCAGCACGCCGTTGTTCTGTGCCGTGTCCCAGATATCCAGTCCACCGAATACCTGCGCGGCCCGGTGTCGCGGAGTGAGGTCGTGCCACAGCTCTGGAAGATCGAGGGCGGTCTCGACCGCGAAGCGGATTTCACCGGCGTGCCGGGACTCGACCTCGCGCACGGCCGCCTCGATCGACTCGAGCACCTGGGGCGGGAATCGCCGGCGGGTGCCCCAGCGAGTCGCACAGAGGTGCCGAGCGAGCCGGGCGAGGTTCATGCGCAAGCTACCAGCGACCGGAAGCGCCGCCGCCTGAGAAACCACCACCTCCGCCGCTGAAACCACCACTTCCGCCGCTGAAGCCGCCGGCTCCGAACCCACCTCCTGCGCCCAAGCCGCCGCCAAAACCCCCACCGAAGCCGCCGGAGCGGGGGTAATTCGACCAGCCGCGGGTACCGGCGGGCCCGCCGAAGAGCGAGAAGACGAGCGCGAGGAGGCCGACGAAGGCTGCGACCAACAGCGTCTGGCCCGCGAGCCACAGCAGCACCCCGGTCGCCGACCCGGTGAGGACCGAGCCGGCGGCGCGGCCGAAGAGTGAGCGAAGTAGGGTCGATCCGACGAACACCGCGATGAACAGGAACGGTAACCAACCGCCGATCCCCTGCGGCCGACCCTGCCAGCGCCGATCCGGCGGCGGCAGCGGTTCCCCGTCGGCGACGCGAATCATCTGATCGAGTCCGGAATTGATCCCGGCATAGAAGTCGCCCTGGCGGAACAGAGGTGTGATGGTATCGGCGATGATGTGATTCGAGATCACGTCCGTGAGGGCACCTTCGAGACCCCTGCCGGCCTCAATCCTCATCGCGCGATCGTCCTTAGCCACTATAAGCAGCGCCCCGTCGTCGATGCTCTTGCGCCCCAACTGCCACTGATCGACGACGCGGATCGAGTACTGCTCGATTTCTTCCGGATGGGTCGTGGGGACGATGAGGACGGCGAGCTGCGAGCCCTTGCGCGCCTCGAATTCCTTCAGCTTCTCCTCGAGCGCGGACTGCTGCGCGGCGGTCAGCGTCCCGGTGAGATCGGTGACGCGCGCGACCTTTGGAATCGGCTGCAGCGCCTCTGCGCTACACGGGCCGGTGACACCCACCAGCAGCCCCAGAAGAATCAGGCCGCACGCCGCAGCGCGGCGGGCACGAGACGCATTCCGGCTCATTTCGGGCCGGTTGCGGGCTGGACTTTCGTCGGCGGAGCGCCGCCGGCGGGCTGGGGGGGCGGCTGTGCGGCGCCGAAATCGACCTTGGGAGCGGTCGCGATCGTCGCTTCATCGGTCACGGTGAAATTCGGCTTCACCTGGAAATCGAACATCTTCGCGGTGAGGTTCGTGGGGAACGAGCGGACGCTGGTGTTGAACACGCGCACCGCGTCGATGTAGCGGTTGCGCGCGACGGCAATGCGATTCTCCGTGCCTTCCAGTTGCGACTGCAGATCGCGGAAGTTCTCGTTCGACTTCAGATCCGGGTACGCCTCCGCCACCGCGAGCAGGCTCTTGAGCGACTGGGTGAGCTGATTCTGGGCCGCCTGAAATTTCGCGAACGCCTCGGGGTTGTTCAGGACCTCCGGAGTGACCTGAATGGAGCCCACTTTCGCTCGCGCCTCGGTCACGCCGATGAGCACCTGCTGCTCCTGCTGCGCGAAGCCCTTGACCGTGCTCACGAGATTCGGAACGAGATCCGCGCGGCGCTGATACTGATTCACAACCTCGGACCAGGTCGCCTTGACGTTCTCATCCTGGCGCTGCAGGTTGTTGTAACCGCAGCCGCCGAGGGCCATGCACAGAGCCAGCGCTACCGGGAGCATCGAGCCGACAGACCACGACGAACGCATCGAGACGCTCCTTTAGGGGATTCCGACCTCGGGGACGGTCGAGCGCCCGATGGGCGCCGCAACACCGTTGACAGGCCGGTGATTGTCACACGGGCGCCGGCACACGGGTACAGGTCACAGTTGCGGTGCGCCGCCTCAAGAAAGGGCCCTGTCGGGCCGATACCGGCGTCATGACCGCGGCCCTCAGGAGGGACCGCAGGCGGAGCATTCTCAACCGTGACCGGCACTTACAACTACTGGCTTGTCCTCCTGTCGGTCGCCGTGGCGGTATTCGTCTCCTATACGGCCCTCAGCCTGTCCGCGCGGGTCGCGAGGGCGCACGGCCAGTCGGCCCGGATCTGGGTGCTCGGCGGAGCGCTCGCGATGGGATGCGGCATCTGGTCGATGCATTTCATCGGGATGCTCGCCTTCTCGCTGCCGATCCCAATCTCCTATGACATAACGACCACCGTGGCCTCGCTGGCCATCGCCATCGTGGTTTCCGGCTTTGCGTTGGCAATGGCGAGCCACCCCGAGGTCCGTCTGCTGCGCCTCGCGGCGGGCGCCACGATCATGGGCATCGGAATCTGCGCAATGCACTACTGCGGCATGGCGGCCGTCCAGATCTCACCGATGATCCGTTACGAGCCCGGCCTGCTAGCCGCCTCAGTGGCGCTCGCCATTATCGCCTCGTTTGCCTCACTTTGGCTGTTCGTCCAACTAAGGACGGGGCGCTCCTGGCAGATGGCGGTTGCCCGGGCAGGTGCGGCGTTCGTCATGGGACTCGCCATCAGCGGCATGCATTACACGGGCATGGCCGCGTCCCGCTTCGGCCGCGACTCGTTCTGCACCGGCACGGTCGGCATGAACAGCATCTGGCTCGCAACGACGGTGGGTGTCTTTGCGTTTGCGTTGCTGTCGATCACGACGATCCTGCTGGTGTACGACGCGCACCTGGAGTCGAAGACCCGACGCCATAACGAGCAGCTCGAGCAGGCGAACGCGCAGCTGCAGCACGTCGCGACACACGATTCGCTCACGGGTCTGCCAAACCGACTGCTGCTGGCGGATCGCCTCGACCAGGCCATCGCGCAAGCCGAGCGTCGCGAAAAGCGGTTCGCCGTGATGGTGATGGACCTCGATCGATTCAAATCCATCAACGATTCACTGGGACACCTGTGCGGAGATGAACTGCTCAAGGAAGCGGGACGGCGCCTTGCATCCCGATTGCGCAGGACCGACACGCTCGCGCGACTGGCCGGCGATGAATTCGTGATCCTCATCAACGAAATCGGTGGGCTGCACGATGCCGAATCCGTTGCGAGCGGCGTGCTTGCCGATATCGGCCGGCCCGTTGCCCTGGCGGGCCTCGACGTCCACGTCTCGGCGAGCATCGGCATCAGCGTCTATCCCGACGACGGCATCGATGCAGAGACGCTGCTGCAGCACGCGGACGCAGCGATGTACCACGCCAAGAAGAACGGTCGCAGCGGCTTCCAGTTCTTCACCTCCACGATGAACACCTTCGCGCGCGCGCGCCTCGAGCTGGAAAACGGCTTGCGCCGCGCGATCGCGCGGAACGAGTTCGAGCTGCACTATCAGCCGAAAGTCGACGTCGAGACCGGCCGCGTCGACAGTGCAGAGGCGCTGGTCCGCTGGCGCGACCCGAAGCGCGGCCTCATCGCCCCGAGCGGATTCATCCCGGTGGCCGAAGAGACCGGACTCATCGTGGCGATCGGCGAGTGGGTGCTGCGGGAGGCGTGCCGCCAGGCGCGGGCGTGGGAAACCAGTGGTGTGGGTCCGATCCGTATCGCGGTGAATCTCTCGGCGCAGCAATTCCGCCAGAAGAACCTGCTCGAAACGGTGCGCGATGCGCTGAATCACGCCGGCCTCGAGCCGCGATTTCTGGAGCTCGAGCTCACCGAAAGCGCGGTCATGCATGACGCGGAGACTTCGATCGAGATCCTGCGTCGGATGTCCGGCCTGGGCGTGCGCATCTCGGTCGATGACTTTGGTACCGGTTACTCGAGCTTGAGCTATCTGCGGCGCTTGCCGCTCGACAAGCTCAAGATCGATCATTCGTTCATCCAGGAAGTCACGACGAGCCGCGACGACGCCCAAATCGTGCGCGCCATCGTCTCGCTCGCCCACAGTTTGCACTTGAAAGTGATTGCCGAAGGCGTGGAAACCGAGGAGCAGTTGGATTTCCTGCGCCGACTCGGCTGCGACCAGTATCAGGGGTTTCTGTGCAGTCCGCCGGTCCCGGCGGAAGCCTTCGCCAGGCTGATGCGCGAGGGACTCAAGAGCTCTCGCGAGACGCTTCCGGGCCTGAGCCTGAACGACACGATGATCAGCCGCGCGCTGCGGACGAAATAGGCAAAGTCGCCCCTTTTGCCGGCCGCGTAATCGTGCGCCGCGGCCAGACTCCGTCGCAAGCCTTGGCCCACTCCGCGCCGCAAGCGGCCTTGATCCCATAAAAAAACCCCAGGGTTTTGCGGCCCTGGGGTTCGTAAGTGCGGACTTTCGATGAAGGGAAGGAAGTCCGCTAGGGGATAATCAATGCAACCGGGCCCAGTGGAGAATCTTGATCTCTTCCGAGTCCAGCTCGAAACTTTGCGCCAGCAGTGAGCGCAGCTCGCGGGTGCCTCCCGCTGGTTCCAGCGGCTGTCGCAGCTCGACCACTCCGCTCCACTCGCTCGCGTTGTCGGCGCTCCTTGCTTGAGCGTCGCCAGTCACGAAGTGGGTGTAGTACTTGGTGGCCACGGTTGAAAGGTTAGTGGCGCACGCCTTCCACGTCCGTGAAATGTTCCACAGATCACCCCGGTTTTTGTAAAGATCATTGCGACATAATCCTCACCCCTTGCGAGGGGGGCCGCCGGATCTATCGATGGGACGTTATCGTGCGCCGCCCGCGGCGGGCTCCAAATATATAACTCCAGATGGCGCGCAGCGTCTGCGCGACGAGTTGGACGCACTCTGGCGCGTGGAGCGTCCGAAAGTGACGCAGGCGGTCTCCGAAGCCGCAGCCCAAGGTGATCGTTCCGAGAACGCCGAGTACACGTACGGCAAACGCCGCCTGCGCGAAATCGACCGGCGCGTTCGCTTTCTGCGTAAGCGCCTGGATGGAATGGTGATCGTGGACCAGCATCCTTCGGATCCCAACAGGGTTTTCTTCGGCGCCTGGGTGGCCGTCGAAGCCGAGGACGGCTCGCAGGTGCGCTATCGCATCGTGGGTCCCGACGAGTTCGACCTGGCGCCCGGCTTCATCAGCATGGACTCACCGCTCGGACGCGCGCTGCTGGGCAAGAAGCTCGACGACGAATTCACGGCCGAGCTTCCCGCGGGGGCTCGAACGTTCGTGATCGTCGCGATCGAGTACCCAACGTGACACGTTCGCCGCCGCACGCGGGTCAGATGTTCCGCGGGTCGAACTATCAGGTCTGTCCTGCTGACGGTGCAGCTCCGAATGAAATCGAGCTGCGCAACGCAGCGCGCGGCGAAGCTGGCGCGGCTCACCAGATCACTCTGACGTTCTTGAACTGCCAGGGATCGGACTTGTCCACGTCTTCCGGAAACAGACGCTCCCGCTCGTGCAGCGGCGTCCAATCGGTGTAGGCGCCCGAGACGGGGCCGAGGTAGGGCATGCAGATGTCAAGGTTGCGGCGGAAGTCGATTTCGTCCGGCTCGACGATTCCGCAATTCGGATTCTCTATCGCCCAGACGATGCCCGACAAAACCGCGACGGTCACCTGCAGGCTGGTCGCGTTGTTGTAGGGAGCAAGCTTGCGAGCCTCATCGATGGACAGCTGCGAGCCGAACCAGTACGCGTTCTTCTTGTGTCCCGCGAGCAGCACCCCCAGCTCATCGATGCCCGTCACGATGTCATTCATCAGGATGCGCTGCCGTTCCTGCTGGACGTAGTTACGTCCGGCCAACTCGTGAACCGACATCACCGCCGAGTCGCATGGGTGATAAGCGTAATGCACGGTCGGTCGGTACACGACCTGCGCTCCATCTTTGACGGTGTAGTAGTCGGCGAGCGCAATCGATTCGGAATGGGTGATGCAGAAGCCGTGAAAGTAGCCCGCGCGCGGCGTCCAGGTTCGCACACGCGTTCCGGCGCCCGGCTGCATCAGATAGATTGCAGCCATGCACCCGAAGTCATGCCGCTTCCCGTCCCGTGGGAAGTTGCGCTCGTGCGTGCCCCAACCCATCTCGCTAGGCTGGGCACCTTCGCTCACGAAGCCATCGATCGACCAGGTATTGACGAATTCGCCGGCTTCCTTCGGGACGTTGGAGACCTGCGTATCACGCTCGGCTATGTGGATCACCTTCACGCCCAGCCGTCGCGCCAGATCTCCCCAGTCGCCGCGCGAACTCGGGCTTCCGGTCTCGGCGCCGGTGTCCGTCGCGATATTGAGAAGCGCTTGTTTCACGAAGTGGGAGACGAGGCCGGGGTTGGCCCCATGCGTGAGCACGGCCGTCGGCGCGCGGGCGTTGCCCGGCCGCAGCGCAAGGGCTTCCTCGCGGAGCGCATAGTTTGTTCGGCGACCCGGAGCAACAGTGGGATCCGTGTAGCCGCCCGGCCATGGCTCGATGCACGTATCGAGGTACATCGCGCCCTTCTCCCAGCACAGCTTGATCAACGCGAGGCTCGAGACCTCAACGGAAACGTTCACGAGGAAGTCCCCGCGGCCCAGCAACGGATTCAGGATCCGGCGGAAGTTCTCGCGGGTCAGCGGTTCCTTGATGAGCTTGACGCCCAGCTCCTGTGCCTCCTGGATCCCACGCTCGTGAGCCGTCACGATCGTGACGCGGTCGGACGAAATGCCTATGTGCCTGAGGATGAGCGGCAGCACACCCTGGCCGATGCTGCCGAAACCGACCAGCAGGATGCGACCCGGGAATTCGACGTGAACTGGGTAATTGCTCATGATTCTCCACTGTCTGCAAGGCACGACCACGGGGCCCGCCTCGCACGGCGGCCTTCTCCTAAGCTACTCCTACGTGGTCGCCTCGACCCGTGCGATGCATCCCGCGCGCTGCGCCCATTGTAACGCTCGGCGTGGCGCGCCAATTCGCCCGCTCGCACCGCGACCCGCGCGCTGCGCTCGCGTGAGAAGTTGGCTGCCAACGCGGCCTGACTAAGTCCGCCAATGCGGCGGATACGTCCGTTCGTAGCCGGGCAGTGCTTCGACTCGCGCCAGCCACCGGCCCAACGCGGGGTAATTGGCGTCCATCGGCAGAAACCGGGAGGCCAGGTCGCGTGCGTCCGGCTTCTCGAGTGCGCGCCGCAGGATCTGAATTCCCGGAAAGATCACCATGTCGACGGCGGAAAAACTCTCGCCGACCACCCAATCCGACTTCGCAAGCCGCGCTTCGATCGTGCGCGCCTCGCTGGCCGCGGCGTGCATCGCCCGGGTGATCTCATCGTCCCGCAGATCTGCCTTGCGGAACACCGCGTTGGCAATCGTGGTCACCTGCGGCTCGATATAGGCCTGGTACTCGCAGATCACGCGCATGATCGTGCCGGCTTCCTCGGGCGAGCGGCCGAAGATGGGCGGATCGGGGTATTTGAGGTCCAGGTAGTAAAGAATTGCCAGCGACTCGAAACAGACGTAGTCGCCATCCTTCAGCACAGGAACCTTGCCGCGCCAGTTGAGCGCGAGCATCTGTGGCGACTTGTGCTCTTGCTTGGAAAACTGCAGAAGGTGACCGGTGTAAGGCAGTCGCTTGTACTCCAGCGCAAGAAGCACGCGCCAGGCGTACGGACTGCCGCTCCCCCAGTAGACGTCCATCGCCATCATTCTCTCGCACAAGACACGGCTGCCACGATTGTAGCGACAAGCTCACCGCGCCGAAAATGCGAACCTGCGAAATCGTCGTCGGGGGAAGAGCCACCGCCACCGCCCGGCCCGGGCCGCCACCGATTCCAAAAAGGGCAGCTCTCGCGAAGCGGCGGATATCGCGGCCTGAGCCTGCGGTACGCTCGGGGGGGTGCGGCCGGCCGCAGGCCGCATTCCGCCGCACATCAAGGAACGCCATGCCGACTACACTGATCGAACCCGCCGAGCTCGCCGGATTCCTGCAGCAAACGCCCCGGCAGGCCCATTGGGCCGTAATCGACTGCCGCTTCGACCTGACGCGTCCGGATTGGGGTGCGGACGCCTATGCCGCTGGACACATTCCGGGATCCTCCTACGCGCACCTCGATCGCGACCTGTCCGGCCCGATCACCGAGCATTCGGGGAGACACCCCCTGCCCTCGCCCGAGAAGCTCGCCGCAACGCTCGGTGGACTCGGCATCGACCGCCGGACCCAGGTCATCGCGTACGACCAGGACAACGGCGCCCTCGCCGCAAGGCTTTGGTGGCTGCTGCGGTGGGCGGGTCACGCGCCGGTCGCGGTGCTCAATGGGGGACTCGCCGCGTGGCAGCGGGCGGGGTTTCCCGTCACGGCAGAATCGATTGAGCACACGCCCCGGCAATTTGAGGTCTCACCTGAGAACGCCCAGATCGTCAGTTCGGCGCAGCTCGAGGAGATGATCGCCAAGGGCGAGCTGTCGAGCGGCCAAACCGCGCTCGTCGATGCGCGCGGCGCGGACAGGTTCGCGGGCGAGAACGAGACACTCGATCCGGTCGCCGGACATGTGCCGGGCGCACGTAACCATCCGTTCGCCGGCAACGTGGATGCGCAAGGGCGATTTCTCGGGCCGCCGGAGTTGCGCACCCGCTGGCTGAGGACGCTGGGGAGGACGCCTTCCGAAAGTTGCGTTGTCATGTGCGGCTCCGGAGTCACTGCTTGTCACAATCTTCTGGCATTGGAGCGCGCGGGGTTGCGTGGCGCACGGTTGTACGCCGGCTCGTGGAGCGAGTGGATTCGCGATCCGGGCCGGCCCATCGCACGCGTCGCACCCAACGATCCGGTTTTTTGATATCGTGACCTCACGACACACCTCGAGCGAAGCGCACCGAATCTGTGGCTGGGCACCGGAGTTTGACGGACCAGCCACGCGCATTTTGAGCACCAGGCACACGTGGCCGCAGATCCCAAAAGCGCCGTCAACGGCGGCAACCGCAAGTTCAATCCGGCTCAGCCGTGGCGGGTCGAGGATTCGCTCGAGCTGTATCACGTCAACGCCTGGGGCAAGGGCTACTTCTCGATCAACGACGCGGGCCACGTCATCGTGCGTCCCGACACGCAGGCGGGTACCGGTCGCGATATCGACCTGTTCGAGGTTGTCGAAGGGCTGAAGGCGCGCGACCTGACGACGCCGGTCGTGGTGCGGTTCTCGGACATCCTCGCGCATCGTCTGCGCAACCTGCACGCCGCCTTCGCTCAGGCCATCGCCGAGAACGACTACCGGAACCGCTATGCGGCGGTGTATCCGATCAAGGTGAACCAGCAACGGCTCGTCGTCGAGGAAGTCTATCGCTACGGCTCGGAATTCGGCTTCGGACTCGAGGTGGGCTCCAAGCCGGAGCTGCTGGCGGTCATGGCGATGACCGAGAATGCCTCGGACCGTCTCATCATTTGCAACGGCTTCAAGGACGACAGCTACATCGAGGCCGTGACGCTGGCGACCAAGCTCGGGCGCACGATCATCCCGGTGGTCGAGAACTTCGAAGAGCTCGCACTCATCCTTAAACACGCGCAGGTGTACGGTGTGCGGCCGCGCATGGGCGTCCGCGTCAAACTCTCGAGCGAAGGCTCCGGCCGCTGGCGCGAGTCGGCCGGGGAGAAATCCAAGTTCGGGTTGTTCATCACCGAGATCCTGGAGATGTTCAACGTGCTGAAAGCGCACGACATGCTCGATTGCCTGCAGCTCGTGCACTGCCACCCGGGCAGCCAGCTGCAGGACATCCGGCGCGTCAAGGATGCGATCAACGAGCTCGCGCACGTGTATGCGGAACTGAAACTGATGGGGGCCGGCCTGCAGTACATCGACGTCGGCGGCGGCCTCGGGGTCGATTACGACGGCAGCGGTACCAACTTCTCCTCGTCGATGAACTACACGCTCAACGAATACGCGAGCGACGTGGTGTATCGCGTCGGCAGCGTCTGCAAGGCCCGTGACATTCCCCACCCGATGATCATCAGCGAGTCGGGGCGCGCGGTCGCCGCGTACCACAGTGTGCTGATCTTCGACACCCTCGGCTCATCCGCACTCGATAAGTTCCGGGTCACGGGGCTCGAGACGGAAGATTACGATGGCGACGAGGAGCTGCCGCAGCCGGTGCAGGACCTGTTTGAAGCTTACCGCTCCGTCGGCGAGCGGCGGCTCGTCGAGTGTTACCACGACGCGCTCACGGCCCGCGAGCAGACCCTGCAGATGTTCAATCTCGGGCTGCTCACGCTCGCCTTCCGGGGTCTGGCCGAACGCCTGTATTGGGCGACCTGCGCGAAGATCCGCGACTACTGCCGTAAGCTCGAGCGGCTGCCCGAGGAGTTGGAGGACATAGAGTCGATCCTGTCCGATACCTACTTCTGCAATTTCTCGGTCTTCCAGTCACTGCCTGACAGCTGGGCGATCGACCAGCTCTTCCCCATCATGCCGATCCACCGCCTCGATGAACGTCCGACGCGTATCGGTGCGCTGGCGGACATCACCTGCGACTCGGACGGGAAGATCGACCATTTCGTCTCCATGCGGGACGTCAAGCGCGCGCTGGAGCTGCACGAGCTGAAGGCGGGCGAGCCGTACTACCTCGCCGCTTTCCTGGTGGGTGCGTACCAGGAAACACTCGGCGATCTTCACAACCTGTTCGGCGATACCCACGTCGTGCACATCAGGCTGCACGACGAGGGCGGCTGGTGGATCGAGGAGATCGTCAAGGGGGACACGGCCAACAAGGTCCTGGAGTACATGGAGTACGACGTTGCGGAGCTCTACCCGGCCCTGGCCCGCGACTGCGAGCGGGCGATCCGTGACGGCCGCATGACCATTGCCGAGAGCCAGCACTTGAAGCGCTTTTACGAAAGGGAGCTCGACGGCTACGCGTATCTGGAGCCCTCCGGGGTGTGACCGCAGCTTAAGGTGCTCGCTCGAGTCCGCGGCTGCCTCCTGCCGACACACGCGCCGTTCAGTCCGGCACCTGTGTGAGTCAGGTTGCCACATTCCCGCTTGCTCTCGCCGACCCTTACCAAGGTCCTCCCAAGACCGAAGGCGGACGGGTTTTCCAGACGTTTGCTTCCCGCAAAACGCGGGAGTAGCATTCTGATGCGTTCGTGTCCGCCATGGATGAGCTTACCTCCCGTGACTCGTGTTGATTGTCTGGTTCGATGCCCGTGTCCGTCCTGGACGGGTAGCGCGCGCAACGGCTACCTCGCGCAAAAGGGGCACAGCCTTTCGATGAGCCCCCGCTCACCCATGCACGAACGTAGGTGCAGGCCGCAGGCGCCAAGCGTTACGCGCATTGACTTTAAGAACTGCCGATCGTGAGCCTTGAAGCCTTGACCTGTTTGACTGTTCACGCGGGCAATGCGAGGTGCGCTCGCCGCGGCCCGCTCTTCCAAGAGAGACTTCCGGATGACGACGATTTACGTGGGCAATCTGCCCTTCAACGCCACCGAGCTGGACGTTAAATCACTGTTCGAACGTCACGGTAAGGTGGATTCAGTCAAGCTCATCAACGACCGTGAAACCGGCAAGCCGCGCGGCTTCGGATTCGTCGACATGCCTCCGACCGAGGCGCAGACGGCCATCCAGGCGCTGAATGGCTTCCAAATGGACGGCCGGCCGCTGCGTGTCAACGAAGCCCAGGAACGTCCGCGCCAGGGAGGAGGACCGTTCCGCCGCTGAAGGATCGTTCGGCTGATCCCTGGCTCTCATCCCAACCCCGCCTCGTGCGGGGTTTTTTTATGTGGAGTAATGTGCGCGCTTGCTTTCGAATGAGTTGCAGGACCGTTCATGCCGCAGACACGGAAACCGGACCTGGCCCAGGTCCTGGCGGCCCTGACCGCCGCACGGCTGCTCGCCGTGCTGCTGATCTGCGGATGCGCGACGACCAGCAACCGGCAGACGACGACGCAGGCGCTCGATACCATCCTTGCGGGAACGCAGCGCTCGGAGGAGAACCGGGCGCGCGACCCGTTCCGGCATCCAAAGGAGACCCTGCTGTTCTTCGGCCTGCGTCCGGAGACCCGGGTGATGGAGGTCTGGCCGGAACCGGGGTGGTATACCGAAGTCATTGCGCCGCTGGTGCGCGACAAGGGCAAGTACTACGCGGCGGTCGTTGCCCCAGACCCTGCGAGCCGCAACCTGACCAACAGGTTGGATGGCTACCGGCAGAAACTGACGTCCCGTCCGGACCTCTACGGCCGGGTGGAGCTCGTTACTTTTCCGGCCGACGGGGGCGATGTGGTGCCGCCCGACTCGATCGACATGATCGTCACCTTCCGCAACCTCCACAACTGGATGGCTCGTGGAGTGGCGGCGCAGGCCTTCGCGACGATGTACAAGGCGCTCAAGCCCGGCGGCGTGCTCGGGGTCGTCGAGCATCGCGGCATCCGCGGAGCGCCGCAGGATCCGCAGGCCAAGAGCGGCTATGTCGATGAGGAATACGCCGTCCAGCTGATCGAGGCACAGGGGTTCAAGCTCGTCGCGACCTCGCAGGTCAACTCGAACCCGAAGGACACGAAGGACTACGAACAGGGGGTATGGACCCTGCCCCCGAGTTTCCGGCTCGGCGACCGGGACCGGCAGAAGTACGCCGCCATCGGAGAAAGCGACCGCTTCACGTTGAAATTCGTGAAGCAGAAGAGACGCTGAAGTTCGAGCCGGGCGGCGCCCGCGCGGCCATCCGTCACCACATTTCCTTGAGTCGCGCGCTGACATCGAGCGTCGACTGCTCGGATTCCTGCAAACAAGCCTCACCGTCGAGGTTGGAGCCCCGGTAGCTTGCCGCTTCCAGGTGCTTGAGGACCTTATCGGTGAGGAAACGGCTGCGGCCGCCGTACACGTGAGCGTCGCCCTGCCGCGACTGGTTGGTCAGATGGAATCTGAGTGGCGCCAGCAGATGCAGATCGTCCCGCGCCCGCGTGAGACAGACGTAAAGCAGGCGGCGCTCCTCCTCGATCAGCTCAGTCTTGCCGGTCGAGAATTCCGACGGAAAGCTGCCATCCACGACATTCAGCACATACACCACGTCCCACTCCATTCCCTTGGCCGAGTGGATCGTGCTCAGCGTGAGGAAATCCTCGTCCAGCACCGGGCGGCCGGCCAGATCGCTGGTCGCGTTGGGTGGATCCAGAGTGAGCTCCGTGAGAAAACGCTCACGGGAGGGGTACTGGCCCGAGAGCAGCTCGAGCTGATCGAGATCTCCGAGACGGGTATGAAAGTGCTCGTAGAGCCGCTCGAAATGCGGACGGTACCAGTCGCGCGCCATGTTCAACTGTCCGGGCCATTGGCGTTGGGGATCGCCCAGTACGGCCATCAGCTCCGTGAGCTTGTGCCAGCCGGCGGCGGCGGGCTGGGGTGGCGTGAAGGTTTTCAGGGAAGCGAACAGATTCCCGTTCGCCTCGAGGTGATCGATGGCCTTGCGCGCATTGGCCGGCCCCATGCCCGGCAGTAGCTGCGCCACGCGAAACGCGGCGATCGTGTTGCGCGGGTTGTCCGCCCAGCGCAGCACGGCCAGCAGATCCTTGATGTGGCTCGCCTCGAGAAACTTCAGGCCGCCGTATTTGACGAACGGAATCTGGCGCTTGCTGAGCTCGACTTCGAGAATGTCGCTGTGGCTCGAGCTGCGGAAGAGCACGGCCTGGCGTTTCAGCGGCGTATTGGCCTCGCGGCGCTTCAGCACTTCGCTGCAGATGTATTCGGCCTGAGTCTGGATGTCGTCGACCGTCACGATGCGCGGCTTGACACCCTCGCCGCGGATCGAGAGCAGGTGTTTACGGTATTGGCGCGGCGCCTCCGCCATCACGGCATTCGAAACTTCCAGCACTTCCTGTGTCGAGCGATAGTTCTGCGCCAGTGTCACGACTTCGGCCCGGGGCTTGAAGCGGTCGGGAAAGCCGAGAATGTTCTCGACTGCGGCGGCGCGGAATGAGTAGATCGCCTGGGCATCGTCGCCGACGACCGCGAGCCCCGCGCCGTCGGGTCGCAAGGCGTGCAGGATGTCCGCCTGCAGCTTGTTGGTATCCTGGTACTCGTCGACGAGCACGTGATCGAAGTGCGCACCGACGTGCTGCGCGAGCCGCGGTTCCGACATCATGACGTGCCAGTACAGCAGCAGATCATCGTAGTCGAGCAGGCTGCAATGCTGCTTGCGCTCGACGTACGCGCGATACAGCCGCGTCAAATCCGCCTCCCACTGAGTGCACCACGGGTACTGCTGCTCCAGGGTCTCCTTGAGCGGCTTCTGGGTATTCACGCGGTAGGAGTAGATCTGCAGGCAGGTTTCCTTGCGCGGAAACCGCTGTTCCTTCGCAGCGAGTCCCAGCTCCTGGCGTAAGCCGTCCAGAACGTCCGCCGCGTCCGCGCGGTCGAGAACCGTGAACTGCGGATCCAGCTTCAGGTGACGGGCGTAGTGACGCAGCAGCCGATTACCGATCGAGTGAAACGTGCCGGACCAACTCAAGCGCTGCTGGATGGACTGACCGACGCCGCCGATGGCATCGTTAAGGGCCTTCTTGGCGATCTCCTGGGCGCGCCGGCGCATCTCGGTGGCGGCGCGACGCGTGAACGTCAGCATGAGAATGCGGCCGGGATCGACCCCGTGCAGCGCGAGATGCGCCACTCGGTGCGCGAGCGTGTCGGTCTTGCCGGTTCCGGCCCCGGCCACAATCAGCAAAGGTCCGGACTTGAACCCCTTGTGATCGGGCAGCGGCTCGCCATGGGTGACAGCCTTCCGCTGGGGACCGTTCAACTTCTCCAGATGTGACGTAGTCGACATGGTGCAGGCCGAATATACGGAACGAGGCTGCCGGCTGTCACCGCCGGGCGTCACTTTGTGGCAGCGTTTTTTCCCAAAACGTGCGCAAGTTGACGTGCTGGCACCCTCACTTCAGCAACTCCGCGGCCAGTTCGTCGTAGCGCGGCGGCCGCAGAGCCGCATCGAACTCGAGCCGCCGGAGCGGCAAGTCCAGGAAGGAGCCCCCGGCCTGCGCGGGCGAGACGGCGAGCTGCGCATCGCGGTGCCCCGCGTGCCTGCCGGGGTCTGCCGCCCGGTGACGCAAACGGCTCAGACGGATCGACTCCTCGACCCGGCACATCACCTGGACAGCCTCGGTGTCCGGGTGCAGGTCCGGCGGGAAGGCTTCCTGCAACATCGCCTCATGCTCGCCTGAGCGGAAGTTGCCTTCGAGGATCAGCTTTGCACCAGCCGCCAACAGCTCGCGCGCAATTCGTATCTGGACGGCAAAGCTTGCATCGCTCAACCGACGCGAGTGCGCACCGTCGCCGGTCCCGAGCACATCGAGCAGCGGCTCTTTGATCAGGTCCTTGCCGATGAGGGGAACGCGAAACCGCCGGGCAAGCTCTCGTGCCAGCGTGGTCTTGCCGGTGCCCGGGAGTCCCGTCACGACGATGAGGCGCGGATACGGCATACGACTGCAAGTGTACCTTCGGCTATACGCACAGAGGTTCGGCCAGTACTCTTGGCGCGCGAATGACTAAAGATCTGAAACCCGACAAGCGCACCGTCCAGTTCCGCGGACGGATCATCTCCCTCACTACCGATGAGGTGACGCTACCCAACGGGCACCGTGCAGAACTCGAGGTCGTCCATCATCCGGGCGGCGCGGCCGCCGTGGCAATCGATGCCGAACAGCGGGTCTGCCTGCTACGGCAGTACCGTTATGTCGCAGGGGGATGGATATGGGAGCTGCCGGCGGGCAAGCTGGAGCCCAACGAGCCTGCACTCACCACGGCGCAGCGTGAGCTGGTGGAGGAGGCTGGAGTCAGTGCGGCACGCTGGGAGAGCCTGGGCACGTACCTGAGCTCCCCTGGGATCTTCACGGAAGTCCTGCACCTGTTCCTGGCCCTGGACCTGCAGCCCGCCCAGCAGGCGCACGAGCAGGCGGAGGTCATCGAAGTCCACTGGGTCGCGTTCACGCAGGCCTACCAGTGGGCGATCGAGGGCCGCATCCAGGACGGGAAGACCGCCATGGGGCTGATCCGCGCGGCCCACGTTGACGCAGTGCGCGCCGCGGCGCCTGAAACTGAATCGTGACGCATGTCTCGGCACCGAACTGCACCGTAACGGTACCGTGAGCATGCCGGTAGGGGCCGGAAAGAGATTGGACGTAATCCCGTGGAACAACCGAAGAAAAGAACGGGCCTCGACAGTCGTCAGGATCCTCTGTCGCAAGAAGGATCCGCTGGCGAGGACCGCCGAAGGATGGCGCGAGTCGTGCACGACGACCGCGGCAACGCGAGTGTTCAATGGCACGACGCGCCCGATGACTATGAGCGTCCCGTACTCGAGATCGAGTCCTCCGGCATCCGCGCCGGGCCGAACGGGCGCCTGGGCGTGGATAAGCTTTCCATCGAGCCGTCGGGTTTCGACCCGTACGCCAGCTCCAGACCCGTCGAGCGCAAAGCGCCGCAAGCGTCCGGCAATACTTCGCGCACCGATCTGCGCAAGCTGTCCGACTGGATCAAGCTGATGCGCGAGATCGAGGAGCGCAAGAAGCGCGGCGAGGAGCCGGAAGAGGAATAGACGTCAGGCCGTTCGCTGGATGTGCGCGACCTTGCGCGCGTTCGTCAGACGATAGAACCTGCGCAGCTCGGCCAACACCTCGCGATCGGAATCGGCCCGCGCGCCGCGCAGCGAATGCTCGAGCTTGCGGCAAAAACGCTGCGCATACCGACTCGCCTCGCGGTACAGATCTTCACGACCCTGCGCGAGCGCCGGATCGATGCGCGTGCGCTCGAACAACAGCCGCATGAGCTCCGCAGGAAAGCGTTCCGGGAACTGCTTGCGCAGCAGCCAATAGCTGGCCACGTACTTGTCGACTTCCGCCTGCATTTCCAGCTCGAGCAGGCTGACGGGCTTGTCGTGCCCGGCGTTCCAGGCCAGGTATAGAAAATGACTGACTCCCTCCAGTGCCGTCCAGCAGTCCGCGACATTGCCGTCGTGGAGGCTCTCGATGGGATCCGCGCGGCGCAGTCGCTCCAGCAGTGCCGGATCCAGGTACAACGACACGCCGACCTCACCCACCTCGTCGGCAAGCGGTTGCGCGAGGATGAGCTCTTCGTCGGACAGGCTCGAGCGCGCCGCCGGCGGGAGAGCGCCCCGATCGGTGACCAGGAAGTCATAGACGTCGTGAGCGACTCTCACGTCGTAGATCTCCCCGATCAGATCCTGGAGTCGAGTCAGGATCATGCTTTCAATGCGCAAACGTCGTCGGGCTCGTGGTCGGATCGACGCCCAGACGTTTGAGAATCTCGTAGCTGCGGCGGCTGCCGGTTTTCAGCCAGATTTCGTAGAGCCGCAGGATGTCCTTGTCCGAATGGGCGTAGGAGGTCTCGCTCAATTCGTTCAATGCATCCACGAGCGGCTGAAACTTGTCGGAGAGCTCCGCGAACACGCCGCCGAGCACTCTCCCGCGACCGCGCGACAGCGCCTCACCGAGCGTCGCGTATGCCCGTCCACCCATCGCGATGTAGTAATCGATGTCGATGAGCTTGCGTGCGAAGCCGCGTGAAAAGAATCCAGCAATGAACAGGGACACGTCGCCCAACCTCTGCAGGCCGCGGTTGCGGTCGCCCGCGCACGGCGCCTCCAGCGCTTCGGACAGCATGACGACGAGCGGTTTGAGTCGCGTGCCTTCCGGCGTGCTGTCGTAGAGCGCCTCGGAGCGGGCAAACAGGGTCAGCAGGTTGACGACGTAATGTTCCGTCTGATCCTCCACTGCGAGCCGCTGTTTCTGCAGCGCGCCGTGCAGGGAGTCCTTGAAGAACTCCCGCAGATTCGCGACCGGCAGCACGCGCGTCGAGATGGTCTGACCGTCACTCATGGCTTTGAGGCCTTCAGGTTGTGGTCCCCCTCATCTACTAATACAACGGCCGTCCGCGGCTAAAGTTCACCCCCGATGGCGCAAGGATTCCGTGACCGGAGTCGCCGATTCACCTGTCGTTCAGCCAATAAGTTGCGTGCGGCCTGGGCGGCGACCCCGCGCGGCGCGCGCAGCCTTGGCAGCGGAACCGGTACACTGCTGACAGACGGTCAGCTGGCAGAGGTGTTCCGTTGACTCGAGATTCAACGCGCGCACGCGGCGCGGGTCTGTGGGGCCTGTCCGGCTACCACTGGCTGG
>FTEO01001278.1_pt1 | contig 23030 bp, 22 predicted proteins | sample 1640211 | NCBI WGS metagenome assembly FTEO01 (sample SAMEA3914816, study PRJEB12502) | metagenome | biome: forest; material: soil | place: USA | collected 2011-09-16 | depth 0.3 m | reverse complement strand
TCGCCTGCGGTGTTCGACACGTTGGTCGGGTTACCTCTCGACCCTAATTGGAACACCCACGGGACACATGGGCTTGATGGCAGAATTGTGCATGTCCGCTTCGTGCGGAAAGCCTTACCTGCTTCAGCTCGTCCCACTTGTTGCTCTGGTCGAGAGCAACGGCTAGCACCGGCACATGCGGGTGGCGCCATCTGATGCTTCCGTGACCTCCGCCCGCAGAGCCCTGCGGGCGCAGATCCGGACGCAACGCCGCAACGTTCCCCCCGAACATCGCGCGCTCGCGGCCCGTCTCGTCGCTCGCAACATCGATCGCGCCTTCCACCTGCGGCCTGGCCAGCGCATCGCGGTCTATGCCTCGCTTCGGGAAGAGCTCGATACCACCCCTCTCATCTCGCTCGCGCGGCGCCGCGGCTGCCGCATCTTTCTTCCCCGCATCATTCGCCGCACCGGCTTCATCCGCTTCGTCGAATCCCTTGCGCAGGGCCGCGCGAGCGTGAATCACCTGGGAATCGTGGAGCCGCAGGGCTCCACATCGATCAGCCCGCGCTGGCTCGACCTCGTGCTGCTGCCGCTCGTCGGCTTCGATGCGCGCGGCATGCGCCTCGGCATGGGCGGGGGTTTCTACGATCGAACCTTCGCCTTCCGCAACATTCATACCGCCTGGCGCAGGCCACGCCTCGTGGGTGTGGCCTACTCCTTCCAGCAACTGCCATCGATCGAACGGCAGGCGCACGACGTGCGCCTGGACGCGGTCATTACCGAAAAGGGGGTCGTGCGATGTCGTACTGGCTCATGAAGACCGAACCTACCTCATTCAGCATCGATGACCTGGCGCGCGCTCCGCGCAGCACCAGCGCATGGGACGGCGTCCGCAACTTTCAGGCGCGCAACATGCTTCGCGATGAGATGAAGCGCGGCGATCAGGCCTTCCTCTACTACTCGAGCACTGCCGTGCCGGGCATCGTCGGTGTGATGGAGATCACGAAGGAAGGCTATCCGGATCCGACCGCATTCGATCGCAAGCACCATCATTACGATCCCGAATCGGATGCGAAGCAGCCGCGCTGGTTCATGGTCGATGTGAAGCTCGTGAGCCGCTTCGAGCACATCATCACGCTCGAAACACTGCGTAAACATGCTGCGAAAGAGCTGAAGGGGATGATGCTGCTGCGACCGGGCAATCGCTTGTCAGTGAGCCCGGTGGATGCGGCTCACTGGAAGTTCATTCGCTCACTCGAGTGATCAACGACGCGCGCAGTTATCACAGAGCGCGCGTGCTTGCTTGTTTTTTTGATTCGCGTGCGTATACTCCGACCCCGGACTAACCTGTTAACTGGAGATGCACACATGGCAAAAGCGAAAAAGAAGGGCAAGAAGAAAGCTTCCAAGAAGAAGTAGGCCCTTGAAATTCGGTGAGCGCGGAATTTTCTCCGCGCTCACCGGACCGAAACGAAGATCCAAGCCCGCGCAAGCGGGCTTCGTCGTTTCTGGACTCACGATCGCCGCGGTGATACATGAAATGGCTTGATTCAAAGGACTTGCGCAGTGGGCAGCGATAGCCGTGAAAAGAAGCAACGCGCCGCGTTGGCGGCACTTCAGTACGTGCACGAGGGCATGGTGGTGGGCGTCGGCACCGGTTCGACGGTGAACTGCTTCATCGATGCGCTCGCCGCCGGCACCGTACGCGTCACCGGTGCCGTATCGAGCTCCAATGCCTCCACTACCCGCCTGCGTGATGCCGGCATCGAGGTCCTGGACCTCAATGAAGTCGGATCACTCGCGGTTTACGTCGATGGCGCCGATGAGGCGACCCGGGCGCATCACCTCATCAAGGGTGGGGGTGCGGCACTGACACGCGAGAAGATCGTGGCGGCGGCATCGAAGCAGTTCGTCTGCGTGGTCGATGACGGCAAGATCGTCACGACCCTCGGCCGCTTCCCACTCCCCGTCGAAGTGATCCCGATGGCGCGCACGTATGTGGCCTCGCGACTCACCGCCCTGGGTGGACGCCCGGTGTGGCGCCAGAACGTGGTGACCGACAACGGCAATCATCTCCTCGACGTACACGACCTGACCATCACTGACCCGCCCGCGCTCGAGCGTGAGATCAACCAGATCGTCGGTGTGGTCACAGTCGGACTCTTCGCGCAACGCGGCGCAGACGTGCTGATCGTCGGCACCGACACGGGCGTCGAAACGCTCTGAGGAAGTCTTCGAGGAGCTGGCACCTTCCATTCGTTAACGTTAACGCGCCGGCATTCAGCGCCCACTCGTCCGTGAGGTCATCACTGATGAGATGAGGCCGCGACGTCAGAGCCGAACCTTCACCTATGAGATGAAGTCCCGCGCAGCGTGACGATCACCGCCTCATGTGGGGATCTCAACGTGTTGGGATTACACGTTGAGAAGCGAACAAAGGAAGATTCCGGATGAAGAGCCGGATCAAGAAAAGACCGGCTCGAAGACGAGGCCGGGTCCGATGTGCTTCGCAAATCGGACTCGCTACGCGAGCGAGACCAGGCCACAAACACGAAGGCCCGCCAGTTGGCGGGCCTTGGTGTTTGTGGCTGGGGGACTAGGATTCGAACCTAGGTAAACGGAGTCAGAGTCCGTTGTCCTACCACTAGACGATCCCCCAATGGTGGATCCGTACGGCCCGGCGCCTTTCGCGCCTGGGCCCTCTCGCGCTAGAACAATTAGCGCTTGGAGTACTGCGGACCGCGGCGGGCCTTGCGACGGCCAACCTTCTTGCGTTCGACCTCGCGCGCATCGCGAGTCACGAATCCGGCCGTCCGCAGCGGCTTGCGCAGCGATTCGTCGTATTCGATCAGGGCACGGGTAATGCCATGGCGGATCGCGCCGGCCTGGCCCGTGATGCCACCGCCATCGACACGCACCGTGATGTCGAACTTGTCCGTGAGCTGCACGGCTTCGAGCGGCTGGCGCACGATCATGCGTCCCGTCTCGCGGCCGAAGAACTCATCGAGCGGACGCTCGTTGACGGTGATGTCGCCCTTGCCAGAGCGCATGTAGACGCGTGCGGTGGCGGTCTTGCGACGACCGGTCCCGTAATTCGGAGTAGCTGCCATGGTCTTACCGGATCCTTGAAAGATTACAGCTCGAGCGGCTTCGGCTGCTGAGCGGTGTGGGGGTGCTTGCCACCCGCAAAAACGTGGAGTTTCCTGAACATGCGCCGGCCCAGCGGGTTCTTCGGCAGCATGCCCTTCACGGCGAACTCGATGGCCCGTTCCGGGTGCTCGTTCAGGAGCTTATCGAGCGCGATCGACTTGATGCCACCGATGTGCCCGGTGTGGTGGTAGTACACCTTATCCGTGAGCTTGCGGCCGGTGACGCGCACCTTCTCGGCGTTGACGACCACGATGTGATCGCCCATATCGACATGCGGGCTGTAGTCAGCCTTGTGCTTGCCCTTCAGATGGTGGGCAATCTGCGACGCGAGCCGACCCAGGGTCTTTTCGTTCGCATCGACGAGGAACCAGTCGCCGCGCACTTCGGCCGGCTTCGCAAATTGAGTAGTCGCAGACAAGGTAGTCATGAAAATAGCCCGGAATGACGCGCACCTGCGCTTGCGCGCGATCCGCGTTGTGAACCCCAAAAAAGGCGCGGAAGTTTACTGAACGGCCCCCGGCATTGCAAAGTGCGCTTGAGGAACGGCGACCACCGGATAACGCGCCACCTCTATAATAGTGTGTATGGCGTTCCCCCATCTGCCTTCCTCGCCCTCCCTGGATGCCATAATTTCCGTTGTAGACCGGGGGTTACGTGCGATTTTCGCTCCCGCTCAGGCTTCCCGGCCCCTGCCGGCCCGCGGAGCCGCCCCGCAGCTCTCCGAAGCGGAGCGGCGCGAGTCCGGGGCCCTGATGCGCGTGAATCACACCGGGGAAGTCGCGGCCCAGGCGCTTTATCACGGCCAGGCCTTCGCCGCCCGGTCCGAAAAAACGCGCGAAATGCTGCTGCACGCCGCCCGTGAGGAGTCGGATCACCTCGCCTGGTGCGAGACCCGGCTGTCCGAGCTGCAGTCACGCACAAGCTTACTCAATCCGCTCTGGTACGTCGGTTCGTTCACCATCGGTGCCCTTGCCGCCGCGTTCGGAGACCGCGCGAGCCTCGGATTCGTGAGCGAGACCGAGCGGCAGGTGGAAGGCCACATCGATGCCCACCTGGCGCGTCTGCCGCCCGCGGATTCACGCAGCCGCTCGATACTCGAAGCGATGCGGGCCGATGAAATTGCACACGGCGCGGCCGCTCGGACTGCCGGTGGAGTGGAATTGCCGGCACCGGCGCGTTCACTGATGAAGCACACGGCCCGCGTGATGACGCATACTGCGTACTGGATTTGAGCCTTCCACGCCATCTTGCACGTGGCATTGGCTTGCACACGGGATCGGGAATGGCCTTGCCGATGGGAACGCCCGTGCACGGAAATGAGTTGTGTGCCTGTAAATGGCTTGCAGTTGTACAGCCTTATGTATAAAAAGCGCTCGCGCATGCGCGATCCTCGGGGGAGCCGGTAAATGGAAGAGAACATCAAGCCGCTGAGCGATATTCCGGCGATCAACCGCTTTCTGAGCTATTGCCGGATACGGACCGTACCGTCGAAGACGGTCGTGATCCACGCGGGCGATCTGCCGGATGTTCTGTACTACATCATCAGCGGCTCGGTCGAAGTCATGATCGAGGACGAGGAAGGCAACGAGATGGTGCTCGCCTACCTCAACCGCGGCCAGTTCTTCGGCGAAATGGGGTTGTTCTACGAGCAGCCCACGCGCAGCGCCTGGGTGCGCACGCGCAACCAGTGTGAGCTCGCGGAAATGACCTACCCGCGTTTCAGGCAGATTGCGGCGGAAAGCCCCGGCCTGATCTTCGAGCTCGCGACCCAGCTCGCCACGCGCCTGGATCGCACCAATCGCAAGCTCGGCGATCTCGCATTCGTCGACGTCACCGGCCGTGTCGCACACGCGATCATGGACCTGTGCGGCGAGCCGGATGCCATGACCCATCCCGAGGGCATGCAGATCAAGGTCAGCCGTCAGGAGCTGTCGCGCCTCGTCGGCTGCTCACGCGAGATGGCCGGCCGGGTGCTGAAGGTGCTCGAAGAGCAGGGCCTGCTGCGGGCCACCGGCAAGACCATCGTCGTCTTCAACGCGCGGCCGAAGATGAAGACGCGGCCCGTCATCGTTCCGGCCAAGACCGCCGCCGGGGCGCCGAAGTCCCGCATCGAGCCGGATGATGACGACGATGACGACCTGGATGACGATGACGAGGAATAGCCTCGCCTAGCTGGCGGGGCGCTGCCACGGCGTCCGCTGTTCATGAAAAAAGCCCACCGATGCGTGGGCTTTTTTCATTCCGGGAGCACGAAAGCGCTAGCTCGCCGCAGCGCCGATCGCTTTGCGCATGGCCTTGAGGGTGGCGGCGTAATCCGGGCTGCCGAAGATGGCAGAGCCCGCGACGAACGTGTCCGCGCCGGCGCGGGCGATCTCGCCGATGTTGTCTGCCTTCACGCCACCATCGATTTCCAGCCGCACCGCGCGCCCGCTGGCATCGATGCGCTGGCGCGCCTGCGCAAGCTTGGTCAACGCGCTGCGAATGAATTTCTGGCCGCCGAAGCCCGGGTTGACCGACATGATCAGCACCAGATCGAGCTTCTCGAGCGTGTAGTCGAGATAGTCGAGCGGCGTCGCCGGGTTGAAGACGAGGCCCGGCTTGCAGTCGTGCTCGCGGATCAGCTCTATGGTGCGATCGATATGCTCGGACGCTTCGGGATGGAAGCTGATGTACGTGGCGCCCGCCGCCGCAAAGTCGGGGATGATGCGATCCACCGGGCGCACCATGAGATGCACATCGATAGGTGCCGTAACACCGTGCTTGCGCAGGGCCTCACACACGAGCGGGCCGATCGTGAGGTTCGGGACGTAGTGATTGTCCATCACGTCGAAGTGCACGATATCGGCGCCAGCATGCAGCACGGAGTCGACTTCCGCGCCGAGCTTCGCGAAGTTCGCGGAAAGAATGGAAGGAGCGATCCAGGCAGGCTGCATGGGCTTTAGTCTAACGGTGCTGAGGAGCGCGGCAACATGGAATCCGCGGCGAAACGTTGCTGTGCCGTACGCGTGACGCCTTACCGGGTGAGGCGCTCCAGCGCTTCCCGGTATTTCTCGCTCGTGCGCGCGATGATCTCGGGCGGGAGCTTCGGCGCGGGTGGGGTTTTGTCCCACTCGAGCGTTTCCAGGTAGTCGCGCACGAACTGCTTGTCGAAGCTCGGCGGGCTGATGCCGGGCCGATACGTGTCCGCTGGCCAGAAACGCGAGGAATCCGGCGTGATCACTTCGTCGATCAGCGTGAGGCGGCCGTCCGCATCGATGCCGAACTCGAACTTGGTGTCGGCGATGATGATGCCGCGCTCGAGGGCATGCGCGGCCGCGAACTGGTAGAGCGCCAGCGCCGCATCGCGAACCTGGGCGGCAAGCGTTGCGCCGACCGCGCGCTCGGCCTGCGCGAAGGAAATATTCTCATCGTGCGCCCCGAGCGCCGCCTTCGTGGCAGGCGTGAACAGCGGCTGCGGCAAGCGTTCAGCCAGCTGCAGCCCTGGCGGCAGGGCGATGCCGCACACCGCGCCGGTCTGCTGGTAGTCCTTCCAGCCCGAACCGATGAGATAGCCCCGCACGACGGCTTCGAGCGGCAATGCCTCAAGACGGCGCACGATCACTGCCCGCCCCTCGAGCATGGCGCGCTCGTCCGCATCGGCCACTGCACTCTCGAGCGGCCTGCCGGTCAGATGGTTCGGGATGATGTGGCGAGTGCGGTCGAACCAGAAGTTTGAGATCTGGTTCAGCACGCGGCCCTTGTCGGGAATCGGGTCCGGCAGGATCACATCGAACGCCGACAGGCGATCGGTGGTGACGATCAGCAGGGTTTGCGCATCTACCTCGTAGATGTCGCGGACCTTGCCCTCATTGATCTTCTTCAGATTCCGCAGAGCGGTGCGGTGGACGGTCGGCGTCGCCATGGTTTGTGACGGCTTGGGTCATCAGGACGAGGGGGCTTGTTACTATAGCAATGATGATGCGCTGGGCGGGGAAAGTAGTCGGAGGGGTCATTGGCTTGCTGGCCGGCGGGCCGGTGGGCGCTGCCATTGGGGCCGCGTTGGGCCACCAGTTCGACAGCGCGGCGGAAGAAGGCGACGAGGCACCCCAGGGCCAGCCCCGGGTCACCTCCAACGAGGCGGCCGAGCAGTTCTTCCTCTCCACCTTCCGCATCATGGGGCACGTGGCGAAGTCCGACGGTCGCGTGTCGGAACAGGAAATCGCGGCCGCACGCGGTGTCATGGCCTCGCTGCGGCTCGATTCCATGCAAGTGGCCGCGGCCATCAACGAATTCTCCCGCGGCAAGCAGCAGGGCTTCGACCTGGCGGCGGAGATGGAGCGACTGCGCCGAGCGCTGGCGGGGCGGCCCGACCTCCTGCGCATTTTCATCGAGATCCAAGTGCGCGCAGCGCTTGCGGGCAACAACCTCGAAGGGCCCGCACGCAAATACGTGAGTCGCGTTGCCTCGAACCTCGGCATTTCGATGATCGAGCTCGCGCAGATCGAGGCCGTGCTGCGCATCCATCGTGGCAATTTCCGGCCCGGGCAGCAGCGCACGGCGAACGCGAGCCAGCAGCTCGAGCTTGCGTACAAAGTCCTCGAGGTCACGGTGACTGCGAGCAACGAGGAAGTGGTGAAGGCTTATCGACGGCAGCTCAGCCGGCACCACCCCGACAAGCTCAAAGCCAACGGCTTGCCGGAATCGATGATCGAGCACGCGAAGGAACGCACGCAGCAGATCATCGAAGCCTACGACCTGATCAAAGAACGCCGCGGGATTACCTGACTGCACGGGCGGCACTGACGATCAGCGCATTCACCGCGCCCACTCAGCGATCACGGCCTGAATCGCATTCACTCCATCAGTGAGCGCAGCAGGTCCAGGCTGTAAAATCAGGGATGATTTGATTTCGCGCAAGAACCCATTGCGCACGGCAGGCACATCGCTCCACCCCGGCCGCGCGGCCACGGTCTCGGGCCGGAATTTCTTGCCGCACCACGAGCCGAGAATGATGTCGGGCGCGCGGCGTGGCACTTCGAGCGGGTCCGCGATGATGCGGTTGCGACCCAACGACTCGCGCGCAAGCTCCGGGAAGCAATCCTCGCCACCGGCGAGCGTGATCAGCTCGGATACCCAGCGGATACCCGAGATCTGCGGCTCGTCCCACTCTTCGAAGTACACGCGCGGTCGTCGTGGCAACGCGGCGGCTCGGGTGCGCACAGCGTCGAGGCTGGCCGTGAGCGTCGCGATCAGATCGCGCGTCTTGTTTTCGCAGCCGACCATGCCGCCGAGTATGCGGACGGTGCGCAGGATCTCCGCGACGCTGCGGTGATTGAACACGTGCACTTCGATACCCGCGCGCACCAGAGACGCTGCGATGTCGGCTTGCAGGTCCGAGAACCCGAGCACCAGGTCGGGTCGCAGCTCGATGATCCGGTCGATTTTTGCGCTCGTGAACGCCGACACGCGCGGCTTCTCCTTCCGCGCGCGCGGCGGACGCACCGTGAAGCCCGAGATGCCGACGATCCGCCAGTCCTCGCCCAGCAGGTAGAGGATCTCGGTGGTTTCCTCGGTGAGGCAGACGATACGTTCGGGGAATTCGTTCACGCAGGGCCCGAATGCAGCGGACGACGGGAAGCACCCGACGGTATCATGGCCCAATGTGGCTGCGCTTCTGGAGCTTCCTCGACCGGCTGTTCTTCGGGCCGGCAACCGTCGGCCCGCGACTGCTCGCCGTGGTCCTGCGCGTGCTGCGCTACCCGTACGCGGTGCTACGAGACCTCTCCCGCGGCGACATCAATCTGCGCGCCATGGGGTTGGTGTACACCACGCTGCTCTCGCTGGTGCCGCTCATCGCATTTGCGTTCGCGGTGCTCAAAGGATTCGGAGCGCATCGCGCCCTCGAGCCGATCATCTACGAGTTCTTCAGCCCCATGGGAACCGCGGGCGCGACCGAGATCACCGCTCGCGTCATGCAGTTCGCAGACGGTGTCCGCACCGGCCTCGTCGGTTCCGTTGGCTTTGCGCTGCTGCTCTGGACGCTCATCGGCACCATCAAGAAGGTCGAGGACAGCTTCAACTTCCTGTGGCGCGTGGAGCAGCCACGCAGCTTCGCGCGGCGTGTCGCCGAATACCTCGGCCTGCTGATCATCGGGCCGATCCTGCTCGTCGGATTTCTCGGCCTGTCGCACGCAGCGCTCGGCGGCCCGCTGAAGCAGATCACGGCGCTCCCGCGGCTGCAGCAGATCAATCATCTGCTCATTGCCTTGTCGCCCTACGCCATGGTGACTACGCTTTTCACCGTGCTCTACATGTTCGTTCCGAACACCCGAGTGCGATTGCGGCCCGCGCTCATTGGAGCGCTTGCGGCGGGCGTGCTGTGGGCGGCGGTCGGCAAGATCTTCACGACGATGGTCGTCGCCTCGACGCGCCTTCTGATCGTGTATGCGGGCTTTGCGTTCATCGTGGCCGCGCTGCTGTGGACGTATTTCGGCTGGCTGATTCTGCTTGCCGGCACGCGGCTCTCGTTCTACATCCAGAACCCGAGCTACCTGCGCATCGGCCTGCAAGAGCTGCGGCTGTCGAGCGGCGAGGTCGAGCAGCTGGCGCTGCGAGTGATGTACCTCGTGGGTCATTCGCACATGTCTGGCGGCGCGCGCTGGACGATCAACCGCCTCGCCGAGCAGCTCGGTCTTCCCGGCATCGCCGTGGCGCAGATGGGCTCCGCCTTCGAAAAAGCCGGCCTGCTCATCGTCACCGAAGACGACGAGTTCGTGCCCGGGCGCGATATCAGTCGCATCGAAGTGCAGGAAATTCTCGAGGTGGCGCGGAGCCATCGAAGTGGCCATACCACGCTGAGGGGCGTCGAGATTCCGGCGGTGGATCGCCTGAGCGCGCAGTTGGAGGCGGCCTGGCGTGCGTGCTGCAACGGCAAGACGCTGCGGGATCTGCTCGATGAGCCGGAAGAACGGCAGCCGGCCCGCATCGAGCACGTGCCGCGCGAGAGCGTTACTCGCCCGCGATAGTCAGTTCCGAGAGCAGCAGCGAACCCGTGCGGATGGTTCCGCGCACATCGACGTCCGTGCCGAGCGCAACGATGTCGCGATAGATCTGCTTCAGGTTGCCCGCGATGGTGATTTCGTGAACCGGATGCGTGATCACACCCGCTTCGACCCAGAAGCCGCTCGCGCCGCGGGAGTAATCCCCCGTCACACCGTTCACGCCCTGGCCCATGAGCTCGGTGACCAGCAGGCCCGAGCCCATCTGCTTCAGCAGCGCCTGGAAACTCAGTGGCGTGCTGGACGTGCCGACGATGAGGTTGTGAATGCCGCCGGCGTTTCCCGTCGTTCTGAGGCCAAGCTTGCGCGCAGAGTAGCTGCCGAGCACGTAGCCCTGCAGCACACCATCGCGCACCAGCGCGCGATCTCGAGTGGTCACGCCTTCATCATCGAAGGGGCTGCTCGCCAGCGCCTTACGGATGTGCGGCTTCTCTTCGATCTGCAGAAAGGCCGGCAATACCTGCTGACCGGCTGCACCGAGCAGAAAGGAAGACTTGCGATACTGCGCGCCACCGCGAATGGCAGCGATGAAGTGCCCCAGCAACCCGCGCGCCACTTCCGGCGCGAACAGGACGGGGGACTTACGTGTAGTGAGCCGGCGCGCTCCCAGCCGTGAGAGCGCACGTTCACCAGCCTTGCGGCCAATCACGTTGTAGCTCTCAAGCTCCGTGGCATCGCGCGCGGTCGTGAACCAGTAGTCGCGCTGCATGTCCTCGCCCTGCTGCGCGAGCAGGACGCAACTCAAACTGTGGCTCGTGCTCGAGTAGCCGGCGAGAAAGCCGTTGGAGTTGCCATACACGCGGACGTCCCGCTGCGTATTGACGCTCGCCCCTTCGGAATTCGTGATCCGCGGGTCGACCGCAAGCCCCGCAGCCTCGCAGGAGCGAGCCAGCTCCACCGCAGCATCCGGTGCCAGGTCCCACGGGTGATCGAGGTCCAGGTCGGGGATGTCGCGTGCGAGCTCTTGCGGGTCCGCAAGGCCGGCGCAGGCATCTTCGGCGGTGTACCGTGCAATAGTGCACGCCTTCTCCACCGTCTCGCGAACCGCCTGCGCGCTCAGGTCTGCAGTGCTCGCGGAGCCTTTACGCTTGCCGAAATATACGGTGACCGAAACGCCGCGGTCCCGCTGGTATTCCACGGTATCCACCTCGCCGAGGCGCACAGTGGTGGAGAGGCCGCGATTGAGGCTGGCGCCCACATCGCACTGGCTTGCGCCGCGCCGCTGGGCTTCTTCCAGCGCAAGGCTGGCCACGGCCTGCAACTCGGGAATCTGGGCCTCGACGGCTTGCTGCATGAGATCCGCTGAACCTGTGAAACTTCCGGCAGAATTGTAGCAGTCGCAGGCACCGGGCCTGCATCGACGGTAGGAAGATGTCCGACGACCCTGATGAGTACGATGATCGCCCGAGCAAGAGCGAGCGCAAGCGTGACGCGCACGAAGCGCAGAAGCTCGGCGAGCTGCTGATCGAGCAGAAGAGCCTCGATCTGGCTGAATTCGGCCTGCCGGAGCCGCTGCACGATGCGATCCTCGAAGCGCGGCGGCTCACCAGCCGCGCTGCGCTCGTTCGCCAGCGCCAGTACGTAGGCAAGCTGATGCGCGACGTCGATCTCGAGCCGATTCGCGCCTCCATTGCCGCCCGCGGGGAAAAGGCCGCCCAGGAAGCCCAGCGCTTCAAGCGCGTCGAGCTGTGGCGCGACCGGCTGATCGCCGAAGGAGCCCCGGCAATCGATGAGCTCATGAAGATTCGCCCTGGGATGGATCGGGACGACTGGCTGCGCCGGGCCGCCGCCGCGACGGCGGAACGCGAGCGCCTCGGTGCGAGCGGCCCTGCTTCGCGCGAGCTGTTTCGCACTCTCCGGGCCCTGCTCTACCGCGCTACAATCTCCGATTGATCGCAACGCCGGACACGGCAAGGCACGCGCGGAATGAAACCTCTCGTCGGCATCATCATGGGCTCGCAATCGGACTGGGAAACGATGCGCGCCGCCGCCGAGACGCTCGACAAGCTGTCCATCCCGCATGAGGTGCGCATCGTCTCCGCACACCGCACGCCGGACCTCCTGTTCGAATACGCGTCCACGGCCCGCGAGCGCGGCCTCGAGGTCATCATTGCCGGAGCCGGCGGGGCAGCCCACCTGCCCGGCATGACCGCTGCAAAGACCTCTCTTCCCGTCCTGGGCGTACCGGTGCAGTCGAAAACATTGAGCGGGCTCGACTCACTGCTCTCCATCGTGCAGATGCCGGCGGGAGTGCCCGTCGCCACGTTCGCCATCGGCGTCGCTGGTGCCACGAATGCGGCACTGAGCGCGGCCGCGATCCTCGCCAACAAACACGGTGAAGTCGCCGCGGCGCTCGATGCATTCCGCGAGCAGCAGACGGCCGGCGTGCTGAAGAATCCCGACCCGAGAGCGATACACAAGGCATGACCGTAGGCATCGTGGGCGCCGGCCAGCTCGGCCGCATGCTCGCGTTGGCGGGCTATCCGCTGGGGCTCGATTTCCTGTTTCTCGATCCGGCCGCCGCCGCCCCGGCAGGCCAGGTCGCGCGGCAGGTCCGCGGTGAGTTCACGGACCACAAGGCTCTCGCGCGGCTGGCCCGCTCCACCGACGTCCTGACGTTCGACTGGGAAAACATCTCCGTCGAAGCCCTGCGCAAGCTGCCGAAGCGCACGAACATCTGCCCCCCGATCAAAGCGCTGGCCACTGCGCAGGATCGCGTCTCCGAAAAGCAGCTGTTCGAGCGTCTATCCATCCCCACCACGCGCTGGCAGGCCGTCGAGTCGTACACGGAGCTTGCGCGGGCCGTGCAGGATGTCGGGCTGCCCGGTGTGCTGAAGACCCGTCGCCTGGGCTACGACGGCAAGGGCCAGTACGTCCTGCGCCACCCTCAGGATGTTCAGCTCGCCTGGGACGCCCTCGGCAAGGCGCCGCTGCTGTACGAGGAGCTCGTACCGTTCGACTACGAGGTATCGATCATCGGTGCCCGGAGCGCGAGCGGCGAAGTGGCGATCTACCCGCTCAACGGCAACGTGCACGCACACGGCATCCTGCGGCTGACGCGCGCGCCTTATGGAACGCCTGCGCTTCAGCGATCCGCCGCTCGGTATCTGCGACGGGCATCAGCCTACTTCCGATACACCGGCATCCTCACCATTGAATTCTTCGTCCGCCGCGGCCGTCTCATCGCCAACGAGATGGCGCCGCGCGTCCACAACTCCGGGCACTGGACCATCGAGGGCGCGGAAACGAGCCAGTTCGAGAATCACCTGCGGGCGATCCTCGACCTGCCACTCGGGGCCACTCGTGCCCGGGGCCACTGCGCGATGCTGAATCTCATCGGAGAGATGCCCGACCGCAGGGGAATCCTGGCGACCGAGGGGCTGCACCTGCACGATTACGGCAAGGCGCCGCGCCCGGGGCGCAAGCTTGGACACCTGACCCTGGTCGAGCGCTCGGCAGCGCGGCGCGACCGCCGGGCACGTCGGTTGCTTGCCAGCTTGGCCCCTGACATACGCATCCCGTAAGATCAGGAGCGCCAAACAGGCGCAAAGGCCCGCGCGCTTCCTTCGTAGTGCGGCCCCAGCAAGACGGCCCGAAGAGAAGTCGCCAGAGCGCACCGGTAGCCATGTACCTCGATCTGTTCAAACTCAAGGAACTGCCCTTCCGCCTGAGCCCGGACCCGCAGTTCCTTTACCTGAGCAAGCAGCATGCTCGGGCCAAGGCCTACATGGAGTCGACCATCTGGTTCACCGACGGATTCGTCGTGATCACGGGTGAGATCGGTGCTGGCAAGACGACGCTCATCGAATCGTTCCTGAAGGAGATCCAGGCGGACGTGGTGGTCGCCCAGATCAACCAGACGCAGGTCTCGGCCGTGGACTTCCTGCAGGCCGTGCTCGTGCAGTTCGGCTTCTCGCCCTTCAAGATGAAGAAGGCCGAGCTCATCGCCACGCTCAACAATTTCCTGATCGAGCAGTACGGCGCGGGCCGCAAGGTGCTGCTCATCGTGGACGAAGCGCAGAACCTGTCACTGCGCGTGCTCGAGGAAATCCGCCTGCTCTCGGGTGTGGAAACCACCAAAGAGAAAGTGCTGCGGATCATTCTTGCCGGGCAGCCGGAGCTCATCGAGAAGCTCGATGCGCCCGAGCTCATCCAGCTCGCTCAGCGCATCCGCCTGCGCTTTCATCTGCAGACGCTCTCCGCCGCGGAGATGCGTGCATACATTCAGCATCGGCTCGAAGTAGCGGGTGCCGGCGACCGGCAGATTTTCGCAGACGATACGTTTGGCGAGATATTCCGCTACACCGGTGGCACGCCGCGCCTGGTGAACACACTTTGTGACACGTCGATGATGTCTGCCTTCGCCTCGAACCGGGATTGCGTCACGGTGGGCGACGTCGCCGGTGCCATCGACGAGCTGCAATGGATCGAGTTCGCAGCCCGCACTCAACATCAGCAACAGGCACGTCTCACGGCTGCGGGCATCGACGGCCACTCCGCCACCGCCACGGGCATTACGCCGGCGATGGTGCAGGACCCCAGCCTGCAGCCTGTGGGCCGCATCCTCGTCGCGACAGACGGCCGCACGGTGCAGGAGATCGGGCTGAAAGTCGGGCGGATCATCGTGGGCCGCACAACTGACAACGACGTGCAGATCGACAGCCGCTTCGTGAGTCGCCATCACTGCCAGGTCATCACCACGCCGCATGCGTGCGTGATCGAAGACCTCAACAGTACGAACGGCATCTACGTGAAATCCAAGCGCGTGCGCCGCCACTACCTGAACGACGGCGATGTCGTGCTCATCGGCAAGCACGAGCTCATCTACATCGATGAGCGGCTGCCGCGCATTCGCGCGCCTTTCGTGGAAACACTGCCAGGAATGCCGCCGCCCGCCGAACCGGTGGGCGAACCGAACTAGCCGCTACTCCTCGTTCTTGGGGAGTACCGAAGAATCCGTGTTGAGGTAGTTGTTCGCCTTCATCTGGCGATAGTCCCGACGCCGCAGCGCAACGACGATGCCGCCCAGCATGGCGCACAAACCCGGAATGCCGAGCGCGAGACTTACGCCTTTCGAGGGGTGGAAATAGCTCGCGACCAGGGCTGCGACCCCGCAGAGGATGTAAATCCAGGGAAGCGCTTCGTAGAGAGGCCGGGAGAGGCGGTGCTCGGGGCTCATCAGCCGCATGCTAGCTGGGCCGTGGCGGGGCCGAAACCCCCCACCCGTGTGGCACGGGCGGGAGGCGAGAAAGGGAGCGGTGCTGGCGTACGGGCCTAGCGGCGCTTGCCCGTGAACATCTGCGCGACGCGGCCGAAGAACGAGGGTTTCCATTGCTCCACGCTGTAGAAATCGTGTGAGCGCGTGGACTGGCGGCGACTCATCTCGGCGATCAGGTCTTTCGGCAACTCCAACTTGGCGGATTCGTCCAGGGCGCGCTCGGCGTGCATCGTTCGTTCCTCGTCAAAGTAAGATCACAACTTCAGCAGTCCGACCCTTCCTGACTGACAAACAGGCAGGCCAGGGCCGTGGGAGCAAGCTACGGACCCGCGCCAAATCCCGTCGTGCAACGGATCACAGCTTCGAAATCACCGCGGCAATGTCGCTACACGCCGACGCCATGGCCCAGTGCTCACGAGCATTATGTCCCAGCACGTGCGCCACGGCTGCGCATTTGCGGCGCACGCCGCACAGACGATGGGCACACGGCTCCTCGTGAAGCCGCTGCCCACCGCCTGATTGGTTTTGCGGACGCGCCGACCCTGCGCGTAACCGAACATCCCTGCTCATCCGCGAGATGAAGCATGCCGCGCACGCGCGAGATGAACGATTCGCGTGCCTGCTGCAATCGCGCAGAAATGCACTGCGCGTCGCTTCCGACGCGAGGACTAGCCCGTGCCGCCGACCGTGAGGTTGTCGATGCGCAGCGTGGGCTGCCCCACGCCAACCGGCACACTCTGCCCTTCCTTGCCGCACGTACCGACGCCTTCGTCGAGCTTCAGGTCGTTGCCGACCATGCTCACGCGCGTGAGCACGTCCGGCCCGTTGCCGATGAGTGTGGCGCCCTTGAGCGGCGCGCCGAGCTTGCCATTCTCGATGGCGTAGGCCTCGCTCGCGGAGAACACGAACTTGCCCGACGTGATGTCGACCTGACCGCCGCCGAAGTTCACCGCGTAGATGCCGCGCTCGACGGAGGCGATGATGTCTTCCGGCGCATGCGGACCAGGACGCATGTACGTGTTCGTCATGCGCGGCAGCGTGACGTGCGCGAAAGACTCGCGGCGTCCGTTACCGGTGGGCCGTGTGCCGGTGAGGCGCGCGTTGAGCTTGTCCTGCAGATACCCGACCAGCACACCGTTCTCGATGAGCGTGGTGCATCGGGTGGGCGTGCCTTCATCGTCGATGTTGAGCGAGCCGCGCCGCTGGGCGAGCGTGCCGTCATCGACGATCGTGCAGGCTTCGCTCGCGACCCGTTCGCCGATGCGGCCGGCGAACGCAGACGTTCCTTTGCGGTTGAAGTCCCCCTCGAGCCCGTGACCGATCGCCTCGTGCAGCAGCACGCCGGGCCAGCCGGGGCCAAGCACCACTGTCATCGGGCCCGCGGGTGCCGGAATCGAGTCGAGATTGACGAGCGCCTGGCGCGCCGCCTCACGCGCGATCTTGAGCGGACGATCGCCGGACACCAGCTCGGCAAGCGAGAACCGCCCGCCGGCGCCGGAATAGCCTTGCTCGCGCCGCCCGTTCTGCTCGGCGATGACGGACACATTGAAGCGCACGAGCGGCCGCACGTCTGCCGCGAGATCGCCCTCGCTGTTCGCCACGAGCACCACTTCCTGTACGGCCGATACGCTCGCCATCACCTGCACGATGCGCGGGTCGAATTTCCGCGTCTCGCGATCCACGCGCTCGAGCCACGCGACCTTCTCTTCGTCACGCAGTGACGAGAGGGCATCCACGGGCAGATACAGGCTGTGCCCGGTCTTCGGTTGCCAGGCCTGCAGACGGCCCTCGCCGCCGTGTGCGGCAATGGCCCGCGCGGCACGCGAAGCCTCTTCCAGTGCGGGCAGGACGATCTCATCGGAATAGGCAAAGCCCGTCTTCTCGCCAGCGAGTGCGCGCACGCCCACGCCCTGCTCGATGCTCGCACTGCCGTCCTTCACGATGCCGTCTTCCAGCGCCCACGATTCCTCGCGCGCGAGCTGGAAGTACACGTCTGCGAAGTCCACCGAGTGGCGCAGCACTTCACCGAAGACTCGATCGAGGCGGCTGTCATCGAGCCCGCTCGGACGCAGGATCAGGTCGCGCGCGATGGTCAGGGAATCGGCGGGCTCAGCCCCGGAAATTTGCGTAGGAGTAGTCATTTCGGCCCGTTACAGCACTCGGTGATGAAGCGCAGGGAAGCTAGTGCGGGCTTCCCGCTGCCGATTCAAGTCGACTTCGGCCACGACGCAGCCCTGGCCACGGGGCAGGCGCTGCAGCACGTTGCCCCAGTGGTCGACGATCATGGAATCGCCGTAGGTCTCGCGGCCACTGGCGTGAAACCCGGACTGAGCCGGAGCCACGACGTAACACAGGTTCTCGATGGCGCGCGCGCGAAGCAGAGTTTCCCAGTGCGCGCGCCCGGTGGGTCCGGTGAACGCCGACGGCACGGTGATGATTTGCGCGCCCGCAGCGCTCAGCGCCCGAAACAGCTCGGGAAAGCGAATGTCGTAGCACACCGTGAGGCCCAGGCGGCCCACCGGCGTGTCGATGACAACAGGCTCACGGCCGGGCGCCACGTGCGCGGACTCGCGATACGCTTCGGCGCGGCCCGGAATATCTACGTCGAACAAATGGATCTTGTCGTAGCGCGCGACACGTTTGCCCTGCGCGTCATAGACCAGCGAGGCTGCGGCTACGCGCCCATCGCCGCCCACCCGCATCGGCAGGGTACCGCCGACGATCCACATGCCGAGCTCACGAGCGGCAGAGGCGAGGAAATCCTGAATGGGCCCGCTGCCGTCCGTCTCGCCGACAGCGCGCTTGTCGGCGTCCTTGAGGCCCATGAATGGAAAGTTCTCGGGTAGCGCCGCGAGGGACGCTTCACGCTCGCGCGTGTGCCGGAGCAAAGCGCGGGCTTGTTCGAGATTGGCGGCGACGTCCGGCCCGGACGTCATCTGTAATGCGGCAACCTTCATCGTCAGTCGACTGTAACCACCGGTTCGTTCCACGACCCGCGCAAGTGCAGGACCACGCGTGAGCGATCGGGAGCGTCGCCGCGGATGAGATCCCGCAGCGTCATCCAGGCCGCGGCGACCCGCGGCGTGGCCGCGAGACGGCGCAAGGACGCCGGAATTCGATCTTCACCCCTGAGGACCCACGCCTCGTGATCATAGTCGCGCGCGAGCAGACCGGCGCGACCGCGAACGAGGATTTCGGCGTCGCCGTCGAAGTGCAGGTTGGAGGTGAAAGCCTGGCCGTCGCGCAATTGGAAGTCGGCCTCCAGCCGCTTGAAGCTGAGCTCGCCGGCAGGCATGGCCTCAGCCGCGGGTGGGCGGGCGATGCCGCTGAGGAGCGCGGGAACCGTCAGCAGCGGAAAAGATCGAGCTGAGCTGTTGGCGGAGTTGTGCGTCACGCCATCCTCGAAAAGCATGCTGAGCTGCCCTGTGGCCGTCTCCAGCCAGGGACGCTCCGCACGAGGCTGCCATGTGACTTCGCCGCTCAGCGAGCCTTTCGTTGCGCTCAGCTCGGGACGAAAGCCGAGATCGGCAAGCGTTGCGGCCGTATCGTCGGTCTTCAGCTCGAACTTGCCGTGGCAGGTGGTCAGCGCGGCGACGCAGCGGATGGAGCCAACGCCCACGAGGCCGTCCTTCGCCAGATGCAGATCTTTGAAGACGACGTCCTGGGCGGTAGCCGCGAGCGTGCCCGTGAGCACGCCGAGAGACGGGGACTCGACCCGGACTTCGGTGCCACTGCTCGTCTGGCTGGAATGAACGTTGGCGTTCAGGTGAAGGCGATTGCCGACCGCCAGCTCGTCGGCGGCGATATCGATGACGACGGATGTTTCCGCACTACTGCGCAGGTGCTGCCAGGCGACGAGGTACTCGGGCAGATCGAAATGCTTCACGTGGCCCTGAACCGCGATGACGTCATCGGCGGGCAACAGGGCCGCACCGCCGCCCAGCTGAATGGCGCCGCGCTCGATCTGCCAGTTGGTGCCGCCGTGCACCTTCAGTGCAAATGCCGTTCTCACGCGATCCGCGAGACTCGCATTCACCTCCGACTCCTCCCCGGAGCCGAGGATTTCGACGTGCAACGGCAGCGCGGCATCCGCGAGCTTGGCAAACGGCGCGGGCAGCTCGCTCGCGACGCCAGCGAGGCTCGAATCCACACGACCCTGCCAGCGGGCAGGCTGCAGCTCCGAAGGTGAGGTATAGAGAAACTCGCCGCTCCAGGGCGTCTGACCGCTGACCTGCGGCAGATTCTGGATCTGTGTCAGGGCCACGAGCTTCTGCGCGTCGATGAACCCCTGCGCCTGCACCGCCATCGCGCTCGAGCGCCGATCGCGCCGCTCGGAGACGCTCAGCGTCAACGGACCACCGAGCCAGGTTGCGCTCAACGTGGAGCGCTGCAGCCGACCCGAATCGAAAGCCAGTGAGCCTCGCACGGCTTCGACCGGCGGCAGCCCGGGCGCGAGCTGGAACTGCACGCCTTCGAGCACGGCAGCGAGTCGCGCACGCGTGCGAGGCGGCATGGCGCGCGGAGCAAGCGGCACGTTCGCGGGAACGAACACATCGAAGTCGACGAGAGCCTCGCCGCGAGCGACGAGATCCTGCAGATGGGGTGCGTGCTCCTGGAGCTCGGGGTGCGCGCGCATCCAGGCAAGCGCTTCTTCGAGATGTGCGCGGGCACGGCCCGTGACTCGCGAAACTCGCGCGCCACTCACGTCCCATTGGGCTTGCACCGACTCCAGCTCGAACGCACCGGCCGTGCCTTCGTCCACGGACGCGCGAATACGCGGCCCATTCCACTCGAGCTTCGCATTCGCCAGTTTCGCGTCGGGCCACGGCCCGTCCGCGGCGATCCGCGCGTCGTGGAGCGCGAGCGACCCCTTGAAGAGGCCGGCGGAGCTCAACGCTGCGCAGGCGGCACCCGCACAGGGCGCTGTGAACAGCGTGTCGAGAGGCCCTTTCAATTCGAATTTCGCGTCGTCGATCTGCCCCGCATAGAGACGCGTTGCGCTTGGGGCGAACGACCGAGCTATCACGCCCGCGAGCAGCTGCTGCAACTTCGCGAGGTCCGCATGCGTGACGGTGCCGCGCGCATCGAGCATCGGCGCACCACCCATGGCGCCGCCGCTGAGTGAGCCGTCGAGCACGAGATGGCCACTAGCGTGATCGACCGTGAGGCGCGGCGTCGTGAGCCTCCAACCTTGAGTCGTTCGAATGACTTCGAGCGCCGAAACAATTTTCAGGGCATTGAGCGGGTGCTCAGGCGAAGCCTGCAAGTCGAGTCGCGCCGCCGGCGCGTCCAGATCGACGGCGAGCAGATTCTCGGTGCCCGCAAGCTTCGTACTCAACCCGCTCAGCACGAAGCCGCCGGAGCCCGCGGCGACACTCGCGTTGCTCACGCGTGCGCTCGCTGCGAGCCGCTCTCCCTCAGGGCGCGCGCCGTTCCAGTCGAAGTGAATATCCTGTGCAGAGCCCTTCAAGACCACGCCGGCGGGCAGAAGCGTTGGCGCCAGCCACTGAGCAATGGCCATGACTGAAGGCAACGGCGCACGCGCCACACTTCCGTGCATACGACCCGCGCCGAATTCCACGGACAGGGGTGGCAGCGGCTCATCCTTGTCCGCGCGACTCAGCGCGAGCCGCTCGACCTGGAGCTGGCCGCCTTCTGCGCGGCGAACGAAACGCCACTCGCCTGCCATGTAGTCGAGTTTCAGCGAGTCGCCGGACGCTGCGTATGCGGGGCTCGAGGTCTGTATCCAGGGCGGCGTGCCGAATGACACGTCCGTGGCCCGCACCTGGCCGTCGGCTTTGTCGATGCGACCGTCCTTCAACGTGACGTGCAGGTTGACGTCGCCCCCGCCCGCCGCCGGCAGATTGCGCGCGAGCTGCGGCACTGAAGCCAGCACTTCGCGCCAACCCGCAAACACGAGGCGCATGCCTTCGAATCGAAACGCGCCATTCAGGCGATCGGTGTGCGCGAGATCGCCCTGCACCTGCACCACGATGCGCGCCGCGCGCCCCAGACGCTCGGGCAGAAACACGAGCCCGAAACCATTCCACTCATCATCCGAATGACGCAGCGAGGCGCGGCGGATCTGCACGACGATCGAGCTCGTCGCACCGTCTACACCCGGCATGCGCAGCGTGCCGCCCTGAAGATCGATGCGGCCTCCGCGCCAGCGTTCGAGAATGTGCAGGCTGCCCGTGTTCACGCTCGCGCGCGTGGGAACGGTGTCTTCGGCTTGCGGTCGCCCGCTGCCTGCGATGCGCTCGAGATTGATGTCAGGCGCGACGAGCGTGATGCGGCCCGCCGAAAGTTGCCCGGTACGCATCGTCGCCCAGGCATCGAATCCCACCACGAGCTCCGGCGCCCGCAGCAGCACGTTCGAGCGACCCGGCTCGCCGAGCTCGACACGCGTGAACACCGCCTCGGGGCCGTACCAGCCCCAGCGAAACGCGAGCTCGTCGAAGCGCACGTCGAGACCCGTTTGGGCGCGGACCAGTCTCTCGAGCGCGGCCCTCTGTTCGGGCACGCGCGCCACGGCCAGCTCATACGCAATGAGCAGCGTGGCGGCGAGCGAAGTGAGCGTGAGGAAGGCGACGACGGCAGTGCGGACGGACTTTCTCTGCAGAATCGGCGTGCGTAGCGACCCGACCGTGCCTTGAAGCACGACCGCGGGTTCGGAATCGTCGTTCGCCTCGCCGGGCGTCATCGCATGCCGCCTCCGGACCGTCGTCACCGTCAGACTATGTGATCACGACGTCGTACTGATCCACCCCGTAGAGCGCTTCAGCTTGCAGCCGGATTGACCGGCCAACCTGAGGCTCGAGCTCTGCCAGGGCCGCGGACTCCTCATCGAGGAGCCGCTCCACCACGTCGCGATGCGCCAGTATCAGCAGCTCCTTACTCGCAAACTGCCTGCTTTGTCGCACAATCTCGCGAAAGATCTCGTGGCAGACCGTCTCCGGCGTTTTGACGAAACCGCGGCCTTCACAACTGGGACAAGGCTCGCACAACAGATGTTCCAGACTTTCGCGCGTGCGTTTGCGCGTCATCTCCACGAGGCCGAGCGGTGACAGGCTCACGATGTGCGTCTGCGCACGATCGCCGGCGAGCGCGCGCTCGAGCGCGGCGAGCACCTGGCGACGATGCGACTCATCCTGCATGTCGATGAAGTCGATGATGATGATGCCGCCGAGGTTGCGCAGGCGCAGGTGCCGCGCAATGGCGACGGCGGCTTCGAGATTGGTGCGGAAGATGGTCTCTTCGAGGTTGCGCGAGCCGACGTAGGCGCCGGTGTTCACATCGATGGTGGTCATCGACTCCGTCTGGTCGATGACGAGATGGCCGCCGGATTTCAGGGGCACCTTGCGGTCGAGCGCCTTGGTGATCTCCTCCTCGATGCCATGCAAGTCGAAGATGGGCCGCGGGCCGGTATACAGCTCGAGCGTCGTCACGGAATTCGGAATGAACGTGGCGACGAACTCGACCATGTGCGCGTATTCGCTCGGCGAATCCACGAGCACGCGAACCACGCCGCGCGCCAGCTCGTCTCGCAGCAGGCGAAGCGTGAGCGGCAGATCTTCGTGCACGATCTGGCCGGGCTGGGCACGCAGCGCTGTCTGACGCACGTGCGACCACAGCTTGTCGAGATA
>FTEO01000786.1_pt1 | contig 23044 bp, 19 predicted proteins | sample 1640211 | NCBI WGS metagenome assembly FTEO01 (sample SAMEA3914816, study PRJEB12502) | metagenome | biome: forest; material: soil | place: USA | collected 2011-09-16 | depth 0.3 m | reverse complement strand
GCTCGCCGCAAGAGACCAGCGTGAGGCTTGCCGCGAGCGCAAGAGCCCGCGCGATCAGAGCAGAAGCGGAGCAGGCTCGCACACGCATGCTGGCGTCCGATGTCGGCCAAGTCTCTGCGCGGACGCTAACGCTCCCCGTTCATGCCGCCTATTGAACCAAGGTCCCATGGCGAGCCGCGACGCCGGCGACGCGCCGGATCTCAGTCATTGCGGGGGCGTGCGATCGCCATTCGGATGTTCGCGAGCAGCTCTTCCGCGCGGGGCGGCTTGCGTAGATACGCATGCGCCCCCGCGGCCAGGCATTCCTCGCGCAAGCCCGGATCCGCATGCGCGGTCATGATGATCGATGGCACGCGAACCTGCATGAGCGCCAGCGCGCGTTGCACATCCCGCCCGGTCAACCCCGCCATGTGAATGTCGAGCACGAGACAGTCTGGACGCTGGAACCGCAGCGAATGCAGAAACTCGGCACCGGAAGCAAAATCCGCCGTATCGAAATGCGACACCCGCAGCACGCGCACCAAGGCGCGCCGGACGGATGCCTCGTCGTCGACCACCGCAATCAGCATCCGTTCCCGCGCGCGCGGCTCCGGAAGGTCTATTGCAACTGGTGTGTCGGGGTGCTGCATGCTGCCCCTCCCCGGAGCGGAACGCTGAAACGAAAAATGGCGCCACCCGTCGGGGCATTCTCCGCGGAGAGAAGGCCGCCGTGGGCGTCGGCAATCGAACGACAAATGGCGAGCCCAAGACCGAGCCCCTGCTTTTTCGTCGTGACGAACGGATCGAAGATTCGGGCGACACGCTCGTGCGCTACACCAGGCCCGTGATCCGCGACACTGATCTCCACGCGGTCGATGGCCGACCGCCAATGCGTCGCAAGGGTGAGCTTGCGCTCGTGGATCGGACTGTCCGCCATGGCCTCGCACGCGTTCATGACGAGATTGAGGATGAGCTGCTGGATCTGGATTCGATCGCCCAGGATCAGCGGCGCCGCGAGGTCCGGCTGGACCTCCACCGCCACGTTGCGCGTGATGAGATCGCTGTGCGTGAGATCGAGCGTCTCCTGTACTGCGGCGTTCAGGTCCACCGGCTGGCGCTGGCGCTCGCCTTTCGTCAGGAGATCGCGCAGCCGCTGGATCACGTGAGCGGCGCGGATGTCTTCCGCCACGATGTCTTGCAGAATCGCGACGATCTCAGGTGGGTTCGCAGGTCCCTGCGCGAGCAGACGGAGCCCGGCCTCGGCGTTGCCCAGGATCGAAGTCAGCGGCTGGTTGAGCTCGTGCGCGAATGCGCCGGAGAGCTCACCCAGCACGACCGCGCGTCCCATATGGGCGAGTTGCTGCCGCTGCGTGTTCGCTTCACCTTCGGCACGCTTGCGACTGGTGATGTCCGCGCGCGTGACAACCGCTCCACCTTCGGTGCGCCGCAGCGGCTCAATGGAGAGATCGAACCAGCGCACGCCCTCCTGCGAGGCCACCGGGAACTCGATCTGCTGACGTGTCTCACGGCCTTCCAGCACAGAGGAGACGGCCTCGAGCAATCTTGTTGCGCGCCGATCGCCCTGCTGGGCCGCAGTGGAACAGATTTGCAGATAGTTCTCGCCCGGCAGCGCGCGATCGAAGGCGCCGACACCGTCGTGCTCGGTGTGGCGCTGCCAGGACTCGTTCGTTTCCACGACGATTCCATCCCGATCGAGCACGGCAATCTGTTCGTGCAGGGACGCGAGCACTGCGCAGTGAAGTGATTCGGCTTTACGCAAAGCCGTGGTGACCCGTTTGCGCTCCTCGAGAACGGCTGCGAGCAGCAGCAACGGAATGCAGGTGAAGACAAGGAAGAAGACGAGCGACAGGGCGTTCTGCACCGGCTGGTGCTCGGAGAACGGGCCGTGGCCGTTGAGGACGCCCCAGGTTGAAACGGCTCCGAGAAGCAGTACGGAGGCACAGGCACCGAGTACACCGAAGCGCACCGCCGTCCACAGGAGGAAGGGGAGGGGCGCGAACAGGTACGCTGGCGATTGATTCGGGCCTGCTATCGGAATGACAAACACGAAGACTCCAACGGCCGCGATGCACGCGAACAATGCGCCCAGCTCGAGCGTGCGTTCGCGCGCGACGGCAGGACGTCCCGAGCGCAGCCAGCTTGCGGTGTGAACGATCGTTGGTACTAGTGTGAGCGTCGCGAACGTGTTCGTGACGGTGCGCGCGATGACCGTCAGCCAGAATCGATCATCGCTCGGGCCTATGAGCCAGAAACCGACGGCCATCAGGTAGCTGGTGACGAGCGGAGCGAGCACAGCGGCAAACGCGACCAACGTGACCGCCGATTTCAGTCGATCGAAGCGCGGTGGCTGTTCCTTCAAGGTCCAGATCGCTACCGCGCCGAGCAGCGCTTCCAGGCAGTTCACGCAATACTGGATCGCGACCTGCGAGAGCGGAACGTGCGGCGCCTGCGCGAGGACATGGAACGGGAGGACGGCGAGCAGATACAGCCACCATCGATTGCGCGAGGAGAGGATGAGCCCCGACAGGAGAATGGCGTTGGGAGCCCACAACGCAGAGACCGGCGCCGAGGGAAACGCGAGCCACTGGCCGACTCGGGCAGCAACGAAATAGGCGAGCGCGACTGAGAGAGGCCCAGCGACTGGCCGGAGTAGATCGGCGTTCGCCTTTCGCCGCGACACTCCTGCGTTCCTTGTGTTGTTCGGCGTTCGGAAGACCTCTGCGCACGCATTCGCGCGACCCAAGCCTGTCGCGGGCGTGCTTTCGTTCTGCTCCAACCGACAGGATTATGTCTTATCGGATGCGACGGCGCTACTGTCTCGGCGCGGTGCCACATCGATGAGGCGAGCCCTTTTTTCGGCCTCCGGCGGACAGGCTGTCGTCAAATACGTACGACCTAGGGCCTATTGCCGGCAACACCCGTGGCCGGCAGCCTCGCCTGTGGTGGTCGGCGTTTTGAGTGCGGGGGAGACCGCGCAGGATCGTCGGTCGGATACGCGAGCGCGCTGCAGCGCGAATGGACCGGAACAGCAATGTCGCGGACGCCGATGCGATTGACGATCATCTGCCTCAGCGCGGTTTTGCACTGGTGTGCCGTGACGGCACATGCCGCCCGTCTCGAAACCCCCGCGCGCGTCAGCTCCATGACGAGATCTGCGCCGCATGGCAGGATCGCTCGATTTCTCGACTTCGAGGGGCCGCGCGCGATCGTGGTGGGCGGTCTCGCGCTGTTGACGTTGCTTGGCGTGTTGATTGCGCAACGGCGCGCACACCAGAGGACGCAGGCGCAACTGTCGAAGCTCGAGCGGCGAAGCGCGGCGGAGCTGCTGCTGCATCGGCAGCAGCTCACGCATCTGACACGCGTCGCCATTCTTGGTGAGTTGTCTGGCGCCATCGCGCACGAGCTCAATCAGCCCCTCACCTCGATCCTGAGCAACGCGCAGGCCGCGCAACACCTGCTGTCGCGGGAGCCGCCCGATGTGCACGAAATGCGCCAGATCCTGACCGACATCATCAACGACGACAGGCGGGCGGGGGAGATCATTCACCACCTGCGTGCGCTGCTCACTCGCGGCGAAACGCACTTTGAGGGTCTGGACGTCGCGGAGCTCGTGCACGACGTTCTCATCGTGACGCGCGGTGAGCTGATTCGCCGCAGCGTTCAGCTGCAGACGAGGCTCGAGGAGCCGTTGCCCTCCGTACGGGGTGACCGCGTCGAGCTGCAGCAGGTTCTGCTGAACCTCGTCTTCAATGCCTGCGAGTCGATGAGTGAGGCGGCTGCGCCTGATCGACAGATCGAGATCGTTGCGGCCCGCGACGGCGCAGGTGCCGTGCGCGTCTCGGTCCTGGATCGGGGCCATGGGCTTGCGCCGGAGCAGCTCGAGCGCGTATTTGATTCTTTCTTCACGACCAAGGCCCAGGGGCTCGGGCTCGGGCTTGCGATCAGCCGCTCGATCATCGTTGCCCACGAGGGCCGGTTGTGGGCCACGAACCGGGTTACCGGCGGCGCCGCATTCCATTTCACGGTGCCGGTTCTGCAAAGGGAGGAGAGTCATGAGCAGTCCACCCCGTACGGTATTCATTCTCGATGATGACGACGATGTCCGCCTGGCATTGACGCGATTGCTGCGAGCGCGCGGCTACGACACGCGCGCTTTCAGCTCGGCGGAGAGTTTTCTCGGCGCAAGCGAGACCGACACGCCCGGGTGCCTGCTGCTCGACATCGCCATGCCGGGCCTGAGCGGGCTTGAGCTGCAGCAGGCCCTTGCGAGCTCAATGTGTGATCGGCCGATCGTGTTTCTGACCGCGAACGCCGACGTCCACACCGGTGTCCACGCCATGAAGGCCGGCGCGGTCGATTTTCTGACGAAACCCGTCGATGAAGTCTCGCTGGTCGCGGCGCTCGAGGGTGCATTGCGAGTCGATAGTCTCGAGCGGTCCGAGCGAGCCTCGCACTGTGCGGCGCAGCGGCGCGCGGCTGCGCTCACACCCCGAGAGCGCGAGGTGCTGGAACGAGTCGTGCGCGGGCGCCTCAACAAGCAGATCGCTGCAGAGCTTGGCACCGGCGAGAAAACGGTGAAGGTGCATCGCGCGCGCATGATGTCGAAGATGGGCGTGCGCTCCGTGGCCGAGCTCGTGGTGCTCGCCGCGCGCATGAGTGGCGCTCGCAGGCCAGCAGCAGCCAACTCGCCCTCGCCAACCTGGTAGTGGTCAAGGGGTGGACCAAGGGCCAATTGCGACGACCCTTCCGCGCGCGGAGATTGGCGCGGAAGGGAAGACGCGGCGATCGGAGACGCATGACTGACAGGAGCGTCGGTTGTTCGCCCCGCGCAGTGCACCCCCCCCTTGACTGTTCGCGGGCCTGACACCGTTCGCGTGCGTCGAAGGTCGCCGCGTCGTTTTCGATGAGGAGCTGCGATGAGACTCAGGACGATGGGAATTTGCGCGCTCGCGGTGGCTGCGGCCACCCAGGCATTGGCGCAACAGACAGCGACGCCAGCGCCGCAATCGGCCACGACGCCAAAGCCCGTGGCCACCGCGACCGCGCCGCCGCCTCCACAGCCTCTCAAGGCGGTGTCGCTGGGGCTCGTGCCCTATCCTGCGAAGAACCAATCTACCACCCAGCAGGGCAAGGACGACCAGGAGTGCTACGACTGGTCGAAGCAATCGACCGGCATCGATCCGACCCAGCCAGTTCCCGTAGAGCAGACAGCCGCGGCTCAGCCGCAGTCGGGCACGCGTTTGAAAGGCGCCGTGAAGGGCGCCGCGGCAGGGGCCGTGGTTGGCGGTGTCGTTGACGACAAAGCCGGGGAGGGTGCAGGTCTCGGTGCCGCGGCAGGCGCGATCCACAGCGGCCGAAAAGAGAAGGAGCAGGTGGCGCAGGCGCAGAAGGACGCGCAGGCGCAGGCCCAGAGCACGCAGGCTGCACGTCTCGATACGTTTCGAAAGGGCTACTCGGCGTGCATGGAATCGCACGGCTATACGTTGAAGTAGTCGGAGCGCTTTCTCAGAGACCCGACCCGATGGAGATGTGAACGCGGAAGTCGTGCGCCAGATTGCTGATGACGGGCTTCGCGACGTCCAGGCGCAAGATGCCCACGGGGGACTTCCACCTCAAGCCGACGCCAGCAGCCACATTCAGGTTGAAGTCGGGCAAGCGAAACGCATCTCCGCCATCGACGAAGAGGGCCGCGCCCCAATTGCCCCAGACTCGATATTCGTACTCGACGCTCGCGACCGTCAGGAATTCTCCACCGATGACTTCGCCCGCCGAATTCGTAGCTCCTATCGACTGATAGTCGAAACCGCGGATGGAGTGATCGCCGCCGGCGAAGAAGCGCAGCTCCGGCGGTAGCTTGTCGAAGTCGCCCACGGCCATGGCGCCGAGCGAGCCGCGCACGATCAGCCATTCGCGTCCGCGAAAGCTGCGCATCCACGTGGCATCTGCGGTGAGCTGGGCGAATTCCGTGTCGGTAATCGGAGTGCGTGGCGCGATGCGCAGACCGAAGGTGAGTGAGTAGCCATTGCTCGGCAAGAACAGGTCATCGGCGTCTTTGCGCGAGAGCGTGCCCTCGGCGTAAAGCAGATTCGAGTTGCCGGTCTCGCCACCGACCTCGAAATCCCCGGAAACGAACTGGACACCAAGCGTGCGTGTGAAGCCGCGCCAGGTGCGCGCTACGTTGGTCCCAGCCTTGAGCGTCTGCGATGTGCTGGTGTCGGTCGTCTTGTCGCTATAGCCCACACCGAAGGTCAGGATGCGATCGTCCGCTCCCCGGAGCGGCACGCGATAGGTGAGAGACAGGTCCTGTTGCCGCTCTGACACATTGAGATCGGTCTTGAACTTGTCGCCGCGGAGGTTCACCCAGCGACGGTCGATGCCGAGATCCGTGCCCGCTCCCGTGTCCGTGCTGTAGTACACCGAGCCCGTGTACATCGTACGTTTTGCAGGAAACAGCGTCACTTCAATGGGCACGGCCAGATCGACGGCCGCCTCCACGCGCGGCAGGACGACTACCGAGGCGAAGTAGCCGGCGTTGACCAGGCGTTGCTGCAATTTCGTCACCTGCTCGCGCGAGTAGTAGTCGCCCTCGTGCCAGGGAACGAATCGATCCATGAATGCTGGGGGAAACTGCACGGCGGCGAACTCGACGGGTCCGAATCTGAAGCGGGGCCCGCTTTGCCAGCTGAGATCGACGGTGGCGGAGCGCGCTCCCCGCGCGACCTCGACGCGATGCGTCAGCAGCTGCGCGTGCAGATAGCCTGCGTCGAGCAGCGCGGAGCTGACGGCGCTCTTGCTGTGCTCGTACGCACTATGGTCGAGGTGTTCGCCGCGATGAGGCGCGAAGGCTGCGAGCGCTTTTTGCACTTCCGGCACCTGTCCGCCTTCGCCCGCAACGCTCACCGCGATCTCGCGGACGACCACCGGTTGACCGAGCGTCACCCGAAACGTCGCGTGATAGCCGCCGGCAGCCTCTTCGAGCTGATCGCTGACCGTGACGCTGTAGTAGCCGAACGGTTCGAGTGCGGCGCGGATCTCGCCGGCGCTCTTGCCGAACAGCCGCCTGATCTGTGCGGCGCTCGCATCGCGATCCGCGTAGGTCTGCAGTGAAAGGTTCGCGCGCGCCGCGCTCTCCAGATCCTTTTCGAGACCCGTGACGCTCACCTCGACCTTGGCGGCCCGGCACTCGGTGCTCACGGCCAGCAGCAGGGTCAGGGCGCTGATGCGAGTCGCAAGCAGGAATGCGGGTGAGCGCCGCATGACACCGCACGCCCACCGGGTCGGCGCGCCTGCACACCACCATGGCCAGGTTTGTGTTTGGGGTTAGGTGGCACGCCCTGGAAATTGGGCGAACATCTGGGTGACGACCGAGTTGATCGCCGCGCCCGGATCGGCCATCACCTCTTTCGTCAGTTTCCCTTCCGCGACGCCTTCCCACAGCAGCTGCTTCTTGCGCGCATCGACGACATCGATATTCGCGGTGCCTACTTTGTAGCGCACGGTATCGACTTCAGTGCCGGAGTAGACCCCACCTGCCGTGTACAGGCCGCGCCGGTAGCCGTAGTAGCCGCCTGGCGTAGACGTCGATTGCACATCGACCTTCTCCTGCGAGCTGGCACTGAAGTTGACCAGCAGGTCGGGGTCGGTTTCGCTGTAGCGGTAGCCGCGCGCATCCATTTCACGCTGGATCGCCTCTTCGAACTGTTTTGTCACGAGCGTCGAGTATCCCGCGCGATTGGTGCCCGGCTCGGAGACGAATCCGTACGTATGGTAGGCGGCGAGATTCGCCGACTTGTCGTAGTTGGTGCGGATCGTAGGCTTCGGCGCGGCGCAGGCGGCCAGCAAAGCTGCGGCGAGCACAAGCGAGCCTGCGAGCCGGCTCGAAAGAATGGCGCTCATGCATTTAGCTCCGGTTGAGAGTCACGGTCTTTTCCCACAGTCTTTTTTCTAAGGCACTCGCAGCAAGCCCTCCATGGGACCTTGGTCCCTCATGGCGGCATGCCGCCGTTGGACCAAGGTCCCATACCCCGCGGTAGCCGGCTTTTTCATATTGCCCAACGTGTACGCGACACGGAAACTCCTCCTCGCCTGCGTTCTCGTGCTTGGGTGCACGCGCGTAGCAGCGGAGCCGCAGAATCCGCTCGAGGACCGATTTTCAGTGAGTGTCGGAACATTCCTGTTCGAAACGGACACGCAGTTGCACGTGGACGGGTCCACGCGCCGGGGCACGGATCTCGATGCCGAGCGGGATCTCGGCATCGGTAACACCGATAGCGTTCGTCTCGACGCGTACTGGCGCTTCGCGCCCCGACACAAGGTGCGTGTGGTGTATTTCAGCACGCAGCGCTCAGCCTTGAAAGTCATCGATCAGCAGATCGACTACGGCGATGTCACGTTCCCGGCGAACGCCGAGGTCAGCTCGCGCTTCAAGACGGAAGTCGCCGAGCTGGCGTACGAATACGCGTTCATGCGACGCGACACCTTCGAGCTCGCCGGCAGTGCCGGTGTGCACAATCTGAGATTCGGCCTCGACCTGTCCAGCGAAAGGCAGGGGGTCACCGCAGCGCTGCAGCGGGACGCCAATGCGAATGGGCCGCTTCCCGTGATCGGCTTGCGGGCCGTCTGGCGTTTCGGTGATCGCCTGCACCTCGATGCACAGGCCCAGTTCTTTCGGATCTCGTTCAACCAATATGACGGCCACTTGTCGGACTACAACGTCACGCTCGTGTGGATGCCGCTTGACCATTTCGGCCTCGGCGCCGGCTACAACGAATTCATCACACACGTCGATGTCAGTGCGGACCAGTTCAACGGCGGGTTGCGCTGGCGGTATAGCGGCGCGCGCATCTTCGTGAACGCGTCCTTCTAGAAACGACTCGAGGGCCAATGAGTCTCGCCGATCTCATTCGCGCGGCAATTCTGGCCAGCATCATGCTGATCGTCCTTGGCCTGGGGCTCAGATCGACGTGGCAGGACCTGACCTCACTGTTTCGCCACCCCGGGCTGCTCCTGCGCTCGCTGCTGGCCATGAACGTGCTCATGCCTGTGCTCGCCGCGCTGCTCGTCATGGCTATAGGGCCGAGTCCACCAGTGAAAATAGCTCTGGTCGCGCTCGCGGTCGCGCCAGTGCCGCCGTTCCTGCCGGGCAAGCAGCTCAAGCTCGTGTCGAGCGAGGCCTATGTCATGGCGCTGCTCGGCGCAGGGTCGTTGCTGGCAGTCGTGCTGGGACCGCTGACGTTCGCGTTGATCGGCGCGATCTCTTCACATCGCGTGGGTGCTGCACCGCTCGCAGTGGCGCGCGTGGTTGCGATGACCGTTCTCATCCCGTTACTGGCGGGCGTCGGCATTCGCCGCCTGGCGCCAGGCCTTGCGGCACGCATGAGCCCGCTTGCCGGCAAGATCGGAATGCTGTTGCTGATCGTTGCGTTCGTACCGGTGCTCATCACCTCATGGTCGGCGATGATTTCGCTGATTGGTGATGGCACGCTCTTGGCCATCATCGTGTTCGTGCTCATCGGTCTCGCCATTGGCCATGCCCTCGGGGGCCCCGACCCCGACAACCGTTCGGTGCTGGCGCTTGCCACGGCGTCCCGTCATCCGGGGGTCGCCATGGCAATTGCCACTGCAAGTTTTCCGGAGCAAAAGCTGGTACCGGCGGCGATCCTTTTGTACCTGCTCGTCAGCGCGGTCGCCTCGGCGCCGTACACGACCTGGCGAAGGCGATTGCATGCACGAGCGCTTGCTCACTAAAGGATTCGGGATCGTCCAGTAGAAGAAGGAGGGGAGCGTATGAACGTCCAGGCTCACGTCGCACAGGATCTGGAGTCGAGCGTCGTCCATCACCCGGATATGGTCTGGATCGAAGGAGGCCGTTTTCTGATGGGCTCGGACACGCACTATCCGGAAGAGGCACCGGCACACCCGGTGCAAGTCGGTAGTTTCTGGATGGACGCGACCGTCGTGACGAACGCTGACTTTGCGCGCTTCGTTGCGAAGACCGGATATCTCACGGTGGCTGAACGGCCCCTCGACCCGAAGCAGTTCCCGGACGCCAATCCGGAGATGCTGGTGCCTGGCGGGCTCGTCTTCAACAAGGTGCGGCGGCCGGTGGACCTCAACAACTTTCGCAACTGGTGGTCCTACGTTCCGGGCGCGTGCTGGCGCCATCCGCAGGGGCCGCAAAGCTCGCTGAGCGGACTGTCCGATCATCCCGTCGTGCAGATTGCGTACGAAGACGCGCTGGCCTACGCGAGGTGGGCTGGAAAGGATCTGCCAACGGAGGCGGAGTGGGAGTTCGCAGCGCGCGGCGGACTCGAGGGGGCCGACTACGCCTGGGGAGATGAGCTCACACCGGGGGGCAAGCATCTCGCCAACACGTGGCAGGGCGAATTCCCCTGGCAGAACCTGTGTACGGATGGATTTGAAGGCGCGGCGCCGGTGAAGTCATTTCCAGCGAACGGCTATGGGCTGTACGAGATGACGGGAAACGTGTGGGAGTGGACCGCCGACTGGTACCGCGACCGGCACAAGAAGCCCAACACGCAGAAGTCCTGCTGCATGCCGGTCAACCCTCACGGACCGTCGGTCGAGCATAGTTTCGATCCGTGCATGCCGCAGGTGCACATTCCACGCAAGGTCCTGAAGGGCGGATCGTATCTCTGTGCCCCGAACTATTGCCGCCGCTACCGGCCGGGAGCCCGCTATCCGCAGATGATCGACACGGCGACCAGTCACATCGGTTTTCGGTGTGTGCTGCGACCGCCGGCCAGCTGACCGCTGGCCCGTATCGCGCCATGGAAATCGAGCTCTTCGACGGCGGCCCGCCCGTCAGGATCGAGACATGGCTGCGGCTTCGCAAGCCCGGTCAGCGGCGTGTCGTGCGCGAGGCTGCGCTGATGGCCACCATCGCGTGGCTGCCGCTGGCACTGCTCGCGGCCGCACACGGTGACCTGATCCAGTCGGGCGCGGCAGCCTCATTCCTGATCGACTTCGGAGTCCATGCGCGCTACCTGATTGCGCTGCCGGCGTTGATCATCGTCGAGCCGTTCTGCATCGCGAGACTCGGTGGGCTTGCACGGCATTTCCTCGAGTCCGGTCTGATCCGCGATTCGGATCGCCCCGCGTTCGACGCAGCGCTTGCCTCGACGCGTCGGCTGCGCGATTCGAACGTGGCGGAAGCCGCGGTGGTCATCAGTGCATATGCCCTTGCCCTGGTCCTGATGCAATCTCTGACGTCTCGCCAGTTTGCCGCGTGGTACCTGCCACACGGCGCTGATCTCGGCATTTACTCGCCAGCCGGATGGTGGCACGCGCTGGTCAGCCTGCCGCTCCTTCTCATCCTGCTGCTCGGCTGGGCCTGGCGTCTCATCGTGTGGATCCGCTTTCTCTGGGTGATGTCGCGGCTCGATCTGTGGCTGCTGCCCAGTCATCCGGATCACGCTGCCGGCCTGAAATTCGTGGGGCATTCGCTGCGCGCGTTCGCACTGCCTTCGTTCGGGTTCGGAGTGATTATTGCGGGCACACTGGCGAACCGCGTCGTGCACGAGGGCGCCTCCCCGTTGTCGTTCAAGTACGCCGCGCTCGGATTGGCACTGGTCGTCCTCACTCTCTTCACCTCGCCACTGCTGGTCTTCGCGGGACCGCTGCTGGAGCAATGGCGGCGCGGCGTCCTCGAGTATGGCGCGCTCGCAAACAGAGTGGGTCACGAGTTCGAGAGCAAGTGGCTCGACCGCCAGCACGCACCAGCCGAAGACCTGCTGAATGTGCAGGCGTTCTCGGCAACGACCGATCTCTATCAGGTCGTCGCAAACGTCTACGAGATGAGATTCGTGCCGGTCGACCTGATCAGTGTCGTACTGCTTCTCGCGGCGACACTGGCGCCGCTGGTGCCGGTGGTGCTCATGTCAGCGCCGCTCGATGTGATGCTGAAAAGTCTCGCGAGCCTCCTGATCTGAGGCGACCGCATCACAGTCATCTTGCGCGACAGGTACGGGCGCGTCTTCCAGGACACCGAGAGATCGCCGCAGCCGAAGAGATTCGGTCCGAACACATCCGTGCCGAGGAGGCAGGGGACTTCGAGCTCGAGTTTGTGCGTCTTGCCGAGCGGCAGGCTATGGATGGCTTGGGAGATCGAGCCATGGTGGTCACCGTTATCGAGACCGTAGTACTCGCTTCTGACCCGGAAGCTTCCAATTCATAGAGCCTCCTCATCCCCGGGAGCAGTGGACTTTGGGCGTATGTCGCAGCCCTCGAGGTCCCGGCAACGCTCGAAATCGCGCGATGCGACAGATGGACCAAGGGCCCATTGAGCGCGTGCGGGTGCACGCGGAGCATCCCTTGCCGCCATTGCAGATCAGGAGCGTGTCATGGGCATTCGAATTCGAGTCGTAACGTTGTTGCTCACCGCCGTACTGCTCGGCGTTGCCGCGTGCAGCAGCACGTATTACGTCGTCAAGGATCCCAAGAGCGGAAACGAGTACTACACGACGGACCTGAAGCGCAGCAACGGCAAGGTGTCGTTCAAGGACGCCAAGACGCTGGCGGAAGTCACGCTGCAGGATTCCGAGATCCAGGAAATTACCAGCGACCAGTTCAAGGCCAAAACCGGCGTGCGGTGAGGCCAATCCGGCGCTCGGCCATCTGGCGTTCGGAGTGGGCAGTCCGATCTCGCCGGCGGAGCCACGCGACTCTATGAATCGCACGAGCGTTATCTGCGTGCTTCTCGCCGTTGCGTGCGATCTGCGCGCGCAGGCACTCGGGCAGTGACGGCGCGTCGGTGGGCGCTATCCCTGGCGCCTACCCTGCTCGTCTGCTCGCGCGAATCCTGGGATGTTTTGCTTTGACGGTCGCGGCGTACGGCGCATCGGCGCAGGAGTCCGGCAGTGTCGCCACCGACACGGCTCCGGCGCAAGGCATTGTCACCACCGACGTGACGGAGCCGCAGCCGCTCGCGCCCACGGCAACGAACGGTGGCAATGAGTGGGTCGTGGCACCGATCCCCACGCTCAATCCCTCGCAAGGTTACGGCCTTCAGGTCATCGGTCAGTACATCTTTGGTACGGCCGCCGCGGACGCCGACGCCAAGCCCTCTGTTCTGGCCGCGGGCGGGTTCTACACGGAGAAGGATAGTTGGGGCGCATTCGCCGGCTACCTGGGCCATCTGAAGGATGACCAGTGGCGGGCCTTGGTGGGTGGGGGCTACATGAGTCTCAACTACGATTTCTACGGCACCGGCAATCAGCTTGCCGACCTCGATCTCGCCATTCCGATCGAACAGACCGCGAGCTTCGGAGCGGTGCAACTCCTGCACCGGGTCATCCCGCATCTCTATGCCGGAGTGCGCCTCCTCGCGTACGAGACCGACATTGCAAGCAAGGGGGTCGACCGGCCGCCGGTGACCTTGCCGCCGGCTGAACACAACACGAGCGCTTACGCGAGTGGCGCGATCGTTCAGTGGGATTCACGGGACAACCAGTTCTTTCCCACGCGCGGCCAGCTCGCGAACGCGAGCGCGGTATGGACCAACGGCGATCATTCCTACGAGACGTACGAGCTCGAGTGGAACCTGTACGCACCTCTCGGCAAGCCGAGCAGGGTATTGGCGATGCGCGCCTATCTCGGCGAGGTCAGTGGCGATGCGCCGTTCTATGCGCTCATGCAGTTCGGCTGGCACAACGACCTGCGCGGCTACGAGAGCGGCAAGTTTCGCGACAGCTCCATGTTTGCGACGCAACTCGAATATCGCGGGAGCCTCGGCGCGCGGTGGGGATACGTAGCGTTTGCCGGGGTCGGCGAGGTGGCGCCTTCGATCGGCAAGATGAATACCGACGATCTGCTGTCGAGTGCCGGGGTGGGAGTGCGCCTTCGCCTGGCCAAGAACAATCCGGTGAATCTGCGTCTCGACTGGGCCTATGGGAAGGACGGGGATGCGGTCTATCTCGCCGTCGGTGAAGCGTTCTGAATGGGACCAAGGGCCAATTGAGGGGCAGGGTGGGCTCCGCGAAGCTCGATGCGGTGAGACCGACCTCTCTTCGAATCAACCGCTGCGCGTGACGCAGCAGGGTTCACCGGATTTCGTGCGGCCTGCCGTGGATATGAAGGAGGACTGGAAGCGGATCTACCCGTTCAAGAAGTAACGCGACAGGGAATCGAAGGAGACCCCCATGAAGACGCCCATGAAGACGCAGAGTCTGGTGAGTGCGGCCGCCGTGATGCTCGTTGCCGGGCTCGCGGGCTGTACGGATCTCAAGCCCCTCCAGATGGAGGTGACCGATCTGAAATCGCAGGTGGCGAAGCTGCAGTCGGATTCGCAGGCCGCGCGCACGGCGGCGGATCAGGCGGGCACTGCGGCACACTCGGCCGAAGCTGCTGCCGGCGCTGCGCAGAGCACCGCGAATCAGGCACTCGCCGCATCGCAGAGCTCGCAACAGTGCTGTAACGACACCAACGAGAAACTGGACAGGATGTTCAAGCGCTCGGTCTCCAAGTAGCGATCATTCGGCCTCGGACTGGCTATTGGTCTAACGTCCCATTGCCCGGGTCCGGGGCATCGCAGACCGTGGTGCGCATGACACACGGGGGTGTTGCAGCATGGACAACGACGGTCCGGTGACCGGGGACACGTCGCACGAGATGTCCCCCGGTGCGCTGCGGGCAGCGCTGGATGCGCTCGAATGCCAGGTCGCGGTGCTCGAGCCCGCTGGCCGCGTTGTGCTTGTTAACGAGGCCTGGCGGCGCGGTTCGCAGGAGGACGACCGGTGCCCCCCGCGCAGCGACGTCGGCACCAACTACATGGAATCCGTCGAGCGCAGCTCGATTCCCCGGGCCGTGGCAAACCTGGCGGTCGAGGGAATACGCGCCGTTCTGGCGCGCGGCACGCACGAGTTCTCGTGCGAATACCCCTGTCACAGCGCGCAGCAAAAACGGTGGTTCAAAATGCATGTCACCCCCTGCAACATTTTCGGATCGCCGCACGCGGTCATCGCCCACCGCTCCATTACGATGGACAAGCTGGTGGAGGAAGCGTTGTGCCACAACGTCCAGCGCCTCGTGCGGCTCATGGACGACATGCCCCATCTCATGTGGACGGCGACGGCCGAGGGCCGTGTGGTGTATGGAAATGCGGGCTGGCACAGCCTGGTCGGCGTGCGAGAGGGCGAGCCCGTCGAGACCGTGCTCGCCGCAAGGTTGCACCCCGAAGATCGGCCGCACTGGATGGAGGTCTGGAGAGAAGCTCTGCACTCGGGCCGGTCCTACCGGATCGAGCATCGCCTCCAGTGCGTCGACGGGAGTTACGCATGGCATCTGGAGTGCGGCACGCCGCTCGACGGGCGCGCCGAGGGGCCGGAGCGCTGGCTCGTCACCGCAACGTCCATCGAGGAGAACATGCGCGAGCAGCTCGACCTTCGGGTCGCCGTGCGTCACAAGGATCAGTTCTTCGCGACGCTGCTGCACGAGTTGCGCAATCCCCTTGCCCCGATCGCCAACGCCATCGAGTTGCTCGGCAGGCGCGCGGAGCATCCTCCAAGCGTCAGTGCGGCGCGCAACGTCATCCAGCGTCAGCTCAGATTGCTGACGCGGCTCGTGGATGACCTGTTCGATATGTCCCGCATCGGGCGGGGTGCCGTGGAAATTCGCAGGGCGCGCGTTGATCTCGCGGACGTGGTGGCGACGGCCGTGGAAACCGCGACGCCGCTGATCGATCTGCGCCATCACCATCTCACGACGTCCGTGCCTCCATCACCGCTCATCGTCGAGGCCGACGCGGTGAGGCTTGCGCAGGTCCTGACCAATCTGCTGATCAACGCGGCCAAGTACACGCATCCCGGCGGCCACATCTCCGTGGCTTGTGAGCCTGTGCAGGGTGTTGCAGTGGTGCGTGTCCGCGATGACGGCATCGGCATTTCGCGCGAGCTGCTGCCGGAGATTTTCGAGCTGTTCACTCAGGCGCAGCCGCGATCCGAAGCGGCAATGGGCGGCCTTGGTGTGGGCCTTGCCATCGCCCGGCAGTTGATCGAGCTGCACGGCGGCTCGATCAGCGCGCACAGCGATGGCCCGGGCCGTGGCAGTGAGTTCGCAGTTCGCCTGCCCGTAGCGGTTGAGACGCCGTGACTGCAGAGCACGAGCGATTGCGCCAGGTACGCGACCGCGGCGTGCCGTGGCGCAAGTGGGGGCCCTACCTGAGCGAGCGGCAATGGGGAACGGTGCGCGAAGACTACAGTGCGAACGGCGATGCATGGAGCAGCTTCACGCACGACCAGTCCCGCTCGCGCGCGTACCAGTGGGGCGAGGACGGGATCGGAGGTCTGTGCGATGAGCACATGCGCCTGTGTTTCGCGCTCGCGCTCTGGAACGGGCGCGACCCCATTCTCAAGGAACGACTGTTCGGCCTGGCCAATGGCGAAGGCAACCACGGCGAAGACGTCAAGGAATACTACTTCTACCTGGACAATGTGCCGACTCACGCCTACATGCGGATGTTGTACAAGTATCCGCAGCATGAGTTTCCATACACGGATCTCGTGCACGGCAATCGCGAACGCGGCCGGTTCGAGCTCGAGTACGAGCTCCTCGACACCGGTGTGTTCAGGGACGACCGCTATTTCGATGTGTTCATCGAATACGCGAAGGAGACGCCTGAAGAGATCCTGATCCGCATCACCGCGGAGAACCGCGGGCCCGAAAGCGCGCGATTGCACCTGCTGCCCCACTTGTGGTTTCGCAATATGTGGTGGCGCGATCCGACTCAACCGCGGCCTTCCCTGGCGCGCTCGATCATCACCAAGGGCACTGAGCTGCTCGTGGCGCGGGACACCGAGCTCGGTGTGTACTACCTGCAGTGCGAAGGGGCCGACCGCCTGCTGTTCACCGACAACGAGACCAATTCCGAGCGGCTGTTCGATCAACCGAATCGCACCGCGTACGTGAAGGATGGCATCGGCGAATACCTCATTCATGGCAAGGTCGATGCGGTCGACCCGGCCGGGCACGGCACCAAGGCGGCCGCGCACTACGAGCTCGATATCGAGGCAGGCGGCGCGGAGTCGATACGGTTGCATCTCGGTACGACGCCGCCCGGCAAGCGCGATGGCTTCGTGAGCTTCGATGCGGTGTTCGCGCAGCGCCGCCGGGAAGCGGATGACTTCCACGCCGCGCTCAGGCCGGCGAGCGCAAGCGACGACACGGCGAACATTCTCCGGCAGGCCTACGCCGGCCTGTTGTGGAGCAAGCAGACTTACGTATACGACCTGGCGGTGTGGCTCGGCGATCGGGGCTCGCCGCCCCAGTCACGCCGGGAGCGGCCCGTTCGCAACCGCGACTGGTTTCACATGGTGGCGAGCGATGTGATCTCGATGCCGGACAAATGGGAGTACCCGTGGTTCGCCGCCTGGGATCTCGCCTTTCACTCCATCGCGCTCGCCTTCGTGGATCCGGATTTCGGCGCCGAGCAGCTCGACCTGCTGCTGCGCGAGCGCTATACGCACCCGAACGGGCAGATCCCGGCGTATGAATGGAACTTCGGCGACGTGAATCCTCCCGTGCAGGCCTGGGCCAGTATTTTCCTGTACCGGCTCGAGCGATTGCGCAACGGCGACAAAGCCCTCGAGAGGCTGCGTCGTGCCTTCAACAAGCTGCTGCTGAACTTTACATGGTGGGTGAACCGCAAGGATCGCAGCGGCTGCAACGTGTTCGAGGGCGGATTTCTGGGTCTCGACAACATCGGCGTGTTCGATCGCAGCGCGCCGCTGCCCGCCGGCGGCTGTCTGGAAGAGGCCGACGGCACCGCGTGGATGGCGCTCTATTCGCAGAACATGCTCGAGATGGCCCTCGAGCTGGCACTGGCCGATCCGGCGTATGAGGAGCTTGCCATCAAGTTCTATGAGCACTTCGTCTGGATCGCCGCAGCCATGGATCGCATCGGCGATCACAGCGATGAGCTATGGGATGAGCAGGACGGATTCTTCTACGACGTGATGCGATTCCCGGCCGGCACGGGAGTTCGGCTCAAGGTGCGCTCGATGGTGGGACTGGTGCCGCTTTGTGCGGTAACGGTGTTTCCCGAAGCCGTGCTGAAGAAACTGCCGCGTTTCGTCGACCGCGCACGCTGGTTCATCGCGCAGCGCCGCGATCTGTTCCACAACATCAGTCAGCCGGACCGGCCAGGTGTGAATGGACGCCGCATTCTGTCCGTTCTCGATGAGCGCAAGCTGCATCGCATGCTCGCACTGCTTCTCGATCCGGAGGAGTTCCTGAGCGACTACGGCATCCGCTCGTTGTCGCGCCGCCATCGGGAGCATCCGTACGTGTTTCGCGCTGGCGCGGATGAATACCAGGTGGCCTATCGGCCCGCGGAGTCGGACTCCGGCCTGTTCGGCGGCAACTCCAACTGGCGCGGGCCCGTCTGGTTTCCCATGAACATCCTGCTGATCCGCGCGCTGCTGCAGTACTACAGCTATTACGGTGACGAGTTTCGCGTTGAATGCCCGACGGGCAGCGGCAAGATCATGACGCTGTTCGAAGTGGCTATCGAGCTTGCGCGACGGCTCACCAGCATTTTCACGCGCGACGAGCGGGGACATCGCGCCGTCTACGGCGGCACGAGCAAGTTTCAGGAGGATCCGCATTGGCGCGACCTCATCCTGTTCTACGAATATTTCCACGGCGACAACGGCGCAGGGCTCGGCGCCAGTCACCAGACTGGCTGGACGGCACTCATCGCGCCACTCATCTATCTCTGCGGAGACCTCGCAGCCGAGGATGCGCGTCGGGATCTCGGCGTCATCTTTCAGCGGCTCGCCGCGCGAGCCTGCTGATTCGCCCATTGGCCCAACGTCCCATTGCCGATGGAAGTGCCCCCGCGGAAGCTGTTGTGCGGCGACGACGCAATGGGAGCGCGCAGCAATGGCTCAAGGCAAATCCGAAGGTAAGGCCGAAGGCAAGCCGGAAGGCAAGTCCGCCACCCCCCAGCCGAATATCCTGATCATCTGGGGTGACGATATCGGCATCTGGAACCTGAGCTGCTACAGCAGCGGGATGATGGGCTACCGCACGCCCAACATCGATCGGATCGCAAGCGAAGGCATGCGATTCACGGATTCCTACGGCGAGCAGTCCTGCACTGCGGGGCGCGCTGCCTTCATTACGGGACAGAGCGTGTTTCGCACGGGGCTGTCGAAGGTCGGCCTGCCCGGCGCCCCGGTCGGGTTGCAGGCGGAAGATCCGACCATCGCGGAGCTGCTGAAACCACTCGGCTATGCCACCGGCCAGTTCGGCAAGAATCACTTCGGAGACCAGAACCGGTTCCTGCCCACCTCGCACGGTTTCGATGAGTTCTTCGGCAACCTCTATCACCTCAATGCGGAAGAAGATCCGGAGGATCCCGACTATCCGAAGGATCCCCGCTTCAAGAACCAGTTCGGGCCGCGCGGCGTGCTGCACTGCTGGGCCACCGACAAGGACGACTCGACCGAGCAGATGCGCTGGGGACGCGTGGGCAGGCAGAAGATCGAAGATACGGGGGCGCTCACCCGCAAGCGCATGGAAACGTGCGATGACGAGTTCGTTGACGCGGCAAGCGACTTCATCAAGCGCCAGCACGCTGCCGGCAAACCGTTCTTCTGCTGGGCAAACATGACGCACATGCACGTGCGGACCCACACGAAGCCGGAAAGCCTGGGCCAGGCCGGGCAGGGACAGTCGCCCTACCACGACACGATGATCGATCACGACAAGAATGTCGGGCAGCTGCTCGACGTGCTGGATGAGCTCGGTATTGCCGAAAACACCTTCGTCATGTACTCGACGGACAACGGGCCGCACATGAATACGTGGCCCGATGGTGCCATGACGCCGTTCCGGAGCGAGAAGGATACGAACTGGGAAGGGGCGTTCCGCATTCCGCTCGCCGTCCGCTGGCCCGGCAAGATCAAGGCGGGCAGCGTGTCGAACGAGATCGTGCAGCACCACGACTGGCTCCCCACGATCCTCGCCATGGCCGGCGAGCCGGACATCACCGAAAAGCTGAAGAAGGGACACAAGGCGGGCAGCAAGACCTTCAAGGTGCATATCGATGGCTACAACCTGCTGCCGTACCTGACGGGCAAGGCGCAGAGCAGTCCTCGCCAGGGATTCATCTACTTCAGCGACGACGGCGATCTGGTCGCGATCCGCTTCCAGAACTGGAAGTGCGTGTTCATGGAGCAGCGCTGCGAAGGCACGTTGCGCATCTGGGCGGAGCCGTTCACGACACTGCGGGTGCCGAAGCTCTTCAACCTGCGGACCGACCCGTTTGAACGGGCGGACATCACGTCGAACACGTATTGGGACTGGTACATGTACAAGGCGTACATGATCATGGCCGCGCAGGCCCTGGTCACGCCGTTCCTCGCCACGTTCAAGGAGTTTCCGCCGCGGCAGAAGGCGGCGAGCTTCACCATCGACCAGGCGATGGACAAGATGACGACCGCGCTCGCGGGCACCGGGCACTGAGCTCGGGTCAGCATCGGGCGGCAATGTTTCGTGCCGCCTGATGCTGTTGCGCTCTCCGCGGCATGGCTCGTGCGCTGTCCGTGCGAACGGCGTGGCGTCAGGATTGGACGACGCGCCGCATTGGCGAATTGGACCAAGGCCCAATTGCGAGGCCGGCGAGCCGCTTCGAGTATCGAGCGCTGCCGCTCGCAATGCTCCCAATCGCGGGATCAACAATCAGCCGGGATCAACTCGCGGGCAGCGGAAGCAAACACCGCACGGTTACACCGCCGCTCGCGTTGTTCTCGGCAGAGAGCAGGCCGTGATGGGCGCGCACGATCTCCCAGCAGATAGGCAGGCCCATCCCGATGCCATCGGGCTTGGTGGTGAAGAAGGGCTCGAACATGCGCTGCAGATGCGCGGGATCGGCGCCGATTCCACGGTCGCACACCGTGAGCTCGATTCCCTGCGAACGCTGCGCGGTCTCGATCACGAGCTCGCGCTCGGGCGGTGGATTCTGGCTCAGCGCCTCCGCGCCGTTCAGGATCAAATTCAGGATCACCTGCTGCAGCTCGACCGGATCGGCGTTGATCTCAGGCAGTGTCGCATCGAGCCGCATCACGAGACGCACCTGACGCCGGATGAGATCGCTGTGCATCATGTCGGCGACCTCCTTCACGAGCCGGTTCAGATCGACGCGGCGATGAGGTCGCGGCTGCTTCCTGAGGAGGTTCCGGACGCTATTGACGACGTCGGCTGCGCGCATGCAGTTGTCGACGACGTCCGCCAGGATCGCTCGAGCCTCGTCCCGGTCTGCGCGGTCCGTGGCGAGCAGTCGCTGGCCGGCTTCGGAATTGCCGACGGCGGCCGTGATCGGTTGCATGAGCTCGTGAGCCAGCGAGGCCATGAGTTGACCCACGAGCGCGACTCGCCCGAAATGCATGAGCTCGAGGCGCAGGCGTTCGATCTCCTGCTGCGCCAGGGTTCGCTCGGTGATGTCCTGCACCTGCGAGACGAAGTGGAGCGGCCGGCCGCGCGCGTCGCGAACGAGCGAGGCGGTGAGGATCGCGGAAATCGTTTGTCCGTCCTTGCGGATGTAGCGCTTCGGCAGCTCGTAGTGGTCGATCTCACCGGCCAGTGCGCGACGCAGGTAGTCGAGGTTCGACCCCATGTCCTCCGGCACGGTCAGGGCCTGGAAGTTCGTCGTGAGCAATTCAGCTTCGGAGTAGCCGAGGATCGTGCACAGCGCCGGGTTCACCTGCATCCAGTGCCCTTCGGGCGAAACGATTGCGATGCCAATGGCCGAATTCGCGAATGCACCACGGAATCGCTCCTCACTTTCGCGAAGTTGCCGCTCGGCGCGCAGGCGCGAGGCTTCCGCTCTCTGCCGCGTGATGGCGCTGCTGAAAATTTCACCGACGAGCCGCAACCTCTGGATGAGAGACGCCGGCCATCGGCGGTACTGGCGCACGGAGGTGAATACGATCGAGCGCGTGATCCGGCCAGCGCTGACGGGAATGCAGAGAACCGACTTTGCGGCCACGCCCAGCGCCCACGCACGCTCCCCGATTGCCTCCGGGGGGATGTCGTTCGGAACGCGTGACCAGGCAACGATGTTTCCGCGCCGGTATTGATCGGTCAGCCAGGCCATTTCAGCCGCGGACCCGTCAATCGACGGCCGTGGGAGTCCCGGGGTCGAATAGAAGTAGATGAGGCGGACGGCGTCGCCTTCCGCGTCGAGTTCCCACAGGCTGCTGCGATCGGCATCGATGAACTCGGCGAGTTTCCCGAGCCAGACCTCGACCTCGCGCTCGACGCCATCCGCCGACACTCGCGCGAACGCCGCCGACAGCTCGAGAAGGAAGGATTCGAAGCGCAGTCGCTGGGTCAGCGCCTTGCTGGGCGCCTTGCGCGGCGCCGGCCGCCGTGAAGGGGGCTGTTTCAGCCGCTTGCGCGAGCGGGCGTTCGCCGGCATCGATTCGGCTCCCTGTCTGCCCCTTGGTTTGACGTGCGCCGGCCACCTCTTGCCAGAGAGCGCAGAAAAACGACTCCCTCAGTCCCGCGGCTTCTGCAGAAACTCCCGGTAGGCCAGCGAGAAGGCCTCGACGAAGGTATGGGGCAGCAACTCCGCAGGCTTCTCGACGAGGTTGCGGTAGAACTCGGCGTACAGCGCCCAGTGCTGCGCGCCTCCGCCGGACCGCAGTTTGCCCCGCCGGGCCGCGCGCTCGAAGCGAGCCTCGAGCTCGGCCGGGTCGAGCCTTCCTACGAACTCCGCGAAGGCGTCGCGCATGGCGTGCACCGTCGCTTTTTCGTGGTCCTTTGCCGTAGTCATGGCTTCGCGCAGCCATTGCACGGCATCGAGCCGCCGCGTTTCGTGTTGATGCAGCAGCGCGATGAGCAATTCTTCCACCGTCATGCGCGCCAGCGAGGGCCGCGGGTCGTCCGGGTCTGGGTGAATCTCGATGCGGAAGCGGTTGCGGCTGTCGTTGCGCGAGCGCTCGAGGTCTTTCAGGCCGACGAACGCCTCGCGAAACAGCTGGCCGACCAGGTGCATGAGGCGGGTCTGGGCGTCTGCCGGCAG
>FTEO01000513.1_pt1 | contig 23066 bp, 22 predicted proteins | sample 1640211 | NCBI WGS metagenome assembly FTEO01 (sample SAMEA3914816, study PRJEB12502) | metagenome | biome: forest; material: soil | place: USA | collected 2011-09-16 | depth 0.3 m | reverse complement strand
TTTCCCTGCATTCAAGAACCAAGCCAGGATTTAACTCATTGAATTCCCATAGCCGTCCCCGTCGGGGAAGCGGTCAACGGCTCGCGGTAGTGCTGAAACTGCGACGCATGCACGGAAATGGGTCCCCCTTCAACTCCTCCGACCCCAGCGGTTTCGCCACGCCGCGCCGCCGATCTGATGCGCGGCATGCCGCGTACTCGAGATTGGGCGGCGCGTATGAAGCTGTCACCTGCGCGTGAATCTTGCCGGATGCCACATAAGTGCCGCGGGGTCTATGTGCTGCCGGGTGTCCCCTTTACCACTTCGACTACTTCACGCGGGCCCGAACGGGGATCGCAGGAACAGCGTGTAGCGCCTCTTCGAAATATCCTGCATGCAGGGCCGGATGCGCGCAAACCTGACGCAATTGCAGGGAGCCCGGATTTCAGCGAACGTCAGGACTCAACCCCTTCCAGCCACCCGACATCGACTTACAATCAGCTGGCCGCTGCTCGCGTCGAAGATCGCGCGGCACGCAAGCGCAATGGTTGCAAGACCGGATTGCTCCGCGGCGCTCGCCTGCACGCGCCGGGGGTACGGTATCGAAGGTTCTTGCGCGATCGCACTCGCACCCGCGAACATGTAGAACGCCGGGAGAACGAAACCGGCGCGGCTCGCGACGCCGCGCAGAAACTGAATGATGCGTATCTCCTGCGAGAGCGGGCGAGGCGCATCACGCGCTTTGAGCTCCTCGACCCGCGCGGCGAGATTCTTCTGCGAGTAGTCACTCCAGGTAAATTTCACCGCGACCGGCCTGCTCGTGTCGTCTGCTTCAGTCATTCGTGCCCCTCCCACGTTGCTGTCTTCTACGTGTTTCCGCACGCTTAACACATCACAGCCAATCGCAATCAATGAACACGTGATGGGCGAAATGAGTCTGCTCGACCGAGCAGACCAGAGATCAGTCGAAGCTCTGAATCTCGAGAAGACGTGAAAATCGGCTTAGCACCAGGCTCGATTGCACGATGGCGGAGCTGACGGCGCGTCGAGGTTGATGCACGGGGTGCGAAAACCGAGTGGGCGTGCGTGGTCACGAATTCCGAATGCAACTCAATGGCCGGCCAGACATTTTCGGTCGGGGCTGGTCACTCCGATGCTCAGGCCTCGTAGGCACAAAAATGGTGAGCTAAGAACTGCTTATTTTTTCAGCGAGTTGGCGCGCCCGGACGGATTCGAACCGCCGACCCCAACGTTCGTAGCGTTGTACTCTATCCAGCTGAGCTACGGGCGCGCAGAAACAGAACATGTACCCCTCGCGCCGCGATTTCGCCGACGCGTGGCAAGAAGGCTGGCTTCTCACCTTTGTTCCACGGAATCAGTCAGTTACTGAGGGTCCGCGGCGCTGGACCCAGCTTGTATCCGGTGCCTTTCGGAACACCCGGACCGTCGCCGGCCCACTCTGGGGGGCGCGATCCTACCATATGTTTTGGCGGCTCCAAGTCCCTGATTCGCCGCCGTTCGGTCCACGCCTGGGGAGGCGGGCGGTTAGTGTGCTCGGGGCGTGTCGGCCCGCAATGGCCTCGCGCGTCCTAGGCAGACACACACGCTGCTGGAGAGAACTGATGAGCCCCTCGACCGATGCGACGCCCACCACCGACCGCGAGCTGGTACTGACCCGCATCATCGATGCGCCCCGCGAGAAGGTGTTCAAAGCATGGACCACGCCAGAGCTTCTGAAGCAGTGGTTCGCACCCGCGCCGTACACAACGCCCGTTGCTGAGCTCGACGTGCGCGCAGGCGGCGCCAGCTTCATCGTGATGCGCGACCCGGAGGGCAACGACCTGCCGAACCACGGCGTCTACCTGGAGGTGGTGAAGAACGAGAAGATCGTCGCCACCGATGCATTCACGAAGGCGTGGGAGCCGTCGGCGAAGCCCTTCATGACCTTGATCCTCACGTTCGAGGATGTGGGCGGCAAGACGCGCTACACCGCTCGCGTGCTGCACTGGAGCGTGGCCGATCGCGAGATGCACGAGAAGATGGGCTTCCACGTCGGCTGGGGTAAGTGCACCGATCAGCTCGCGGCGCTCGTCGCCAAACTCTAGCGATGCGGCGCTCCCTCCGAGCGGAGGGAGCGCCGTGTTTCTAACGACGCGGTTCTACCGGCTCGCAACCTGCTTCGGCGGCGTGTACCAGATCGGCGAGGACCAGCCCCGCTCCTGCAGAGTCGGCTGCACATCAGTCGGAAGAGGCAACCCGCGCTTCACGGCCAAAATGGTGGACCAGCGCGGCGTCGGAATCTCAATCACGCGCAGGTAGTACACCGCCGCGGCAGACGCGTCGAACTGCGGGTCTTGCCACACGGTGGCAAACTCCGTTGCGCCGATATCGTTCTTGAACGTCGCCGTCTTCACGTCGACTGTATTGCCGACGGGTGGCGCCTTACCAGTGGCCGCGTCCACTTTGCGACCGTTGGAGAGCGCGACGTCGAACACCTTCTCGGCGTACTTGCCATCCTTGCCCAGCCACACCTTCACCACCTGCGCGCGATCGAGGTTGGCCCCGTTCGGATCCTTCAACGCCCAGATGACGAAGCGCGGCGCCTTCGCGGCGGCCGGCTTTGCCGCCAGATCGCCTCCCATGGATACGCCATGTGCATAGGCCTGCTTGTCCCAGCCCGTGGCCTTCACGATCTTGCTGTCGTAGTCCCATCCGCCGAAGAAACGCAGCTTGATGCGCGTGCCAGAAGTGGCGAAGGTCTCCTTGCGGCGCAGGGCGCTGAAGATGGATTCGCGCGTGTTCTCTTCCGCCCACACGCCCGTCAGGTTGCCTGACCCGGTCTTCACCATGTCGAACTTCGAGCCGCCGATGGAGTCCCCGGAAAAGGACGCCCGGATCTCATCCGCGCTCGGAAGCGTCGTTTTGGCATCGATGCCATTGGCCGATCCACCATAGGCGTTCTCGGACGAGGTGCTGAGCCCATCGTGGAAGTCGCTCGCGCCCACGACACCGAACTTGTACGGATTCGCCCCCACGCGCTGCTCGATCTCGAGACCTTGCCCGAACGCCTCGCGCGCGTAACTCCCATGCACTTCGCTGTGCACGTTCCCGATGAGGAGCTTGTCGAATATCTCGAAGCCCGCGAACTCGTCATTCGGTGAAAGCGCCGGATGCGTCTCCGAGGCGCCTTTGTTCTGCGAGATCTCGTTCAGCGGCTCGTTCAATACGCGCCGGATCGCATAGGCTTCATCGATCGGTTTGTTGTTGCCGTCCCGCTCACCGAACATCAGGCCGCCGCTCGCGTTCGCGTTGTGGGAGATGGCGATGACGTCGGTGCCCTGCTTGCGCTGGGCCTCGAGATAGGTCCACAGATCCTCGGGCTTGCGCGAGTCCACGGACGTGAACGGGAACGGCGCCTTGCTGCCGCCGAAGATCACATTGCGATGCAGGTTGTACTTGCCGTCCGGCATCGCGCTCCACTCGTACGCGATGAACGTGGTGAACTTGCCCGGCTGATACTGGCTGTTCGCGGCGTCGATCTCGTGCTGCCAGGCCGTTGCGGCAACCGAGTGCGCGTTGAAGCCGGGCAATTCCTTGCCGTTCGTCTGCAAGCTCACGACTTCCCAGAACGCCTTCGTGCCTTCCTTGCGGATGCGCTGACCGAGATCGCTCTTCGAGAAGTCGGTGTTCGGGTCGTCGAGATCGCGGAACACGCCGATGTTCTCGGAGTGATCCGTCACCGCGAGAAAGTCGAGCGGCTCGGCGCGCTGCACGGTCTTGTCCATGAACGGGATCGGCTCGCCCTTCGCGAAACGGTAGGCCTGCTCCGGCGTCACGCGGCTCGCAAACATCACGTAGGCATCGAATGAATAACTCGTATGCAGATGCAGGTCGCCAAAGTAAGCGTTGCGCTGCGCGCCACCCGATGCAGGTTCCGCGCTCGAAGCCAGTTGTGAACCAACCAGCAGGAGCGCGGCAACCGTAAGACCGACGCCCTTCTTGATGTGACGGGGCTTCATGTAATGGGACTTCATATACTCCGGACCTGATTGAAATTGACGAGGATGGCCAGCAGAAAGCGCTCGATGAACCAGTACGACGCGAACGTGCCGATGGCGTAAGGCGCAGCGAGGCGCGTCCAGTCGGGCCAGTGTCGAACGATGCGCACCACACACCACAGAACCAGCGATGCGGCGGCGATGAACAGCAGCTGCCCGATTTCGACGCCCACGTTGAACAGGAACAGCGCGAGCGGAATGTCATGGGCCGGTAGCCCAACCTCCGCCAACGCGCCGGCAAACGCGCAGCCATGCAGCAAGCCGAACGCGAAAGCGATGAGCCACGGATAGCGGCTCGTGAGCCCGCCCTCCCCACGTGCGTGTCGAACCAGCTCGACCGCGAGAATCACGATGCTCAGGGCGACAAGCGCCTCGACAACCGAGGACCGCACGTGAATCCACCCAAGCGTCGTGGCAGCGAGCGTTACGCTATGAGCGAGCGTGAACGCCGTGATAGTCCTCAGCAGCGGCCACGACTTGCGAACCAGCAGCAACAGGCCGAGCACGAACAGCAGATGGTCGACGCCCGTCAGAATGTGCTCGATGCCAAGACTCAAGTACGCCGTGGCAGGCGGCGCCGCGTGCTCGCTGAGATCCAGGCGCACGGCATTGTGCGACGGTTTCAGGAACTGCTGGACCGAGCGACCATCGGCGAGCGTCACGTTCACGAGCACATCGGTGATGCTGTGCTCGAGCCCTTCTACGGTGAGCGTTTGCCCGTCGAGCGGCATGCGCTCCTCGGAGAGGTTCCGCCAGAGGGTGACAGCGAACGTCGGCGTCGCGCTCACCACCGTGGGCTGCGCGTCGAGCGCACCGCTTGAAAGCCGCGGCACGAGATGAATCGCGACTTCTCCATTCACGGGCTGTTTCCACAGCACGTCGTAGCGATGCGTATCGTGCTGGGTGATCTGCAGCAGCGCCGGTCGCACCTCATGCGCGCCAGCCGCGGACGACACCACGAACGCGATCACGAGGCCGATCGCGCGAAGAGACGTGAGTGCCTTCACGTCGGCGCGCCGTCCGTGACGATGTGGTATTTGCTCGCGAGCTTGCGGAATTCCTCGGCGTTGCGCCGATCGCGCAGATCCGCGAGATAGTCGGCTTTGACGCGCGACCTCACCGTTTGAAAGTCCGCTGCCCGCTGCGGAGCACGCTCTGTCACCCGCAGCAGATGCCAGCCGAAGCCGGACTGATAGGGCCCGGACCACTTGCCAACAGGCGCAGAGAGCAGCGCCGCGCTCAGCTGCGAGTCGCCAAACAACGTTGCAGCGTTGCGGCTGCTGACGAGCGTGAAATCCACGCCTTCGGCGAATGGATCCGCGGAGGCCAGCGCGCGAGCGTTACCGCGGACGAGCTCACTGTTCTCGAGCTCGCCGAGTGCGCGTTCCGCCCTCGCCTTCGCATTCGCCTCACCGCCGCGATCCGCCGAGAAATACAGGTGACTGAACGACACCGCCGGCGGCTCGCTGTATCGCCCCTTGTGATGCTCGAAGTAGCCCACGAGACTCGCATCGCTGGGTTCCGCCTCCGGGTCGAGATCCTGGTTCACGAACTCGATCTTCTGCACGACCCGTCGCCGGACGATCTCGTCATCGCGATCGAGCCCCATGGCAAGCCCTTCGCGGAACAGGATCTCGCTGCGCACGTATTGATCCAGCAGCACTTGCAGCTGCTCCGGCGTTGGCGTTACGCCGTACTGCTGCACGTACGTGGCTTCGAGCCGGGCGCGCTGGGCCGGGCCGGCGTCAATTCGATAGCGGCCCGATTCGCCATCGAAGTGACGGGCGGCCACAAACACCAGCGCCCCCAGCACGAAGAAGTGCAACAGCGGTTCTCGCAGGATGCGCATGTCTGTCGCTTAGAAAGCCAGCCGGGCGGTGGCACCTACCGTGCGCGGCTGCCCCGGGAATTCCGAGTACTGCAACGTCGAGGAGGCTCCGCTCAGGCCGCCCAGCGTGTAGACGCGATTCGTCAGGTTGTTGGCCCACACCGAGAGCGTCCAGACGTCGCTTCCCCAGTTGCCCGTGACACCGGTACGGGCGTTGAGAAGCCCATACGCCCTGACCTTCGCGAGCTCGGAGTTGTCCGCCGAGCCGAAATAGGCGGAGCGCCACGAGTAATCCGCACCCACGAACCCTTGGAGAGCGCCGCGGAGATTGTGCTGATACTGCACGCCAGGGCTGATGATCCACTTCGGCGCACCGACAACCTGCGAACCCGTGAGATCGCACACGGTGCGGCCCGCGGCGAGGGCTTCAGCCGAGCACGGCGCGTTCTCATAGGATCGATACACCGCGTCGTTGTATGAAGCTGTGAGCGACACCTGCAGGTGTTCGACCGGCACGGCCAGAATTTCCAGCTCCAGACCCTTCGATCTCACTTTGCCGATGTTCGTGAGCGTCTGGATGAACACACCCGGCGTGGTCTCGAGAAGCTGCGTGGCCTGGTAGTCCTTCACGTCTGCCAGGAACAGGTTGGCGTTCAACTGCAACCGGCGGTCGAACAGCGTGGACTTGAAGCCGAGCTCGTAATCCGTTGCCGTCTCCGGGTCCACATAGAGCTGTTCGGTGGTGAGGCCACCCGTGGGAACGGTGGGGTTGATGCCGCCGGCCTTCGCGCCACGCGCAACCGACGCGTAGCCCAGAATCGTATCCGTGATCTTGTAGCTGGTGCTCGCGAGCGCCGACGTATTGGCATCGTGCCGCTTCAACTTGCCGGATTCGTACTCGGCAAACGCCGCCTGGAACCCCGCCACGCCGACACCCGGATTGCGATGAAAGCGCGTGGACTTGTCTTCGTACGTTTCACGCAGCCCGCCGGTGAAGCTCCAGCGATCCGTGGCATTCCAGGTCGCCTGCGTGAATGCCGAGATGCTGTTCGTGCCGAGGAACTGCGAAACCGTCGACGATGCGTTGTTGAAGATCGCCCTGCCGGTGTAGAGGCCGGCATCCGGTCCGTAGTACGTGTATTGATGGTTGTCCTGGTGCTGATAGAAGTAGAACAGCCCCGCCACGTACTCGACCGTGCGGCCGGTCGGCGAAGCGATGCGCAGCTCCTGGCTCCACTGCTCATCGTTCACGGCCTGCCCGGCATTGGTGATGGCGTTGAGGTTCGTGTTGTCCGCATCGTTCGTGGGCACGAAGCGCCAGTTGCGATAGGCGGAAATCGACGTGAGCTTGTAGTCGCCGAGCTGCCAGTTGGCCTCCGCCGAGCCGCCACCCTGATTCACGCTCATGTGCTGGCGCGTATCGAGGGTCACCGAGCGGAAGTTGGGGTCCTGCACCACGGTCGCACCGGCGTTCCGAATGAAGTTCAGGTAGACGGCGCCGCCGTTGGGCCCCGCGCTGTACAAGGCCGACGCGCAGCAGTCCGAGTCCTCACGGTTGTAGTCGCCGATGAGGCGCAGGCTGAAGGTGTCCGTAGGCTTGTACAGCAGCTGGCCGCGAACGCCGTCGCGGTTGTAACCGTTCAGCTCGCGACCATCCGTAATGTCATCGACGAAGCCATCCTTGTGCGAGCGGGCGAAGGAGATTCGGCCCGCAAGCTCATCTCCCACGAGCGCGCCCGAGGCCGCGCCGCGCACCTGGTAGTAGCCGTATTCGCCACCGGACGTTTCAAATTTGTACTCGGGGCGGAACGTGGGCAGCTGCGTCTGCAGATTCAACACACCGGCCGTGGTGTTCTTGCCGAACAGTGTTCCTTGCGGTCCGCGCAGCAGCGCCACCTGTTCGAGATCGATGAGATCGAGGTTGGCCATGCCCGGCCGGCCGAGATACACGTTGTCGAGGTACACGCCGACGCTCGATTCGAGCGCGTCGTTGGCGGGATTGTTGCCGAGCCCGCGCACCGCGACGCTCGTCTGCCGAGGATTGCCGAACTGCACGTTCGTGCTCGGCAGCTTGACGTTCAGATCCTCCAGCCGAAACTGGCCTGCGCGCTCGAGCGTTTCCCCGGACACCGCGGAGATCGGAATGGGAACGGACTGTGCGTTCTCCTCGCGGCGGCGTGCGCTGACGGTGACAGATTCGATCTGGCTGGCGTCGGGGCTCTGAGCAGTGCTGTCTTCCGGCGCAGCATTCTCGTCCGCGAAACTCGTGGACGCGGCGAACAGCACCGCGCTGGCGAGCAGAAACGATCGGCTAAACATGATTCTCCCCTGCGTAATTGCGGGGGAGAAGTTAGTGGCGGCGCAGTAGCGGCGTCAGTCGCAAAGAGATAACAAAGCGGTCACATGCCCAGAAAGTCGAAGCGCATAACCGGCGGCACTCGAAAGAGGCAAACCTCTGCGATGGGCTTGTGTCGGCGATCGCGTCCGGGGAACGGCGCGCGGCCCGCCACCCGGGCAGGCCGTGCGTCTGAGGCCGGTGAGCGATCCGCTACTTCGTGCGGACGTTGTGCTTCTTGCGGTAAACGTTCCGGCTCTGCCGATTCTCGGTGCGCTGGATGCTGCGCTCCTCGACAGCGCCAACCCGACCATTGGCAGCCGCATTGGCTTCCTTGCGATCGACGCGAGCCTGGCCCGCTTCCAGCCGACCCGCTTCGTGATTCGTGAGCGAGCCGTTGGCCATGCCGTTCTGGATGCGCTGCTGCTGATTCGCGTTGCGCTGAACGTCCGCCTGCATGCGCTCGGACGAAGACGAGCCCGGGTTACCCGTCTGCGCGTCGTGCTTCTGCTTGTAGATGTCTGCGCTGGCCGCGTTCTGTGCCTTGTCGAGGCGCAACTGCTCGCCCGCGCTCATGTGCCCGTCCTTGAGATCCCGCGCTTCCATGCGATCCACGTGCTGCTGGTCGCGCTCCAGGTGCCCCGCTTCCTTCGTGTTGAGCTCGCCGGACGTGAGGCCTTGCCCCGCGGCGGGGCGGCTCATTTTGCGAACATAACCCGGCTCAAAGACGATGCCGCGAAGGCGCCCGCAAACTGCGCGACCATGAAGGCCGGAACGTCGAGCGGACGAATGCCCGCAAACGTGTCGGTCAGCGATCGAGCGATGCTGATTGCGGGATTCGCGAAAGACGTGGATGCGGTGAACCAGTACGCAGCGCCGATCCACGCGGCCACCATCCAGGCTGCATCCTGCGATCTTCGATGCCCCAGCACGACGAGCAGCAACCCTGCGCTCGCCACGAACTCGGACAGCCATTGCGCGGGCCCGGTCCGCACATGCGTCGATTCCTGCAGCAGCGGCAGTGCGAACATTGCATGCGCGAGGATCGCACCGGCAATGCAGCCGATCACCTGGGCGACGATGTAAATTCCCGCGCGCTGCAGCCCGAAGTGCCCGCGAGCCGCCATGACAAGTGTGACAGCCGGGTTGAATTGCGCGCCGCTGATCGGCGCGAGCAGCGTAATCAGCACCGCAAGCACGGCGACGGTCGCGCCGGTATTGGCGAGCAGCGCAAGCGCGGAATTTCCACCGGCGAGGCGCTCAGCCATGATGCCGGAGCCGACGACCGTGGCCGTCAGCAGGAGCGATCCGAGCGCTTCGGCGGCGGCGCATCGAGCGAGTGTCATGCCGCGCCTTCGTGATCCGACTTGCCGATCGCATCCAGTCGTTCTTGCAGTTTGATGCGGTCGAGCGTGGCAAGCGGCAGGCTCGTGAAGCTCTTGATGCGGCTCTCGAGCTCGTGATACGCCGTGCGAAAGGCCAGCCATTTCTCGGGGTCCGAGCCTTCGACCGCTGCGGGGTCGGCAACGCCCCAGTGGGCGGTGATCGGTTGTCCGGGCCACACCGGGCACATCTCGCCTGCCGCGTTGTCGCAGACCGTGAAGACGAAATCGAGCACGGGCGCGCCCGGTACCGCGAACTCGTCCCAGCCCTTGCTCCTGAGACCTTCTGTAGGAATCTTCATGTGCTCGAGCAAGGCGAGCGCGATGGGATGCACCTGCCCTTTCGGATGACTGCCCGCGCTGAAGCCGCGGAATTTGCCGCGGCCCCAGTGATTCATCAGCTGCTCTGCAAGAATGCTGCGCGCAGAATTGCCCGTGCAGAGAAACAGTACGTTGAAAGGACGCTCGCTCATAGGGTTCACAGTGGCTTGATGAGGCAGACGCGCTTCATGCTGCCTTGGAGGGCCGCTTCGCCGGTTTTTTCATCGTGCGCGGTGCCGGCTTGCAGACTGATTCGCAGCTGCCGGAGCTGTCTGCGCAGCAGTTCTCGGTCAGGTACCCCACGAGACCATTCATGACGCCGAAATCTGCGGCGTAGATGAGCTGGCGACTATTGCGCTGCTGAGTGATCAGCCGCGTGCGATGGAGTTGCTGCAAATGAAACGTGAGGGAAGACGGCGGTAACCCCAGCCGCTGCGCGATGGTCCCGGCATTCAGCCCTTCCGGGCCAGCCTCGACGAGCATCCGGTAGACACTCAGGCGATGCCCGTGCGCCAGGGCAGCGAGCGCGTCGACGGCTTCTTTGGCTTGCATGCGCTGAATTCGATGTTTCGAGTATTCTCGAAATACTAACTGAAGCGCGCGTGAAAGCAACTCCCGCTGCGGACGACTCTCGAAGCAAGGGGCTCGCTGCGGGGCTCAGCGGTCATCGCTGCGATCATGAGAATGTTCATGATGCGTGTCGGGAAAATGGTGATGACTGTGCGTGAGCGGCACGTGTCGATGACGATGCGTGTGGTGCGTGCCGGGCGCCACTTCCGGGTCGTGAGCATGTTGATGGTGCTCGTCATGGACATGCTCGTGCTCATGCTCCACGAGGGCGTGATGATGCTCATGCTCGTGCTGCTCGGTCAGATGCAGCCACAGCCCGACGAGCATGAGGACAGCAGCGGCGACGAGCCGCACCGTAATCGGCTCATGCAGCCAGACCACAGCAACCAGCGCACCAACGAACGGAGCTGCGGAAAAATACGCAGTGGCGCGCGCAGCGCCCAGATGACGCAGCCCCACCACGAACAGCACGAGACTCAATCCGTAAGCGAATGATCCGATGAGCAGCGCGCCCAACATGTCCATCGGGCCCGGCCAGGTAGCGCCCGCCCACAGCGCGAGCAGAAGATTGGTGCAACCCGCCACAACGCCTTTGATCGAGGCGAGCCAGGTCGCATCGAGCAGCGCCAGTTTGCGCGTGAGATTGTTATCGATGGCCCACGCCAGACATGCGCCGAGCACCAGAAGCGACGGCCAGAGATCGCGCACGCGAACCTGCGGATCCCACGACAACAACACGGCTCCCGCCACGATGGCCATCATGCCCAGCGCGATGCGGCGATCGACGTTCTCCCGAAAGACGAACCACGCGATGAGTGCGGTAAATACGCCTTCGGCGTTCAGCAGAAGCGACGCGCCGGCCGCGGGCATCGAGGAAAGCCCGCTCATCAAGAGCACAGGTCCGAAGATGCCACCCGCCGCGATCGCGCCCGCGAGATATCCCAGGTCGGCACGTACGAGCGGCCCACGTGGCCGGGGCCGCAGCCACCGAACCACCGTCAGCGCGATTCCTGAACCCGCGTAGAGCAATCCGGCCAGCAGCCACGGGTCGACGCTGGCGAGCAGCTTCTTGGCGAGGGGTGTGCCGAGCCCAAACAAACCGGCGGCAGCCAGTGCGGCGACAACCCCCGGACTCAGCAATCCCTGGTGGATGCGGCGCGTGGCCACCGGCTAACTCATCTGTGAGGTGCGATCCGTTGCGGGCGTGAATGCAGCAGCGCTGCAGCCAGAGCAGGCTCGCCCGAAAGGTCCCCTCTCCTTCACGAAGAGGGGACCGACGGGATTACGCGAGCGACGTCTTGAACAACGCGAGCATTCGCCCCCAGGCCTTCTCCGCCTGGTCGTGGTTGTAGACCTGCGCATCGGGAGGGCACCAGCCGTGCATGGTGCCGGTGTACACCTCGATCTCGGCAGGCAACTTTGCTTTGGCGAAGGCGTCACGCAATACGTTCTTCGTTTCCGGCTCCTTCTGATCATCGTTCGCCGCGATGGCGAAGAGATAGTGAGCCTTGATCTGCGGCACCAGCAGATGCGGGCTATCCGGCTTGTCGGTGACGAGACTGCCGCCATGGAAAGACGCGCCTGCGCCGATGCGACCGGGGAACGCCGCCGCCGTGCGCAGGGTGAACGGACCGCCCATGCAGTAGCCGGTGGTGCCCATCTTTCGTTTCTTGTCGACGGAAGGCTGGCTTTCGAGCCAGGTCACGAACGCCTTGGCGTCTGTCGTGGCCGTTTGCGGGGTGAGCGAGCCCGCGAGCCCCAGGAGGAGCGTGCGCGTGGCAGGATCCTGGAAGTCAGCGTGCTCGGGAGCGGTGGGCGCCTTCTTCGTCCGGTAAAACGGATTCACGACGAGCACCGAATAGCCGGACTCGGCCAGCCGTTTGCCCATCTGCCGGAAGGCGGGACGCAGGCCGAAGATGTCCGGCCAGACGAGGACACCGGGAGCCGCGCCCTTGGCGGGATGCACGAAGTAAGCATCCGCGGTGCCATCGGGTGTCTTGATTTCGACTTCCGATTCCTGCACCTCGGCGGCATTCACGACGGGGGGCAGGAGCGTGACCAGGCCCGCGCCGAGCGTCAGGGCGCCAAACCGTCGCCGCGACAGTCCTCCCGACTTGAGCTGATATTCGATCATGTCGTCAAACGAGTCGTTGTCGCACATGGCTCCGCTCCGTTGGTCGAATGGGGCGAGCGGAACGCATGCGGATCCGCTCGAGCGCGGCATGTTGCGCCTGTGCGAGTGAGGGTCGCAAGCCGACACCGGTTCGCGATTATGCAGCGGGCAGCAGGTGGATCTTCAGCTAGAATTCCCGGCCAAGGCGTCGGATAACGCAGGGGAAGGCCGCGTCGCGACGGCCACGCGAGTCGTTCAGCCGTCGTGGCGCCACCCGGGGATCCCAGTGAGCCAGTACTCCCTTTCACACAGGCAGGCCCTTTCACGCAGACGGGCGATCCAGGGCCTCGCGGCAGCAGCCCTGCCTCTCGGCACATTCGGCTGTGCGGAGAAAAAGCCGAACACGCTGGTCGTCGGCGGGCTGCCTGTCACGTGCAATCTCACGCTGCCCGTGGCCTGCGTCAGCAAGGCAAACCTCAACAGCAAGGCCGCCGCGGGCGCACCGAAGTTCCAGTACGAGTACAACAAGTACAACGGCTGGCCGGAGATCAAGGAATCGCTCATGGCCGGCCGCATCCAGGCCGGCTACATGCTCGCCCCGCTCGTCATGGACCTCGCGGACCAGGGCATTCCCGTGAAGATCATCTCGCTCGGCCATCGTTCGGGCGCGGTTATCATGGTTCGCACCGACTCGCCCTATCAGAACTTCCGGCAGCTGAGCGGCAAGCGCATTGCCATTCCCAGCCGATTCGCCGTCGACTTCCTGTTTCTGCGCCGCATGCTCGCCCGGGAGAACCTGCGCGTCGAGGACCTCGAGATCGTCGAAATGCCGCCGCCCGACATGCCGGCCGCGCTCTATGCGAATGCGGTGGATGCCTACTGCACCGGCGAACCCTTTGGCGCCGCCGCGCAGAGCGCCGGATACGCCCGGCCCTTGCGCATGACACGCGATGAGTGGCCGAAGTACATCTGCTGCGTGCTCACCGTGCGCGAGGAGCTCATCGCGGAGAATCCCGCCATGGTGCAGGACCTCGTGAACCAGGTTCTGGGAGCCGGCGCGTGGCTCGATCAGCAGCAGGCCAACCGCGAGAAGGCGGTCGAGATCGCCGCCGGACAGCAGTTCTTCAACCAGGACCCGAAGATCATCCGCTTCGTCATGGAGAACCCCACGGATCGGGTCACGTACGGGGACCTGCGCATGATCCGCTCGGAGTTCGAGGAGCTGATGCAGCTCTCGCTCGATGCGGGAACGATCAAGCATCCCATCGCCTACGAGAAGTACGTGGACGAGCAGTTCGCGCGCAACGCGAAGCCCGCCACCATTCCTCTGTGAAATGAGCCACCGGGCACTCCCAGGCTCGCTCATATCGCTGCGCAGATTCGCTGCTTCGTGGCTCCTGCTTCTGCTCACCACTTCTGCCGGAGCCGCGGACGCACCGGCACTCAAAGCGGGTGTATTCAGCCCACCGCGACAGGCACCGGATTTTGCGCTGCCCGGCAGCGATGGTCGCGAGCTGAAACTGGGTCGCTATCGCGGCAAGGTCGTGGTGCTGGGCTTCGGATTCACCTCGTGTCCGGATGTCTGCCCCACCACACTCGCAACCCTTGCGCAGGCCCGGCGCAATCTCGGTGCCGCCGCTTCCGACGTGCAGGTGGTCTATGTGACCGTCGACCCGGAACGGGACGTTCCCGAGCGCATGAAGAAGTACCTCGGCACGTTCGATTCGACATTCGTGGGCGGCACCGGCACGCCCGAACAGCTCTCCGCCGTACGCAAAGACTACGGCGTCCAGGCGGAAAAGAAGACTTACGGCGCCAGCTATACGTTCGCGCACTCCTCTTTCACGTACCTGATCGATCGCAACGGCAGAATCCGCGCGCTAATGCCTTACGGCCATAGCGCAGAGGATTACGTGCACGATCTAACGATCCTCCTCAAAGAGTAGCCCGTGCGTCCGCGCTCGCTGTTGTTGATGGTACTCGCGGGCGGCGCAGCCGCGGCGTTCGGGTGGGCCGCGTTCACGCCCATCACGAGCGCCTCACGGGATCAGATCTTCGAGATTCCCAAGGGAACCTGGGCACGCCGCCGCTCGGGCGAAGACCTTGCCATCCTGCCGGATCGAATCCGACTCACCCTCGGCATTCACGATATTCTGGTGCTGCGGAATCTGGACGACGTGCCGCAGGTCTTCGGCCCGACGCTCATGATGCCCGGCCAGAGCTTTCGGCTGCCCTTCGAGAAGGCGGCCGAATATCAGTTTGCCTGCACGGCCCACGCGAGCGGACAGATGACGATCATCGTGGAGCCGAATCCGCAGACTCCGGGGGCTAGAATTCTCTGGCGCGTACGCTCACTGATCGCTCATTGATCAATGGCCTCCGACGGACACCACCCACGATCCGACAATGGACAGAATCAAGGAAACCCTGCCCGCGCTGGCCGTGATTGCCGCACTGATTGCCATATGGTGGACCGCGGTCATCGCCACGCACAGCATGATCTTCCCGACCCCGTGGGGCGTCATCACCGGCGTGGTCGAATTGCTGGAGAACGGCACGCTGTGGCGGCACATCGGCGCCTCGCTTGCGCGCGTGGGCACGGGCTTCGTGCTTGCCGTCTGCGTGGCCGTGCCGCTTGGCCTGTGGATGGGCTGGGTGCGCAGCGTGTACCAGACGCTGAATCCCATCTTTCAGATTCTGCGGCCCATCTCGCCCATTGCCTGGATCCCCATCGCCATTCTCTGGTTCGGCGTCGGCAATGCCTCGCCCATCTACCTCATCTTCATTTCTTCCGTCTTTCCGATGATCGTGCAGACCACCGTGGGCGTGCACACCATTGAGAAACGCTATCTGCGGGCAGCGGAGAACTTTGGCGTATCGCGCCGCACGCTCTTCATGCAGGTGGTGATTCCGGCAGTGCTGCCACAGATCATCGTCGGCATGAGAATCGGCCTGGGCGTTGCGTGGTTGGTGGTGGTGGCTGCGGAGATGATCGCGCTACGCTCGGGGCTCGGCTACATGATCATGGATTCACGCAACGCCGGGAATCGCTACGACCTCGTGATTGCCGGCATGATCATCATCGGCCTCATCGGCCTGTCGCTCGACGGTGTCATGCGCCTGCTCGAAGGGATCAAGTGGGTGCGGTGGCGCTATGCGCACTAAGATCGAAGTCCGCGATCTCAAGAAAAGCTTCGACTCGGACAAGGGTCCGTTGCCCGTGATCGAGGACGTGAGCTTCACGGTTCGCGATGGGGAGTTCATCGCCATCGTGGGCCCCTCCGGCTGCGGCAAGTCGACGCTGATGAACATGATGGCGGGGTTCATCCGCCCGGATGCGGGCTCGGTCGTCATCGATGGCGTGCCGCGGTCCAAACCCGACTCGAAGGGCATTCTCATCTCGCAGCAGGGCTCGGTGTTTCCCTGGCTCACGGTGCGCGAGAACCTGATGTTCGGTCTCAACGGGCACGCACCGGCCAACAAGATCGAGATCGCGGATCGCTACACCGACATCGTCGGCCTGAAAGGCTTCGAACAAAGCTATCCGCACGAATTGTCGGGCGGCATGCTGAAGCGCGCGGAGCTCGCCCGTGCGCTGGTGGTGAAGCCCGAGATTCTCTACATGGACGAGCCGTTCTCAGCGCTCGATGCCTTGATGAGCCTGCGCATGCGCAACGAGCTGCTGCGGATCCTGGCGAAAGAGCGCCACACCGTGCTGCTCATCACGCACGATGTCGAAGAAGCCATCCATGTCGCGGACCGCATTCTCGTGCTGTCGCCGCGGCCAGCGCGGATTCAGGCGAGCTTCGATGTGCCGTTCCCGCACCCCCGCAAGCTCGTGAGCGCTCCGACGCAGGCGTTACGGGTCGCGATTCTGCGCGAGCTGGGAGTCGATCCGGATGGAGACGCGAGGGACGACGCGGATATCGGCCGACTGGACGCCATTCCGGGTGGCGCAAAACCACCGTAAGACTACCTTGAAGTGCCCTCGTCAGCTGCGGGCAGCGCCACTCGCGCTGCTGCTTCTCTCATTGCTGATCGGCGCGTCGGGCGTCACGTGCGCCGATGCAATCGTGAACGACGTCTCTCAGTTGAATCCGATCCACGTCCGCGATGTGATTGCACCGACGAGCCTCGAGGAAATCGTCGCCGCCGTCAGAAGCAACGCGGGGCCCCTATCCATCGGCGGCGGGCGCTACAGCATGGGTGGGCAAACGGCGACGGACAATGCCCTCCAGCTGGACATGCGGCACTTCGATCGAGTGATCAGCTTCTCGAAGGAACGCAAGGAGATCACGGTTCAGGCTGGCATCACGTGGCGAAAGGTCCAGGAATACATCGATCCGCACGACCTCTCCGTGCAGATCATGCAGACCTACGCCAACTTCAGCGTCGGTGGGGCCCTTAGCGTCAATGCGCACGGCCGCTATATTGGTCAGGGCCCCCTGGTGCTGTCCGTGCTCTCGATTCGCATGGTGCTGGCGAACGGCGACGTCGTCCGGGCAAGTCCGGCCGAGAATCAGGACCTCTTCTACGGAGCGATCGGCGGCTATGGCGCGTTAGGCGTGATTGTCGAGGCCACACTGCGCCTCACGGACAACGTCCGCGTGGAGCGCCGGACCGCGGTGATGCCCGTCGGCGCGTACAGCGCGTATTTCATGAAGGACGTGCGTAACCATCCGGAAGTCATCTTCCACAATGCCGATATCTACCCCACGGCCTTCGACACCGTGCGAGTCAGTTCCTACGTCAGGACGGACAAGCCCGTGACCATCGGGTACCGGCTCAATCCTGAGAACGCCGACTACGCCACCGACCGGCGCGTGTTCGCGATCATCTCCGAGTGGCCCGGCGGAAAGTGGATTCGCCAGCATGTGGTCGATCCCTGGATCTTTCGCGACGAGCGGGTGGAGTGGCGCAACTACGAGGCCAGCTACGACGTTCGCGAGCTCGAGCCCGCCTCACGCCAGAAGTCGACCTATGTGCTGCAGGAGTACTTCGTGCCTGTGGATCGGTTCGACTCCTTCATCCCGAAGCTGGGCGAAATCCTGAATCGCTACCATGTGAATGCAATCAATGTCTCCATCCGTCACGCCCTGCGGGATCCCGGCACGCTACTCGCCTGGGCGCGATCGGAAGTGTTCGCGTTCGTGCTGTACTACAAGCAAGGAACGTCTGATGCGGACCGCCGCAACGTCAGTCTTTGGACGCGCGAGCTCATCGACGCCGCGCTGCAGAACGGCGGCACGTACTATCTTCCGTACCAGATCTGGGCCACGCCGGAACAATTCCACGCGGCATACCCCGGGGCCGGTGCGCTGTTCGCTCTAAAAAGCCGCGTCGACCCCACCAACAAATTTCGGAACCGGCTGTGGGATGCCTACTACGAACCTGCGCCTCATCGCGCGGCCGTCGCTCCGTGACTCTCGCGCTCCACGTTCGGCAACAGCGCGGCGAGTAATCCCAGCGCCGGCAGAAACGCGCAGAGCTCGTACACGAACGTGATGCTCGTGACATCGGCGAGCTTGCCCAGCACGGCGGCTCCGACTCCGCCCATTCCAAACGCGAACCCGAAGAACAGGCCGGCGACCGTGCCCGTGCGACCGGGCATCAGCTCCTGCGCGTACACCACGATTGCGGGGAATGCCGAGGCGAGTATCAACCCGATCGGCACGGTCAGCACCGCGGTCCAGAGGAGATTGGCGTGCGGCAGCAGGAGCGTGAACGGCAACACCCCGAGAATGGAAATCCAGATGATGTATTTGCGTCCGAAGCGATCCCCCAGCGGCCCACCGACGATGGTGCCCACCGCAACGGAGCCTAGGAACACGAACAGCAGCACCTGAGAGTGTTGTACCGAGACGTGAAAGCGGTCGATGAGGTACAGCGTGTAGTAACTGCTGAGGCTCGCCATGTAGAAATACTTGGAAAAGATGAGCGCGAGCAGCACTGCAATCGCCGCGCGCACATTCCGCGGCTGCTCCGCAATCACCGCCGCGCTCGAGCGTTTGCGCGGCTTCAGCCGCGCGATCCCGTGGGCCTTGTACCAGTGCCCCACTTGAAACAGAACGAACATCCCGAGCAGCGCGGCTGCGGAGAAGTACGCAACGCTCGACTGCCCGCGAGGCAGCACGATGAATGCGGCGAGCAACGGCCCGATCGCCGAGCCCACATTGCCCCCGACCTGAAACACCGACTGAGCGAGCCCGTGCCGGCCGCCCGAGGCCATGCGCGCCACGCGCGATGATTCCGGATGGAACACTGAAGAGCCCGTTCCGATGAGCGCAGCGGCGAGCAGCAGCACGCCGAAGTGAGTCGCGAACGCAAGCAGCACGAGCCCCAGGAGCGTGGAGCCCATGCCCGCGGCGAGGGAGTACGGGCGCGGCGTGCGATCCGTGTACGCACCAATGATCGGCTGCAGCAGCGACGCGGTGACCTGGAACGTAAAGGTGAGAAACCCGATCTGCCCGAAACTGAGATCGTACGAGCCCTTCAGCATCGGATAGAGCGCCGGCAGCAGGGACTGCATCATGTCGTTCAACAGATGGCAGAAGCTGATGGCGGCCAGGACGGTGAAAGCGGTCTTGTGGGCTGGCGCAATGGCGGCAGCGCCCGCGGAGGTGTCATTCATCTCTTACCCGTGGAAGGAGTGCTGTGCCTCCCATGATGCCGAATGGGAGCGGCCCGGTCACATCTGCCGCTGGAGAGGGTCGGGCGCCAGCTTGGCGCCGGAATCCTGCCCGTTCGCCCGCGCTTCGCCGGCGTCCGTCGCATTGGCCGGCGAGCGTCAGCGAGGGCGACTATCGTACGCACCCGTGCTGCGCCGTGGGGCTATGATTCCGCCGGCGCAGCGTGCTCAATAACAAGATCGGCGGCCAGGCCAGGAATGCCGGACAACACGAAAACTGCCCGACCCCACGAGGCGTACTCGCTCGCCGAGCCGCTTCCGTCGGATGTCCTCGTGCACACCGCGGGAGGCTTGACTTCCTATCGGAACTATCCGGTCTTCAGCGCGCCTTGGTTCTGGCGACGCACCGCTCTTTTCGCGCCGCTGGCCGCCGGGCTCGGCCTCGTGCAGGCGGCAACCGCGGCCGCCACACTTCGCGACTGGCACCTCGGGGTTCTCGCTGCCGCCATCGGCGTGCCGATCTGGGTGGCCATCGTCACGGCCGGGCCGTTGTTCGCAACACTGGTGCGTCATAGAGGATGGCCCGCGAAACTCGAGCGCGGCGCGGTCGTCCTCGCCGTGTCGCTCGGTCTGGGCGTGAGCTTCACCGGGCAGTACATCGCGGAGGTGCAGTCCCACAAGATCCTCGGCCCGAAATACGCGACCGTCATGCCGGTCGAGGCGATGTCGGCTCAGCGCGCTCCGCACCCAGCGCTTGTCGCCGTAATCTTCGGCTGGGAATTCATTCTGTTCTTCAGCGTGGGTGGTGGGCTCGCGTTACGGACGTACTTCAGCGAGCAGAAGCGGTGGGGAGACGCCCAACGCGCGCGCGAGATCGAAACGCTGCGGCGCCAGAAGAACGAGGCGGACCTGAAGCTGACCGTGCTGCAGGCTCAAGTTGAACCCCACTTCCTCTTCAACACGCTCGCCTCCGTGCATTCGCTCGTGCGTCAGGATCCACAGCGCGCTGAAGCCACCGTGGAAGCGCTCGTGGACCATTTACGCGCCACCATGCCGAAAGTGCGAGCCGACATCGGCAGCGCACGCTCCACGCTCGCTGAGCAGATTGACGTGTGCGAAAGCTATCTCGCGGTGATGAAGGTCCGCATGGGCCCGCGCCTGCAGTACACCGTCGACGTGCCCGCACCCTTGCGCGCTCACTTCTTTCCGCCACTCGTGCTGATCTCGCTCGTCGAGAACGCAATCAAGCACGGCATCGAGCCGAACCCCGCGGCCGGGAACATCGTCCTGCGTGCCGAGGTGGACGATCGCAGCGACGGGCGTCAGCTCGCGGTGAGTGTCATCGACGATGGCATCGGGCTTCGGCCTGGCACCGGGCATGGCGTCGGGCTCGAAAACATCCGCGCACAGCTCGCGGCGCGCTTCGGCGCGCACGGTGGATTTTCCATTCAGGGGAGACCCGAAGGCGGCGTGACGGCCACCATTCGCGTGCCCTATGCAGGCGCCAGCCCGTGACGCGTCCGAGCGCCCTGGTCGCAGAAGACGAGGAGCCGCAACGGCGCAAGCTGTGCGAGCTGCTCCGCGAGCTGTGGCCAGAGCTCGAAATCGTCGCGCAATGCGCGGACGGGCTTGCTGCCCTCGAAGCGCTGACGAGCCTGCATCCGCAGATCGTCTTTCTCGACATCCGCATGCCGGGTCTCAGCGGCCTGGAGGTCGCACGCGCGGCCAGCGCGCAGGCGCACGTCGTGTTCACGACAGCCTACGACGAGTACGCGGTGAGCGCCTTCGATCGCGGTGCGCTCGACTACGTGCTGAAGCCCATCAAGCGCGAGCGGCTGGAGCAAAGCATCTCTCGCCTCAAGCAGCGCATCGCCGAGGCGCCGCCGCCCGGCATCGGGGCGCTGCTCGACGCGCTGCAGGGAAGGCTCGGTGCGCGCCCCGCCGCCGCCACGGGAATCCGCTGGATCACCGGCTCCGCCGGAAACGTGACGAAGATGTTCGGCATCGATGACGTGCTCTTCTTCCAGGCGCAGGACAAATACGTTCGCGTGGTCACAGCCGCGGACGAAGTGCAGATTCGCACGCCACTGCGCGAGCTGCTGGCGGGGCTCGATCCCGAAGCGTTCTGGCAGATCCACCGCAGCGCCATCGTCCGCGCCGGTGCAATTCAACGAATCGAAGCGGACGAAGGCGGAAAACTTCAGCTCCGGGTCAAAGGCCGTACGGAGCTGCTGCCCGTGAGCAACGCATTCCAGTATCGCTTCAAGCCGATGTAGGCGGTCGACGGCACGAGCCGCAGCTCGCGGCTCTCGAACAAAAGGGGGACTTCGAACAATGGATGCGGCACTCGAGCTCGGAAGTATCACGAAGACGTTCGGTGGCCTGCGTGCCATCGATGATCTGCATCTCGAGGTGCCGCGAGGCGCCACGTACGGGCTCATCGGCCCGAGTGGCGCCGGAAAGACCACGGCGATCCGCATGATCATGTCGATTCTGCTGCCGGATGCCGGCACCCTGAGCGTGCTGGGCAAGCCCTCCGCGCTCGAGGCCAAGGATCGCATCGGCTATCTGCCGGAAGAGCGTGGCGTCTACCGCAAGATGCGCGTGAACGCATTTCTCTCGTACATCGGCCGCCTGAAGGGAGGCGTGCGCGCAGACGTCGAGACGCGTGCCGCTGCGCTCCTCGAGCGCCTGGGGCTCGGCGACGCCCTGAAGAAGAAGTGCGAGGATCTTTCGAAGGGCATGCTTCAGCGCGTGCAGTTCGTGGCGGCCATCATCAACCGGCCGGATCTGCTGATTCTCGATGAGCCCTTCAGCGGGCTCGACCCGGTGAGCGTGCGCCTGCTCAAGGAGCTGATCGCCGAGGAACATCGGCGCGGAGCGACGATCATCTTCTCCACACACGTGATGGCGCATGCCGAGGAGCTGTGCCAGCAGATCGTGATGATCCACAAAGGGCGCAAGGTCCTGGATGAGCCGATCTCGAACCTGCGACGTCAATACGACACCCGCACGCTGCGGCTCGAGCCGCTCGACCCTGCCGCGGATCTCATGGCGCTGAAATCGCTCCCCGGTGTCGAGCGTGTGCAACTCACTGACGAGGGCTGCGACATCGCGCTCGTCGCCGGCACCGACCCGGCCGGCGCGCTGCGCGCCGTGGCGTCGGCGGTGGCTCCGGCTCGCATCGAGCTCGCTCGGGTGCGGCTCGAAGACGTGTTCATCCGGCTCGTGACCGGCGGCACTGCGACGGATGAATCAAAACAAGCGCTGCGGACTCATCTTCAGGGTCTGGGCAGCGAAGGAGCCCTGGCATGATGCGTCGAATCTGGATGGTCGCGACCCGCGATTTCCTGACCACGGTCAGTAGCAAGGGCTTCTTGATCGGCCTGCTGATCATGCCGCTCCTCATCCTCGTGGTGGTGCTGCTGGCACCCCGCATCCTGGGCTCGCGGGGGCCACAGATTCAGGGAGTTGTCGGCATAGTCGACACGACCGGGACCGTCTTTTCCGAGCTGCGCACCGCACTCGACCCGGCGACGATCGGCGCGCGAAGGGCCGAGAGCGCGCGGCGGCTGGCAACGCCTGGAGGTCAGGCTTCCGGTCCGGCGCCGAGGACCGGAGCGATTCCCGTGCTCACCCTCGAGAAGCGGTCGTACGACGCGGACCTTCAACAGGAAAAGCGCTGGCTCATTCAGCCGGAGAAGGAACTGCCGCGCCATCTGGCGCTCATCGTGGTACATCCCGACGCGGTGGTACGAGGCCCCGGGAAAGCGGAATTCGGCACGTACGATCTCTATGTCGCGAAGAATCTCGATGAGGCCACCGAATCCGAGATTCACGAGGGGCTGCGGC
>FTEO01000754.1_pt1 | contig 23307 bp, 19 predicted proteins | sample 1640211 | NCBI WGS metagenome assembly FTEO01 (sample SAMEA3914816, study PRJEB12502) | metagenome | biome: forest; material: soil | place: USA | collected 2011-09-16 | depth 0.3 m | reverse complement strand
GCGGTCGCGCGTCTGCGCCTCCACGTTCACGGCTTCGTAGCCGTAGATCGGGTCCATGATCGGCGGGAGGTACAGCCGCTGCGGGTCTGCGCGCGAGAAGCCGGCGTTCCGGTCCGGGCTCCACTGCATCGGCGTGCGCACGCCGTTCCTGTCGCCGAGGAAGAAGTTGTCGCCCATGCCGATCTCATCGCCGTAGTAGATGATCGGCGAGCCCGGCATCGACAGCAGCAGGCTGTTCATGAGCTTGATGCGGTCGTTGTCGTTGTCCATCAACGGCGCAAGCCGGCGGCGAATGCCGAGATTCAAGCGGGCGCGCGCGTCTGCCGCGTACATCTGGTACATGTAGTCGCGCTCGCGACTCGTCACCATCTCGAGCGTCAACTCGTCGTGGTTGCGCAGGAAAATGGCCCACTGGCAGTTCTCGGGGATGTCGGGCGTCTGGTCGATGATCTCGACGATCGGGTGGCGGTCTTCCTGCGCAATGGCCATGTACATGCGCGGCATCAGCGGGAAGTGATACGCCATGTGGCATTCGTCGCCGTCCGCGAAATAGTCGCGCACGTCTTCCGGCCACATGTTCGCTTCGCCGAGCAGCATGCGGTCGCTGTAGTGCCGGTCGATGACGGCGCGGATGCGCCTCACCACCTGGTGCGTCTCGGGCAGGTTCTCGTTGCGGGTGCCTTCGCGCTCCACCAGATACGGAATGGCGTCGAGCCGCAGCCCGTCGACTCCCTGATCGAGCCAGAACCGCATGATGCGCGTCACCGCGCGCTCGACGTGCGGATTATCGAAATTGAGGTCGGGCTGGTGGCTGAAGAAGCGATGCCAGTAGTACTGCTTCGAGATCGGGTCCAGCGCCCAGTTGGACGTCTCCGTGTCCGTGAAGATGATGCGCGTGTTCGCGTACTTCGTGGGGTCGTCGCTCCACACGTAGTAATCGCGCTTCTTGTGGCCGGGTGGTGCGCGGCGCGCGGCCTCGAACCACGGATGCTGATCGGAGGTGTGGTTGATGACCAGCTCGGTGATCACGCGCAGGTTGCGACGATGCGCCTCCTGCACGAACGCCCGGAAATCCTCCCGACTGCCGTAGTGGGGATGGATGTTGTGATAGTCGGCGATGTCGTAGCCGTCGTCCTTGCCGGGTGACGGATAGAACGGCAGCAGCCAGATGGTGTTGACACCCAGGTCCTGGATGTAATCCAGCTTGCGGATCAGGCCGCCGAAGTCGCCAATGCCGTCATCGTTGCTATCGAAGAAGGCGCGGACGTGCACTTCGTAGATGACGGCATCTTTGTACCAGAGCGCGTCGCTCATGGGTCGCCAGGGCCTCTGGAGCCAGGTCTTTTACAGGAAGTAGTCAAAGTCTCTCTCGGTGCGCACGCGGCGGCGGACACGGAAAATGTGCGCCGGCGTGTGCGCTGGATCGAGCTGCACGAAGTTGCGGGCGCCCTGCCACAGGAAGCGGGCGCCGGACAGAAGATCGTGCACTTGATACGGTTTGTCGCTTGCGACGCCGAGGTCCAGCAGGTCGAGGTCGACCCATCCCGAATGCGTGTGATGGGGGTCGAGGTTCACGATGGCCAGCACGGCGTCCTGCGCGTCCTCGGTGGTCTTGCTGTAGGCGAGCAGCGAGTCGTTGTCAGTGGGATGGAAGCGCAGGCCGTGGTTCGTCTGCAATGCCGGATTCTCGCGGCGAATCTGATTCACGCGCGCAATGAGATCGTGCAGGCTGTCCGCGCGTTCCAGCTCCCAGCTGCGCAGCTCGTACTTCTCGCTGTTCAGATATTCTTCGCTGCCCGGGTCGCGCGCTTCATGCTCGAGCAGCTCGAAGGCAGGGCCGTAGATGCCGTAGCTCGCGCCGAGCGTCGCGGCGAGCACCAGCCGGAGCGCAAACGCAGGGCGAGCCCCAAACTGCAGGAATTCCGGGAGAATGTCGGGCGTATTCGGCCACAGGTTCGGGCGGAAGAAATCCGTTACCGGCGGTTTGCTCAGCTCGGTGAAGTACTGCGTGATCTCCTGCTTCGTGTTGCGCCACGTGAAATACGTGTACGACTGCGTGAAGCCGAGCTTCGCCAGCCGATACATCACCTTGGGGCGTGTGAAGGCTTCGGAGAGCAACAGCACGTCCGGATGCGAGCGCTTCAGCTCACCGATGATCCACTGCCACATCGGAAACGGTTTGGTGTGCGGATTGTCGACGCGGAAGATGCTCACGCCCTGCGCGATCCAGTATTCGAAGATGCTCTTCAGCTCCGTCCACAGCTCGTTCCACGCTTCGGTCTCGAAGTGGAACGGATAGATGTCCTGATATTTCTTCGGGGGATTCTCGGCGTACTGGATCGAGCCATCCGGGCGCTTGAGGAACCATTCGGGGTGCGCGCGCACGTACGGATGGTCCGGGCTGCATTGGAACGCGATATCGAGCGCGATCTCGACGCCGAGGTCGCTCGCCTTCGCCACCAGCCGCTTGAAATCTTCGAGGGTACCGAGCGAGGGATGGATGGCCTTGTGCCCACCCGCCTCGGAGCCAATGGCCCACGGGCTTCCGGGATCCGTTGGCGAAGCGCCGGCTCGATTGTTCGGCCCCTTGCGCTCCGTCACCCCAATCGGATGAATCGGCGGCAGGTACAGCACGTCGAAGCCCATCGATGCGACGTAGGGCAGACGCGCTTCCACGTCCGCCAGCGTGCCGTGCACACCGGGCCGGTCGCCAGCCGAGCGCGGAAAGAGCTCGTACCACGAGGAAAATCGCGCGCGCTCCCGATCCACTTCGACCGCGAGCGGCGGCTCGTGCTGGACGAGAGTCTCTTCGTCGATGCCTTCCTGCTCGAGCTGCTTGCCGCGCAGCAGATCGACGCTCACGTCCTGTCCGGCTTCCTGCTTCTTCGCGATATCCCTGCGCCACGTGGCGAGATGGTCGATCCAGCCGAGCACGCTGTACTGGTACCGGCCCATTTCACGCGGGACGAAGCGCGCCGTCCAACGGTCGTTACCGAGGGGCGCCATCGGAATGCGGCTCCATTCCGCGGCACGGCCCGAACGGTAGAGCAGTACGCAGCTCACCACGTCGTGCCCGTCTGCGAACACATCGGCTTCCACGACAACGGGCTCGCCGACAACGCGCTTGATGGGAAACAGGCCACAGTCCACCTGCGGCGCGATGTTTTCGATCACTACACGCGCTTTCGTCATGGCGGAACGCGTCCTAGGCAGGAGTCAGGAATAGGGTCGCGAGCGGCGGTAGACGCAAGGTCAGGGAATGATTGCGGCCGTGAGAGGGCAGCGGCGCCGCATCCACGGTGCCGAAGTTGCCGATGCCGCTGCCGCCGTAGTCCTGGGCATCGCTGTTCAGCCGTTCGTGCCACTGGCCACCGCGCGGCACGCCGACGCGGTAGTTGTCTCGCGGCACGGGCGTGAAGTTGCAGACGACCAGCACCACATCGTCAGGTGATGCGCCTTTTCTCAGCCAGCAGAGCGTGCTCGCGTCGGAATCGTTGCAGTCGATCCATTCGAAGCCTTCGTAGCTGAAGTCTCTTTGATACAGCGCCGGCGTTTGCTTATAGAAGGCGTTGAGATCGCGTACCCACTTGCGTGTGCCGGCGTGCAGCGGGTATTGCAGCACGTGCCACTCGAGACTCTCATCGTGCTGCCACTCGCGCTTCTGGCCGAACTCACAGCCCATGAAGAGCAGCTGCTTGCCTACATGCGCCCACATGTATCCCAGCAGCAGCCGCAAGTTCGCAAACTGCTGCCACTCATCACCGGGCATCTTGCCGACGAGTGATCCTTTGCCGTGCACGACTTCGTCGTGCGAGATGGGCAGCGTGAAGTTCTCGGTGAACGCGTACACGAGGCTGAACGTGAGCTTGTTGTGCTGGTACTTGCGGAACACCGGGTCCGTCTTGAAGTACTCGAGCGTGTCGTGCATCCAGCCCATGTTCCACTTCATCCCGAAGCCGAGGCCGCCGAGATGCGCGGGGCGCGACACCATGGGCCAGGCCGTCGATTCCTCGGCGATGGTCTGCGTGTCCGGGTGATCGCGGTACACGGCCTGGTTCAGGCTCTTGAGGAACTCGACGGCTTCGAGATTCTCGTGCCCGCCATACTTGTTCGCGACCCACTCGCCCGGCTTGCGCGCGTAGTCGAGATAGAGCATCGAGGCCACGGCATCCACTCGCAGCCCGTCCGCGTGATACGTCTCGAGCCAGAACAGGGCACTGCTCGCCAGGAAGTTGCGTACCTCGGCCCGGCCATAGTTGAAGATCGAGCTGTTCCACTCCGGGTGAAAGCCCTTGCGCGGATCCGCGTGCTCGTAGAGGTGCGTGCCGTCGAAGAAGGCGAGGCCGTGCTCATCCGACGGGAAATGCGACGGCACCCAATCGAGAATGACGCCGACGCCGCGGCGGTGGAGCTGATCGATGAGGTACATCAGGTCCTGCGGCGTGCCGTAACGCGCCGTGGGGGCGAAGAAGCCGGTGACCTGATAACCCCAGGAGCCGTAGAAGGGATGCTCCATCACGGGCATCAGCTCGACGTGGGTGAAGCCCATGTCGGCAACATAGTCTCCCAGCTCGTGCGCGAGCTCGCGATAGGTCAGCGAGCGGTTGTGCTCTTCGGGGTTGCGGCGCCAGGAACCGAGGTGCACTTCGTACACCGAGAACGGCGAGTCGAGCCCGTTGCGCTGCGCGCGCTTCTGCATCCACTCCGTGTCGCCCCATTCGTATGACAAATCCCAGACGACTGACGCCGTGCGGGGCGGGCGCTCGCAGTAGACGCCGTAGGGGTCGGCCTTCTGGACGGTGTACCCGTTTTGACGCGATTCGATGTGGTACTTGTACAAAGCACCTGCCCGCACGCCGGGCACGAACGCGGACCAGATGCCCGAGGAGTCTCCGCGAGGCTCGAGCGCGTGCGCGTCGGGGCGCCAGTGGTTGAAGTCCCCCACCACGGAAACACGCGCCGCATTCGGCGCCCAGACCGCGAAGTGAGTGCCCGCACCGTCCGGACCGCGAACGGCGTCCCCTGTGACCAGGTGGGCCCCAAGCTTGTCGTACGCGCGGAAATACGTGCCTTCGCGGAAGAGATAGATGTCTTGTTCCGTAAGCACGGCTCACCCCAAGCAAGCGGCATGCCCATCGCAGGCGACACAACCGATTGAAAAATCTTGTGGAAGCGGGGAGCGGCGCTGGTTTTGGATGGCGGGGGACTTGCGCCGTGCGGGCGAGCCCGCCTGGACGGGGCCGGCCGATGCAGGCGTTGTGATGTACATTCCGAGCCCGATGGCTTATCGACGAGCGAAATCAAGCAAGAAGGTCTCTGTTGCGGCGGGCGCGCGTGGCGCGGTGCCGATCGTCATCGGGCATCGGGGCGCCAGCGGCTACGTGCCTGAACACACGCTCACGTCGTACTTCATCGCGATTCAGCAAGGCGCGGACTACGCCGAGCCGGACCTGGTCATGACGAAGGACGGTGTGCTCGTCGCTCGCCATGAGAACGAGATCGGGGGGACGACCAACGTCGCCGCTCACCCGAAGTTCGCGAGACGGCGCCGGGTGAAGCGCATCGACGGCGTGGAGTTGGAAGGGTGGTTCACGGAAGACTTCACGCTCGCCGAGCTGAAGACGTTGCGGGCCCGGGAACGCATCCCGGGTGTGCGGCCGGCGAACACGCGGTTTGATGCGCAGTTCGAGATCCCCACGTTCGACGAGATCCTGGGCCTCATTCGCTCGCTGGACGGGCAGAGAGTGGCGGCGGCGCGTCGTCTTGGTGCGCCCCGGCCGCAGCCGATCGGCGTTTACCCCGAGACGAAACATCCCACGTACTTCGATCGGCTCGGCCTGTCGATGGATCGGCCGCTCCTTCAGACGCTCGCCCGCCATGGATACGAGGGCCGCAAAGCGCCGGTGTGCATCCAGTCTTTCGAAGTGGCAAACCTGAAGCGTCTGCGGCGCAAGACGCGCCTTCCGATGGTGCAACTCATCGAATCCGCTGGCGCGCCGTTCGATTTCGTTGCGGCGGAGGAGTCGCGCACCTATGCGGACCTCATCGCCCCCGCCGGTCTGAGCGAGATCGCGATGTACGCGGATGCGATTGGCCCCAGCAAGACATTGATCATTCCGCGCGACGCGGAAGGTGCATTGGGTTCGCCCACGGCGTTGGTCGCGAATGCGCATGCGGCCGGATTGGGCGTGCATCCCTGGACGTTCCGCGCGGAAAATCACTTTCTCCCGCCGGACTGCCGCTCGGATGCGGACCCCACTCACGCCGGTGACCTGGCGGCTGAGCTGAGCGCGTACCTCGCCACCGGAATCGATGGCTTCTTTACCGATCAGCCCGACATCGGCAGGCGCACACGCGATGCTTTCGGTGCGCGCCGCAAGTAACATCAACAGGCGATGCAGTATCAAATACGCAGAGCCACCCTCGCCGACGCTGCCACTCTCCAGTCGCTGATCTCGCGTTCCGCGCGAGAGCTCAGCACGAGCGACTACAAGCCGGAGGTGGTGGAGGGCGCGCTGCGCGGCGCATTCGGCGTCGACACGCAGCTCATCATGGATGGCACGTACTTCGTGGTGGAGTCCGACGGCACGCTCGTGGCCTGCGGCGGATGGAGTTATCGGCGAACGCTCTTCGGCAGCGACGCGGGGGACCAGCGGGATGCCGCCGAGCTCGATCCAGCCCTCGACGCCGCCAAAATCCGCGCGTTCTTCGTCGACCCCACGCATGCGCGCAAAGGCATCGGCACACTGCTCCTCAATCGGTGCGAGTCCGAAGCGCAGATGCGGGGGTTCTCACGCGTAGAGCTGATGGCGACGCTGCCGGGCGTGAAGCTCTACGCAGCCCGCGGCTACGTGCCTACCGGCCGCGTCGTCCACCCCGTCGGCATCGATCTCGCCATCGAGTTCGTGCCGATGAGAAAGGAAATCGCCGCCGCGCCGCCTATTTCGTCTTAGGCGCCCTTTCCAACGCGGCCACTTCGCGCTCGAGGATCTCGTTCAACAACGCGTCGCAGGACGTGCCACGCTCTTGCGCCAGCGCCGTAAGCCGCGCGAGCAAATCCGCCTCCACGTAAATCGGTGCGATGAACACGGCGCCCTCACGATAGAACTTGCCGCGCTTGGTACTCGAGAAATCGTATTCGTCTTTCATGGTGGGTTCTTGTATGCGGGCCGCGCCGCCAACCACAGAGTGGCGCGAGGCTATGCCTCGCCTGTCATTCCGTCAATGCGGATTGGCGCAAGATTTTTGCAGCGAGATCGACGTGACGCGGAACTCGTACGAACGTTCGAATTCCGCGGCTCTACGCTTCAGGTGTGAGGCGCTGTTTGATCTCGGCGAGCTCCTGGCGGAGCTGGCGAACGGCTTCTTCGAGGTGATCGAGGCGAGAGGCGGTCAGTGACGACGAGGGCTCGTGGGCAGCAGCCGTGTGAGCCGAGGGTGTGTGACTGGAAGAAGTGTGCACAGGCGGAGCGTGCGAAATCACGCTGGCGTGTGGTGCACCGTCTTCAGCATCGGTCGCTCCAGCGACGGGGCCGCTGAATAAATGCGCGTAGCGCGAGTCGCGGCGATTTGGCTCGCGCGGCAAACGGACGACAAAAGGGCCATCCTCGCGAGCTCGCAAACTCTCCAGCGCAGCATCGACTGGGCTGCTGTCGGAGAAGAGCGCCATGCGACTCGCTCGTGTACGGAGCTCCCCAGGCGTTTGCGGCCCCCGAACGAGCAGCTCGCAAACGATCGCAAGCTCCTGAGGCGTAAATTTCAGCGTGCCGAATTCGGTGTTGCAGAACCGGTGCTGATATTTCGGCACGCGGCTGCCGAAGCCGGATTTCTCGATCACCAGGTGTTTGCGGCCCAGATCGTCCAGCGTGTGCTGCACGGTCGTTTCATCGACATCCATGATCGGGTCGCGATTGCTCTTCTGATTACACGCATTCACGAGCGCGTTCAGTGACAACGGATACTGGTCCGGCGTCGTAATCTGCTTTTCGATGAGGCAGCCGATGACGCGGGCCTCCAGGGGTGCGAGCTCGATCTTCATTGACGGGTCAGCTCCTCAGCCGTAACGAGGCGGGGCGCAATGTCCGTGGGCACATCGGTGAGCCGGTCGAGCACGTGCTGGACTTCAGGGCGAATCACCGCCATGCGCTTCAAGAGCGCGCCCACGCCCGCGTAATCGCCGTGCGCCTGCAGCGTCATGATGTCGTGCGTGAGGTCGACGACAGCCTTCTTCGCCTTCGCCACATCCAGCGAGAACGTTCCGTCGCTCGCCACACGGATGGCGCCATGGTCGAACAGGTTATTCACCTGCAGCGCCATCCCCTTTGCGTGCGAATCCGTGAGGCCGAACCGCAGCGTGCGAAACGTAGAGGCGAGGAACGTCATGTACATCGAGCGTTCCTGCTTCTTGTCGAGCACACCCTTGTCCATGAGGTATTGCAGCGCCCAGAGCCCGGAGACATCCGCCTTCGCTTCTTCCAGCGGGCCGTTCAGCTCCTTCAGCTCCTGACGGACGGTCGTCTCGCGTCCGTTCACATGAATGGTCTGCGGCCCGAGCCCATGCATCAGCTCGTGCATGAGGATGTGCGTGAAGAACGGATCGAACGCCACCAGCGCGCGATCGGCCGGCGCGAGCGCGACGCCCGCGATGGGCACCAGCACCTTGTCGAACTTCGCCTGCTGGAAGTTCTTCAGCAGAACGCGCTTCGAGCCCTTGGCCGAGACCACACGCTCATCGTTCGGCAGGTTGAACGCCGCGGTCTGCACGCCGTGGTTGCCGTCCCCGCCGCTATAGACGACGTTGACCACACGGATCGGCGAGAGGCCGCCGAGCTTCGCGCGCCGATACTGCGGCTCGATGGGTAAATGATTCTCGAGCTCCTGCAGCTCGCCGCTGAATCGCGCGAGCTTCTTCGTCTCGCCGGCGTCGGTGAGCGTGATGAATGCCTCGAACGCCGCTTTGAAGTTGAACCACCGGTCTTCGTAGACCTCGTAGGGCCCGAGGGTGGGTTCGATCGTGGCATCGAGCTCCATCCAGGCGACGTCACTGTCGTAGTAGTCGTTGCTGAGCAGCCCGGCCGCGCGTTTGTCGAGAAACGACTTCAGCGTGGGCTGCTTCGTGAGCGTCGCGGCTTCGCGCAGCAGGCGCGCCATCTCCATCAATTCACCCTGATATTCGAGCGAGTAGGGCACCGCCGCCAATTTGCCCTGCGGTGTGCGGCGAATGGTGGTGAAGAATCCGGTGGCCGCTTCGCGTTCGGCCTTGCCGAGGGAGTCGATCCACTTCTGGACTTCATCGCGTGTCGCATCGGCCGGATAGAAATTGCCTTGCGGCGGCTTGGCGTCGATGCCGGGCAGGAAGGGCTGGTCGTCGTCGAGCTCGGACCAGGGTCCCTTGTTGAGAACGAAGTACGCGAGGCGCGCCTGGCCGAGCGGCGACCGATCCCCCAGCAGGTTGAGCAGCCGCGCTTCGTTGGCCGGCGAGATCTGGCGCAGATAGAGCGCATCGACGATCTGGCTCGCCCTGATGATCTTCACGAGTGCCTGGCGCTCGTTGTCGGGCAGTACGGAGACATCCACGCGCACGTCCACCGGCGCGTAGCGCGCGATCATCTTCTGAAGCTCGGGCAACGTTGGTGCGGCCTGCACGGCAGCCACTCCGGTTCCACTCGCGAACAGCACAGCCGTCATGGCAAGGAGACGCAGATGGCGCATCTTGGTTCCCCAGAAAATGCTTCACCCGCTGGAATCTGCGGGCGCCGCATCTTAATTGACTCAACTCAAGTGCGCAGCCGTCGGGAATGGCTATCGACGAAGACGAGGGCGCCCTGGTCCGGGTTTTCCGAGTCGCCGCGAGCGGCGGCCTCTTCGAGGAACGTTCGGGCGCGTGCGGCCGCGACCGCCACTTCGGCGGGCACCGCGTCCTCCACTACCGGGTGGGAAAGAAGGTACCCCTGAACGCCTATCGGCCCGCACTTGGACAGGAATTCGAGCTGCGGACCGCGCTCCACGCCTTCCGCCACGACCTGCAGGCCGAGTCCATGGCAGAGCGCGATGATCGAGCGCGCGATGGCCGCGGAGCGCGGGCTCGAGTCCACCGATTCGACGAGCATGCGGTCGAGCTTCACGCGAGTAATGGGCAACTGTTCGAGCGAGGTGAGCGAGGAGTAGCCGATGCCGAAGTCATCCAGCGCGATCGCAACGCCCATGGCGCGCAGGCGGGTGAGCGCGTCGATGGTCGAGGCGCCGGTCTGGAAGACCATCTCGGTCAGCTCGAGCTCGAGGGCACTCGGAGGCAGACCGGTGACCTCGAGGGCCTGTTTGACGTGATCGGCAAACGTGCCCTCGAACAGCTGCTGCGGCGAAACGTTGATGGCGACAGTGGCATGCGTCCACCCTTGTGCGCGCCACGCAGCCACCGCAGACGTGGCAGCCCGCAGCACCCACTCGGTGAGCTCGTGCATGAGCCCGGTCTTCTCCGCGATGTGGATGAACTCGGTCGCCGTCGCGATGCGCCCGTCCGGCTTGCGCCAGCGAAGCAGCGCTTCCACGCCGACGGGTTCGAAAGTGTGGAGCGCAATCTGCGGCTGATACATCAGCATCAAGTCGCCAGCTTCCACGGCGCGGCGCAGCGATTGCTCCAGGCGGAAACGCTGGGCCGCAGCGTCGTAGAGGGATGGCCGATACAACGCACAGCGATTTCGGCCTAGCTCTTTGGCGCGGAAGAGCGCGACGTCGGCGGCTCGCAGCAATGCATCGGCGTCCGATGCGTGTTCGGGATACAGGCTCGCGCCAACGCTCGCGCTCGTGGAAAGCACGCGGCCCTTGATCGATAGCGGCTGCTGAAGCGCCGTGACGATTTCGTTCGCGCGTTCCAGCACTTCTTCGTGCGACTTCACGTCTTCGATCAGCACCGTGAACTCATCCCCGCCCAGCCGCGCGAGCAAGGATCGCGGCCCGGCCGCGGTGCGCAGCCGTTCGGCCACCAGCTGCAGCACGCGGTCGCCGAAGTTGTGGCCGAGCGTGTCGTTGATGGATTTGAAATTGTCGAGATCCACGAAGAGCAACGCAAGTTGCTGGCCGGTTGAGCCAGCGCGGCTCAGCGCGCCGCCCAGGCGCGCGGAGAGCTGCCGGCGATTCGGCAGCTGCGTGAGTGGATCGTGATGCGCGAGGTGATGCAGCTGGCGCGTGCGCTCGGCAACGTGCTGCTCGAGTTCCGCCTGATGCGCGCGCAACTCCGTCTCCGCGGCGACCACCTGGTCTGCCATCGCGTTCACGGACTCGGCGAGGGCGTCGATTTCTGCAGATCCGCCGCGCGGCGCGCGTGCAGATCGATTGCCTCCGGCGAGCTGACGCGTCACGGCAGTGAGGCGCCTCACGGGCGTGGCAATACTGAACAGCAGCGCAATCGACACGATGACGACCACAGCGAGTACGGCGATACCCGTGCGGGCCAGTGTTGCTTCGGCATGTTCCGCGGCCGCCGCGGCGTTCTCAGCTGCGATGAGCAGCCCGCGGCCGGCGGGGGCCTGCAGTTCTTTCTGAGCGGTGACGACGAGCGCGATGCCGTCATCGAGGAACTCACGTCGCGCCGGCCCGTTCGTGGCGTCGAAGCGCTCGATCTGGTTGCGCAGCCGGACGGCATCGCCAAAATCTTCCTTCACCAGATCGAGCCACGCGCGCCCGGGCGAACGCGACAGCTCCGCGATGTGCCGGTCCAGCACTGTGGTGAATTCTTTCTCTTCGCGGGTGCCGGAGCCGTTCGCACCAAAGCCACGGAGTGCGTTGGCGGCAGTGGCAAGCTCAGCTAGGGATCGCCGTGCGAACACCTGGTCCTGGTCGATGCGCACGCCGGCTCCGCCGGCGGATACGACGCGCTGCTGCACGTGGTCGAGCAATGCAAGCCGCCGCGCTACCCAGTCCGCGCGCTGCTTGGCTTGCTCGGCGAGCGCCTTGCCGCGTTCGACATGGGCATCCATGCGGACCCGGAACTCGGCGATGGCCGCGCGGGTGGGCGTGGGCGTCGGCGTTCCTTCGAAGTAGTCCGACATGGCGGCACCGAGGGCCGCCCGGGTCGTGGTGATGGAGGTCAGGTCCGGTGCCCGAGCCGCCTGCATGTACTCGGCAACCGCCCGGTCATAGCCCACGAGCTTCTCAACCACCGTACCCGCGCGACGGGTAATCGGCTCGTGATCCTGCTGCATGCTGCGGACGGCTTCCGCGGCTTGCCGGGTGGTCTCGGTGGCAATGGTGTGGCCGATCAGAATGACGGCCGCCACGGCGGCCAAACCCAATGCGAGCCGACCGCCAATGCCGATGCGGAACGGGCGCCGTCCTTCGGCGCCGTGTGGGACACGCCGCGGCGATGAGCCGGGTTCAGCCTGTTCCACGGGTTGTTCTTGCATGAGACATAAGCTGCTAGCAGGGGCGTGCATCCAGCACATTCTTCGGCGTTGCGGCCATGGGTCCGATCCAAGGCCGCAATGATGAAGCGCTAACCGCAACGCTTCCGTGGCAGGCATCCCAGAAGTCAGCGCGACGGGCGCGTGTGATGGGAGCGACGGGGGGTGAGGCGCGGGATCGATCGAGCATCCGCGACATAGAGCGCATCCGCGACAGGGAGTACTAATTACACGCAGCGCGCTCGGGCCGTCGGCGAGCCGCGGAACTGGCTTATACTAGGGACATGACAGAAATCGCGGATACGTTCGACTCGGCCTTCACGAAAGCCGTCGATCTCGGCAATCGGCTGGCTGACCGGGACAAGGACGCGGACCTGTGGGATATCGCGGACGGGTTGCTGGCGGGGGCCCTTCAGTACTGGTTGTACTCCCGGCAGCCGTGCGGTGACCCGCGGTGCCAGGACTGCATGCCCATCAGCACGGCCGAGGGTCGCATGGCGGAGCTCAAGAAGCTGGTCGAACAGCTCGCCGCCGAGAGCGAGTACTTCCACACCCCCACGGACGCCAACGCCGGCAGGGCGTAAGACCCTTCCGGGCTGGATTGGCGGGCTTGATCGGCGGGGCGTGATTCCATTGGCCGGCGCTCAGCCCGCGGCGGCGCTCCTCGATTCGGTGGGCTGGGTCGCATCCGCCAGCGCCTGCTCGAACAGGTTGAGCCCTTCCTTCAGTAGCGCATCCGCGATCGTGAGCGGGGCGAGGAAGCGGATGATGTTCCCGTACATCCCGCACGACAGGATCACGAGCCCCCGGCGGGCAGCGGCCTGAACCAGCGCCTTGGTGAGGTCGGCATCCGGCGAATCGGCCCGGCGGTTCTTCACCAGCTCGATGGCCACCATCGACCCGACGCCGCGCACGTCCCCGATGCACGGGAAGCGCGCCTGCAGGCCTTTCAGGCGCGAGACCATGAAATTTCCGGTCTGCTGGGCCCGCTCGAGCAGCTTTTCGTCACGCATGACATCGAGCACGGCAAGGCCGGCTGCGCAGGCGAGAGGTGAGCCGGCATACGTGCCGCCGAGGCCGCCGGGCCCGGGCGCATCCATGATGTCTGCCTTGCCGACGACGGCCGACAGCGGAACGCCGCCCGCCACGCTCTTGGCGAGGGTCATGAGGTCCGGCTCGACCCCGGAATGTTCGATGCTGAACATCTTGCCCGTACGGCCGAAGCCCGCCTGGATTTCATCGGCGATGAGCACGATGCCGTGCTGGTTGCACAGCGCGCGCAGCTTGCGAAGGAGCTCTGCCGGCGCGGCGTAGAACCCGCCCTCACCGAGCACCGGCTCGATGATGATGGCGGCGACACGCGCCGGATCCACGTCTGCTTTGAAAAGCTGGTTCAGCGCATCGAGCGAGTGCTCCACCGACACGCCGTGATAGGCCATGGGGTAGGGCAGGTGATACACCTCGGGCAGCATCGGCCCGAAGCCCGCCTTGTAGGGCTGCACTTTGCCCGTGAGGCTGATGCACGCCAGCGTGCGGCCGTGAAAACCACCCGTGAAGGCGATGACCGCCGAGCGCTTCGTGTGGAAGCGGGCGATCTTGATAGCGTTCTCGACGGCTTCGGCGCCCGTGGTCAGGAAGATGGTTTTCTTCGGGGACGCACCCGGCATCAGCGCGTTCAGGCGTTCCGCGAGCGCGATGTAGCTCTCGTACGGCGTCACCTGGAAGCACGCGTGCATCAGCTTCTCGAGCTGTTGCGCGACAGCAGCCTTGATCTTCGGATGAACGTGCCCGGTATTCAGCACCGAGATGCCGCTTCCGAAGTCGATGTAGCGCTTGCCTTCCACATCCCACAGCTCGGCGTTCGCCGCACGCTCGGCATACACGGCAAGGGAATTACTGACGCCCCGGGGAATCGCGGCGACGCGTCGGGCCTGCAGGTCGGCATTGGATGTCAAGCGGGTCTCCTTCGGGTGAGACGCGGGGCGGCTGCGCTTCCCGGCCCGGCGCGGGTGCGGGACGTACTATAATCCTCGCCCTTTTCGAAAGCGTAAGTATAGCCTTGAGCGAAGCCATCTCCGCGGTCTCCGGTACCATCGAAACAGAAGTCGTGATCGTGGGGGCCGGACCCTGCGGGCTGTTCCAGGTATTCGAGCTCGGTCTGCTCGGAATCAAGGCACACGTCGTGGATTCGCTTGCGCATCCGGGCGGCCAGTGCACCGAGCTCTATCCGGACAAACCCATTTACGACATTCCGGCGCTGCCCGTGTGCGGCGCACAGGAGCTGGTGGATCGGCTCATGCAGCAGATCAAGCCATTCCATGCGCAGTTCCATCTCGGCCAGGAAGTCACCGAGCTCTCGAAGCGTGAGGATGGGCGTTTTCTGTTGCGCACAGCTGCGGGTACCACGTTCAATACGGGCGCGGTGGTCATTGCCGCAGGGCTCGGTTCGTTTCAGCCCCGGCGCATCGGCCTCGAAGGCGCGGACGTCTTCGAAGGCACGGACATCCGCTATCGCGTGCGGGATGCTCACCTGCTCCACGGCAAGCATCTCGTGGTCTTCGGCGGTGGCGACTCCGCGCTCGACTGGGCGCTCGAGCTTGCGCCCAAAGCCGCAAGCCTCGCGCTCGTGCACCGTCGGCCGGATTTTCGCGGCGCGCCGGCCTCCGTGTCGAAGATGCGAGAGCTGGTTGCCGCCGGGCACATGCGCTACGTGGAAGGCATTGCGCATTCGCTGCGGGTCGAGGGCAACGCGCTGCGCGGCGTGAACGTGAAGGGCACAGACGGCACTCTCGTCGCGCTCGACAGCGATCACCTGCTCGTGTTCTTCGGCCTGCATCCGAAGCTTGGGCCCATTGCAGAATGGGGCCTCGATCTCGAGAAGAAGGCGTTGAAGGTCGACACGGAAAAATTCCAGACGAGTGTGCCGGGCATCTATGCGGTGGGCGACATCAACACCTACCCCGGTAAGAAGAAGCTGATCCTGTCCGGCTTCCACGAGGCCGCGCTCGCCGCGTTCGCCATCCAGCACCATCTGTATCCCCAGAAGAAACAGTTCCTGCAATACACGACGACGAGCCCGGTCATGCAGAAGCGGCTCGGCGTTTCCGAATCCTGAAGCTTACGACGACAAGAGGAGCTCCCCCCGATGAAACTCATGCGTAACACACTGCTTGCCGCCGCACTGATCGGTGTCAATGCCCTTGCATTCACCGCGCCGGCGCAGGCGGCAGACAAGGTCTGCAAGCTCGAGATCACCGGTAACGATCTCATGCAGTACGATAAGAAGGAGCTCGCTGTCGCGAAGGACTGCACGAGCGTCGAGGTCACGCTCAAGCACATCGGCAAGCTGCCGGCAGCCTCGATGGGTCACAACTGGACTCTCGTGAAGACGGCGGACCTCACCGCAGTGGCGAACGATGGACTGACTGCAGGGCTTGCCGCGGACTACATCAAGCCGGGCGACCCGCGCGTCATCGCGCACACGAAAGTCGTCGGCGGCGGCGAATCCACGAGCGTGACGTTCCCGACCTCGAAGCTTACGCCCGGCGGGTCCTACAGCTATCTCTGCACGTTCCCTGGCCACAGCGCCCTCATGAAGGGCACTCTGAAGTTCGGCTGAGAAACCGCAATACCGCGCATGGATTCGCAGACCTCGGATCTCCTGGCCCTGCTCGAGCTCGAACAGCTCGAAGTGAATCTGTTTCGGGGCGAAAGCCACGACATCGGTAGCGCGCAAGTCTTTGGCGGTCAGGTGCTGGGCCAGGCACTGACCGCAGCGTCCCGTACGGTGGAGGGGCGCATCGTGCATTCACTGCACGCGTACTTCCTGCGCCGCGGGGATTTCAACGCTCCCATCGTTTACGAAGTCGACCGCAGCCGCGACGGTCACAGCTTCTCGAACCGCCGGGTCATCGCCATTCAGCACGGCGAGCAGATCTTCAACATGACGGCGTCGTTCCAGGTGATGGAGGATGGCCTCGAGCATCAGATCGAGATGCCGCAGGTGCCCCCGCCCGAGGACCTGCCCGACATGGTGGAAGCGCTGCGTCCGCTGCTCGACAAGCTGCCAGAGCGAGTGCGCGCGTTCGTTCAGAAGCCGCGACCGTTTGAATTCCGCATGGTGCAGTCCGTGAATCCGCTCGTGCCGCAGAAGGCCGAGCCGTTGCGGCAGGTCTGGTTGCGGTTGCGCGGCCCTATTCCTGAGGACCAGTCGCTGCACCGTCGGCTGCTGGCTTACGTCTCTGACTACTATCTGCTGGACACCGCGACCCTGCCGCACGGCATGTCGTTCTTCAGCACGAAGATCATCATGGCGAGCATCGATCACGCCATGTGGTTTCATCGGCCCCTCAAAGTCGATGAATGGCTGCTGTACGCGCTCGACAGTCCGAGCGCCTCCGGCGCGCGCGGCTTTGGCCGCGGCAGCGTGTTCGCGCGCGACGGCCGCCTCGTCGCCAGCACGGCGCAGGAAGGGCTCGTCCGCGTCGTTGGCCCCTGAGAGGGCGCAGCGGTGTCGAGGGGGCTCGCACGTGCTCGGCTCGCGGTCCTGATCCCGTTACTCGTTGCCATTGGGGAAGGTGTCTCGCCGCGATCGCTGTCGGCTCCGTCGTCATCCGACGTGTCTGGCGCGGACGTGCTCGCGCAGATGTGGCCGGGCGTGCGGGATTCGAGCGAGCAGGTGGTCGTGACACCAGAGCGGGGGCTCGCCACGTTCTCCGATCAGGAGGAGCGACGCGTGCGCACGGTCATCGCACGCGTGCAGGTTCCGTGGCTCGGGCTGCGCATTCTGTATCTCGAAGAGTTTCTGCACGACGAGCCCGGCGCGCTGCGTCGGCAGCTCCTCCTGAAGGTGGACCCCGATCCTGTGGATGCGCGGCGCGTGCGCGTGTCGCCGTTCGTGTTCAAAGACCCTGAGCGCTGGCGCCATCTCAATCGCAGTCCGCGCTTGCTCGCGGCGCTGCGCGCGAGCGATCTGCAGGCCACGGAAGGGTGCGACCTGCTGTTTCACCAGGAAGGCGACCAGTTTCGCGGCGGCACGAGCGGCCTCGATTGCGAGGACGATTCGAGCAGCACCGAGCTCTACGTCGACTACCGAATGGTGATTGGCGCGGACCTCTACTGGTACCGCCGTCGCCTGTTCCGCGTGAGCGATGACGAGCTCGTCGAAGAAGTGATGGGCTACAACTGGTTCTCGCCGAACGAAGCCCGCCTCTTCACGTGCCGCGTGCAGTGGTCGGCCACGGGAAAAACGTCGGACCTGCGCGAGCTCGCGCGAGTGGACGTGCACGACCAGGGCGGCCGCGCGCGCTTCGCCGCGCCCGACGGCAGGAGGTTCGAGCTCGGCTTGCACAGCGACGACTGGCCCTTCGCGGGCGATCGCGACGCGCTGATTCTCATGCTGGAGCAGCCCAACTCACCCGCCCCCGTGGCGTCTGCGTGGACGGCGCGCGATGCGCAGCAGATCTCGATCGATCTCGGCTGGATGAAAATCCGTTGCGGGCCGCTGGTTTCGGAAAACAACGACGTCGCGTCGTAGAGGTTGAGCTAGCCAGTACTGCGGCTCGCCATCGCGTCGATCTCTTTGATCAGCACCGGGTTGAACCGCTCGGGCGCTTCCATCATGAGGAAGTGGCTGGTGTGCTCGAGCGTGGTGGCTCGGAAGCCGGGCAACGATTTACGAATGCGTGCCTCGTCTGCGGGCGGCCCAAGGCTCGAGTTGATGGCGACCACGGGAACGTGGATGTCGGGAAGCACTTTCGTGAAGTCCATGCGGGACAATGCTTCCATGGCCGCGACGCCCACTTCCGGGGGCTCGAGCGACATGTCGTACGCTACCTTCTGCACGAACGTGGGGTTCGCATCCGGCGCGAAGAGTGAGCTCGTGACGAACTCGCGCGTATGGCCGATGAAATCATCGCGGAACGGTTGCAGCCGCAGCTGAATCTGCTGCTCGGAGGGCAGGGGCTCACCGATGGTCTTCAGCGAATCCACGGCGATGACGCCGATGACGCGATCGCCGATGCGGCGAGTGGCTTCAAGCGCCACCGGCGCGCCCATCGAGTGACCGACCAGGACGATCTTCACGTTCTGCAGCTGGCGCGCGACGGACGCCACATCTTCCCCAAAGTTGCCGATCGACCAGTCGGTGCGATTGCGCCCCGAGGCGCCGTGGCCAGCGAGATCCACCGTCACGACGGTGTACTTCGCCTTGAGATCTTTGAGCTGCGCGTTCCAGTAGTTCCCATCACACGACCAGCCATGCACGAGCACGACGGCCGGCTCGCCACTTCCATACACGTGATATTCGATGTGGACGCCGTCCGCCGAGGTGACGATCTGCGGCTCGCCTTCGACATGTACCGCCGGCGCCGAGCTTGCCGCTGCCGCTGCTTTCGCAGCTTCTTCGTGCTTGCTGCACGCCGCGACACCCAGCGCCGCGGCCAGCGCAATGACTCCAACGCGGCATCCGGACATTATGTTTTCTCCACGCGCTCGGACAGAGCGCGCCTCGAAGTGGCGCGGAATCATACGCGCCGCGTGCTCAGGTGCACATGACGGCGTAATCAGACAGTGCCGTCGCGGAAGATCTTGCCCGGATTGAGGATGCCTTTGGGATCGAAGGCGCGCTTCACGGCGCGCATGAGGTCGAGCTCCACCGGCGAGGCGTAGCGCTCGAGCTCGGCGACCTTCAGCCGGCCGATGCCGTGCTCGGCGCTGAAGCTGCCGCCGAATTCGCAGACCAGGTCGTGGATGGCGCGCTTCGTTTCGGGTTCGCGTGCGAGGAACGCATCCCGGTCCGCGCCGGGCGCCTGGTTCAGATTGAAGTGCAGGTTGCCATCGCCCACGTGCCCGTAGGCCACGAGACGCCCTTCCGGCACGTGCTCGGTAACCCACGCGGCGGCGCGCTCCACGAATTCCGGCAGCACGATGATAGGCAGGGAGACGTCGTGCTTGAGGCTTGCGCCATCGAGCCGCTGCGCCTCCGGAATGTTTTCACGCAACTTCCAGAACGCTTCGCGCTCGCGCTCGCTCTGCGCAATGGCCGCATCCAGCACGAGATTGCGCTCCAGGGCGCTTGCGAGCACGCCTTCGAGAACGGCGCCGAGCGTGTCCACGAACCGGGAAGACGTGAGCTCGCAGAGCACGTACCACGAGTAGTTCTCGCCGAGCGGATCGGTAACGCCTTCGATGTGGGTGGTCGTGAGCTCGACGCCGATGCGGGGGATCAGCTCGAAGGAGCTCACGCAGTCGCCGCTTTGCTCGCGCATTTCGCCGAGCAGCGTGACGGCAGCACGCACGTCCGGAACGGCAACGAACGCCGTGGCGCTGGCACGGATCTTCGGATAGAGCTTGAGGCTCGCCGCGGTGATGATGCCGAGCGTGCCTTCCGCTCCGAGGAACAGCGACTTGATGTCGTAGCCCGTGTTGTCTTTGCGCAGCGTGTTGAGTGTGGAGAGCACGCGCCCGTCCGCCAGCACGACTTCGAGCCCGAGCACCTGATCGCGCATCATTCCGTAGCGAACCACGTTCGTGCCGCCAGCGTTCGTCGAGAGGTTGCCGCCGATCTGGCAGCTGCCTTCGGCACCTAGGCTCAGTGGAAAGAACCTGTCGGCCGCATCCGCCGCGCGCTGGGCTTCCGCGAGAATGCAGCCGGCCTCAACCACCATGGACCAGTTGAGCGGGTCCACCGCGCGTATGCGATTCAGCTTGCGCAATGACAGGACGATCTGCTCGCCGGATTCATCCGGCGTTGCTCCACCGCAATACCCGGTGTTGCCGCCCTGGGGCACGACACCGATCGAATGCTCGTGGCAAAACGAAAGCAGCCGCGCCACCTGTTCGACGGTCTTGGGCATGACGACGGCCGGCGTGCGCCCGTGGTAGAGCTTGCGATGATCCGTGAGATACGGTTCGACGTCCGCACTGGCGGTAAGCACCGCATCGGCACCCAGCAACTCGACGAGCCTGGCGCGTACAACTTTGGCATCCATGCCGCACAGTGTAGCGAAACTCGAAAGGAGCTAGCGCGGCGCCTCATTCTTGAGGGCCGCGATGCGCTCATCGAGCGGCGGATGGCTCATGAAGAGCCGCTTGAGCCCGCCCGGGCCGTCACCCGCGGCGATGCCGAACGCGGCGAACTGCTGCGGCAGCGGTTCGTGCGCGGCTTTCAGTCGCTCGAGCGCAAGAATCATGTTCTGCCGGCCCGCGAGCGCGGCACCGCCATGGTCTGCGCGGAACTCACGGCGCCGCGAGAACCACATGACGATCATGCTGGCGAGAATGCCCAGCACTATTTCCGAGACGATGACGGAAATGAAGTACGCGGGGCCGCGGCCGTTCTCGGAACGGAAGAACGTGCGGTCCACGAGGTTGCCGATGATGCGCGAGAGAAAGATGACGAACGTGTTGGTGACGCCCTGGATCAGCGCGAGAGTCACCATGTCGCCGTTGGCCACGTGCGTGACCTCGTGCCCGAGCACGGCGTCGACTTCATTTTGATTCATCCGCTGCAGCAGCCCCGTGCTCACCGCGACCAGCGCGTGATTGCGGCTTGCACCGGTGGCGAAGGCGTTCGGCTCCGACGACTCGAAGACGCCGACTTCGGGCATGCCGATGCCTGCGGCCGTCGCGTGCCGGCGCACGGTTTCCACCAGCCACGACTCGGTGGAGCTCGCCGGCTGCTCGATGACCCGGACGCCCATGGCGCGCTTGGCCATCCACTTCGAGATGGCGAGGGAGATGAAGGAACCGCCGAAGCCGAACAAGGCGGCGAACACGAGCAGCCCCTCGAGGCTGCCGCCGCGCATGGCGAGGTAGCGGTCGAGACCCAGAACCTGGGCGACGATGGACAGGACGACGAGAATTGCGAGGTTGGTCGCGAGAAACAGCAGGATGCGTTTCATGGCGGCGTCTGGAGCTCCGTGGGTTCTTGAGAGGGCCCGGCACATTCCGGGCAATGGGTTCGACCGTCCGTACGGTCGGGGGTTCGGCACCTGGCACTCTACCGAGGCCCGAAGGCGGCAGCTATCGTGAAGGCAACCCTTGGAATTTCAAGGAGTCCACAGCGCCGAAGCGTGGCCGGACGGGAGGCTCCTGAGTCCCCTGGCGGCGGCGGGCTGGCGGCCGGGGGCGATCAGGCGGCGAAGGGCAGCAGGCGGTTGTAGTAGGCGTTCATGACGCCATAACACTCACAGCAGGCGGCCGCTTCGAGCTTCTTGCGGTTGACAATGGTGATGTGGCCGCGGGTGTACTCGATGAGTCCCTTCCTGCGCAGCCAGGTGGCCACCTCGCTGATCGATTGGCGCCGCACGCCCAGCATCTCCGCCAGGATCGCCTGAGGCAAAGCAAACTGTTCCGTGCCGGCACGGTCCTGCACGAGCAGGAGCCAGCGGCAGGCCCGCTGCTTGATGGTATGCAACGTATTGCAAGCGGCCGTCTGGTGCGCGAACCGCAGGGTGTATTCGCAGTACCGCTGCATCACTTTCTGGACTCTGGCGCTCCGGCGGATGGTTTCCAGGAACGTCGGCGCCGCCATGCGATAGGAACGGCCCTCCGTCTGCTGAATGACCGTGTAGGGGCTGAAACTCAGGCCGTAGTAGAGCGGCAGCCCGACGAGACCTTCGTTCCCGACAGCGGTTGTCTCGCAGCCGGCGCCGTCGCGCATGCTGATGGTCAACGCGAGCGCGCCCGCCACTGGAAAATAGGCGTGCGAGATCGAACGGTCCTGTCGATAGATGACGTGTCCGGCAGGATACGTGACCAGCTGCAACGCTGATTGAAGGCTCGCGTTCTCGTGAAGAAACGCGTCTAGAAGTCGGTTTCCGGACATACCTGCGTAGATAGTTGTGCCTGGATACGTTCTGTCTGCGCAACGAAACGCATGAATTTGGCCAAACAACCCCCGCGCGAACGCTAAGCAATTGGCGTGCCCCGTTGTGTCACCTACCGGACAGACCTGCCCCCCGCGTGCTGTTAAAAACTGACGCAAGGAAAAAAACGCGTATCAACACCGGGGATTGCGCCGTTGTCCAATAGTCCCGCACGGCGGCTCGAGGGGCGCATCCTGGTCGTGGATGACCTTCCGGATGCGGCTGCCAGCCTCGCCATGGTGTGTCAGCTCTACGGAGCCGAAGCGAAAGTGGCGCGAGACGGGATCGAGGCCCTGGCGCTTTGCGAGACTTACCGGCCGGACGTGGTGCTCATGGACATCACCATGCCGAACATGGACGGCTATGAAGCGGCGCGGCGCCTGCGTGCGGAACCTTGGGGCAAATCCCTCGTACTGATTGCGCTCACCGGGTGGGGGCGCAAGAAGGATGTGGACGAGGCATATCTCTCAGGATACGACGGGCATCTGCTGAAGCCGGTGGACGCCGACAGGCTGATCACGCTCATCGCGGATCTGCGCAGCAAGCGAAAATGACGGGAAACAGCTGCCTGTGACCGAGGCGCGCCTCGCGGCGCGCGCCGCTCAGCCTGGCCGGGTCTGGCCCTTGCCGCGCACCACGTATTTGTAGCTGGTGAGCTCTGCCACGCCTACGGGGCCGCGGGCGTGAAAGCGATCGGTGGAGATGCCGATCTCTGCGCCCATGCCGAACTCGCCACCATCCGCGAATTGCGTGGAGGCGTTGTGCAGAACGATGGCGCTATCCACCCGCTGAAGGAACCGTTCGGCCGTCGCGTCGTTATTCGTGACGATGGATTCCGTATGGGCGGAGCCGTACTTCGCGATATGCGCGATGGCGGCGTCCACGCCATCCACCACGCGTGCGGCGATGATGGAGTCGAGGTACTCCGTGTACCAGTCGTCCTCGTTTGCCGAACGAACCCGCGTGTCTGACTTCTGCACGGTGTCATCGCCGCGCACTTCGCAGCCCGCATCGAGCAACGCGCGCACAACGGGCGCGAG
>FTEO01001132.1_pt1 | contig 23466 bp, 26 predicted proteins | sample 1640211 | NCBI WGS metagenome assembly FTEO01 (sample SAMEA3914816, study PRJEB12502) | metagenome | biome: forest; material: soil | place: USA | collected 2011-09-16 | depth 0.3 m | reverse complement strand
CCCGGCTCGGGCGACACTGAGAGCTCCCTGGTCGAGGCGGGGGTTTCCGGATGACTGCTCGACCTTCGGATTGCCTTCCCGGACTCCGTTCTCATCGACGCAGACCCGGATGATGCTGGCCCCCTCGACGCCCAACCGCCGCAGATCCGCGGGGTAGTAGTCTTCCGTGTTGGGCAGCCGGTTCTGACCCATGACGCGGATGGGCTCAAGGGCGGCGACAGTGGGTGGCTGCGCCGCCGGCTGCAGTCCTTCCGGCCCGCTCACTCGCTGCGGGTCGCTACGCGGATCGTCCGGCGGTTCCCGTGGCGGTGGCGGCAGGGGAACCTGGTCCACCTTGGTTGGATCGAGCTTCACGCTGGGCTCGGACGGTGCGACGGGCTGCCTCGGCACATCAAAGAAGCTCGCCACGATGGGTTGAGCGAGAACGGCCAGCGTGTTGTGCATCAACCCGGTCGCAAACAGGTAGACGACCAACACATGCAGCCCGACGATGCTGCCGCCAACCACCGCGCGGCGCGACACTCCTGACGATTCCGGATAGTAATGACTCATGTTTCGCAAGCCTCCCGTTCCTGGGTAAGACGGTCGGCCGCGAGTGACGCCGCAGCGCGCTTGCGCGATGTCGACCTTCGAGTGTTATACGAGGGGCGACGCTCCGCGGGGATAGGGAAAGAGCCCGGTCGGGAAGTTCTCCCGCACGATCGGGAAGTTATCCCGAACGCATCCCCCTCGGTCCTCGTGAAGCGCGTGCGCGGCGAGGCAGGCGGGCCGCGGTCGAGGCTACTTGCTCACGTCCACAAACGGCAACGCCGCGCCGCCGTACATGTTGACGGGCAACTTGCCGTCCCACTTCTGCACCGCCTCCCAGGAGACGAGTTTCGCATTCTGGCTGAGGGCATCGGCCCGGATCTTCATCGATTGCGCTTCCGCGGTGGCGGCGATGACTTTCTGCTGCGCCTCCTGCTTGATCTGTTCCGTCTTGTTCTGCGCTTCCTGCGCGCGTTGCTGGGCGATCACCTTCGCCTCCACGGCCGCGTTGAACGCCTGGCTGAACTGAAAATCGGTGATCGAAAAGCCGGTGCAGTCGACGTTGCTGGCGGCGAGGGCCGCCACGATCGACGACTGCGCTGCGTCGTTGGCTCTCTGCCGGTTGGAGATGAGATCGACCGCATCCCACTGCCCTATGACGTTCTTCAGGTGCTGGTACACGGCCTGCCGCACCAACTTGTCCGCCCAGTCCTCGCCGACGCCCCGAAACACCTCCGCTGCGGCCTGCGGACGCAGGTTGTAGTTCAGCGTGAATTCGATCTGCGCTTCCTGCACGTCCTTCGTGTACGCCTCGGTCTTCCCGTCCCAACGCTGGATGCGCACGTCCATGTTATGAATGGAGGTCGTCAAGGGATTCACGAAGTACAGCCCTTCCGTGAGCGGGGGGCCCTCGACCTGCCCGAAGCTCGTCTTGATGCCCCGGTGGCCGGTCTGGACGGTATGGACTCCGCAGCCGCACAAGGCGGTCAGAACCGCGAACATTGCCAACCCGACGGTGATTCTTCTCACGCTACACCCCGCTGAATTTCCCGAACAACGCATTCCGGCCCTGCGCGCTGACCAGTGCGAGCGGCCACAACAGCCCCAAGGCAAGCCTCTTCAACAGCACTTGGGCGCGATGAGGCTTGCGAAACAGAAAATCGGAGACGGAGATCAGCGTCGCCAGCAGGAAGCCCGCAACCCAGATTCGTAGCACGATCGTCGTGATTTCCCACACGGGTCTCATATTGCCCCCCCAAGCGTTTCCACGAGCCTTGCGGGCGAACCGCCGCGGGTCCCCGTGCGATGACGGATATTTTGCGCAATCCTACGCCCTTCCGAGGGCGCAGGCGGAGCCGTTCCTCGGCAAACGCTCCGGGCTACAGCGGCGATGCGGGCGGCGGTGGCGGATCCGGAGGTAGCGGAATGAATTCGCGGTTGTCGAAATCAGGCAGCTTCATCCGTCGGGCGCGCCAGTCGGCCTTTGCCTGAGCGATGCGATCCCGCGATGAGGAGACGAAGTTCCACTCGATGAAGCGTTCGCCGACCGGCTCGCCTCCGAGCGCCATCACGGTGGCGGGGGTTACAGCCCTTACCAGGGCGTCCTCGTTGCGTGAATAGACGAGCATCTGGCCTGGGTCGAGGGTGCGTCCCACCGTTTCCACACAGCCGGACACCACATAGACGGCTCTTTCCGAGAAGGTCTGCGGTAGTTTGATTGCCGCGCCCGGCCTCAGGGCCCAATGCAGGTAGAACAGCGGCGAATGGATTGCAACCGGCGAAGCGAGACCGTACGCAGTACCCGCGAGCAGGCGCGCCCATGCGCCGCTCTCCTCCAAAGTCGGCAGGTCGTCGCGACCGAAGTGTGCAAATGCCGGGTCGGTCTCTTCCGCTTCCCCCGGTAGGGCAACCCAAGACTGAATGCCGTGAACCGGGCCTCCGTGTGCACGCGCGGACTCGAATCGTTCGGAGTGCGTCACGCCCCTGCCCGCGACCATCCAATTGACTTCCCCGGGGCGGATCGCCATCTGCGATGCAACGCTGTCTCGATGCATGATCTCGCCATCGAAGAGATAGGTGACCGTCGCGAGGCCGATATGCGGATGCGGACGGACATCCGTGCTCGCAGGTATGCCGGCGGGGAACACGACCGGGCCGAGGTGATCGAAGAAAATGAAGGGCCCAACCATTCGCCGCCGCGCGTCAGGCAGAACACGGCCGACCTCGAACCCGCCCAGGTCGCGGCGGCGCTGGTCGATGACGAGATCGGGCATTACGGGTTGGCTATCAAGGCTCGAGCCTGCTCCGCCCAGAATACTGCATCTACATAGGCCGCGCGAATCAGGTGTGGCGCCAAGTCGCCGTACATGACGTGACTCCACGCCGCCCGCTCGTAGGCCCGGGTACATTGCAGGGCGGCGCCCAAATCGCCTTCCCCGGAAAGCAGCGCACGCCCGATTGCCGGTGCCAGCGGGAGCTCCGCGACGATCCGCTCCATCGGAATGCCGACCAGGGCATTCAACAGCGAGAACAGTCCGGTCATGAAGAAAGGACCCGCATCCTTCGCCCCGCCGAGCTTGCCCAGTTGTTCGCACAGGCGGGCGCGCGTCAGGGCGTGCACGAACAGGCTCGGGGGACGGTCATCCAGCCCTTGCAGGCACAGCAGCGTGCACAGCTGGCGCAGATTCTCGAGGCCGAGAAGCACGATCGCCTGGCGGATGGAGTCGATCTTGCGCTGCAGGTTGTAAAAGCTCGAGTTGATGCAGCGCAGGACGTGGTAGGACATCGAGATGTCCTGGCTCAACAGGCGCTCCACCTCGGCGATCGCATAATTCTCGTGCTGCAGGGATGCGACCAGGCGCAGCGTGCTCAGACGATTGGAGGGCACGCGCTTGGCGCGGAAGGTTTGCGGGTGCTGCAGGAAGTCGCCCTGGAATCCTGCGAACCCGAGTGCGATGCAACTCTCGAATTGCTCGACGGTTTCGACATCCGCGGCAATCAGCTTCAGCCCGCGGGACTTCAGATCCTTGACAAGCTGCGACAGCTCCTGCGAGGCGTGTGTCGAAATGTGCAGCTTTACCACTCCGAAGCCGATCAGCAGCTCCGGATCGCTGGCGGCGCGCGAATAGCCGTCGAGCGCCATCGTGTGACCGCGGGCGCGCAACGTCTGCACTCCCACGATCGCCTGTGGTTCGGCAAGCGCTTCCTCCCGGACATCGATGACGACTCGCTCGGGAGGAAATGGCAGCTGCGGCACGTCGACCAGCAGGGCTGCCGGAAAGTTGAAGTGCACGGGGAGCTCGCCAGCGAGCTTGTCGAGCCCGATCTCGAGCGCTGCGCTCGAGATGGCCTGCAACGCCGCCTGTGCAGGATCGAGCACCGCCGCCTGCGCCGCAGATGGCGCCTGTTTGTACAGCAGCTCGAATGCGACGACCGCCATGGCGGCATCGTAGATGGGTTGGCGGGCGATGAACACGAAGCCGGCCGTCCGGCGTGGCGCAGCCGGGGCACTGTCACTTGCGCCGGGCTGATCGTTTAGAGGCGTGGGCCGTTGAGCGCGCAAGTCGGTGGTTCGCGAACAAAAAAAGCGTGCGTCGTTAAACCATAACGCATCGGTCCGTGTCGACCTTCGTCGCCGTCCCGTGAGAGTCACGCCGTGCTGCGAAGTCCAAAAGCGAGACGCTCTTCACATTCCTCACGCCTTGAGCTTATAGCCGGTGCGGAATATCCAGGCGACGAACGCCATGCACGCGAGCAGAAACAGCAAGGTGATTCCGAAGCTCACGGCCACGTTGACGTCGGAGACTCCGTAGAAGCTCCAGCGGAATCCGCTCACCAGATACACGACCGGATTGACCAATGCGATCCTCTGCCACAGCGGCGGGAGCATGGCGATCGAGTAGAAGCTTCCGCCCAGGAATGCGAGCGGGGTGACGATGAGCATCGGTACGATCTGCAGCTTCTCCCAGCCGTCGGCCCACACACCGATGATGAAACCGAAAAAACTGAAGGTCACGGAGGTCAGAATGAGAAAGGCGATCATCCACACCGGATGGATGATCGAGAAGCTGACGAACAGCCGTGCCGTGGCCAGAATGATGGCGCCCAGGATTACCGACTTGGTGGCTGCCGCGCCTACGTAGCCGATGACGATCTCGGTGACGGAGATGGGCGCCGAGAGGACCTCGTAGATCGTGCCCGAGAACTTGGGCATGTAGATCCCGAACGAGGAGTTGGAAATGCTCTCCGTGAGAATGGCGAGCATCATGAGGCCGGGCACGATGAAAGCCCCGTAACTCACGCCGTCGATAGCCGTCATTCGCGAGCCGATCGCCGCCCCGAACACGATGAAGTAAAGCGACGTCGACAGCACGGGGGAGGCGATGCTCTGCATCAGCGTGCGCCAGGTGCGCGCCAGCTCGAAGCCATAGATCGCGCGGATGGCGTACACATTCATGGCTGCGACCTCACCAGACTCACGAAGATCTCCTCCAGCGAGCTTTCGGAGGTCTGCATGTCCTTGAAGTCGATTCCGTGCTCGCCGAGGCGGCGCAGGAGACCCGCGATCCCGGTGCGGTTGCCCTGGCTTTCGAATGTGTACACGAGCTCGAGGCCGTCCGCGGACAGTTCGAGGGGCGCATCCTGAAGTTCCGGAGGAATCCGCGCGAGCGGGCCCTGCAGGTGCAGCCTGAGCCGCTTCTTGCCGAGCTTCTGCATCAGCGCGGCTTTCTCCTCGACCAGGATGATCTCGCCACGGCTGATCACTCCGATCCGATCGGCCATCTCCTCGGCCTCGTCGATGTAGTGCGTCGTGAGAATGATGGTCACACCGCTGTCGCGCAGGGATCTCACCATGCCCCACATCGCTCGCCGCAACTCGACATCGACGCCCGCAGTCGGCTCGTCCAGGAACAGTATCTGCGGCTCGTGCGAAAGCGCCTTCGCGATCATGACGCGGCGCTTCATCCCGCCGGAGAGCGCCATGATCTTCGTGTCCTTCTTGTCCCACAGCGAGAGGTCACGCAGGACCTTCTCGACGTAGGACGGATTCGTGCGCTTTCCGAACAACCCGCGGCTGAACGTCACCGTGTCCCACACCGTCTCGAACATATCGGTCGACAGCTCCTGCGGCACCAGGCCGATCTTCGCGCGGGCGGCGCGGAAGTCGCGGATGATGTCGTGGCCGTCGGCGAGGACGGTACCGGATGAAGGGTTGACGATGCCGCAGATGATGCTGATCAGCGTCGTCTTGCCGGCACCGTTGGGACCGAGGAGGGCAAAAATCTCACCGCGGCGGATCTCGAGGTCGACGCCCTTGAGGGCTTGAAAACCGGACGCGTAGATTTTCGCAAGCTTCGAGACACAGATGACCGGCTGCAAGGGGCCCTCCCGTAATGGATGAGGAGGGCCGTATTCTTGCAAAGCCGGCCGGTGAGCGTTACTGAATCTCGATCCTGCGCAGCCGGCTCTCGGCCCGTTTCGGGATCCGCACTGCGAGTACGCCGTCCTTCACCGTCGCCTCGATCCGATTCGGCTCGAGCTCGCGGCCGAGCGCGAAGCGGCGACGATAGCGCGTGGTGACGCGGCGCTCCTCGGTCCGTTCGTCCGCCGCGACTTGCGCAGCATTCGCGAATCGGACGGTGCCTTCCAGAAGCAGCGTGGTTCCATCGAGATGCACGTTCAAGCGCTCCTTCGAAACGCCGGGCATGTCGGCGTGGAGGGTGATGCCCTCGGCATCTTCGAGTATATCGACCGGGGGACGAAGCACCGTCTCCAGCGACGGCTCCCGCGGCTCCTGGACGCCGGCGTTCGACACACGCCCGGCAACTTCCGCACTGGTGGACATCTTTGGGTCTCCTCGTTCGTATCTGGGGGTCAGTGAATTTCGATCTGGCGCGGTTTCGCGGCGGCGCGACGTCCTACGCCGATGCGGACAATGCCATCGACATAACTTGCCTCGACGCGCTCCGGGTCCACATCCTCGGGCAATGTGATGACCCTGCGGAACGCGCCGCTGAAGCGTTCCTGGCGATAACGGGTCGCCTTCTCACCGGCGCGCGCGGCGCGCTGACCGGATACGCTCAGCACGTTGTGTTGTATGGAAATGTCGAGCTCTTTGGCGTAGATGCCCGGAGCGGCCAGATAGATATCGACCTGCTCGGGCGTACTGGCCACCTCGATCGCAGGGAATGTCCCGCCGGGGAACGAACGGCGGTCGCGTTCAAAACCAGTACGCAATCGCCCGCATTTCGATGCTCGTGCGCGGGGGCATGCCGGGCGGACACGTCGGATCGTTGAACGCCGTGTGCGGGACGTGATGCGACTGACTGGCCTCCGAGTCGTTAGTCTTGAACACCAGCGCCTCGTCACGCGTCATGTCGGGGAAATAACACCACCGGTGCGCGCGGTTGTATCGGAGCACGAGACCTTCGAACGACCATTCCGGTCGGCCTGGAACATCGAATACCGCGTCGGCCGCGAGGAGATCCCGAGGTGAGACCGTTCGCGCATCGCAGACCGCCAGGGGCACATCCTGCGGCGGCGCCGACAAGACGCGCCAGACATTGAAATGAACCGCTCGCCTGACGGGCCGGTCAACATCCTGTGGCTTCGAGCGCTCCGAGAACGCCCGCGCCGTGACATCGCTGAGGTCGATGTGAATGAACCTTGCCGGGCGTGAATTGTTGAGCCGCCCGGATTCGGGCGACTTCTCGCTGAACCTGAGAACGCCCGGCGCGGTGACGACGACACGCTCGGCACCGCAGATCTCGAGCAGCAGCCGTTGTATTTCCGGGTAATGGGTCCGCGTGATCTCATCGGGATTGCGGAAATCCTCGACGCCACTTCTGTGCGCGACCAGGGTAAAGCCCTCGCGCTCGAGCGTTGCGCCGGCGTTACGAGCGTCATTCACTTGAATCGTCCGGGAATCCAACGACAGCACGTCCCGAGAATGGTCGTTCGCGTAGTATCGGGGCCGCTGTGACATTTCCCCGATGTAGTTGACTTGGCCCGCGACGCTTTGCAACGCGCTTTTCTCGGCCGAATTCGTCGTCTGCACGGTCACCTCGTCTTGCACACTCTCTTGCCTTATCCGGGTGTCCACTACCTGGAACCTTAGTGCACAGACCACTGGCGGAGGTCTCCGTGCATTTATACTCCACGACCTGCGCGGACTGCGCCGTCGTTTAAGCTAGCGGGGGAACTCGATGCCGACTGCACGCCTTGCCGTTGTGGCCGCCCTTTGGGGTGTGGCCTTTTCAGCCTCGCAAGCCCTGGCCCAGGGAGCACAAGCTCCAGCGGGTACCGCCGGCACCAGTGCAACCGCTGCCCCCGCGGGCACAGGCGCCGCGGTCTTCCAACGGATCTGTGCAGTGTGCCATCTGAGTATCGTGCAGACCTCCGCCGCGGCACCTGGCAAGGCGCTGGACACACGCGCCGTGCCGAGCGAGCTTTTGCGAATGTTTCCGCCCGGCGCCATCCTCAACGCGCTCACCAACGGAAAGATGCAGGCGCAAGGAGCCTCATTGAACGATGCGGAGCGGCGGGCGGTTGCTGAGTACGCGAGCGGCAGGAGCTTCGACGCAGCCAACTCGACCGCTGTGGAAAAGCCGAACCCGTGCTCCGACGGACAGGTCATGCACGACCCCGCCACACGCCCAAGCTGGAACGGCTGGGGTAACGGTCCTCTCAACAGGCGCTATCAATCAAAGGCGGAGGGTGGGCTCACCGCGGCCGACCTGTCGCGGCTCGAGCTCAAGTGGGCGTACGGTTATGCCAACGTGACGTCCGCGCGGACACAGCCGTCCATCGCCGGTGGCCGCCTGTTCGTCGGAAGCGAGAACGGCGAGGTACGGGCTTTGAACCCCAGGACGGGCTGTACCTATTGGACGTTCAAGGCGCAGGCCGGCGTCTCGAGCTCGCCGATGGCCGGCCGGTACACCGGTGCCGACGGCAGGCGGGGGTTCGCCGTCTATTTCGGCGATCGAAAGGCGAACGCCTACGCAGTGGACGCCCAGACGGGGCAGCCGGTGTGGACCCGAAAGGTGGACGATCACAGGTTCTCCGGAATCACCGGTTCCCTCACGTACTTCGCTGGACGGGTACTCGTGCCCGTGCAGGGAATCGGCGAGGAAGGGCAGGGGTCGCACAACAATTATCCGTGCTGCTCGTTCCGCGGAAGCGTCTCCGCGCTCGATGCCGGTACCGGTGCGGTGATCTGGAAGACGTATACCGTGGGCGAGAGTCTTCCGCGCGGCAAGACCAAAGAGGGCACCCAGACCTACGGACCGGCCGGCGGCGGTGTGTGGTCCGCACCGACCGTCGATGCGAGGCGGCATCTCGTCTATGTCGGCACCGGTAACGGTTATGCGGATCCACCGCAGCCGATGACCGACGCCGTCGTTGCGATGGACTTCGAGACGGGGACCGTGAAATGGGCGCGGCAGGTGGCGGCGGACGACGACTGGGCGATGGGATGCGATCCCACCAATCCGGACAATCCCGCGTGTCCGAAGAAGCTCGGTCCGGACTACGATTTCTCCGCGCCTCCTGCCGTGGCACGCATCCGGGGGCACGATCTCATCGTCCTGCCGCAGAAATCGGCCATCGCCTGGGCGCTCGATCCGGACAGGCAGGGCGCGATCGTCTGGCAATATCCGTTCGGCCAGGGTAGCGGCCTCGGTGGGCAATGGGGTACGGCGATAGAGGGCGACCGCGCTTTTTTCGGAGTGGCGGATCAACTGACATCCAACCCCGGAGGCATGCGCGCGGTGTCCCTCGTGACCGGCAAACCGTTGTGGCAAGTGCCGCCGCAGACCCGATTGTGCGGCAACGCCATCGGCTGCAACGCCGGCCAGGGTGGCCCCCCGACGATCATTCCCGGAGCCGTGCTCAACTCGGCGATGGACGGTGGCGTGCGCGCCTATTCGACGCGCGACGGCTCGATCCTGTGGATGTTCGATACGAACCGCGAATTCGACACCGTCAACGGCCTGCAGGCCCATGGCGGCTCGATGGATAGCTCAGGACCCGTGGTCGTCGATGGAATGCTGTATGTCAACTCCGGCTACGGCGGATTGCTCGGTGTGCCGGGGAACGTGCTGCTCGCGTTCGGACTGAAGAACTGAGGAGCTCAGTACTCGCGCTGCAGATCGACGACGGACAACATCTTCTCGCCGGGGCGTAGCGTCGCAGGTTCTCGTTCAGCACGACCCATCGCGCTTCATTGGGGATGTCGGAAAAGCTCGAGATGTGCGGAGTGATGATGATGTTCGCCGCCCGCCAGAGCGGATCATCGGGCGGCAGCGGTTCGGGGTCGACGACATCGAGTCCGGCGCCGGCGATCGTGCCTTGGTTGAGGGCTGCTATCAGATCTGCGGTGACGACGCTTCGGCCTCGAGCGACATTTACGAAGTAGGCCGTGGGCTTCATGGCTGCGAAGAATTTCGCGTCGTAGATGCCTGTGGTCTGCCCGGTGAGCGGCGCGGCATTGACGACGACGTCGGCGGACCCAGCCAACTTCGTCATTTCATCGGGTGCGCCGACATAGCTTACGTATTCCGGGCCTTCGTGCCCGCTTGCACGCGTTGCAATCACTTTCATTCCGAGCGCATGCGCGCGACTGGCAACCTCGGTACCGATTCCGCCAAGGCCCACGACCAGCAGCGTCTTGCCGCCGAGCGTTTCCAGATGAGTCGCGGCCGCATCCTGCCGGCTCCAGCGGCCCTTGGCCTGATCCGCGACGAAGGTGTCGATGCCGTGCGCCATCGCGAGCGCGAGCGTTATCGCGTGCTCGCCGATCGCGGCGGCGTCGATGCCGCGCAGGTTGGTTACAAGGAGATTGCGGCTGCGAACGGAGGGTATCGCCATGCATTGCTCGACTCCCGCCGCAATGGCGAGGATCCAACGCAATTGCTTCGCGTTGTTGATGATCTCGGGTGCGCAAACACCCGGGGGAGTGGTGAGCCCGGCGACGATGTCGGCGTCTTTCGCTTCGAGTGCCGCGGCGGCCGTGTCACTGACGTACACGACCTTGACGCCGGGAAGAATCGCGGCAATCGCATCGCGCTCCGCCCCCGCCGGTACACTGACATTCAACACCACGAGCTTCTTCGGCGTGCGCCAGTTCTTGCGCTCACGAACGGGTGAGGGGGCCTCCGGCACATTGAATTTCTTGAGGACTGCCGCGACGTTCCCGGGATCCTCCGCTGCCGTGATCGCGGACGTCGCGAGAGCGGCGATGACGCCGGCGATGACGGCGATCACGCGGGTCGCGGGAACGCATCGGAATTGCGCGACGGTCGAGTGTTTCATGGCTTACCCGCGCCGAGCAACGTGTCTTTGTTGGTTTCGAACAGTGCGCCCAGGCTGATCGGCGGTCGACCCGTCAGGTCCGCGACCGCGGTACTGACCCGTGCCGCGGCAGGACCTGCGAAGGAGCGCGTGGGCGGGCCGCTTGGATCGGCGTCCGACAGCGCGATAGGCTTGCCGGTCGCTGCGCTCGCAGCAGCCGCAATCTCGCGGACCCCGAGGAGCTGCGAACCCGTGATGTCATAAGCCTTGTTTTCGTGTCCGGGTTTCGCCAACACGGCCGCCGCCGCGGCGGCACAGTCTGCGCGCGTCACGTAGCCGAGCTTGATCTCGTTGGCCGGCACGACCGCATGCCCGTCGGCGATCATCTTCGCGCCTTGCGGGACGAGTACGTCCATGTAGATCGAATTGCGCAGCAAGGTCCACTTGACCCCGCTCTTCTTCAGGATCTCTTCCGTTTGATAGTGATCGGTGGCGATGCCGGAGTGGTCACCGCCACTGATGGCGATGAAAGAGGTGTAGGCAATCTGTTTCACACCCGCCGCCACGGCGGCGTCGATCGCCCGCTTCTGCGCTTCGGGGCGCGGTCCGGCGCCCAGTCCGATGCTGATGAGCAGCATCTTCGTGCCACCGGCGTACGCGGCGGGAAGAGATTCAGGTTTGGCGAAGTCTCCGAAGCGGGTGCTGGCGCCGAGTGTCGAGAACTCCTGCAAGGACTCGGGCGTGCGGCTGACGAGGATGAGATTTCCGGCGGGCACCCCGAGTGCGAGCAGGTCCTTGACGACCTCACGGCCGAGCTGGCCCGAGGCTCCCGAGACGATGATCTTGTCCGTCATCACTGCCTTCGCTGCGGCCGTGGCCGGAGGCAACAGGCCGGCGGCAAGGACGGCAAAAACACCCAGCAGGCTGACCAGCTTGCGAGTGAACGATCGCGCGGTGCTCGGAAGCGGACTGTGGAGGTTCATTTTGTTTTCTCGTTGAGTGACCGATAGGTGTCCGGACTGAAACCGACCAGGAGCCGCCGGCCCGATTCCAGCACCGGACGCCTGATCATGGAGGGCTGTCGCAGCATCAAGCCGACACTCGAGCGCTCGTCGAGCGAGGCCTTGTGCTCTTCGGGCAGCTTGCGGAAGGTCGTCCCGGCGCGGTTGAGCAGATGCTCCCACCCGACCTGGCTGCACCAGCGCTCGAGGCGGGGGCGGTCGATGCCTTGGGTCCGGTAATCGTGAAACTCGTACGCCACGCCGTGACTGTCGAGCCAGGATCTCGCCTTTTTCATGGTGTCGCAGTTCTTGATCCCGTACAGCGTGATCATGAGGCTGGGCCGCGTTGGATTCCCGACGGATCGGCCGGACGTTACATCTGCGGTGCCCAGGACGCGCACCATCCCGCGGCCACGACGGTCTTCCCGGGAAAAATCTGGCAGGGGCCGTCCTTCGATCCGCTTTTCCCCTGGTACAGCGCGCAATTCGCGCAGTTGCTGCCGGGGGTCGCGCCCTGCGCTTTTGCAGCGTTTTCGACGTATTTGACTGCCTTCGCCGCCGGATCGCTTTCGCTGATCAGCGGTGGGCCGGGGCCCTCGGCGGCAGCGGCCGATTTCGGCCGCCACGTGATGGTCCCCGCAAGGACCGCGGCGGCCGCGAGCTTCTGCAAAAGATCACGACGAGATAGTGTGTCCATGGAACGCAAGGAACGCATGCTGACCCTTACCCCTCGAGCCGTTCGTGGCCACGCGGCTGCGATAGCTTACCGGTCGGTCTCAATGGCGCGCTATCGGTACGCCGATGTATCGGTGAAGAAGCTCGACGAGCCTGATCGCGTCCTCATCGCCGAGGCGTGCCTGGTCGCTCGCCCCTCCCGAAATGCTTTCCAGCCAGTCGTGTGGATGCGGCTGCTCCTCCCAGACCATGAAGAGGACGAGCTCGTGGGGCCGGTCCTTCAGGAACAGAGAGATGAGGAAGAACGCGGACTCGTAGCCGCCGGCATCTGCCGAAAGGTAACGCCAGAATTGCAGACTGGGAACGCCCTGGCCGCGGTAGACGATCCGACTGATCTGGTCGAAGGCGATGACGCGGACGTCCCGCCAGAACCAAAGGCGCGTCGTGGTCACGGTCACCTGGCGCTGCTGCCGATCGACGGTGACCTGTCGCATGTAAGAGAAGAGCCACAGCAGCCGCGCGAGCCCGCACGTGCACACGGCGAGCTGGTCATCGTCGTCCCGGACCGTCGGGGCGAGTCCCAAGTTATCCATGGTCGAGAAGGATAACGTGGCGCACGTGCAGGCAGCTCGGCCCGGACCGCAGCTGGAGACAAGCGAGGGTCTGCCCGAGCAATGAAAGCCTTGACAATGACGGCCTTGACAATACCAGCCTGGGCAGGTACATTGCCGCGGTAATCCCCTATCAGCCCGGCCTGTGACGGAGTGAAGACCTTGGCAGGAGACATCTACGACGCAAAGACCTACGAGCCTCGCAAGAGCGTCGGGCACCTTGTGAACCGCATCAGGACCGCACTCTTCGCGGCCCTCGACAGTGAGCTCGCCGCACAGAGCGAACTGGCGCCCCTCGAGGTGTCGTCCGCGCAGTTCGTCGTCATCGCCTCGCTCGCCTCGGGAGAGGCCGACTCGGCGTCTCAGCTGTGCAAGGGGATCTCCTACGACGCGGGTGCCATGACCCGGATGATCGATCGACTGGAGACCAAGGGACTCATCCGCCGGCAACGCGATGCGGATGATCGGCGGCTCGTCAACATCGAGCTTACGGATCAGGGCCGCGAGGCGTTCCCGAAGATGCGCCTGTGTGCGATGCGGGTGTTGAACCGCTTTCTGCGGGGTTTCTCGCAGAGCGAGGCCCGCCAGCTCGAGGGATTTCTGCATCGCATGCTGGAGAACGCATGAGGGTTTTTTTCCTCGGAAACCTGCCTAGGCATTGTCCGCCTTGGCAGGTGCACCTCGGCCGGTCATCCGATTCGCCGCTCGGCGTGCGAGTGCAGGAGTGATTTTATGACTGATGCGAATACGAAACCGACGCCCGGAACGGCGAATGCACAACCGAAGGCGCCCCCTTCGCTGAAGGTACGGCGCTTGCGGTGGCTCGCCCTCGCGACGGGCATTTTCACCGCGCTCGGCGCGGCCTACGGTGTCTGGTGGGCGAAGGATTTGCGCTATGTACAGTCGACCGACGATGCATACGTGAGCGGTAACGTGGTCCAGATCACCCCGCAGGTCTCCGGAACGGTCGTTGGAATAGGCGCTGACGACACCCAGTTCGTTAAAGCCGGCCAGACGCTCGTGCGCCTGGACCAGGAGGACGCAAAGGTGGCATTGGACCAGGCGGAAGCGCAGTTGGCGAGGACCGTTCGCGAAGTTCGCAATCTGTTCGCGACCTCCGCGCAGTTGCAGGCGGCAGTGCGGCTTCGCGAGGCAGACTTCACGAGCGCGCAGCAGGATCTCGAGCGGCGCGCCCAGCTCGGCCGCTCCGGAGCGGTCTCGGCGGAGGAGCTGCAGCACGCCCGCGATGCGTTGAAGGCGTCGCAGGCAGCGCTGATGTCTGCGCAACAACAGCTCAACGCTAATCGGGCGCGAGTCGACGGAACGACCGTTGCCGATCACCCGGACGTCCGCAACGCGGCGGCGGCCGTGCGTAGCGCGTATCTCGCGTATTCCCGGACGCAGTTGCCCGCGCCGGTCTCCGGTTTCGTGGCCCGAAGGAGTGTTCAGCTCGGTCAGAGAGTGAGCCCCGGCGCACCCCTGATGGCCGTTGTCCCGCTCGATGAGGTCTGGGTCGACGCCAACTTCAAAGAGCCGCAGCTGGCCGACATTCGCTTCGGACAACGGGTCTCGTTGACGGCGGACCTCTACGGCCGACATGTGCAATATCACGGATCCGTCGCGGGCTTCGGTGCGGGCACCGGCTCCGCATTCGCGTTGCTGCCGGCGCAGAACGCGACCGGTAACTGGATCAAAGTCGTGCAGCGTATCCCGGTGCGTATTGCTCTGGATGCGCGCGAGCTGGAGCAGCATCCGTTGCAGATCGGACTGTCCATGAAGGTGGAGGTGAATACCGGGGACCGAAGCGGCTCAACCCTGCCGCCGCTCGCGGGCAATTCGTCCGCATACTCGACCGATGTGTTTCACGGGGACGATGCCGTCGCCGATACCCGGGTCCGCGAGATCATCGCGTCCAACGACATGGGCTCCACATCCGCCGAAGCAGGGCCCCGGGCCGCCTTCGGGGGCGCGCCGGCGAGGCTGGCAGCATCCAGACAGACCTCGAAACCGGACCCGCGGGCGGCTATTGAGCGATCGCTGCAGCCGGCGACTGCGGCCGCCGGCGGGCACGCGTTCTAGGAATCGCGATGGCGGAGCACAAACCGCTGCAGGGCTCGACCCTCGCGATCGGCACGGTGGCGCTGTCGCTCGCAACATTCATGAATGTGCTCGATACGTCGATTGCCAACGTGTCGCTGCCGTCGATTGCGGGCGATCTCGGCGTGTCGCCCGACCAGGGCACCTGGGTGATCACCTCATTCGGGGTGGCGAATGCGATCTCCCTGCCGCTGACCGGCTGGCTGTCGCAGCGATTCGGCCAGGTAAAGCTGTTCACGGCGTCCGTGTTTCTGTTCGTCATCGCCTCGTTCCTGTGCGCGCTGGCGCCCACCCTCAACCTGCTCATTTTGTTCCGCGTCCTGCAAGGCGCCGTCGCCGGCCCGATGATTCCTCTCTCGCAGTCGCTCCTGCTGTCGAGCTATCCGAAGGAAAAGGCGGGCACCGCCCTCGGAATGTGGTCTATCACGACACTCGTGGCGCCCGTGGTGGGTCCCGTGCTCGGCGGCTGGATCACCGACAACATCGCGTGGCCCTGGATTTTCTACATCAACGTGCCGGTCGGCATCATCGCCGGGCTTCTCACGTGGATCGTGTACCGCAGGCGCGAGACGGCTACCGCCCGGATTCCGATCGACCGGATCGGGCTCGGCCTGCTGATCCTGTGGGTGGGCGCTTTACAGGTCATGCTCGACAAGGGTAAGGACCTGGACTGGTTCAACTCGGGTGAGATCGTCGCGCTGACGATCCTCGCGGTGGTCGGATTCACACTATTCGTGATCTGGGAGCTCACGGAGGAGCACCCGATCGTCGACCTCAGTCTGTTTCGGCGCCGCAACTTCTGGGTGAGCACGCTGGCCATGCTCCTCGCGTATGGAATGTTTTTCGGCAATGTTGTCCTGCTGCCGCTGTGGCTGCAGCAGTACATGGGCTATACGGCTACCCTGGCCGGCCTCGTGCTTGCGCCGGTCGGGCTGCTGGCCATATTTCTCACGCCGGTGGTCGGACGAGTGATGAATCGCATCGATCCGCGCATCTTCGTCTCCGTGTCGTTCGGAATCTTTGCACTCGTTCTGTTCCTGCGCGCTCACTTCAACACGGACGCCACCCTCGGTACGCTGCTCGTGCCCACGCTGATCCAGGGCGCGGCCCTGGCGTGTTTCTTCATTCCGCTGATTTCGATCGGACTGTCCGGCCTGACACCGGAGCGGATCCCGGCGGCTTCCGGCCTGATGAATTTCGCGCGTATCACGGCCGGCTCGTTTGGCACCTCCATCGTGACGACCCTGTGGGATCGGCGCGCGACACTGCACCATGCGCAGCTGGTCGAGCACCTCACGCAGAGCGACCCCGTCGCGGCGCAGGCGCTCACGCAGTTGCAGGCATCGGGGTACGCGGCGCAACAAAGCTACGGACTGCTGAACCGGCTGGTCGACAACCAGGCGTTCATGCTCTCCGCCAACGACATCTTCTACGTCTCCGGAGCTCTCTTTCTGGTTCTCGTGCTTGTCATCTGGCTGGCCCGACCGACCGCGGGAGCGGCGGCAGGCGCGGCGAGCGGCGCGCACTAAAGAGCGAATCTCCAGTCATGTCTGCGTCGCCGCCCGATCCGCTGCCGAATCTCACCTCGCTTGCGCTGTTCATCGATGTCGACGGTACGCTGCTCGAAATTGCCGCGACCCCGCTGGCCGTTCGTGTCGATCCGGCTCTGATCGGGCTGCTGCGCTCTTTGTTGCTGGGAACAAACGGCGCCCTGGCGCTGGTCAGCGGTCGCAGCATCGCGGAGATGGATGCATTGTTTCTGCCACTGACGCTCGCGGCTGCGGGCTTGCACGGGTTCGAGCGGCGCGGCGCCTCAGGCTCCAGTGACTATCGGCGGCTGCCTGCCGCGCCGGCGCTGGAGAAGGCGCGCCGGACCATGCTCGAGCTGGCCAGTACATACCCGGGTCTGCTCGTCGAAGACAAGCGTTTCGCCCTGGCGCTGCATTATCGGCGCGTACCCCACCTCGAAGGCGTCGTGGCCCGCGCGATGACGGAAATTGCGGCAAGCGTGCGACCGGAGTTCGAGCTGCAGATGGGTAAGATGGTCGCCGAGCTGCGGCCCGCCGGATCGACGAAGGGTGTCGCCGTCAGCGAGTTCATGTCGGAACATCCGTTTCACGGCCGATACCCGATCTATATCGGGGACGATCTGACCGATGAGTCTGCGTTCGAATGGGTGAACGCGGTGGGTGGGCTCTCGATCGCCGTCAATGTGAGCGGCGCAACCGCGGCGAAACGACGTTTGCCGAACGTCAGCGCCGTGAGAGACTGGCTCGCTCAGCTGTGTGAAGCCTCGTCCCTGAGAACGTAGTCGCTCTTGGTGATGCCGAGCTTCTTCATGCGAAAGCGCGTGGTGCTCGGTTTGAGCTTCAACACCACGGCGGCTCCCCTGGGGCCTTCGATCACCCCGTGCGTTCGTTTCAACACGGCGATGATGTGTCTGCGCTCTACGGACTCCAGCGACTGCGCGCTATCAGACTCATGCCCCGGCGGATTCTCCCGGGGACTGCCGGCCAGGGAGACATTTTCGACATCGGCGTGCTGCGCGAGCCGCGCTTTGAAACCAGCTCGAGACAAAACCTCGAGAACCGCCCCGACTTTCGCGGGCGTGTCGACGACGAGAAGGAGCGGCTGTTCGGCGGTGTCCATTGCTTCGAGCTCGACCCTCGCCTCCAGACTACACCCGCTCGCCCCGGAGTGCAGCAGGCCCTCGTGGGTTCGCTGCCCGAAGCTGCCGGGGGGTCCGCGGACCGGTGGCCGCTGGCCCGGTCAAGGTTAAAGACTCCGCAAAATCATAAGCTTAAGCTCCAACCAAGGCATCATCGAAGACGCCAGGAGGGTCCGCGGCCGCTTCGCGCCGTGACCATTGGCGGATGCGCGTATGATGCGAAGCCCCTTCAGGCGACACCCGTCGCGCGATGGGGAAAACGCAATAAAGCTGGCCGTGGTTGCGAGGGTGTGATGGCAACAAAGCTCGACAAAGTTCTGAAGCGCGAGATCGATATCGGTGGCAAGCCGTACATGCTGGCGATCTCGCCCGACGGCCTGAAACTCACCGAGAAGGGAAGGCGCAAGGGACAGGAGCTCATGTGGAAGGATCTTGTCGGCGGACAGCCCGCCGTTGCCGTTGAAGTGGACGACGCCGCCGAACAGCCGCAGTCCTGACGCCAGGCCTTCCGCGGCGACTCTTCAGGACCGCTGCAGTGCCCGCAGGTCCTTAGGATTCGGCCCCGTCCCGCGGCGGCGGGCCATCAGTGATCAGGTTCTCCGCGAACATCGGCCTGCTGTGGCCGGACCGACCGTTGCTGGCCCGCATGGAGGCAGCAGCGCGGGCCGGCTTTCGCGCGGTCGAAATGCATTTCCCTTACGACGTCCCGCCCGCCGAAGTGGGGTCGCTCGCGCGCCGCGAAGGACTGGCCTTGCTTGGAATCAACACGCAGCCCGGTCGCCCCGGCGAACGCGGTCTTGGGGCACTGCGCGGCCGTGAAGCTGAGTTCCAAGCCGCCATCGATCAATCCATCGACTACTGCGTCGCATCGGGCGCGACGGCCATTCACGCCATGGCCGGGAATGTTTCCGTTCACGAGTTCGCGAGCGCCCGACGAGTGTTCGTGGACAACCTGCGGTCCGCCGCCGCCCGAGCGGCGGCTCACGATCTGACACTGCTCCTCGAGCCGCTCAATCCACGCGACAATGCCGGCTATTTCTATTCGACCCTGGCACAGGCGGCCTCGGTCATCGACGAGCTCGCGCTCGGGAACGTCAAGCTGCAGTTCGATGTCTATCACGTCGCGATCGCGGAAGGTGATGTCCTGAAGAAGCTCGAGCGTTACCTGCCCGTCATCGGCAATGTGCAGATCGCTGCGGTCCCGAGCCGTGCCGAGCCGGATGAGGGTGAGATTGCGTACCGGGCGGTGTTTACCGAGCTCGGCGCGCTTGGCTATGGTTCATGGGTCGGCTGCGAGTACCGGCCCCGCGCCGACACGGATGAGGGACTGCGCTGGATGTCAACATTGAGCGAGGCAACATGACAGGCAAGGTGGCGCTGGTAACCGGCGCAAGCTCCGGAATCGGCCGCGGTGTCGCCCTCGCACTCGCGCAGGCCGGTTACATAGTCGTGCTCGCAGGACGCCGAATGCCGTTGCTCGAGCAAGTCGCTCGTGAAGGGGGCGCCGGTTGCCTTCCGGTGGCCGCCGACGTCACCGACGAATCATCGGTCGCCGCGCTGTTTGCACGCATCGGTTCCGACTGCGGACGGCTCGATCTGCTGTTCAACAACGCCGGAGTCGGAGCGCCTCCCGGCCCACTAGAGGATCTGCCGCTGGCGCAGTGGCGCGCGGTGATCGATACCAACCTGACAGGCGTCTTCCTGTGCACACGGGCGGCGTTTCGTCTCATGAAGGAACAGGATCCTCGCGGCGGCCGCATCATCAACAACGGGTCCGTCTCGGCGACCACACCGCGTCCACGCATGATCGCGTACACCGCCTCGAAGCACGCGGTGAGCGGCCTTACCAAGGCCACCGCTCTGGAAGGGCGGCAATACGACATCGCCTGCGGCCAGATTGACATCGGCAATGTGGCGACCTCATTGGGCGTCCCGCTGTCGGCGGGCACCCTGCAGGCGGACCTTTCGATGAAGCCGGAGCCCACGTTCGCGGTCGAGCATGTGGCCGATGCCGTTCTCTACATGGCGGGGCTGCCGCTCGCTGCCAACGTTCTTTTCATGACCGTGATGGCCACGAAGATGCCCTTCGTTGGCCGTGGATGAACTCGCAGCCAGCCCCTCCCGTCCCGACGCCGCGAAGATGCACAGCCACGTTCGAGAGATGGCACACCTGCCGCCGTCGCTGCTGAACCGCCTGCCTGATTCTGCTCGATCACGAAGATCTGGCCGCCATCGTGTTCTAAGGCTGCTCTGCAGTTCCACGCATCATCAGCTCGACAGCGCTGTCAGGGTCGTACCTGCGTCGGCGCGTCCCGTAGACGGCGATCAACCCGGCAATATTCTCCAGCGCGGATGGGAACGATTGCGGGTTTTCCCCCGTTATACCGAGCGAGTGCAGCCTAAGATCACGGCAGGTGGTGGTTGGCCGCAGCCCGCACCGCTTACCTTGCGCCGCAGCGCTGCGCCCCCGGAGAGTCGTTCTGGCCCGGGTGTGTCGTGAATTGCAGACGTAGGCTGCACGGGTGGTCAATTGACGTAGTGCGTCGGAGCGCCAGTCATGGCAACGTAGCACTCATCGGGTACACATGAAGCCAAGAGCTTTGAGTGAGAGCACCATGAAATCCCCGTCGGTCTGCATCCCCCCCTCGCTGACACGCAAACCGCGGTCGCCGACCTGGGATTCGAATGCGATTCTCACCGTACTGTGCACCAGCGATGAGCCGGTGAAACACTTTGCCGTGGACGGCACCCGATCGGCCGTGGCTTCGGCCGTGACTGCGGCGGCAGCCTACGGGTGCGTCGACTGGTACATCTACCCTGACTCGGGCGATGTTTCGCGGCAGTCGGAGGCGGCGGACGCTGCCTGACCGCGGGCTGGCAGCCCACCGCAGGAGGAAGGGATGCCCAACTCAACCCGAAGTTGGGTAGGATGACGCGCCACTCACAGGAGAGGATAGATGATGCGCGTCCGAGTCATCGTTGCCGACCAGAGCGAAGCCCGCTTTTATGACCTGAATGGCATGGATGCTCGGCTGCAACCCGCCGGCCGGTTGACGGATCCGGACGTTCATTCGCAGGAGGATGTGCTCGCTGCCGACGGAAACACACGCGGATATGACCGCTCCGCCGTCGGGGATGGCGGACGCAAAGTCTCGCTCGCATCACGCCAGGCGTCATCAGAACCGCGCCCCCGCAAGGACGCCGCGATGCGCTTTGCCCGGCAGGTGGCTGCCGAGCTGGACACGGCGCGGCGCAGTGTCGGATTTGATCGCATCGTTCTCATGGCCGGTCCCGCATTCATCGGGCTCCTTCGCAGCGCGCTGTCGGAGTCCGTCCGCGCTACCCTCGTCGCCGAGGTTCGCAAGGACCTCGTCCGCCAGGACGAATCGATCGTGCATGCGTACATTCCGCCCGAGGCGTTCAGCTAACGCATCGTTCCCAAGCATCGTTCGATGAGGCGTGCGGCGTTCACGGCGGCGATCCTGATTCCGATCCTGTGCATCGCAGGTCTTTCCTCGGCCTCGGTCCCGGCTTCGGGACCCTTCGCGCGCATCGCCCATAACGTCATCATCTTCGTGGCCGACGGCTTGCGTCACGACTCCGTGAATTCCACAGACTCGCCCACACTCGCAGCCGCTCGCGCGCGGGGCGTCCATTTCACCAACAGCCACTCGCTGTTTCCAACGTTGACAATGGCGAATGCGTCAGCCATCGCGACGGGCCATTACCTCGGGGACACGGGGGTGTTCAGCAATACCGAATATGTGGGGTTTGCGATCTTCGACAGTGGCAGCTTCGGCCACCAGCCCGGGACGCCTACGCCGTTCACGGAAAACGACCAGGTTCTGGCTGACCTCGACGACCACTTTCCCGCGAGGAATTTCGGCACCGAGACGAGCCTGCTCGCTCTGGCGCACGAACATGGATTCAACACGGCGGCGATCGGCAAGCTCGGTCCGGTAGCGCTTCAGGACCTGACCCGGGTCGGCTCGGATCGCGATGGCTTCCTGATGCCGCAGACCCTGGTGATCGACGATTCCACCGGAACACCGGAGGGTGTCCCGCTGCCGCGGCAAACTGCGGCGGCGCTCTCCGCGGCAGGTCTGAGCCTCGTGGCTCCGTCGCGTCGCCAGTCACCCGGCAACTTCACGACTGCGGGCACGCTCGAGGCGAACGCCGCCCAGCAGTCATGGCTGGTCGATGCCGCCACCAAGGCGATTCTTCCCGCGTTCGTCCGCAGTGGAAAACCCTTCGTGCTGGTGTACTGGTCCCGCGATCCGGATGGCACTCAGCACAATCAGGGGGACAGCCTCAACAGCCTCAGTCCGGGCATCAACGGGCCCACCGCACGCGCTGCCATCGCCAACGCGGATGCGAACCTGAAGCAGATTCTGGACTACCTCGACGCCACCCCCGAAGCGCGCGCTACGACCGATGTATTCATCACCTCCGACCACGGATTCGCAACCATCAGCAAACACGAGATCGACGCGCGCGGTCGCGCGACGCGCAGCTATTCGACTACGTTCACCTATCGCAACGCGGACGGACAGACTGAGGTCGCTCCCGGGTGGCTGCCTCCGGGATTCCTCGCAATCGATCTGGCGCATGCGCTGAGTCTGCCACTGTTCGATTCGGACGCGCCGGTGCAGGTCGGCGACGCCACTCGGTATGTTCCGGTGGATCCTTCCAAGCCCTCGTCAGCCGCTTCGAGGCAGCGGCCGACGATCGGGAGCGCTCTCATCGGCGGCTCTGGAATCCAGTCGCGAGCACGTGTGAAGACCGCGGCGTCGAGCGATGCAAAAGTCATCGTGGCGGTGAATGGTGGCTCGGACCTGATCTACATCCTCGACCCAGACGTGCGGCTTGCGCGCAGGGTCGTAACGTTCCTCGGCGCGCAGGACTACACCGGGGCACTGTTCGTAAGCTCGAAGCTTGGAAAGTTTGCCGGCACTTTGCCCATGACATCCATCGGGCTCGAAGGCGCGGCGACTACACCTCAACCGTCGATCGTGGTGGCGTTCAAGACGTTTCTGCGTGAGCCGGGAAATCTTCTGTCGGCCGTGCAGATCGCGGACACGACACTGCAGGAAGGGCAGGGCTCGCACGGCAGCTTCGGCCGCGACAACACATTCAACAATATGGCTGCGTTCGGGCCTGACTTCAAACACGGTTTCGTGGACGAGCTCCCGGTGAGCAACGCCGATCTCGCCGTCAGCGCGGCTTACGTGCTCGGACTCACGCTGCCCGCCAAAGGCCATCTCCAGGGTCGCGTAGTTTCCGAAGCATTCAGCGGCGGGCAACCCGGGTCGGTGCCCGGGAAGCGTACGATCGTCTCCTCCGTCAATGCGGCCGGGAAGGCCACCGTGCTTCAATTCCAACAGGCGGAGGGAATACCCTACTTCGATGCGGCCTGCTTCATCGATGCGGGCGAGCTCGTGCGACGGCCCTCCGGTGCTCGTGCCTGCGCAGATGCCGGGAATTAGCCTGCCGTCTTGGGTTGCACCGTCTCGATTCGGCGACGCTTGTTGCCAATTGTATCGAGGTGCGTGAGGCTGTGTGTGCGTGCCGCACTCGCGTCGCCGGTGCTGAACCT
>FTEO01000944.1_pt1 | contig 23694 bp, 21 predicted proteins | sample 1640211 | NCBI WGS metagenome assembly FTEO01 (sample SAMEA3914816, study PRJEB12502) | metagenome | biome: forest; material: soil | place: USA | collected 2011-09-16 | depth 0.3 m | reverse complement strand
GAGTGAGCACCATGATCGTCGCCAGGCCGGCCAAGGCGGCGACGACCTTTCCGGAAACGACGGCCGCGATGTTCGCCAGCAGGACCCGCAAGCGGCTCATGGGATCAGCCAGCGAGCGCCCAATCGCGCGAAAGGGGTGGTGTATCGATTTGCGCGGCATGGGGTCGCACCCAGCCAGCGGGCGCCCAATCGCGCGAAAGGGGTGGCGTATCGATTCGCGCGGCATGGGGTCGCACCCGGCCAGCGGGCGCCCAGTCGCGCGTGAGGGGGGGTGTATCGATCGCGGTACGGCACCGCCTCCAGGCACAGAACTTGCGGACGCCAAACCGTGGCGGTTTCGCCGTGGCGAAGCGAATTCGAAGAATCCTTGTGCGCAATTCCGTCCAGTCGAAAACACATGAGTCTGACAATACCGGAAGCAATCGCATGAAAGTCGGCATTCTCGCGGGTGGCCTGGGATCACGTCTGTCGGAGGAAACCGTCGTCAAGCCGAAACCGATGGTGGAGATCGGCGGCCGCCCGATCCTCTGGCACATCATGATGTATTACTCGACGTTCGGCTTTAAGGAGTTCGCGGTCGCGCTCGGCTACAAGGGCGAATACATCAAACGCTACATGGCGGATTATTGTTCACTCGCTCCCGACCTGCGAGTGACCCTCGCCACGGGCAAGGTCGAACCGCACGGCAACGGCCGCCGCAACGGCAATGGGGGCGCCAACGAAGGCCCCACGGAGGACTGGATCGTCGATCTGATCGATACCGGCCAGCCTACCAACACCGGCGGGCGCATCAAGCGCCTGCAACCTTATCTCGGTGACTCGACGTTCATGCTCACGTGGGGAGATGGCGTCTCGAACATCAACCTCAACGAGCTGCTGGCATTTCATCGCAGCCACGGGAAGCTCGCCACCGTGACCGCTGTGCGCCCTCCGGCGCGCTTCGGGCGACTGGAGCTCGATGGCGATCAGGTGTCGCATTTCGACGAAAAGCCGCTCTCCGGCGAAGCGTGGATCAACGGCGCGTTCTTCGTGCTCGAGCCGGGAATCTTCGACTACATCGAGGGCGATGCGACGCAGTTCGAGCGGGAGCCGATGGAGAACCTGGCCCGCGACGGCGAGCTCATGGCCTACCGGCACAATGGTTTCTGGCAATGCATGGATACCATCCGCGACAAAGTGCGTCTCGAAACGCTGTGGGATAGCCGGGACGCCCCCTGGAAGATCTGGAGATAAAACGCATGCGAATTCTGCTTACCGGACACGACGGCTACATCGGACACGTGCTCGTGCCGATGCTGCTCGAGCGCGGCCACCAGGTAACCGGCCTCGACAGCTTCTATTATGAGGGCTGCGGATTTGCCGACCGGCAGCCGCTGACGATCCCGTTCATTCGCAAGGACGTGCGTGACGTGCAGCTCGAGGATCTGCGCGGCTTCGACGCAGTGGCGCATCTGGCGGGCATCTCAAACGACCCGTTGGGCGATCTGGCCCCGCAGACCACCTACGCCATCAACCATGAGGCCTCCGTGCGGCTGGCCCGTTTTGCCAAACAAGCCGGCGTGCAGCGCTTTGTCTTCTCCTCCTCGTGCAGCAATTACGGCGCCGCCGGAAACGACTTCCTGACCGAGACCGCGTCCAACAATCCCGTGACGCCCTACGCTGAGAGCAAGGTACGGGTGGAACGCGACCTGGGCCCGATGGCCGACGACCACTTCAGTCCGACCTTTTTGCGCAGCTCGACTGCCTATGGAGTCTCGGCGCGGCTGCGTGGCGATCTGGTCGTGAACAACCTGGTCGGGTATGCGCTGACCACGGGACAGATCCTGATCAAGAGTGATGGAATGCCCTGGCGTCCGCTCGTTCACATCGAAGACATCTCGCGGGCATTCGTGGCGGCGCTCGAGGCGCCGCGGGAGCTGGTGCACAATGAAGCCTTCAACGTGGGACGGACTTCGGAAAATTATCGGGTACGGGAAATCGCGGAGCTCGTCGCGGATGTGATTCCTTCCGCGAAGGTGACCTACGCCGGGGATGCGAGTCCGGATGCGCGCAACTACCGCGTCAACTGCGACAAGCTCGCGAAGCAGCTGCCTGCGTATCAACCGCAATGGACCGTTCGCAAGGGCATCGAGGAGGTCTGTGAAGCGTTCACGAGACATAAGACCTCCGCGGAGCAATTCCTCAGCTCGCAGTTCATTCGCCTGAAACGCATCAAGGAGCTGCAGAGCAAGGGTGTTCTCGACCAGACGCTGAGCTGGCGCATCGCCGGGAAGTCCGCGGCATGAGCGCTGCCCTCGAGACCAATTCCGCCAAAGTGAGCGCCGCGGTCCGAGCCTCCACCGTGGCCGAGCAGGCGCGCTGCCGCTCGTGCGGCGGTGATGGGCTGTCGGTCTTTCTTTCGCTCGGCGACCTTCCCGCCTCGGACGGTTTTCTGGACGAGTCACAGCTCGCCGTGCCCGAACCGCGGTATCCGCTCGACGTCGCCTTCTGTCCGAGCTGCGCGCTGGTGCAGATCCTGGAGACCGTGGCTCCGGAGGAGCTGTTCAACAAGGACTATCCGTACTTCTCCTCGTTCATCGACGCCTTGCTCCGGCATGCGCAGAGCAACGTCACCGAACGAATCGAGGAGCGCCGGCTCGGACCCCGCAGCCTGGTCGTCGAGCTTGCGAGCAACGATGGGTATCTGCTCCAGTATTACCAGGCCCGCGGGATCCCGGTGCTCGGCATCGATCCCGCCCCGGGCCCCGTTGAAGCCGCGCGGGCCAAGGGCATCGATTCGCTGCTGGCGTTCTTCGGTCACGAGCTCGCCACGGAGCTGGTCGCGCAGGGCAAGCGAGCCGACGTCATTCACGGCAACAACGTGCTCGCGCACGTGGCCGACACCAACGGCTTCGTGAAAGGAATCGCGACGCTGTTGAAGGATGACGGAGTCGCGGTAATCGAAGCGCCGTACGTCAAGGATCTGATCGATCACGGCGAGTTCGACACGATCTATCACGAGCACCTGTGCTATTTCTCCGTGACCGCGTTGCGGAATCTCTTCGAGCGCCACGGTCTGTTTCTCAATCGGGTCGAGCCCCTGTCCATTCACGGTGGCTCGCTGCGGCTGTTCGTGGAAAAGCTCGACCGGCCTGGACGCTCCGTCACCGAGTATCTGGCGACCGAGCACCGCCTAGGCCTCGACACGCTGGACTACTACGCCGACTTCTCCTCACGCGTCGCGCAGATCCGTGCAGAGCTGTCTGCGCTGCTGCGGGATCTGAAGCGGCGTAATGCCCGCATCGTCGGCTACGGGGCGGCGGCCAAGGGCACGATCATGCTCAACTACGTCGGCATCGGTCCGGACATCCTGGATTTCGTCGTGGACCGGAACGTTCACAAGCAGGGCCGCTACGTTCCGGGCGTGCGATTGCCGATCGCAGCGCCCGAGCGTGTGCTGGAGGTTCAGCCGGACTACGTGCTGATCCTGCCCTGGAATTTCAAAGACGAGATCATGACCCAGCAGGACGAATACCGTCGCCGCGGGGGTCGCTTCATCGTTCCCGTGCCACGACCCTCCATACTATGAACCACAAAGAAACCGCAGACATGGGCGCCGTGCGCGCCGCCAGCCCCGCGGAATTTGCGTTTCCCGCGATCCCGGAGCTCATCACCGGACAACAGCTCGACTGCCAGGCTTGCGGCGGCACCGAGCTCGAGTCCTTCTATCAGATCAACGACGTTCCGGCGCACAGCTGCCTGATGCTGCCGACGCGGGCTGAGGCTCTGGCCTTCCCTCGCGGGGACATCGAGCTGGCGTTCTGTCGCGATTGCGGATTCATCTCTAACATCCGCTTCGATGTGACGCTGAACAGCTACTCGCCGGCCTATGAAGAGACGCAGGCGTTCTCGCCCAGGTTCATGCGTTTCGTACATGACATCTGCGACGACCAGATAGCGAAATACGGCATCGGTCCGGGCTCCTCAGTGCTCGAGATCGGCTGCGGCAAGGGCGAGTTTCTGGTGGCGCTGTGCGAGCGCGCGGGCTGCAACGGGATCGGCCTGGATCCGGGCTATCGCCCGGAGCGCACGCAGAGCCCGGCGGCCAACCGCATCAAGTTCATCGCGGATTTCTACGGGCCGAAATATTCCCATCTGCAGGCGGACTATGTCTGCTGCCGCCATACGTTGGAACACATCGCGCCCGTGCGGAAATTCTTGAGTCTCGTGCGTGAGACGATCGGCGATCGCAGGCATGTGAACGTGTACTTCGAGCTGCCGGATATGGAACGCGTGCTCGAACAGGGCGTGTTCTGGGACGTGTATTACGAGCACTGCACTTACTTCACCCGCGGTAGCCTCGCCCGGGTCTTCAGGGACACCGGCTTTGAAGTGCTCGAGTTGTTCAAGGCCTATGGGGGGCAATACCTGATGCTCGAAGCTCGTCCCGCCCCCGGGCCGACGGCGACGCGCCTGGCACAGGAAAATGATCTCGAGCATACGGCGCGCCTCGTGGATGGATTCAGGACGCAGGTCGAGGCACAGCTGCAGACCCTGGGCGACCTTACGGAGACGGCCCGCAAGGAGGGGAAGACGGTGGCGATCTGGGGGTCGGGCTCGAAGTGCGTGTCGCTGATCAGTTCCCTGCGGCTGGGTGAGGAACTCACGGCGGTCGTGGACATCAACCCACACAAGCACGGAAAATTCCTCGCCGGCAGCGGCCGCGAGATCGTCGGCCCCGATGCCCTGAAGGGGCTGCGTCCCGACATCGTGCTGCTCATGAACTCGATCTATACGGAAGAAGTGCGCAATGAGCTCGCCACTCGCGGCCTCCGGCCCCAACTCGTTCCGCTCTGAGGGCCCTGCAGGCGCGTCGGCCACCACGCTGATTCCCTCGAACGTCCTCAACTGGGAGCGGTTGGCCCAGATCGCCTCCGCCTCGAGCGCGCAATACCGCGCGGCGGAGCCGTTTCCGCACATCGTGTTCGACGGCCTGTTCGCGGATGCACTGCTGGACCAGGCCATCGCCGAGCTTCCCGGCGTGGAGGCGAACTGGACCGGCTACGACACCGTCAACGAGCGTAAGAAAGTCTGCTCCGATACCGCCGCTTTCGGGCCGACGGCCGAGACGATCGCGCATGCGCTGAACAGCTCGCGGTTCGTCCACTTCCTCGAGAAGCTGACCGGCATCGGCGGGCTGATTCCGGACCCGCACATGCACGCGGCCGGCTACATGAAGGTCCCACCCGGCGGTTTCCTCGGGTTGCACTACGACTTCGCCACCCAGCGCGAGCTCATGCTCGACAGGCGCATCAACGTCCTCCTGTACTTGAACCGGGACTGGCAGCCGGACTGGGGCGGCCAGCTCGAGCTGCATTCGAACGACCCGCTCGATGCGCCGAAACACCAGGAGGTCGACATCGATCCGGCCTTCAACCGGGTAGCGATCTTCAACACGCCCGACGCTCTGCACGGCCACAGACGCCCGCTGAGCTGTCCTAAGGGTCGCAGCCGGCTGTGCCTCTCTTGGTACTACTACACCGCGCCTCCGGTGCCAGGCTGGGCGGCACGCGCGACGTCGGTGGAGTTCAGGGGGGGACGTTTCGAGCTGAAGCGGGGGGCGGTGAAGCTCATCAATCTGTGGACACCGCCGATTCTAATCCGCGGCGCCCGGGCGCTCGTCGGAAAGCTTCGCCGGCCTTAAGGGGATCGGATCAAAGTAGGCATTTGAGGGACGCCGCGAGTCCCCAGGGACGTCAGACGCTTTCGGGGCTGCCCAGCCCCTTGTGCCGCAGCGTCACCTGCTCGTAGATGCCTTCGAGCGTGTGCGCGGATAACTCCCAACTGTAGGTCTGCTCCACGTGGTCGCGCGCGCTGTTGCCCAGCTGTCGCGCGAACTTGGTATCCCCCGCCAGGCGCAGCAGCGCCGCGGCGAACGCCTCTGCATCGCCGTTCGGAACGATCAATGCGGTACGCTCGTGCTCGATCACTTTCGCCGAGCCGGCGCTCGAGACGATGGCTTTGCCGGCCGCCATGTAGTTCAGCAGCTTCTGTGGGATTCCGGGGCAGCGCGTGCGCGGCAGCACCGCGATGTTCGACGCCGCCAGCCGTCCCGGCAACTCGTCGAAGCCGTCCGCAATGACGTCGATGGCATCTCGGATGCCCAGTCGCTGTGCCTGCGCCTCGTAAGGCTCGAACGGCGAGCTGCACGACAGACACAGCCTGAGGTCCTTGCGAACGTGCCGCGCCCGAGCGAAAGCCTCCAGGAGCAGATCGATATCCTGATAGGGCGCCAGGGTCCCGGAGTAGAACAGCCTGACCGATCCATCGCGGGAGAGCGGCTCCGCCACTCGGAAGCTGTCCGCCTCGACCCCGTTCATGACGACCGAGATGCGTTCCGGGTGCATTCCATAGCGCTGGATGAGACGGTCGCGGATGTCAGGCGTTACCGCGGCCACATGGTCGGCGGCGCGCGGCAGCCATCCATCGAGCCATCCTCCCGAGGTGCGGGTCACCCATCGCGAGAGACGCGGTCCGTAGCTCGGAAGCTCGGATCTCAACATGGTGTGGGCGTCGTACACGAGCGGGATGCGGCGGCGCAGCCGGGTCGGCAGCGAAACGAGGAGCCCCTCGATGTGATGAGCGTGAATGACATCGAAGCCGCCCGCGGCGACGACCTGCCACACCTTCAGCGCCAGCATGGGATCGTAGAGAAGCAATTTGCGAACGTTCGGGCCGGCGGGCATCTGCCAGTAGCGCCGCTGGTTGAAGATCCGATGCACGGGAAATGCCAGGGGGTGCTCGTCATCGGCGATGTGGTAGGTGATCAGCTCGACCTGATGGCCGCGCGCACAGAGAGCTTCGGCCAGACGCTCCACCCGCAAGGGTGTTCCGCGGCGCGCGGGCATGGGACAGGCGGCGACCATCGCGATCCGAAAGCGATGCCGCGACCGCAGCCGGTGCTGGGCAGGGAATGTCGCTACTTGTGCCATGCGTCCGGACCTATGAGCGGCGACGCAGATCGGCGAGATGACCGGGAGCGGCGCCGAACATCCTGGATTTGAGCCGTTCGGCCACTCCAGGGACACCCGGAACGAACACCGCTACGACATCGACCGCGGCGCGGGCGGCGTTCCAGTTGATGGCCCACCATTGCGCGAGCACGGCATAACAACGCATCCGCTCGCTCGCGCTGAGCCGCTCTCCTTTGACCATCTTCAGGTATTCCAGGTAGAGCCTCCACGTTGGAAAGTTGACGCGGCCGTTGCGGCTCGAGTCATGCCATGAGGCTCGGTCGATGGCGCGCCCCTTCGAACGGGTGTACCGGCTCTCGTGCTCGCGCATCTGTACCAGTGGCGCGGGGATCTGGACCATCCTCCCGCGCAGCGACATCTGCGCGAGCAACGCCCGGTCCGCGCCGTGAAACGTGCCGTGCCTCAATGACCCCTCCAGCGCGGACTTGCGCCACATCCCGAAGAAATCAACGCAGGAATGCGAGCGCAGCACCATCTGCGCGAAGCGTTCGGATGTTGACGGGATATCCGCCAGGCTGAGCTTGGTGTTGTACAGACCGATCGGAGCGCCGTTCGCGTCGATGTAGGACACGACGCTGTGACACAACACGGCATCGGGCCGGCCCTCCAGAACGCGCGAGGTTTTGGCGACGTAGGTGGATGTGATCCGATCATCGTGTGCCAGCCACTTGAAGAAGCGGCCGCGGGCTTGACTGAACGTGAAGTTGTAGTTGGGGGCGGCGCCAAAATTGCGCGCCTGGCGGAAGTAGCGTAGACGCGGATCCGCGAGAGCGTAGTCGTTGCAGATGTCTGCGGTTCGATCCGTCGAAGCGTTGTCGCTGACGACAACCTCGAGGTCATCGCGCGTCTGTCCGAGCGCGGAACGGATGGCCTCTTCGAGATACTTCTCGCCGTTGAATACAGGGATGCCGATCGTCACCGCCGGGACACTGTCGTGCGGCTCGTCCGCGGTGTCGTGGAGCTCGTTCATATTAACCTCGCTCTCGGCTTCGCTTGTGGCTGAGCCGTCGCGTCGCAACCTCTCCGGCCGGCAGGATGCGCGTCGGACCTCCGCCGCAGCCCGCCCCGCTGCGCCACGCTCAATTTCGACCCACCCTGAAGTAAACGCTTGTCGGGGTGGGTGCGTTCCGCGCAGCCAACGCTTCTGCCGAAACGCCCTCGCTGCGATACAAGTCACTGAATTCTTTGATAATTATGGTGGGCGCCGGCGTCGCGTGCGCGGCCGGTGAGCCGCCGGTCGGGCGCATCCGGCAGCCGCGAAGGACTACGGGAACTTGATCTTGCCGCCGGGGCCCTGCACCGGGCCAACAGCGGCACCCACCTCCGGGACCACGATACGAGAAGCCGATTCGCGGCGCATTTCGCGAGCTTCCTCGATCGCCTGCTCGAGCGCGGCTTTGACCCCGTCCGGAAACTGCTGCAGCGCCTCCTGCAGCGTCGCGGCCTCCAACTCGAACACGAGCGGAAGGACTCCGGCCGGCGTCAGGAGCTGCGTCTGCCCTGAAAAGAGCACCGCTCGGGAAGGGTCTGGGGAGCCGTCGCTCGTGACCGGTGTCAGGCGCCGAAGCGTCCCTGCCCGACGATCGGTGAACATCTCTTCTCTGTACAGCCCGGCCGGGTCGAGGTTGACATCCGGGAGGTCGTTCTGCGCTGCCATGTCCGTCCATTCGGGTTTTCTAAGCCGAAGCTCATTTTACACTGACCGTCCGGCAAGCTTCGCAAGAATGGTGCCGCGTCGCGCCCACGCGATCGGCACGACGCCTACGAGAGCAACCACGCGGTGTGTGCCCGCGGCTAAGGGCAGGGACTCGCGCCAATCGGCCCGCCGCCGGGAGCGGGGAGATTCATTAGCGCTTGGACGAACGGGCGATCCGCCTCGAGAATCCTCTCGTCCGGAAGACGTGCCGGCAGAACCCACTTCAGGCGCTGCCCATCCAGCGGCCTAGGCTCTCCCTCGTAAGCTGCGACGAGCCACAGCGATAGCTCCACGTGTCGATCGCTGTATTCGTGAGCGAGGCGCAGCAGCGGTTGCGCAGATTCGACTCGGATTCCCAGTTCCTCGTGCAACTCTCTGGCAAGCGCCACAGCCTCGGTCTCACCCTCTGCAATCTTGCCGCCGGGAAATTCCCAGTGGCCCGCCATGTGTTTTCCGGGTGGACGCTCGGCGATGAGAATGCGACCCGCGCTGTCGTAGAGCGCGCCCGCCACGACCCGGACAACCGGTTGCGCGAGTGCCCGGACCATGATTGCGGCCCCGCTCTACTCCACGCTCGACAGCGAGCCGTGGCAGTTCTTGTACTTCTTACCGGATCCACAGGGGCATGGCTCGTTGCGCCCGACCTTACGCTCGGCCCGCACGAACGTGCCCTGCGTTTCCGCAGGGGGAGGCGGCAGAGCGCGTGGCCCCGCCGCGGGACCGCCGATTCCACGCGCCGCGTTCGGCAGTGGTTCAGGAGAGGCTTGCGCCGGGTCCGCCATCAGGACCGACTGAGCTTCCGCGTGCTGCGCCTGGAGCGCCTGCATGAGACGGCTGCGGCGCTGGTCTTCCTCGCGATCGATCTCTTCCTGGGTACGCACTTCGATCTTGGTCAACACGGAGACCGTCTCGAACTTCACCCGATCGAGCATCGCCGAGAACAGTTCAAAGGCTTCGCGCTTGTACTCGAAGCGATAGTCCTTCTGCGCGTAGCCGCGTAGATGAATGCCTTGTCGCAGATAGTCCATCGCGCCGAGATGTTCGCGCCAGTGCTGATCGAGCATGCGCAACATCACATCCTTCTCGATGTGACGCATGATCGGGGCTCCGAGGCGCGCCACCTTGGCATCGTAGGTCGCGACCGCTTCGCGTCCGAGGCGCTCGCGCAAGGCCGGCTCCTCCAGATCCGGCTGCTGCTCGAGCCAGCTCTTCGGGTCGACGTGTGCGTTGAAGTCCTTGAGAATCGATTCGGCGAGCCCCTGGAGGTCCCAGTCCGATGAAGATGCGTGCTTGGGCAGGAACTGATCCACGAGAGTGCCGACCGCTTCCTCCATGATGCCGCGGATCGCCGCGGACAGATCGTCCGTCCCCATGATCTCGGTGCGCTGCTGGTAGACAACTTTGCGCTGATCGTTAGCGACGTCGTCGAACAGCAGCAGCTGCTTGCGGATGTCGAAGTTGTGGGACTCCACTTTCCGCTGCGCTTTCTCGATCTGGCGAGTGAGCATGCCACTCTCGATGACCTCCCCTTCCTTCATGCCGGCCATCTGCAGCAGTCGCTTGGTGCGTACCGGATCGCCGAAAATGCGCATCAGGTTGTCTTCCATCGACAAATAGAAGCGGCTCGAGCCCGGGTCTCCCTGCCGCCCCGACCGGCCGCGCAGCTGATTGTCGATGCGACGCGACTCGTGGCGCTCGGTGCCCACGATATGCAGGCCGCCCGAGGAGAGGACCCTCGCGTGTCGCTCATCCCATTCGGCGCGGACGCGCTCACGCGTAGCGTCGTCGATTTCACCGAGGCTCGCCAGCTCCGCCTGCAGATTTCCGCCCAGCACGATGTCGGTGCCGCGGCCCGCCATGTTGGTTGCGATCGTCACGCCCCCGGGTCGTCCCGCCTGGGCGACGACGTGCGCCTCGCGGTCGTGCTGCTTCGCATTCAGAACTTCGTGCGCGATACTCTGCTTTTGCAGCAGGCCGGACAGGAATTCGGACGTTTCGATCGAGGTCGTGCCGACCAGGACCGGCTGCTCGCGCTGCACGCAGTCGCGGATGTCCTCGATGATGGCGCTGAACTTGTCGCTCTGGGTGAGATAGACGAAGTCCGGATTGTCCTTGCGGATCATCGGGCGGTGCGTGGGTACGACCACGACCTCGAGGCCGTAGATCTGCAGGAACTCGGGTGCCTCCGTGTCGGCGGTGCCGGTCATGCCGGCCAGCTTCTTGTACAGACGGAAGTAATTCTGGAAAGTGATCGAGGCGACCGTCTGATTCTCTTCGCGGACGCGAACGCCTTCTTTCGCTTCGACGGCCTGATGCAAGCCATCGGACCAGCGCCTGCCCTGCATCGTGCGGCCGGTAAACTCATCGACGATGATGACTTCGCCACCGCGCACGATGTATTCGACGTCCCGCTTGTACAGCGCGTGCGCCCGCAGTGCCGCGTTGAGGTGGTGCATGAGCCGGATGTTGGTTGCGTCGTACAGGCTTTCGCCCTGGCGCAGAAGGCCGAGCTCGACCATCAGCCGCTCGACGTTCTCGTGCCCTTCTTCCGTGATGTGGACCTGTTTGGACTTCTCCTCCACGGAGAAATCCCCGGGGCCGTTCTCTTCCTTCTGGCGTTTCAGGCGCGGCACGAGCTGATTGATGCGCAGATACAGCTCGGTGCTCTCCTCGGCCGGTCCGGAGATGATCAGCGGCGTGCGCGCCTCGTCGACGAGGATCGAGTCGACCTCGTCGACCACGGCGTACGACAGGCCGCGCTGGACGCGATCCTCCAGGCGGAAGGCGAGATTGTCGCGCAGGTAGTCGAAACCGAATTCGTTGTTCGTGCCGTACGTGATGTCACACGCGTACGCCTCACGTTTCTCGGACGGACTCTGAGAATTCTTGATGACCCCGACCGTCAGGCCGAGAAAGCGGTAGACGGGTGCCATCCAGTCGGCGTCGCGCTGCGCAAGGTACTCGTTGACCGTAACGATGTGCACACCCTCTGCGGGGAGCGCGTTCAGGTACGCAGGCAGCGTCGCGACAAGCGTTTTTCCCTCGCCCGTACGCATCTCCGCAATCTTTCCCTCATGGAGTACCAGTCCTCCTATCAGCTGCACGTCGAAGTGCCTCATCTGAAGCGTCCGGCGCGCCGCCTCGCGAACGACAGCGAAGGCTTCCGGCACCAGGTCGTCGAGTTTCGCCCCTTCCTTGAGACGGCGGCGGAACTCGTCGGTCTTGCCTCGCAAGGCCTCGTCGCTCAGAGCCTGGATCTGCGGCTCGAGCTCGTTGGCGGCGCGGACGTAGCGCCCGTAGCCGCGGACGAGCCGCTCGTTGCGGCTGCCGAACACGCGCGTGAGAAGTTGCAGCAACGTGACAATCCTGGGTCGAAAAAAGCTTGGCTCGACAAGTCCTTACGGAGCCCGCCGAGCTCTGGGACGGGCCCGCCGAAAAAGGCGCGTATTGTACGCAATAGACGCTTGATGCGCCCAATTGGTTCGAAGAGAGCGGATTTCAACCGGCAGCGGAGGAAAATCAGCCGGCTGACCTGCAATCGTGCGCGTGAGGTGGCGACTGCTTGCCGGCTCAGCGGTTCGACCTGCCGGCTGACCTGCAATCGTGCGCGTGAGGTGGTGACTACTTGCCGGTGAAGCTCAGCGGGTTGACTTGCCGGCCGTTACGGAGGACCTCGAAATGCACGTGCGGACCGGTGGAGTGGCCGGTGGAGCCCATCAGAGCGATGTGCTCGCCGCGCTTGACGGTGTCTCCCACGTTCACGAGCGCCCGCTCGTTGTGGGCGTACCGGGTAACGTAACCGTCGCCGTGATTGATCTCGACGAGCGTTCCGTAACCTGACCGCTCGCCGGCCCAGGTGACGACGCCCGCGGCCACGGCGATCACGTCCGCGCCGGCGCTGCCCGCGAAGTCCACACCCTTGTGATAGGCCTCGCGTCCCGTGAACGGATCTTCCCGCTCCCCGAAGTACGATGAGATAAAGCCTTGAGTCACGGGCCGTCCCTCGGGATGAATCTGTGCTTTCAGATCCCGCGCAAGAATCACATTCTCGAGCGCCGACAGCTGCGAGTCGCGCGACTCGACGCGTTTGTCGAGTTGATTCAGCATGGCCGAGAGGTCCGGAATCTGCGCGCTGACGCCCTCGCCGTCGGACTCCGGTCCGCCGCTGGGCGGGTCACTGTCGAAGTCGAATTCACGGTTGTCGATGTCAGCCATTTCCGTGAGCCGTTTGCCGAGGGCATCAAGACGGATCACGTGGGCGTTCATCGCACCCAGGCGCACCGCCATGGCGTCGACGCGTTCCTGGAGCTGCTGTTTGAGATCGGCGATCTGGCGCTTCTGATCCGAGAGGATCTGAGACCAGTGTTCCGATTGTCCACCGGCGACATAGGCGGTGTGGCCCTTACCCAGCTGCATCCCCAGCACGAAAGCCGAGCCGAGCAGGCCCAGGCCGACGACGGCGGCGAGCCCCAGTGCGACCGGGTGCGCCAGGTTCAGCTGGCGAGCGCTCCCGAAGCGCTTGGAGAAAAAAATAATGTTCATCCCGTGTGCTCCGTCCGCGTGCGGTTCCCCGTTTCATCGGGCAGGCACCGCAAGCTGCGTACACGAGCCTGACCCGGGCGTTGCGCGCCCTGTTCTCGTTGAAAATACTTGCACCTCGCTGGCAACCCCGCTGTCATAGCTCCTCGCTTTAGACCGGTGGCTTTGCGTCCCCGCCTTTCGGCGGGTTTGCCCAAATCAGCGATTCGACTATGCCCAATCGGGGGATCCGAAACAAGCGCAGCAACTCTCGGAATCGACATCGAGAGCGCACGGGAGCGCCCAGGCAGGCTGATTCTGTCAAAGAGGTGCTCGCACGGCTGTCCCCGACACTGACGCGCGTCACGGATCAGGCGGCCCGTCAAGCGTCGTGGCGCGAGTGGCTCGAAACGCATTTACCAAAACATCTGACCGCGAGACTGTCAGGCATCGTCGAACGCGAGGGCACACTGGTGCTCTTCGCGGAGTCGGCCGCATGGTCCGCGCGATTGCTCTACTCGGTGCAGGAGATCGAAGCTTCGCTGCGCGCCGAGCATCCGGCCATCACCGGGATCAAGGTGCGGGTGCTGCCGAAGGCCTAGAGCGCGGCCGGGAGCGCGAAAGGCGATGGATGGGCGTGGACCGGCCTAGTTTCCAGCGCCGGGCAGCGCGGGGGCTTCCACGTATGAGATGGGGGCGTCGGCATACGATTCGAACACCACTTCTTCCCAGGCGGCGGCGTCCGCCAACAAACTGCGCAACAGTCTGTTGTTAAGAGCGTGCCCTGACTTGTGGCCGCTGAACTCGCCGATCAAGCTGTGGCCGAGCAGATACAGATCCCCGATCGCATCGAGAATCTTGTGCTTCACGAACTCGTCCTCGTAGCGCAGGCCGTCCTCGTTGAGGACCCGGAACTCATCGAGCACGATCGCGTTGTCCAGATTTCCGCCGAGCGCGAGATTGCGCGAGCGCAGGGTCTCGAGGTCCCGCATGAAGCCGAAAGTGCGCGCGCGACTGACCTCCTTCAGAAAAGACGTCGTGGAGAAATCCATCGAAGCCTTCTGGGCGCGTCGCTTGAAGATCGGGTGATTGAACTCGATTTCGAAATTGACCTTGAAGCCGTCGAACGGATCGAACTGCGCCCACTTGTCCCCATCCTCGACCCGCACACGCTTCTTGACTCGAATGAATCGCTTGGGCGCGCGCTGCTCCTCGATTCCGGCCGACTGCAGGAGAAACACGAACGGTCCCGCGCTTCCGTCCATGATCGGCACTTCCACGGCGCTCAACTCCACGATCGCGTTGTCGATCCCTAAGCCGGCGAACGCCGACAGCAGATGCTCAACGGTCGAGACACGCGCGTTGCCCTTGCAGAGCGTCGTGCCGAGCACCGTGTCGCCGACATTCTCGGCGTGTGCCGGAATGTCCACGGACTCGGACAGATCCGTCCGGCGAAAGATGATCCCGGCATCCGCTTCCGCCGGGCGCAGGATCATCAGGACCTTCTTGCCCGAATGCAGGCCCACGCCGGTGGCGCGAATCGAGTTCTTGAGCGTGCGTTGTCCAACCATGAATTGTGACTAATCCTTCTGCGGCTCAGTCGCCGCCGGCCACCCGCGCCCACCCCAGCCGAGCGCAGCCACTGGAGCGACTTGCGCGGCCTCGCGGAACTGACTTCAGCGAATCCGCCGACCGTCTTCAGGCCAGCGCTTTTTCGCCCGCTGCGCACAACACTGCCCGCTTCGCACATGACGACGCGTTACCGTACCACACGCGAAAACCGTCTCCAACGCTGCCGGCGACCCATGCGGGCCTCACCCGAAAGGGCCAGACGGCCGTGCCGGCCCACCCACTGCCTTGCCGGGGCTGGCCTGGTGGCTCCAGGTCCGCCCCGATAGCTTTTCAGGCAAACGGTCCGCTGCGGACCGCCTCAGTCTGCCTGGCGCCGCAGGAACGCCGGGATGTCCAGCAGGTCCTCCGGCTCCGCCTCCTGTCTCAACCCGTCTCCAACGGCCCGCTGACGCTGGACGGTCGGCTTGTCGAGCGCCGCGTAATCGCTGTTGGACAGCGGCCCTCTGCGCACGACCCGCATCGGCGGCTCGGATCTGGTCGGGGCTTCGCGATGGCCGTGCGCTTCACGCACATGCATCGGCTCCCGTTCGCGCTGCGGCGCGGCGGACTGGCGAACCGAAGTTGGCCGGCCAAGACCCGTCGCGACGACGGTAACCCGCACCTGGTTCGTGAGCTCCGGATCGATCACCGTACCGACCACGACGGTCGCGTCCTCCGAAGCGAATTGCTTCACGATCTGTCCGACCTCCTGGAATTCACCGATCGAGAGATCCATGCCCGCGGTGACGTTCACGAGAATGCCGTGAGCGCCGGCCAGGTTGATGTCCTCCAGTAGCGGCGACGACACTGCGGCTTCGGCCGCTTCGCGCGCGCGGTTTTCGCCACTCGCGACTCCCGAGCCCATCATCGCCATGCCGGTCTCGGCCATCACGGTGCGCACGTCCGCAAAGTCCACGTTGATCAGGCCGGGCCGCGTGATCAGATCAGCGATACCCTGGACGGCGCCCTGAAGCACTTGGTTCGCCGAGCGGAAGGCATCCAGCAACGTCGTCTGCGGCCCGAGCACCGTCAACAGCTTCTGGTTGGGAATCTGGATCAGCGAGTCGCAATACTTGCTGAGCTCGGCAATCCCGTGATCCGCCACGAACAAGCGCTTGTTTCCTTCCATGTCGAACGGCTTGGTCACTACCGCCACGGTCAAGATTCCGAGTTCCTTGGCCACCTGGGCGACCACAGGAGCAGCTCCCGTGCCCGTGCCGCCGCCCATCCCCGCCGTGATGAACAGCATGTCGCAGCCTTCCACCAGCTCGACGATTCTGTCGCGGTCCTCCATGGCCGCCTGCCGGCCGACCTCCGGGTCGGCCCCCGCCCCCAGCCCCTTGGTGATGTTGCACCCGATCTGCAGGGCCGTCTTGACCTTGGCGTGCTTCAGCGCCTGCGAGTCCGTGTTGATGCACATGAATTCGACGCCGTCGATCCCCGCCGTGACCATGTGAGCGACGGCGTTCCCGCCGCCGCCGCCCACGCCGATCACTTTGATGACGGCGCTCTGGCTATACGCGTCCATCAGTTCAAACATATTCGATACTCCTCTGCCTCAAGTTGTCTGTCAGCTTCAAAAGTTGCCCTGGAACCAGGAGCGCATGCGGTCGAATACCGACTTTGCGTTCCCGCCCAGGGATCGCCCGCGACGTGCGGGCATAACGTTGTCGCGGGCGTAGAGCAGCAGCCCCACGCCCGTCGAATAAATCGGATTGCGCACGACGTCCGAGAGCCCCTGCACCTGCTGCGGAAGGCCCAGCCGGACCGGCATGTGAAACACCTCTTCGGCGAGCTCGATCGCGCCCTCCATCTTCGCGCTGCCGCCCGTCAGAACGATGCCCGCCGCGATGACCTCCTCGAAACCACTGCGCCGCAGCTCCTCGCGCACCAGACCGAACAGCTCCTCGTATCTGGGCTCGACGATCTCGGCCAGCGTCTGGCGCGCAAGCCGGCGTGCCGGCCGGTCGCCCACGCTCGGCACCTCGATGCTCTCGTCGGGATTGGCGAGCTGGGAGAGCGCGCAGGCATAACGGATCTTGATGTCCTCCGCGTACTGCGTCGGCGTGCGCATCGACACGGCGATGTCGTTCGTTACCTGATCTCCCGCAATCGGGATCACGGCGGTGTGACGAATCGCGCCGCTCGAGAACACGGCAAGGTCGGTCGTGCCCCCGCCGATGTCGACGAGACACACGCCCAGCTCCTTCTCGTCCTCCGTCAACACCGCGAAACTCGAGGCGAGCTGCTCGAGCACCACGTCATCGACCTCCAGGCCGCAGCGCTGGATGCACTTTTCGATGTTCTGCGCGGCACTGTCCGCGCCGGTCACGATGTGAACTTTGGCTTCGAGCCGCACGCCGGACATGCCGATCGGATCGCGGATGCCTTCCTGACCGTCGACGATGAATTCCTGCGGCAGCACATGGAGAATCTTCTGGTCGGCCGGGATTGCGACCGCCTTCGCCGCGTCGATCACGTGCTCCACGTCACCGTGGGTGACTTCTTTGTCGCGGATCGCCACGACGCCGTGCGAATTCAGGCTGCGCACGTGACTTCCGGCGATGCCCGCGAATACCGAATGAATCTCGCAGCCGGCCATCAGCTCGGCTTCCTCCACGGCGCGCTGGATGGACTGCACCGTCGACTCGATGTTCACCACGACGCCCTTCTTCAGTCCGCGGGACGGCTGCGAGCCGATCCCGAGTACCTCGATCGACCCGTCTGCGCCGACCTCGCCCACGAGGGCGACGACCTTCGAGGTGCCGATGTCGAGTCCCACGATGAGATTTCTGTCCGAACGCTTAAGCATCGCGACCGCCATCCGGCTGATGAGCCGGGCGAAAACCACGCTGCTCGCCCGGCGGGCAAAAAGCGCTGGCCCATCCCGGGCCGCAGGCGCCTTTTTGCAATTGGTTATGGGCGGCGCTGCCGCGCCAGCCGATTGCGAATCCGTTGGTGTAACGCATGTCTATGTATTGAATGTCGTCGCCGCGCTGGGTGACGAGCCGCAACGCCGCGGCCATGAATTTCTCGAAACGCTCGTCGAACTGGCGCCGGCCCAGCCGCACGGTCACCCCGTTCGATAGATCGAATTCCCAGGCCCCGCGCGCATCGAGTCTCATGGCCGTCAGACGCAGGCCCGCCTGCACGAGCCGCCCCTGCGCGGAGAGGTATTTCTCCGCCACGGTCGCCTCCTTGCCGTCGGGGCCGGACAGCTGTGCGAGCTCCGGTGGAATGTGGCGCTCGCCGGTTGCGAACAGCTCGCCCCGAGTGTTGAGCAGCCCGGACTCACCCCAACGTGCGGCGGCGACCTGTTCGATCACGAGAACGTTCAAGCCTCTCGGCCACGCACGCTGCACACTGACTGCGTCGACCCACGGGACCGCGTGGAGGGCCTTGCGGACCGCAGCGAGATCGACGCTGAGAAGGCCCGTACCCCGCACCCGCTCCTTGACGATCCGCTCGATGTCGACCTGCGCCACACGCTGGAATCGGCCGAACACGTTCACCCTCTGAATCGGCTGATCGAGAGTCCACAGGATGGCGGCGGCCGCCGCGCCGACTGCGACGATGCTGGCTGTGGACACTACGAAGCGGCGCCAGTTGATCCGCGGCAGGTGCCAGCGGCGCTCGGCCTCTTTCTTCTCCCGCTTGCGTCGGTTCTTGGGTCGGGCCAGCATGGCTTAAGCACCCCCCGCGGGGCGGCGCGTGAAGCTCGTCTCGAGCACACGCCAGACCAGCTCGTCGAATCGAATGCCGGCGGCGCGCGCAGCCATCGGCACGAGGCTGTGACTGGTCATGCCCGGCACGGTGTTGACCTCGAGCAGCAGCGGACGGCCGGAGGCGTCCATCATGAAATCGGCACGTCCCCAACCCTCCGCGCCGACGGCTTCGAAAGCGGCCAGCGCCAGATTGGCCAGATGCTGCTCGGCGGAAACCGCAACACCGAACAACACTGCGACCCGTCCGAATTCCTTCGCGCTGGTGGCGTGCCGCAAGGCCGTTGAATCGTGCACGAGCCGCATCAGCGCACGACTCCCATGACCCGCACTTCGGGGCTCAAGCGCACTCCGTGCAGGCGCTCGACCGTTTCCTGGATGTGTCGAATGAGCCGCTCGAGGTCGGCGGCGGTGGCCGTGCCGTGATTGATCATGAAGTTGGCATGCTTCTGGGAGACGGAGGCACCGCCGATCCGAAAACCCTTCAGCCCGCTCACCTCGATCAGTCGCGCCGCGTGGTCGCCCGGCGGATTGGTGAACACCGAGCCGCAGCTCCACTCGCCGATCGGTTGGGAAGCCCTGCGACGCTCCAGCAGCGAGCGCACCTGCGCATCGTTCACCGCCGGCTTGCGTTCGAAGATCAGACGGGTAGCGAGGAACCATTCATCGGCGACAGGGGCGCCCACGTGCCGATAGCTGATGGAGTACTCACCAGCAGCGCGAGTGTGAACCCGCCCATGACGATCCATCGTCTCGACTTCGGTCACGTGGCGCCACGTCTCGCCGCCGAATGCCCCAGCGTTCATGGCCAACGCGCCACCGAGGGTTCCCGGAATGCCCGCGAAGAATTCCGCCGGGCCCAGGCCCCACTTCACGCATTGCTTCGCTACACGTGCACACGCAACGCCCGCCTCCGCGTAAACGGTCGTCTCGTTGATCCGTTCGAGGCGATCGAGCGCGCCGTGCGTACTGATGACGACTCCGTGAATGCCTCCGTCGCGCACTAGAACGTTGCTACCGAGACCGACCCACTGCACGGGCACCTCGTCGTCCAGCGACCGTAGAAACGTCGCCAGATCCGTGCGGTCGCGCGGAGAGAAGAACACCTCCGCAGGACCGCCCACGTGCCAGGAAGTATGCCGACTCATCGGCTCGTTGCGTTTCACGCGGGTCGTGAATTCCGTTGCGATGGCCACGGTCACGGCTGCTCCCTGCGTGGAGCGAGACTGACCAGCTTGCTGGGCAGGTCGTGGGACACCGCGCTGATGTTGCCGGCGCCCATCGTCACGATGACATCGCCGGCGCGGATGAGATCCTTGAGCGATTCCGCAAGGTCTTCCGCCTTATCCACGAACAGCGGCTCAACCAGACCACGGCCGCGGACCGCACGACAGATCGCCCGGCCGTCTGCACCGGCGATCGGTGTTTCGCCGGCCGCGTAGACTTCGGTGATCAGAAGGACGTCCGCGGTGGCAAGCACTCGTCCGAAATCGTCGATCAGGTCGTGAGTGCGCGTGTAGCGATGAGGTTGGAACGCGAGCACGATGCGGCGGTCCGCATACGCTTGGCGCACCGCTTCCAGCGTCGCGGCGACTTCCGTCGGATGATGACCGTAATCATCGATGATCGTCACTCGTCCGGCGGGAGTCTGCACGTCGGCGATGTGCTGCAACCGCCTCTCGATACCCTGGAATCCCGCGAGCGCGCGTTGCACCGCTGCATCGTCGATTCCGAGCTCCATCGCAACGGCGATGGCCGCGAGCGAATTGAGCACATTGTGGGCACCCGGCAGGTTGACCGTGACTTCCAGCGGAACCGCACTCGGGCGGATCAGATCGAACCGCGTCTGCAGTCCATTACGGCGTATGTTCTGCGCACGCACGTCGGCCGATTCACCCAGGCCGTAGGTCAGAACCGGCCGGCCGACGCTGCGCAGAATGCTGTTGACGTTCACATCGTCGAGGCACAGCACGGCCAGACCGTAAAACGGCAGGTTATGCAGGAACTCGACGAAGCTCTGCTTGAGCAGCTCGAAGTCGCCGCCGTGCGTGGCCAGGTGGTCGTTGTCGATGTTGGTCACGATCGCGATCAGCGGCTGCAGGTGAGTGAACGAGGCATCGCTCTCGTCCGCCTCGGCGACCAGGTAGCGGCTCGCCCCCAGTCGGGCATGGCTGTCGGCGCTCTTGAGCCGGCCGCCGATGACAAAGGTCGGATCCTCCCCGCCCTCAGCGAGGATGCTCGCGACCAGACTCGTCGTGGTCGTCTTGCCATGGGTTCCGGCAACGGCGATCGAATACCGGAAGCGCATCAGCTCGCCGAGCATCTCGGCGCGCGGCACCACCGGAATGCGCTTCTGCAGGGCCGCCTCGACTTCCGGGTTGTCCTTGGGCACCGCGCTCGACACGACGACCACGTCCGCCCCCTCGACGTTCCTGGCCGAGTGACCGATGGTGATGGCCGCACCAAGCCGCATCAGCCGCTGGGTCACCGAATTGGCCTTCAGGTCCGAACCCTGGACGACATAGCCGAGATTGATCAGCACTTCGGCGATGCCGCTCATCCCGCTGCCGCCGATCCCAACGAAGTGGATCGTGTTGATCCGGCGCATGCGATCGCGCCGATCCGGCGTGACACGCCGCTCCGGAACCGCACCTTCGAGCAGCGAGCGGCGCTCGCCCATCAGGCGGCCCTCCGTGCAAGCTCGATGCAGGTGGCCGCCAACTCCTCGGCGGCATGCGGCTTCGCGAGCAGGCGGGCGCGCTCGGCCATCGCCACCAGCTTGCCTCTTCCGGAACAAAGATGTTGCAGCTCGTCGGCGAGGCGCTCGGCGGTCAGCTCCCGATCGGGAATCAGCACGGCAGCGCCTTCGCTCACGAGGTATTGCGCGTTATACGTCTGATGGTCATCGACGGCCGCGGGAAACGGCACCAGCACGGCACCCACTCCAACCGCCGCAAGCTCGGAGACCGTCAACGCCCCCGAACGGCAGATCACGAGGTCAGCCCACGCATAAGCCTCGGCCATGTCGTCAATGAACGGACGCACATCCGCGCGCACGCCGGCGCTCAGGTAGGTCTGGCGTGCCGCATCGATCCAGCGCTCGCCGGCTTGGTGACGCACATCGATCGCCCCCCCGGCGGCGGGCAGAGAACGCAACCTGGCCAGAGCGAACGGTACGACTGCGTTCAACCGGGTCGCACCCTGACTACCCCCGATGACAAGAACGCGAATCGGCCCGCCGCGTCCCGCGAATCGTGTCGACGGTGGCGGCACTGCGCTGATGTCCTGGCGTACCGGATTGCCGATCACACGCGCTTTGACATCGCGGCCGAAGCTGTTCGGAAAAGCCTCCAGGACGACGCGGGCCAGATGCGCCAGGGAACGGTTCGTGAATCCGGCGATAGCATTCTGCTCGTGGATGAGAAGCGGACGTCCGCTCAGCCACGCCGCCACGCCGCCGGGCCCCGTGACGAAGCCGCCCAGGCCCACGACGACGATGGGTTTGTGGCGTCTTACGACGCCGAGCGCCTGAACGAGCGCTTGCGCCAGGCGAAACGGCGCGGCCATCAAAGTCAGGAATCCCTTCCCGCGCACGCCACCGACGGACAGCCACTCGATCGGGATGCTTTCCGCCGGAACGACGCGCGCCTCGAGACCGTGTTTCGTTCCGAGCCAGACGACATCAAACGACTTCGCGCGCAGCAGACGTGCCAGCGCGAGCGCAGGGAACACGTGACCGCCGGTGCCGCCGGCCATGATCAGGACTATGGGCATTCAGGCCCCCGCCCGGCGCTTCGCGTACCGTCGCCCGCAAAGAGCCTTCCCTGATGCGTGGCACCGCGCTCCCGGACCGAGGCAGAACCGCGTTTCTCCAGCATCGCCTCGTGATACACCCGCAACAGCAGCCCGACCCAGGCAAGGGAAACGATCATGCTGGATCGGCCGTAGCTCATCAGCGGGAGCGTCAGGCCCTTCGTCGGAAGCACGCCCATGTTGACGCCGATGTTGATGAACGACTGAATGCCGACCCACAGTCCGAAGCCGGCGGCCAGATAGCTCTGAAACCTGAGGCCCGCCTCGGAGGCAAGCCGCGCGATGTAGAAACTGCGCCAGATGAGTGCGACAAACAGCGCAAGAGTCAGTGCGACGCCGGCCAGCCCCAGCTCTTCCGCCAGCACGGCGAACAGGAAGTCCGTGTGCGCTTCCGGCAGATAGAAGAGCTTCTGGACGCTCTCTCCGAGGCCGACACCGAACCACTGCCCGCGGCCGATCGCGATGAGAGACTGCGTGAGCTGAAAACCGCTGTTGTACGGATCATCCCAGGGATGCAGAAAGGTCGTGATGCGGCGCAGGCGATAGCTGGAGGTCACGGCGAGGAGTGCAAACCCCGCTGCCGCGATCGCCGTCATTGCTATCACGTACCGCAAACGGGCACCCGCGAGGAACAACATTCCGAAGCCGGTGGCGAACAGGACGGTGGCAGCGCCCAGATCAGGCTCTGCCAGGAGCAGCGCGCCGACGAGGCATAGCAGTCCGAGCGGCTTCAGCAGGCCCGTGAACGTACTCCGAAGCTCCGCTTCACGCCTCACCGCGTAGCTGGCGAGGTACACGAGCACCAGCACCCGCGCGAGCTCCGAGACCTGAAAATTGAAGCCGGCCACCCGCAGCCACCGTCGGCTGCCGTTGACCGTGTGCCCCAGTCCGGGCAGCAGCACGACGAACAGGAGGATCAGCGCGACCACCAGAAGCGGCACGGAGACTCGCTCCAGCAGATCGGTTCGGATGCAGAACAGAAATGCGGCACAGGCAAGGCCCGTGAGCGTGAGAATGAGTTGCCGTTCGAGGTAATAGAACGGCTGTCCGCTTTCCTTGCTCGCGACCGACACGGAAGCGGAGGTGACCATCACCAGTCCGAGCAGCACGATGCTCAGGACGATGGCGATCGTAACCGTGTCGATATGGACGGCCCCTGCCTTCCCGCTGGAACGGGCGTAACTCAGTGGAGAGCTTGCAACGGCGGTGTTCATGCCGCGAGGTCCTTAACGGCCTGCGTGAACACCGCACCGCGGTGCGTGTAGTCGCGGAACATGTCCAGACTTGCGCAAGCCGGCGACAGCAACACGACGTCACCCGG
>FTEO01001293.1_pt1 | contig 23786 bp, 19 predicted proteins | sample 1640211 | NCBI WGS metagenome assembly FTEO01 (sample SAMEA3914816, study PRJEB12502) | metagenome | biome: forest; material: soil | place: USA | collected 2011-09-16 | depth 0.3 m | reverse complement strand
GCGCAAGGACCTCCTCATCGCGAACGCCCAGATCTTTTCGGCGCAGGGCAAGGCCCTCAACGAAGTGGCGGACCGCAACGTCAAGATCCTGGTGGTGGGCAACCCCGCGAACACCAACGCGCTCATCGCGCGAGCGAACGCGAAGGACCTCAATCCCCGCAACTTCACGGCCATGACGCGCCTCGACCACAACCGCGCGCTCTCGCAGCTCGGCGAGAAAACCGGCAGCCCCGTCACGGCCATCCGGCGGATGACGATCTGGGGCAACCACTCCTCGACGCAGTATCCCGACATCTCGCACACCACGGTGAACGGCAAGCCCGCGGCCTCACTGGTCGATCAGAAATGGCTAGCGGAAACGTTCATCCCCGTCGTTCAGCAGCGCGGCGCGGCCATCATCAAGGCACGCGGCCAGTCTTCCGCCGCCTCGGCGGCGTCCGCCGCAATCGACCACGTGCGCGACTGGGTGCGCGGCACGCCCGATGGCGACTGGGTCAGCATGGCCGTGCCGTCCGACGGCAGCTACGGCATCAAGGACGGCCTGATCTATTCCTATCCCGTCACCTGCAAGAACGGCGATTACCAGGTGGTGCAGGGCCTTTCAATCGACGACTTCAGCCGCAAACGTATGGATGCGACGGAGACGGAGCTGCGCGAGGAACGCGACGGCGTGAAAGACCTGCTCGGCTGACCCGATCCGATCAGCCACCGCGGCACGACGTATCGGCGGAGCCGTGTGACACAGGCCCCTGTGGCACGCGGCTCCGCTTGCACCAGCCCAACCCGGTTCCAGATATAGTCAGTCGCGAAGCACCTCTCAGCTGACCTGAGAGGCTTGCCGAATCTCCGCAGAGGAGTTGCCATGCTCGGCGCGATCATTTCCCTCGTTCTGGTCGTGGCGGTCGCCTACGCCGTCACGCAGGTAGGCGGCGTCATCACGCTGCTCTTCATCGCCGCAATCCTGTTTCTCGCCTACAAGCGGCTCTCGCTGCTGACGTTCACGGCCACCTTCACGGTGCTGCTGGCGGCGTACACCCTGCTCGGCGAAGCGAGCGCACCCGCGGGGATCTGGAAAGGGTTCCTCTGGCTGCTGTTGGCGTCGCTGTGGCTGCTGAACGTGCGGCCGCTGCGCAAGGCGCTGATCACGCGCCGCTTCATGAAGGCGTACCTGAAGCTGCTGCCCACCATGTCCCAGACGGAACGCGAGGCGCTCGAGGCCGGCACCGTGTGGTGGGACGGCGAGCTGTTCACCGGCGCGCCCAAGTGGAGCAAGTTGCTGTCGGCGAAACCGCCAACGCTGTCCGACGAAGAGCAGGCGTTCCTCGATGGCCCGTGCGATGAGCTCTGCCGCATGCTCGATGACTGGGACATCACCCACAAGCGCGCCGACATGCCACCGCAGGTGTGGGATTTCCTGAAGTCGCAGGGCTTCTTCGCGATGATCATTCCGAAGAAATACGGTGGCCTCGAATTCTCGGCCTATGCGCACTCCTGTGTGCTCGTGAAGATCGCGAGCCGCAGCGTCACGGCCTCCTCGACCGTCGCCGTGCCGAATTCACTCGGGCCCGCGGAGCTGCTCAACCACTACGGCACCGAAGAGCAGAAGAACCATTACTTGCCGCGCCTCGCACGGGGCGAAGAGGTGCCGTGCTTCGCGCTCACCGGGCCGCGGGCGGGCTCCGACGCCGCCTCAATTCCTGACACGGGCGTCGTCACCCAAGGGCAGTGGCAGGGAAAGGAAATCGTCGGCGTCCGTCTCAACTTCTCGAAGCGCTACATCACGCTGGCGCCGATCGCCACGGTCGTCGGCCTTGCGTTTCGCCTGTTCGATCCGGACAAGCTGCTCGGTGACAAAGCCGACATCGGCATTACCTGCGCGCTGATCCCACGCAACACACCCGGCATCACGATCGGCCGACGCCACTTCCCGCTCAACATTCCGTTCCAGAACGGTCCGATCCAGGGCCGCGATGTGTTCGTGCCGCTCGACTACCTCATCGGCGGACCGAAGATGGCCGGCCAGGGCTGGCGCATGCTCGTGGAACAGCTCTCGGTAGGCCGCTGCATCTCGCTGCCGTCGAATGCCACCGGAGGCTCGAAGGCAGCCACCTGGGCTACCGGCGCCTACGGCCGCATTCGCCGCCAGTTCAACATGCCGGTGGGCAAGTTCGAAGGCGTGGAAACGGCGATCGCGCGCATGGCCGGGCTGACCTACACCATGGACGCCGCGCGCTCCGTGACGGCCGGCGCCATCGATGGAGGCGAGAAGCCGTCCGTGCCATCAGCCATGCTGAAGTACCACGTCACCGAGATGGGCCGCATCGTCGCCAATGACGCCATGGACGTGCACGGCGGCAAGGCCATCTGTCTGGGCCCGCGCAACTACCTCGGACGCGGCTATCAGTCGGTGCCGGTCGCCATCACGGTGGAAGGGGCGAACATTCTCACGCGCAGTCTCATCATCTTCGGCCAGGGTGCAGTGCGCTGCCATCCGTTCGTGCTGCGCGAGATGACGGCCGCACGCAATCCGGACCGCGTGAAAGGCGTGGACGAGTTTGACCGCGCGCTGTTCGGCCACATCGGCTTCACCATCTCGAACGCCGTGCGCTCGTTCATCATGGCGCTGACGCATGCGCGCTTCACGCGCGTGCCGGTCACGGGCCCGACGGCGCGCTATTACCAGCACATCGTGCGGTTCAGCGCATCGTTTGCGTTCGCGGTAGACGTTGCGATGCTGACGCTCGGCGGCTACCTCAAGAAGAAAGAGAACCTGTCGGCCCGGCTGGGCGACGTGCTGTCCTGCATGTATCTCGCCTCGATGGTGCTGAAGCATCACGAGAACCAGGGCCGGCCGGACGCGGACCTGCCCATCGTCGAGTGGGCCTGCCGCAATCTTCTCTACCGAGCGCAGGAACAGTTGCACAGCTTCCTGCGCAATTTTCCGAATCGTTTCCTCGCGGGCACGATGCGCTTCCTCATCATGCCGCGCGGGCTCGTCTACTCCGCCCCCAGCGACCGGCTGGGCAGCATCATCGCGGAGCTCGTGTCGAGTCCGACGGAATCCCGCGAGCGCCTGTGCCGCTTCATCTACAAGACGCTCGAGCCCACCAACGCGCTCGGGCTACTGCAGGAAGCATTGGTCCTGTCGCAGACGGCGGAACCCATCGAGAAGCGCATTCGCGTCGATGGCGTGAAGACCGGCAAGATCACGGCGCTCGATCTGCCCGGGCAGATTCAGCAAGCGCTCGCCGCCGGCATCATCTCGGAAACCGAAGCCGCGGCACTGCGCGAATACGATCGCAAGGTGATGGACCTCATCAACGTCGACGACTTCGCGCCGAACGAGCTGGGCGTACAGGCTCAGCCCGCCGCGCAAGCGCCGGCAGCCGTGTCCAGCGTTCACGTCGCCTGAATCGGCGGCCGGGTGACGGGCGGGAGGCGATGTCGATGAGACGCGACGCCGCTCACCCCGTAACGATCACGCTGCGAGCGCTTCTGACACAGCATTTGGCTTCGGCGCCGGCAGGTCGTTAAGCTGACGTTGCGGCCAAGAGCGGCCGTGCAGCCCAGCTTCCCGGAGAAAACCCATGCGCGCACTTGCCGTCGCCGCGATCATCCTCGCCGTTTCCGCCGCCCCTGCCTTCGCCCAGGAGCGCACGCCTTCACCTGCGGGTGCCGAGGCTTACATCATCAGCCCGAAGAACGGCGAGAAGGTGAAGAGTCCGGTCGTGGTGCGCTTTGGTCTGAAGGGCATGGGCATTGCACCGGCCGGCGTGAAGTTCGAGAACACGGGCCATCATCACCTGCTGATCGATACGGACGTTCCGGCGGATCTCAGTGCGCCGCTGCCGACCTCGGATCAGGTGAAGCACTTCGGTAAAGGCCAGACGGAAACCTCCATCGACCTGCCGCCCGGCAAACACACGCTGCAGCTCGTGCTGGGCGACCAGAATCACACGCCGCACAATCCGCCCGTGATCTCGAAGAAGATCACGATCACCGTCGCGAAGTAGCTGCGCAACGTTGCCGCGTGGCCGCCGGTCACCGATGACCGGCGGCCACCCTCGACGGAGGGCGGCGAATGTGCCGCGATACGCGGCGCGCGAGAATCGGGACGCATGAGTCATGAGTTCTGCGAAGCTGCCCCGCGCAATTCTTCACGTCGACATGGATGCGTTCTATGCATCCATCGAGCAGCGTGACGATCCGGCTCTGAGGGGCAAGCCGGTCATCGTCGGCGGCACGAGCGGCCGCGGTGTCGTGGCGGCGGCGAGCTACGAAGTCCGCAAGTTCGGCGTCCATTCAGCGATGCCGATGACCACGGCGCTGCGGCTGTGCCCACACGCCATCTGCGTGCAGCCTCGCATGCAGCACTACAAGGACGCGTCACGACAAATCTTCGAGATTTTTCACGAGTTCACCCCCGTGGTCGAAGGCCTGTCGCTCGACGAGGCGTTCCTCGATGTCACCGCGAGTCGCGACCTTCTAGGCGATGCCGTTGCCATCGCCAGGACCATCAAGGCGCGCGTTCAGCAGACCACGCAGCTCACGGCCTCCGTGGGCGTGGCGCCCAACAAGCTCATCGCGAAGATCGCCTCGGACCTGAACAAGCCCGACGGCCTCACGATCGTGACGCCCGAGACAGCGCTTGAGGTGCTTGGTCCGCTGCCCGTGCGCCGTCTGCCCGGCCTCGGCCGCAAAATGGGAGCCAAGGTCGAAGAGGCGGGCATTCAGACCCTCGCTCAGCTGCGCACCGCCCCGGACGCCCTCTTGTGGCGACTGTTCGGCCGCGACACACAGCGGATGCGCGACCGGGCGGCCGGCATCGACGACCGCCCCGTCGAACCGGAGCTGGAAGAGAAATCGATCAGCGCCGAGGACACCTTCAGCAGCGACATCGCCGACCCGAGACGCCTGCAGTCCGAGCTCGCACGCCTCGCGGACCTCGCCTGCAGCCGCGTGCGGTCGAAAGGCCTGGTCGCCGGCTGCGTCACCGTCAAGATCCGCCGCCAGGACTTCACGACCTTCACCCGTCAGCGCCGCATTACTCCCGCCACGAACGACACTCGCACGCTCAGCGGCGTCGCCCGCGACCTGCTGGCGATCTGGCTGAAGGAAAACCCCGGCGCCCGAATCCGCCTCCTCGGCGTCGGCACCAGCCACCTCAACGAGTCCGACCAACTCGATCTCTTCAACACGCCCAAGCCGCAAACCGCGACGCCGCAGACGACCACCTCAACCCTGGACGACACCCTCGACGCCATCCGGAAGAAGTTCGGTGCCCAGGCCCTCACCCGCGCCGGCAACCTCGACGACCACTGAGCTGAGCTGACCCTGATCACCGCGGCCCCGCTTCCGCGAACCCTGCCCGTTCATGCCACGCGTTCATGAGGGCCGCCGAACTTTGCCGCCCCAAATGCGCCCAATGCCTGCCCATGCAATACTCGCCCCCCAAGTGGTCGGCCCCCCTGCCAGACCCAAACCATTCATGTACCTCTCATTCTTCGGCCTGAATGAAAAGCCCTTCGCGATCACTCCCGATCCGCGATACCTGTACCTGAGCGAGCGTCACGCCGAAGCCCTCGCTCACCTCCTGTATGGCATCAACGAAGCCGGCGGCTTTGTTCAGCTCACGGGAGAGGTCGGCACGGGCAAGACCACCACCATCCGCTCGCTGCTGGCACAGACGCCGAAGAACGCTGAAGTCGCGCTGATCCTGAATCCGCGCATGACGCCGCCCGAGTTCCTGCTGACCATTTGCGAGGAGCTCGGCATCGGCGTGCCGGATTCCGCCGAGCACAGCCTCAAGGATCTGGTCGACATCCTGAACGACTACCTGCTGAAGGCCCACGCCGGCGGCCGGCGCGTCGTGCTGGTGGTGGATGAAGCGCAGAACCTTGCCCCCGCCGTGCTCGAGCAGGTGCGCCTGCTGACGAATCTCGAGACCAACACGCAGAAGCTGCTGCAGATCATCGTGATCGGCCAGCCCGAGCTGCGTGAGCTGCTGGGCCGCAATGAGCTGCGGCAGCTCGCCCAACGAATCACCGGCCGGTACCACCTCGACCCGCTCTCCAAGGAAGAGACGGCCGCCTACGTGCGCCACCGCCTGCGCGTTGCCGGCGCCACCACGGATATCTTCACGGCTCAAGCGCTCAGCGAGGTCTTTCGCCTGTCGGGGGGCGTGCCGCGCGTCATCAACGTCATCTCGGACAGAGCGCTGCTCGGCGGCTACACGCAGGATCGACATCGCGTGGGCAGCGGTCTGGTCCGCGACGCCGCTGCAGAAGTCTTCGGCCGACGGTTCGCGCCGGCATGGCTGCCGTGGGCAGGTGCGGTTGCCGGGGCCGTCGCATTGGTCGCCACGGGCATCGTGATCTGGCAGTTCGCGCCGATGGGCTTCTCATCATCAAACGCCGTGGCGAAATCGCCCACATCTCACGCGTCGACTACGGCAGACAAGATGGCTGGCCCTCCGGCCGCACCTTCACCGGCTGCGGCGATGCCGGTTGCCGCGATAACGCCGCCGCCCGCCGAGTCGCTGCCCACGCTGCTCACCCAGCACAACGCCGAAACGTCCCCCGACGAAGCCTTCGGCAAGCTCTTCAAGATCTGGAACGCGCACTACGTGGCAGGCACTGAAGATCCCTGCACACAGGCCACCAAGCAGGGGCTCGAGTGCCTCGTGCAGCGCGGCTCCTTCGGGCAGCTGCGCCAGTACAATCGCCCTGCCATCCTGCTGCTGAACGATGAAAGCGGAACCTCGCATCAGGTCGTGCTCACCTCGCTCGGCGACGAGCGCGCCCGCATCGAGCTCGGCGGTCAGAAGCACGACATCGGCATCGGCGAGCTGGCGCGCTACTGGTTCGGGGATTTCATCATGCTCTGGCGGCCCGGCACGCAGCGTGTGAAGCCTTTGTCGGTCGGCATGCGCGGCGATGAAGTACGCTGGCTGCGGGAGAGCCTGCAACGCCTGAGCGGCGCGCCGGCCGATGCGGAGGTGAGCGACGTATTCGACGCCGACCTCGGTAAACTCGTGATGGATTTCCAGCGCCGCAACCAACTTGCCGTGGATGGTATTGCCGGAGTACAGACCCAGATCGTGCTCGCCAGCGCCGTTGCCGGCACCGACTCTCCGCTCCTGCGCAGCGATCCGGGTCACGGCGGCTGATCCATGTCCTTCATCCTCGACGCCCTGAAGAAATCCGAGAACGATCGCCAGCGTCAGAGCGGCCCGGCATTGTTCGAGGTCCGCGTTGCGCCGCCCCGCTCGCGTTTCCCGCCGTGGGCTATCGCGGTGGCGGCCTTGCTCGTGATCAACCTTTCGGTGATTGGGTGGCTCATGCTGCGAAAACCGGCAGCTGCGGCGTCGCCGTCTGCGGAGGCCGCCAATGTGCCCGCGGTGCCTGCGCAAAGCGCGCCCACACCGATTGCGGCGCCGGCATCAGCGCCGATCTCAGGGCAAGCTCCTCCAGTTGCCGCAACCCAGAATCCGCAGGGCAGTCCGCCTGCATTGGCGCAGAACCTGGCGCCCGGGCAGTCCGCAACACAGGCACCCTACGAGCCGCCCCCCCTGACTGCCGGTCCGCAAGGCGCGGTGGATCCATCCGCGACAACAGGGGCCGGGAATCCTGACGACTACGCGCCCGCCACAGATCCCTCGACTTCCGGTCCATTTGGGGGCCACGTGCGGCGAGGCACCGAGAGCGGCCTGCCCACGTACGCGGAAGCGGCAACCAAAGACTCTCTCCCGCCGCTGCGGCTCGACCTGCATGTGTACGCGCCCGACCCGCGCAAGCGCTTCGTGCTGGTGAACATGAAGCGTCTGTATGAAGGCGATTCGTTACCCGAAGGCGTGAAGGTAGAGAGCATCACGACCGAAGGCGCAATCGTCTCCTACCGCGGCTCGAAATTCATACTCGAACGCGAGTAGCGCGCGATGCGGTCTTACGGGCAGTCCCCACGGGAGCCTGCTGATCGCGTCCGCCGTTCCTATTCCGCGATGTACCACTTGTGGTCGACCTGCTCGAGCACGAAGCGGTCGAACGGCAGCCCTTGCCCGCTCACGTCGTACACCGCGCGCTGACCTTCGTATTCGAACGTGGGCACGAGGTCTTTCACGATGCGCATCGTGGCCACGAGCATCTCGCGTGAGCCGATGCTCGTCTTGCAGCTGTTGATGAGCGCTTGGAGGGCCTTCTTCGCGGTGATCTTGCGGAAATTCGGACTCATGTATTTCTGGTAGTAGTCCTCGCAGCTCGGTACCGCGAGGGCCTTGCCCGCATTCGAAAGCAGCTCACCGATCTGCGGCGGCAGACCAGTCTCGACGCCAGCGGTGCCAGGCCGCGGTGCCTGCGTAGCCGCGGGCGGCGGCAGCGCCGCATAGATGCTGCGACGAGCGTGCATGATGTCGTCGAGCTGCGCTTCGATCTCGGTAGGGACGATCGCTTTCCAATCCTTGCCGTACGGGCGGATCGACACGACGTTCACCACATCGATCTTGCCGTGCTCCTTGTCTTGCTTACCGCGCAGCAGAATCTGCACGACACCGTTCTTGTCGGGCACGGCGGCGAGCCAGTCCGCATCCTTGTACTCGCGGCCGAACAGATACAGCTTGCGGCCCAGGGCGGTGTAGAAATCGATGGCCGTCAGATGCTCGATCTCGGCGAGCGGCCGGCCCGCGCCGAACAGACGCACGCGCAACGTGCCGTCGCCCCGCCCGGCTTCTTCGCGAAGCTGCGTGAGGATGCGTGCTCGCAACGCGTCGAGCTCCGCAGGATGAATGGCGAATGCCACGGCCTGGGGATTGCCGCTCGCGACGGCATCGAGGAAGTCTTCGACGGCCTGCTTCTGGGCGCCGGTAGGCTTGTCTGCATTCACGGCGGCGCGCGTGACGCCCGCCCCCCACAGCAGCAGAAAAAGCATGCCGAGCAGCACGTTACGCAGTGCGGGTGTCGGGCGCTCAGACGCTGAAGTCATGTGGGTCAGACCCTTCGGTAGTGCGTCGGTTCCGAAGCATAACGCTCGCACGGGCCCGCGGGCTTCGCTTCCTTCAGAGCATCACGTCCACCACGATGGGCCGATGGTCCGAGCCGTCGTACATGCCGCGGTGGAAGCCCTGCACGCTGACGGCGGGGCTCACGAATGCGTGGTCGATCTGAATGCCGGCGGGCGGCAGGAACGAGGGCCACGTCGGCTGCCAGCCGAACCCTTCCGCGGCTGAGCGCAGGTGGCCGTCGCGCAGCAGTTGCCGGAAATACGGCGAAAACGGTGTCAGATTGAAATCTCCCACGACCACCAGCGGCACGGCCGTAGCGCGCGTCAGCGGCGCAAGCAGCGCGAGTTGTTTGTTACGACGGTGCTCGCTGGCCGGTGCCATGGGCCAGGTTGTATGTACCGCAAACAGGCGCATAGGCCGGCCCTGCGCCAAAAGCGTGGCCTGGATCGCCGGCTCTTGCCGCGACTCGATGGGCAGCACGCCCACATCCTTGAACGGCAGACGCGACCAGAGATCAACGCCGCGACCGCTCGTGCCGACAGTCTGATACCGATAGGGATATTCGCGCTCCACCGCCGCAAGACCGCCGCGCCAGGCCGCGTTCATTTCAACCAACACGACCGCGTCCGGGCGCTCGCGATGGATGAACTCCGCCACGCGCTGGTACTCGCGGTTGCTATACAGCACGTTGATCGAAGCCACGCGCACTCGTACCGGATCGCTCGGTACCTTCAACGCCGGCGGTGGCCTGGAGCTCATCGCCGGAGCTGCGTTCATGACGTTGGCGGCCGCGACCGCGAGAGCGAGCGCGGCCCAGGCAGGTCGCCGGGCCACGAGGAACACCACCAGCGCGATGAGCGCGAGCCCCGCGTATTGCACCGGAAAGTGCACGGCGAGGTCCCCGAGCCACAGAAATCGGGCCATGGACCCCAAAAGGGTCGCGCCGAGCAGGGATAAGGTCAAAAGCGCGCCGGCCCACTGAATTCGCGGCCACACGGCTTGATCGCGCGCTGCGATACTCTCACCATTCGCTGCGCGCTCTGCCACTGAGCCGTCCAATGCCATCGCTACCCTGGGATCCTCGTGAATGAGCCTGACCCTGGACCGGCCGGGACCGTCCCGAATCGAAATCTGCTGCGCCGCACGTAGTCCTCAGCATTTAGCCCCGTGCGAACCGGTCACAGGATGACGAGTTTCACAAAATGCCGTCGCCACAGGCGACAAGCGCCGGCACACTGGGCCAAGGTCCCCTGTTCTTCCGAGCACCGCAGGCCGCGCCCAGGACCATGGCGAACAACGCACGTCATGACGAGCTCGAGGGCACCGCTCCCGTGAGCGCATCGCCCCGCGAAATCGTTGACGTGCCCGAAAGCCTGGTCGTCCTGACGCATGATGCCGAGCTTTTGCAGACACTGCGCGCTGTCGCCACCGAGCATCAGATTTCGACCGTCGGTGCGGAGGCCGATCTCGCCACGCAACTGCTCGACGAGCATGCGGGCGTGGCCCTCATCGACACCGCGGCGCTGGCCAGCCCTGTTGCGGAGCTCACGGAACGGCTCAAGGCGCAGTTTCCCGATCTCGTGCTGGTCGTGGCGGGCAACGTAGGGGACCAGTCAGTCCTTGCAGCACAGATAACGAAGGGAACGGTCTATCGGTTCCTGCACAAGCCCGTCTCGGAACAGCGGGTACGGCTGTTCGTCAGCGCCGCGTGGCGCCGGCACGGCGTCGAGCATGCCGAGATCATCGAAGCCACGGCATCGAACCTGCGCAAGCCGGTGTGGGTGCCAACGCAGCCTTCGAAGAAGAGTCTCGTCTGGATCGGCAGCGCGGCAGGCGGTGTGCTCGTGCTGGCCGTCGCCATCTGGTTGTTCACGCGGAACAGCGAAGCGCCTTCGCAGGCAACCGTGACGGGGAACACGCAACTCCCGTTCGGCGCGACGACAAACGATCCGGAGCTCGAGAAACTGCTTACCCGTGCTGACGAAGCGTTCCGACGCGGCGCTCTGACCACGCCTGCTGGCGAGAATGCAGTGGATCTCTATCACCAGGCGCAGCAGCGCAAGACCGACGACCCGCGCGCGAGCCAGGGCATCGAGCGCGTGATGGATCAGATTCTCACGAGCGCCGAAAAAGCCCTGCTCGAAGATCGCGCCGACGACGCGGCGAAGCTCACGGACATCGCGCGCGGCATTCAGCCCGACCATGTGCGCGTCGCTTTTCTCACGACGCAGATCGGCAAAGAGCGCGAACGCCTGCTGCTCGCGCAGGCGAGACAGGCCGCCTCGCATGGCAGAGTCGAAGAGGCCATTGCAGTACTCGATCGTGCGAGCCTCACCGGCGGCGGCAACACCGCGCTCGCCGATGCACGCAATGAGCTCGCGCAAAAGAAGGTGGACGATCGCGTCGACGACTTCCTGCGGCGCGCGAGCGATCGCGTCCGCAGAGGCGCGCTCGTCGAGCCCGCTCAGGACAACGCGCGCTTCTTCATTGAATCGGCGCGCGCCATCGCGCCGAATAATGCCAACGTTCGCCAGGCGCAGAAGCAGCTGGCGGATCGCATCGTCACCCAGGCGCGCAGCGCCATCGCCGCGGGCAATCTCGAAGAAGCCGATCGCTGGATCGATTCCGCCGGTGATTCCGGCGTGAGCCGCGACGACATCACCGCTCTCACGCGTGACGTCGCGCGCATCCGCATCGCGTCCAAGGCGGATTCGATGGCGAAGCTGTCACAGTCTTTCAATCAGCGCCTTTCGCAAGGCAGGCTCGTCGAGCCGGCCAACGACAGCGCCAAGTACTCCCTTACGCAGCTCGCGCAGGCCGAGGCGAATCACCCCTCGACGCAGGTTGCGCGCCAGACTCTCAGCACACGTTTGCTGGACGAGGCGCGCACCGCCGTATCGCGGCAGGACTACGCCGGCGCGCGACGCTGGATGACCGAAGCCCGCGAGGTCGGCGCGGAAGAATCGGGCACCGCAGCCCTCGAGCGCGACATCAGCGCCGCCCAGGACAAGACACGGCAGGAGAGCACGGACATCGTCAAAGCGAGCGCCCTCAAGAGAACTCGCTCGTTCGCGCCCGAGTACCCGAACGCGGCGCGCGAACAGGGGACCGCGGGCTGGGTGGACCTGATCTTCACCGTGCGCACGGACGGATCCGTGGGCGACGTCACCGTCGCGGGCGCCGACCCTGCCGGTATTTTCGAGTCCGCCGCCATGGTCGCCGTGCGCAAGTGGCGCTACGAGCCCATGCAGCGCGAGGGGCGCGCCGTCGAGCAGCGCGTCCGTGTCCGCATCAGCTTCGCGATTGAGAAATAGGTCGACCGCAACCCATGCCCGCCCGGCTTCTGATAGTCGATCGCGACCCGCGCTACGCAGAGTGGCTGCGCCATCATCTCAGTGTCGTCTACATCGACGATGCGCTCGCTGTGATGGAATACGCGGAGTTCGAGCGCTCGAGCGAAACGCTCACGCACAACGATTGCGATCTGCTGCTGCTCACCTCCCGATACGGCGAACACCCGGAAGACCCCAAAGCCGAAGGGATCAATCTGCTGCGCGCATTCCGCGCACGACAAGGCTCACCGGCAGTGCTCGCTGTAGCTGAGGATGGCAACGAGCTCACTGCCGTGCGGGCCATGCAGCTCGGCGCGCTCGACTATCTGCCCAAGCGCCTGCTGACGCCCGATCGCCTGAAGACCTCCGTGCGCCTCGCGCTACGGCGCGTGGAGCGGCGCGCATCGCGGCGGCTGGCAAAGCTCGCCCACAGTGGTGAGCATGCCGCGCACGCGGATCTTGCCGCCGCGCAAGACGCAGCGCTTCTGCAAGATGCAGCGCCTCTGGAGGAATCGACCGCGTCGATTCCCGTACCGCCGCCACCGGATCTCATTCCCGGCTACACCATTCGTTCGACGATCGGCGAATCCGAGAAGGCCATCGTCTACCTGGCGCTGAGCGATGAGCTCGGTCGCGACATCGCGCTGAAGGTGAGCCTGGCGGTGAGCGACGAGCCGAGCGGGCAGCACCTTCTGGCGCGCGAGTACGAAGCGATTTCGAACATTCGTCACCCGGCGGTCGTCGAGCTGTACGACTACGGCGTGCATGCCGGCCGTGAATATCTCGCCATGGAATATTTTCCGCGCGGGGATCTCAAGGCGCGCATGCATCAGGGCATCACGGAGCGTGAAGCGCTGCGTTACGTGGAGCACATCGCCTCAGCACTGAGAGTGGTGCATCACGGCGGCATCCTGCACAGGGATCTCAAGCCGCCGAATGTGATGATCCGCGATAACGACGACGTCGCGCTCATCGACTTCGGTCTTGCGCGCAATCTCGAAGGGGGCCTGCAGAGTACGCGCACCGGCGTGCTGCGCGGCTCGCCGTACTACATGAGCCCGGAGCAGGCGCTCGGCGAAACACTCGATGCCCGCACGGATCTCTACGGGCTGGGAGTCATCTTCTACGAGATGCTCACGGGTCGGAAACCGTTCGGCGGCAACTCGGCCATCGAGATCCTGCAGGAGCACGTGAACGCGCCGCTGCCCCAGCTCCCGGAACGCTACGCACACTATCAACCGCTGCTGGACCGGCTGCTGGCGAAATCGCGCGACCAGCGATTCTCCAGCGCCGAAGAAGTGATCGGAGCCCTCGCCGCGGCGCGCGAGGCTCAGAACGTGGAACAGCCCACGGCCGCGTAGAACGAATCGTCAGTGATGTCCGCCGCCGGATCCGCTGACGAGGGTGTCGCCACGCACCGCTTCGTAGCGCTTTCCGAGGGCGTAGGCGATGGGGAACCAGATGACGGAGACCACAGCGCCGAAGATTGCGAGACCTGCCACACCAAACGGCAGGATGAACGAGCTCACCCAAGCCGAGCTCACGTCACCAAACCGGTATACCACCGTGTCGATGACATTCTTCGCCTTGTACTTGCTCTCCTGATCGACCACCGTGAACAGCATTTCGCGGGTGGGCTTGGCGACGGCGTACTCGGCCACGCGCCGCAGCACCTGGATGCCACCGAGCACCAGAAGGACCGGAGAGAACACCACCGCCAGGAACGCGACGACCATGATGACCGGATTGATCAGCAGACCCGTGGTCACACCGAAGCGCGAGATGATGCGGCCGGTGCCGAACAACTGAATGAATACCGCAAGGCTGTTGACGAGCAGGTCGATCGAGGCATAGGCCTGAGTCCGGGCCTCGCGGCTCTCGAAGGCCTTGCTGATCAGGTCGCCGAGCTGAATGTAGACGATCGTCGAAATCCACGTCATCAGCAGCAGGAACACCGCGAGCAGCACCAGGTACGGCGATCGGAACAGCAGCTTGAAGCCATCGAAGGGATTGCCGGCGAGTTTGCGATCGAGCGTCGTGTGTTGTGACTCGACACCGGCGGCAGCCATGCGGCGTTTTTCGGCGGACAGCATGCGCACCAGCACGACCGTCGCGATGAATCCGGCCGCCGAGATCAGCATCAGATTGTTGTTGCCTACCGACTTCACCAGAAACGTGGCGATGGCCGGACCCACTATGCCGCCAATCGTGCCGCCAGCCGCCACGAAGCCGAACAGCCGCTTGGCCTGCGTGCGCGAGAAGATGTCGGCCATGAAGGTCCAGAACACCGAGATGATCAGGATATTGAAGGTGCTGACCCAGATGTAGAACGCGGCCGCGACCGAGCGGTCCTGGTCTTCGTGTGCGGTGACGAACAGGCCGTAGAACACCAGGATTGAAATGGCGACGGCACCGTACACCCACGGCAGGAAGGTCGAGAGCTTGATGCGCGATGCCAGGCCGGAGTAGATCGGCGCGAATATGAAGCTCGCAATGAATGTGCCGGTGAACAGCTCCTGGATATGACTCATGCCGTACACGGTGCCCATCGCATCGCGCACCGGCTTGACGATCGAATAGCTGCCGAAGAGGAAGAAGAAGAAGAGCATGCTGAGAATGACCGCCCGCACTTCGTAGGGCTCGATGACGGCCGCCGAACGGAACAGTCGCGCGAAGCCTGAGGGGGATGCCTGATTCGTGTTGTTATTCGTCATGGGCTGCTTGGGTTCTGTTCAGCGGGCATCGGGGTGCAGATCGTTGTAGAGGCTCGCCCACTCGATGCGGGAAGAACCGTTGTCGCCGACGATCTCGAACGTCTTGCCGAAGAGCTCGGCGCGCCCGAGCGCGGCCACGAGCACGGAGGCCACATCGTTACGGGAGATGCTGCCTTCACCGTTCCGGGGATCGCCCTGCATGATGCGGACACCGCGCTGACCGCCCGGCTCGTTCGTCAATGCACCGGGGCGGACGATCGTGTAGTTGATTCCAGTAGCGCGCACTGCATCTTCCCCTTTCAGCTTCCACTCGAGAATGTTGTCGAGCATCGCATTCAGCTGGTGCTCGGGATGGGTGACTCCCATCGATGACACGAGGATGAATTGCGAGACCCCGGCGGCTTTCGCCGCCTCCGCGAGCGCTTTGACACCCGCGAAGTCGACGCGCTCGGGGCTATTTTCCGGATCGCGCTGGACGTTGGCACCCAACGCGCAGATGACCTGGTCGACACCCTTGACGGCTCGTCGCAGCGAGCGCGGTTCCCGCACATCGCCAGTCATATATTGCACGCGATCGCCGAAGAGCGCGCGAGCCTTTGATTCATCCCGCACCAACGCGCGGACGCGCAGACCCTTCGCAAGCGCCTGATCGACGACCGCCTGGCCGGTCCCGCCGGTTGCGCCGGCAACCAGCACCACGTGCGTGATTGCGCTGCCATCGGTCTTCGCTGCAACGGCCGACGCCGACGCCAGGGTCATTGCCACAGCCAGCGCCGTTACGGCGGCCCATGTTCGAAAACGAGAAATCGCGTGCACGATCAGTCCCCTGTGAGGTGGATGGTGGAAGACGAGGTAGACCGCGCAACGCATGAGACGTGCTGCGGCTGACACATCCGGAAGTGCGATTGCGGCACGGTCGCGTGGCCGGTAATCGCGCGCACGGGCGGGATGGAGCAAAGCCCGCCCCGCATTGCGTCGGTGCTGTTACGAATGGTCACAAGATGGTCCGTCATGGCTAGCTTGTGTGCTGGCCGTGAACCCCGCGGCGCCGAAGGCGCACCGCTGAAGTCGAAACGTCGCCCGATGCACGCTGGTGCGCCCTGGGGCAGGCCGCCGATTCGACAGTCTCGAACAGTGTCGGGACAGGCGCCGTGGACCGCAAAGAGCATCAGCCAGACGGGCTCGCCTAATCGTCGCACGTTCCCCCGCATGCGGTCTGAAAATGACGGTGTTTGACGACAGAGCAGCACGTGGCGTGCCGGGCCGAGTACGGCATCACTACGACACTCTCTGGCAGCGGTTGGCATGGGCGTGCATAGAGCCATCGGACTGTGTAGCCCTCGTGACGCCGGCCGGAGAACCGCTTCAGTGTCGGTGAGATTCGCGCCGGAGCCGCCGTCTGATGAGCGCGACGCGCACATGAAGAGGCAAGGCTTCCACCGGTAACGTTCTTGACACAGAAATGTCAGGAGGGTGCAATGCAGGCCCGAAGTTTGCTGGTTTTCCCTCCGCTGCGCATTTCCGGGTAGGGCCCATGCATCTCGTCGATACGACGCTGTTTTATTCACCGACGAGCGGTGGCGTCAAACGCTACCTGAACGCCAAGCAGGCCTGGCTTCGCGCCAACACCAACTGGAAACATTCCCTGCTCGTGCCGGGTAGCGTCGAGCACGTGGAGCAGGGTGCTGTCTCGAGCGTGCCGGGTTATCCCTGGCCCGGCACCTTCAACTACCGGCTGCCCCTCAATCCACGGCGCTGGACCCGGCTCCTCGAGCGACTCGAACCGGATCTCATCGAGGTGGGTGACGCCTTTCACCCCGCGTGGTGCGCCTGGCGCGTGGCGCAGCGGCGCCAGATTCCGCTGGTCGCCTTTTATCACTCGAACATGCCTCAGATCATTGCGCGCCGGATCGGCAGCGCAAGCGAGCGGGTGCTGGGTCGCTACGTCCGCTGGCTGTACGAACGCTTCGATGTAGTGTTCGCGCCGAGCCTGCTCATGTGCGAGTTTCTGAATGGTCTGGGTGTGCGTCACACCGTGCACCAACCCCTGGGTGTGGATGTGGAGGTGTTCTCACCCAAGCGCCGGACGCTCGATCTGCGAGCGAAGCTCGGATTGCCGGAAGACACGCGCCTGCTCGCGTTCGCAGGGCGTTTCTCGGGCGAAAAGAATCTCAGCGTCCTGCTGCACGCGTTTGCCCGTCTCGGAAAGCCCTATCACCTGCTGCTCATTGGCGGCGATCGCGATGCGCGGCCCCTGCCGAACGTGACCATGGTGCCGTACACGCGCGATAGTCACGATCTAGCGCAATGGCTCGCCTCGGTGGACGCCCTGGTGCACGCAGGGACGAAGGAAACCTTCGGCCTCGTGCTGCTCGAAGCGATGGCGTGCGGGCGTCCGGTGGTGGCGGCCCGCGCAGGGGCCATCCCGGAGATCGTCGACGAGAGCGTGGGAATGCTGGCGAAGCCCGCGGATGGCGAGAGCATGGCCGAGGCCATCGCCGGCCTGTACGACCGGAACATCGAGGCGGTCGGTGCGGCGGCGCGCGAGCGCGTGCTGAAGCACTTCACATGGACCCGCGCGTTCAGCGCCCAGCTGACCGCCTATACGAGCCTGCTAGGCGCACGCCGCGTGCACCTGCCGGCACGTGGGGTCATCGAGATGGGCTCACCGACTTCCTGACACCAGGTCGTAGAACGTCAGCCGGCCCTTGCTCTCGCCAACGGCGAGCCGCTTGCCATCCGGCGACCAGCGCATCGCCGTGATTTCGCCCCCGGTGAGATGAGCGTCGACCGCCTTGGCTTCCTTGCCGGGCTGCCACAATGTGACACGCCAGTCGCGGCCCGCCGAGACGAGCCAGGGGCCACTCGGGTGAAACGCGAGATGCGTGACGCGCTCCGTATGACCCCGCAGCTCCTGCGGATGGGAGCCTTCCGGGCCTTTGCCGCCGAAATCCCAAACGATGACTTCAGGGCCCGAGGCGGTGGCGAGATAGCGGCTGTTCCCACTCCACTCCGTGAGCGTGACCTTCGATGCGTAACCCCGCATCTGCGAATCCTTGCCGGTGGTCAGCGACCAGAAGTGCACCGTGCCGTCCTGCGTGCCACTCGCTAGAAATTTGCCATTCGGGCTGAAGGCCACGGTCAGACACGCGGCCGGCCATGCGTACTGGCGCACACCGAACTGCGGCGGCTCGATGCGGTGCATGGAGATAGCGCCCTGAAGGGCAGCCGCGAGATCGCGACCCGGTTTGTCCCACGCGATAGCGGCGATGCTGCTCGCGTGCGGCTCGAACGTGTGAACCAGCTCGCCCGCGCCATTCCACAATGCCAGCCCCTTGCCGGTGGCCGTGGCGAGCAACTTGCCATTCGGTGAGTACGCGAGCCGCTCGGTCCAGGCGGTGCCGGGGCGCAGCCGCTTGAGCGCGGTGCCACTCGCAGCGTCCCAAAGCACCACCTCGCTGTCTTGCCCGGACGAGGCCACCGTTTGCGTTCCGGGCTGCCAGGCCACGGCAATGGCGCCCATGCCGTGTTCGCCGAGCACACGCGCCTGAGGCTTGCTCCCCGCAATCTCGACGAGCGCGACCGCGCCTTCGCCGCCTGCCACTGCGAGCGCGCGGCTGTCGTGCGACCACGCGAGATCGACGATGTACGCATCGAGCGTGACACTCGCGCGCTCGCTCAGAATCGAAACGCTCATGCGATGCAGGACTCGAAGCCCGCCTCGATTGCCTGGCGATCGAGCTTGCGCCCGATGAACACGAGACTGTTGTTGCGCGGCGTGCTGCCCCACGGCCGCTCGAAACGCGCATCGAACATCATGTGCACGCCGTGAAAGACGTAGCGGCGCTCCTCACCCTGGATATTGAGCACGCCCTTCATGCGAAAGATGTCCTGCCCCTGGCTCTGCAGCAGATACTCGAGCCAGGCCTCGAGCTTCTTCGGATCGAGCACCCGCGGATCGGAAATGCCGATCGAGGCAATCTCCTCGTCATGATGATGATGAGAGGCGAACTGCCGCTCGGCCGTTGCCTGCATGCCCGCGAAGCGCAGCGAAAACTCCTGCGGGACGTGCTCGCAGAAGATGGCGTAGGTGCCGGGCTCTTTGACGTTGAGCGTAAATTCCGCGCCGTCATGGTCCACGTCCAGCCGATACAGGTGCGCGCCGGGCTCGAGCGTTCCGCCACACGGCACCGCGATCGCCGGCTCATCGAACGCGCGCAACGCGGCGTCGATCTGCGCGTCGATCGCGGCGACGCCCGGCTCCGGAACACGCAGGAACGTCATACCAAGACCGTCGTGATGGTGGCCGCCGTGCTCATGATCCGCGTCGTGCGCCGCGGCATCGTCTTGCTCATGACGCGCCTCGTGATCGTGTGCAGGCTCGCCGTGATCGTGAGCGCCTTCCCCATGTTCGTGGGCATGGGAATGCTCTTCGCCTTCGCCGCCGGTGAGAATGCGCAGCGCGCCCGCGGGAAGCGTAAACGTTCCGGCCCACTCGAACGGATACTCCGGCTCGAGGAAGGTCTTGTCGACCGCGAGCGCCCGATCGAGATCGAACGCTCCGACGCTCAGCACGTTCTCGATGGGAACGTCTGCCGCGTGCGTGCGGAAGATCTTCGCCGTGCGATTCAGCGAGCGAATGCGCCGCTCCACGCGCGCGAGGTCCGGCGCCGGCACGAGATCCGTCTTGTTGAGCAGCACGACATCCGCGAAAGCAATCTGCTCGCCCGCGGCGCGCACTTCCTGGAGATGCTGCTCGGCGTGCTTCGCATCCACGAGCGTGACGATGGCGTCGAGCTGGAAATGCTCCTTGAGGTCCTCGTCGATGAAAAACGTCTGCGCGACCGGGCCCGGGTCGGCAAGCCCGGTGGTCTCGACGATCACGTAGTCGAACCGGTCCCGCCGTTTGACGAGCTGGCCGAGAATGCGGATGAGATCGCCCCGCACCGTGCAGCAGATGCAGCCGTTCGAGGTCTCGAAGATTTCCTCTTCCGCGCCGATGACGAGCTGGTGATCGACGCCCACCTCGCCGAACTCGTTCTCGATGACGGCGATGCGCTTGCCGTGCTGCTCGGAGAGGATGCGATTCAGAAGCGTGGTCTTGCCCGAGCCGAGAAAGCCCGTGAGCACCGTAACTGGAACCCGGCCGTCAGTCGCCATGGAGAGCCTGCAATTGAAGTCTGTAGAGAATTCTAGCAATCTTCAGCGCGCGCGCAGCAGCAGCCAGCGGCCTACAGGATTCGCAGCAAGCGCGAGCATCACACGCCAGAACAGCCGTTTGCGCCAAGGTACCGGCCGCGGCGGCAGAGCCTTGTAAAAAACGCTCGCCACGTCGCGATGGAGATGGGCCGTGCCGTGCAGGGCCCAGCTTTGCTCGCCACTCGAGATGCGATATTCGCGAGGGCCGATCCGTTCCACGGAGGCATCTTCCAATGCCTCGGGCAGGTCCGCAGGCGCGGCACACGCAAAGGCCATCTGCACGCCTTCTTCCGGTCGATCTTCGGTGCGTCCCACGAGGATCAGGCCGAGCGGCCCTTCGCCATCCCGACGGCAGGAGATCCAGCCGCGAAACCGAATCAGCCCGGATTGGGAAGTCGGCATCGGCCGATGCGTCAGCGGCGGCCGAGTCGCAGAGACAGCGGCCAGCTCACAGCTCGAGCGCGCTGCGGATCACCCCAGACGGGCGCGAGCTGTTCGCTAAGGGCGTCCACCGGATCGTCACCGCGAGCATCGACGTAGCGCGCGGTGGCGGACCAGCTTCGCAGGTAGCCGAGAAACTGCTGCTGCGTCCAGCTCTCGCGCATGCTGAGGGAAGGGCCGGGAATCTCCGTAAACGGAAACTCGATCGAACGATAGCCGTCTTCGACATGCTTGCGCTCGGGCGGCCAGTACTCGCCCACGGTTTCCCGGTAGTAGCCCTGCAGCACGCGATCGAGTTTCACGTCGTTCATGCGCGGCACGCCATAAGTCCACACGGCGAGCACGCCGTTGGGATGCAGCACGCGCTCCACTTCCGCATAGAACCGCTTGAGGTCGAACCAGTGCAGGGACTGCGCAACCGTCAGCAGGTCGACGGAATCGTTCTCGAGGCCGCTCTCCTCCGCACGAGCCACCGCGTAGGTGACGCGCGGATGCGGTTTCGCAGCCGCGATCTGCTGGGCACTGGCGTCCGTCGCGATGACGGATTCGAAGCGCTCGGCGAGATCGACCGTCGCCTGGCCGCTGCCGCACGCGCAGTCCCACGCCCGCTTGCGCGCCGGACTGACTTTAGCCAGGAAATCGAACAATGCGCCCGGATAATGCGGACGGAACTCCGCGTACTGGGCGGCAAGGCGCGAAAAGTGGTCCTTGAAGGTCACGAGGAAAACCCGCGCTGATCGACGCGATGACTATGCCGCAGACTCGAGGTCCCAGACTGTGAGCGGTACCCCACGCCTGAGCCAGAAGCCGGAGCCGAGATCGCGAAAGTTACGCCGCAGGCCGGCGCGATACCACTGCGCCGTGCGCAGATAAACATCGGAATCCGTACGGCTCTTGTCGCAGTTTTCGTCCCAGTCCCTGCGCGTCAATGCCGTGAAATACAGCATTCCGCGGCACAGCCGGGCGAGATTGGCGAGAGCGCGGCGCGCCGTCGGCGGGTCGAGATACTGGACCACGTCGTAGCAGACGACGAGATCGAACGGCTTTGCGGACCGGAAATCCTGGACGTGACCTTGTTCCCAGCCGTAGCGCTTGCAGAGGTATTCGCTGACCTCGACACCCGTGTAGCTGGCGCGCGGCAGCAACCGGCGCAGTGGGCCGCGCAACATCCCCGTGCCGCAGCCGGCGTCTAGAATCCGTCTAACGGGCAGTCCGATGTAGTCGGCATGCGCGGCGATCAGTCGGGCCCGGTTCCGCGCTTCGATTCGAGTGGTGACGGCCGTGCGGGGGTTGAAATAGAAGCGCTGGTAATACTCGCGGTCGAAAGCCATGAATCCTCGATACGTCGCTCGATGACTGTCGGGCGGGACAGTACCTCAACAGCCCGGTGGAGAGACAGACCTGCGGTGGCCCGTGCGGGATTCGCGACGGAGCCGAAGGGGCTACGGCGACGGTTGCCCGGCGTACGGGTGCGGCGTAGGCTCTCGCCGCCATGACACCCGAGCCCACTCATCCCACCACAGCCACGCCAGTCGAGCGCCGTGGGGCGATCTGGCCATGGTTGCTGCTGCCCCTGGTGGCGCTGGCTCTGTTCTTCGCCCTGAATGCCGTGCAGAGAATGCCGGGCTCCGGCCAGTCCGCTCCCTCGGCCGAATCGCCCACCACGAGCGAGGACGCCGGGTCGCCCTGAAGCGGTCGGTGCCGGTGTCTCCCATGCGTCAGCGCGCTCCCAAAGTCGGGTTCGTGAGCCTTGGCTGCCCCAAGGCCCTCGTGGATTCCGAACGCATCCTCACCACGTTGCGGGCGGAAGGCTATGAGGTCTCGCCCACGTACGACGCGGCGGACATCGTGGTCGTCAACACGTGCGGGTTCATCGATGCCGCAGTCGATGAATCGTTGGACGCCATCGGCGAGGCGCTTCAGCAGAACGGGCGCGTCATCGTCACGGGCTGCCTCGGCGCGAAGCCCGAGCGCATTCTGGAGCGCCACCCGCGAGTGCTGAAGGTCACCGGGCCGCACGCGTATGAAGATGTGGTGTCGGCAGTGCACGAGCATGTGCCGCCCGCGCACGATCCGTTTTTCGATCTTCTGCCGCCGCAAGGCGTGCGCCTCACGCCGCGGCACTACGCGTATCTGAAGATCTCCGAGGGCTGCAACAACAAGTGCAGCTTCTGCATCATCCCCGCCATGCGCGGCCGGCTCGCGAGCCGGCCCATTGACGAAGTGCTGCGCGAAGCCGAGCGGCTGGTAAAGGCCGGCGTGAAAGAGCTGCTCGTCATCTCGCAGGACACGAGTGCCTACGGCGTGGATATCAAATACCGCGCAGGCTCGTGGCGCGAGCAGCCATACGAGACGCGCTTCATCGATCTCGCGCGTGGGCTCGGCTCGCTCGGCGCGTGGGTTCGCCTGCACTACGTGTATCCGTACCCACACGTAGATGAGGTGATTCCGCTCATGGCGGAACGGCGCGTGCTGCCCTATCTGGACATTCCTTTCCAGCACGGCAGCGCGAGCGTGCTGAAGCGCATGCGGCGGCCGGCACATGCGGAGAACACGCTGACGCGCATTCGCGCGTGGCGCGCGGAATGCCCGGATCTCGTGATCCGCAGCACCTTCATCGTCGGCTTTCCCGGCGAGACGGAAGCCGAATTCGAAGAATTGCTCAGCTGGCTGCGTGAGGCGCAGCTGGATCGCGTGGGCTGCTTCAAGTATTCGCCGGTCGATGGTGCCACCTCCAATGCGTTGCCGGACCACGTGCCGCCACCGGTGCAGGAAGAGCGGCATCAGCGCTTCATGGAGCTTGCGGGCGAGATCAGCGCGCAGCGGCTCGCTCTTCGGGTCGGCCGGCGCATGCGTGTGCTGGTGGACTCCGTCGAAGGCTCGCACGCCACAGCGCGCAGCGAAGGCGACGCGCCCGACATTGACGGCGTCGTCCATGTAAAAGGCGCGAAGGGCTTGCAGTCCGGGGACTGGGCGGAGGTCGAGATCACCTCCGCGGACGCCTACGACCTCACCGCGAAGCAGATCAGCCCGGCCTCCTGAACGGCCGCGAGCCGACAGCCCTCACCGCGGCGAGCGTGCGAGGCGCTTGCGAGGTGTTTTCGC
>FTEO01001223.1_pt1 | contig 24365 bp, 30 predicted proteins | sample 1640211 | NCBI WGS metagenome assembly FTEO01 (sample SAMEA3914816, study PRJEB12502) | metagenome | biome: forest; material: soil | place: USA | collected 2011-09-16 | depth 0.3 m | reverse complement strand
GCGGTGGGCGGGCGGGGCGTGCTGTACGGCGCGGTTGCCGGCGCGTTGCTCGTGAACTACGCGAAGACGGTGTTCACGGGCGTGATTCCGGAATTCTGGCTCTATGCGCTCGGCGCGCTGTTCGTGCTCGTCACAGTGTTCCTGCCGCGCGGAGTCGTGGGGCTGCTGCGCAAGAAGAGGGCGGGGAAATGAACGCAGTCCAGACGTGGCGCAAGCTGTCCGGGCGGTCGCGCAGCGCGAATCCGCCACGCATCGGCAGCATCGTGACGGAGAGTGGTCCGGATGCCGGGCCGGATGCTTCGCACGGCATCATCCTGTACCTCGAAGACATCACCGTGAGCTTCGACGGCTTTCGCGCGCTCAACGCGCTGACGCTGTACATCGCCACCGGTGAGCTTCGCTGCATCATCGGACCGAACGGCGCCGGCAAGACCACCATGATGGACGTGATCACCGGCAAGACTCGCCCGGACCAGGGCTCTGCGTGGTTCGGCCAGACGCTCGACCTGTTGGCGCTCAACGAGCCAGAAATCGCACGCGCCGGCATCGGCCGCAAGTTCCAGAAGCCCACCGTATTCGGTGAGCACACCGTGTATGAAAACCTGCAGCTCGCCGCCGCAGGGGACAAGTCACCCTGGGCGACGCTGTTCAAACCTCTGAGCGCCGCGCAGCGCGAGCGCATCGACTCCGTGCTCGAGACTGTCCGGCTCACCGAGCGGCGCACCGCGATTGCAGGCGCGCTGTCGCACGGACAGAAACAGTGGCTCGAGATCGGAATGCTCCTCATGCAGGAGCCGAAGCTGCTGCTCGTTGATGAGCCCGTTGCCGGCATGACGCCGCAGGAAACCGAGCGCACGGCCGAGCTGCTGTTGTCGCTCGCGGGTCAACACTCGATCGTGGTGGTGGAGCACGACATGGATTTCGTCCGTTCGATTGCGCGCAAAGTCACCGTGCTCCACGAGGGCAGCGTGCTCGCCGAAGGGACCATCGACGAAGTGCAGAACAATCCGCGCGTCGTCGAAGTCTACCTCGGGGTATGAGAGCCGCCATGCTCGCCATCAAGAACCTCGATCAGTATTACGGCGGCAGCCACACGCTCTGGGACGTGACGCTCGACATTCCGACGGGCTCCGTCACCTGCCTCATGGGCCGCAACGGCATGGGCAAGACAACGCTGCTCCGTTGCATCATGGGTCTCGTCACCGCGCGCTCGGGCGTAATCCAGTACGAAGGACAGGACCTGCGCACTGTCGCCGCCGAGCAGCGAGCGCGCCTTGGCATCGGCTACGTGCCGCAGGGCCGTGAAATCTTTGCGCAGCTCTCCGTCGAGGAGAACCTGCGCATCGGTCTTACTGTCCGCCGCACACCGTCGCGCACGGTGCCGGAGCATCTGTACGAGATGTTTCCGGTGCTGAAGAAAATGCTTCGCCGCCGCGGTGGGGATCTCTCGGGTGGGCAACAGCAGCAGCTCGCCATTGCGCGTGCGCTGCTGATCGAGCCACGCCTGCTGATTCTCGATGAGCCAACCGAAGGCATCCAGCCGAACATCGTGCACGAGATCGGCGATGTGATCCTGCGTCTGAACCGCGAGCATGGCCTCACCGTACTGCTGGTGGAACAGAAGTTGCCGTTTGCGCGCCGCGTGGCGAGCGAATTCCGGGTGCTCGACAAGGGCCGGTTCGTGGTCGGGGGTGCGATTGGCGAGCTGACGGATGATCTCGTAAGGCATCATCTCACCGTCTGACCCCTCTCCATGGCACACGATGGCAGTCGAGCAGAACGTTCCGTACGAAGCGCCTGTAGGGGCGGCTGCGCGCACGCCTGCCGACGCACGCGAAGGCTGGGTCGCATCTCTCGACCTCGAGTTCGCGCTGCTCGCTCCGCAGCCCGAATCCCCAGACTCGCGCACGCGACTCGTGCGGCGCACGCATGTGGGCCCGCTCGTGGTGCAGCGGCCCTTTTACCCCGAGGGCGATGTCTGCCACGTGTATCTCGTGCATCCGCCGGGCGGCGTGGTGGGTGGGGATCGTCTCGAGCTGCGCGCCTTGGCCCGCGCGGGCAGCCACGCGCTGATCACGACTCCCGCGGCCACGAAGTTCTATCGCAGCGTAGGGCGCGTCGCTCACCAGAGACAGCGCATCACCATCGAAGCGGCCACGGTCGAGTGGCTGCCGCAGGAAACCATTCTGTTTCCGGATGCGTGTGCGAAAATCGGCACGCGCATCGATCTTGCGCAGGGTGCACGGTTCATCGGATGGGATGTAGTGTGTTACGGCAGGCCGGCGAGCGGGCTCGGATTCGCGAACGGCCGCGTCGCACAGGATTTCGAGCTCTGGCTCGGCGACGTGCCGCTCATTCTCGATCACCTGCGGCTGAACGGTGCGGGCGAGTCGATGCACGCGCCGTTCGGATTGGCGAGTCACGCGGTGCTCGGTACGATGTTTGCGTATCCGGCGGACGATGCGATGGTGGCAGCGGCGCGATCCATTTCGGCAGAGGGCGTGCAGGTGGCATGCACTCGGGTAGACGGCGCATTCGTGTGTCGAGCGGTGGCCGCGCAGGCGGACGCCGTGCGCAGGCTGTTCATAGAAATCTGGCGGCGTCTGCGGCCGGCAATTGCGGGTCGCGAGGCAGTGCTGCCGCGAATCTGGGCGACGTGAACATTCCATGGAACTGACTCCCCGCGAGAAGGACAAGCTGCTCCTCTTCACCGCTGCGCTGCTGGCCGAACGCCGCAAGGCGCGCGGGCTCAAGCTGAACTATCCGGAAGCCATCGCGCTCATCTCGGCGGCCGTGCTGGAGGGCGCCCGCGACGGGCGCTCCGTGGCGGAGCTCATGAGCTACGGTGCCACCATCCTGACGCGCGCGGACGTGATGGATGGCATTCCCGAGATGATTCCGGAGGTGCAGGTCGAAGCCACGTTTCCCGATGGCACGAAGCTCGTGACCGTGCATCACCCGATCCCATGAACACGACCCCGATCGACTCGACGGAGTGCAGCGCGTGATTCCCGGCGAAATGATTACGGTGGCGGGCGACATCGAGCTCAACGCCGGCTGCGTCAAGGTCACGGTGCGCGTGGCCAACACCGGCGATCGGCCCATCCAGGTCGGATCGCACTATCACTTTTTCGAAACCAACGCGGCGCTCGCCTTCGATCGTGCGCGCACGCGCGGCTTTCGCCTCGACATTCCCGCCGGCACGGCGGTTCGCTTCGAGCCCGGGCAGGAGCGCGATGTGGATCTCGTGCGTTACCGCGGCGATGAGCGAGTGTTCGGCTTTCGCGGCCTCGTGATGGGGCGCCTGTGAGCCGCATCGACCGGCGCGCGTATGCCGAGATGTTCGGCCCGACGGTGGGCGACCGCGTGCGGCTCGCAGACAGCGACCTGTGGATCGAGATCGAGCGCGACTGCACGATCTACGGCGAGGAAGTGAAGTTCGGTGGCGGCAAGGTCATTCGCGATGGCATGGGTCAGAGCCAGGCCTCCTCTGCGGACGCCGTGGACACCGTGATCACCAACGTGATCATTCTCGACTACTGGGGCATCGCGAAGGCGGACATCGGCCTGAAAGACGGGCGCATCGCCGCCATTGGCAAGGCCGGCAATCCGGACGTGCAGCCTGGCGTGAACATCATCATCGGGCCGGGCACGGAAGCGATCGCCGGTGAGGGACTCATCGCCACCGCGGGCGTCATCGATTCGCACATCCACTTCATCTGCCCGCAGCAGGTGGAAGATGCGCTGATGTCCGGCGTCACCACGATGATCGGCGGCGGCACGGGCCCTGCCACGGGCACGAACGCCACCACGTGTACGCCGGGGCCGTGGCACATCGGCCGCATGTATCAGGCGCTCGACGAGCTGCCGATCAACTTTGGTCTGCTCGGCAAAGGCAATGCGAGCCTGCCCGAAGCGCTGCACGAACAGCTCGTCGCGGGCGTCATGGGCCTGAAGCTGCACGAAGACTGGGGCACCACGCCTGCGGCCATCGACAACTGCCTGAACGTGGCGGACCAGCACGACGTGCAGGTTGCCATCCACACGGACACGCTCAACGAGTGCGGTTTCGTGGAAGACACCATCGCCGCTTTCAAGGGCCGCGCGATCCACACGTATCACACGGAAGGCGCCGGCGGCGGGCACGCGCCGGACATCATCAAGGCGTGTGGCGAGCCGAACGTGTTGCCGTCGTCCACGAATCCCACGCGGCCGTACACGGTGAATACCGTGGACGAGCATCTCGACATGCTGATGGTGTGCCATCACCTCGACCCGGGCATCGCCGAGGACGTGGCCTTCGCCGAGTCGCGCATCCGGCGCGAGACCATTGCGGCGGAAGACATCCTTCACGACCTCGGCGCCTTTTCGATGATCTCATCGGATTCGCAGGCCATGGGCCGCGTCGGTGAAGTCTTCACGCGCACGTGGCAGACCGCGCACAAGATGAAGGTGCAACGCGGGCCGTTGCCGCAGGACTCGGCGGCGGGCGCTTCCCAGAACGACAACTTCCGCGTGCGGCGCTACGTGGCGAAGTGCACGATCAATCCGGCCATCACGCATGGCATCTCCCACGAGGTGGGCTCCATCGAAGTGAACAAGCTGGCCGACATCGTGCTGTGGCGTCCGGCGTTCTTCGGCGTGAAGCCGTCGATGATCATCAAGGGCGGCATGATCGCAGCGGCGCCGATGGGCGACCCGAACGCCTCCATCCCAACGCCTCAGCCCGTGCACTATCGAACGATGTTTGGCGCGCTCGGCGGCGCGCGTGCGGCCACGTCTGTGAGTTTCGTGTCGCAGGCCGGGCTTGCGAACAATATGGCCGGCCGGCTTGGGCTGTCGAAGCGGTTGGTGGCGGTGAAGGGCACGCGTACCGTGACCAAGCGCGACCTGCTGCTGAATGACTACCTGCCGCACATCGAGGTGGACTCGCAGACTTACGAGGTGCGCGCAGACGGGCAGTTGCTCACGTGTGAACCGGCGAAGACGCTGCCGATGACGCAGCGCTACTTCCTCTTCTAGCGTCGGCGCGGAGCTCGTACCATCATGCTCATCGTCAAGCAGCGTCTCACATTGTCGCAGCGACCTTCCGAGCAGCTCGTGCTGCCGTTCGAGCTGCGCCAGCGAAGTCGGTTGCGTACGCAGCTCGCATCCGGCATTGAGGTGGGACTGTTCCTCGAACGTGGCATCGTTCTGCGCGGCGGTGACTTGCTGCTGGCGGAGGACGGCACGGTGATCGAGGTCGTGGCCGCGCCGGAAACGGTGTCGACCGTGCGTGAGTCCGACCCGACGTTTCTGGCGCGTGCGGGCTATCACCTGGGCAATCGCCACGTGCCTGTGGAAATTGGCCCTGGCTGGCTGCGTTATGGGCACGACCATGTGCTCGATGACATGGTGCGGGGTCTCGGCCTCAGCGTGATGGTGGAGCAGGCGGCGTTCGAGCCCGAGGCCGGCGCGTATGGCCACGCACATGCGCACGCCGAGTCAGGGGTGGGGCAGTCCCATGAGCACGGCACTGCCTCGGGCCATTCGCACGGCCCTTCCCACGATCATGGCCATGATCATGGGAAGGGTCATGACTCGCACGGTTCTGGCAGTCACGGCCACAGCCCTTCACACAGCGGCCGGGGCCGGCGCCATGGCCACAACTGATCGCGCCATGCCGCCATCTGCACTATTGCGGCTGCTGCAGCTCGTAAGCCCCGCGCTGCCCATCGGCGGCTACCATTTTTCGCAGGGGCTCGAGTACGCCATCGAGGCGAACTGGGTGCGCGACGAAGCCTCTGCGCTCGCGTGGATTCGCGGTCTGGCGCGCTCGACAGTCGGCACGCTCGACGTGCCGGTGCTCATGCGGTTGCATGCGGCCTGGTCAGCGAATGACTTCGACGCGGTGGAACGCTGGAGCCGCTTTCTCATTGCGTCGCGTGAAACGGCCGAGTTGCGCGCGGAAGATCGCCACCTGGGGCGCTCGCTCGCGAAGGTGCTCGCCGAACTGGGGTTCATCGAGGCGCGCGCCTGGATGTCACGGCCGGACGCGACGTTCGCTTCGCTGTTCACGCTCGCCTGCGTCCGCTGGGATATTGCGGTGGATGTTGGCGCGTCAGGCTATCTGTGGACGTGGGCGGAGAATCAGGTTCTCGCGGCCGTGAAGGCGATTCCACTGGGTCAGTCCGCCGGCCAACGCATGCTGGATGCGTTGATCGCTGACATCCCTTCCATCGCCGACGACGCGGGTCGGATGTCCGACGACGATATCGGCAGCGCTGCTCCGCTGCACCTCATTGCAAGTGCCGCTCACGAAACGCAGTACACGCGGCTGTTCAGATCCTAGAGAGAAGAACGTCATGGCACCCGTCACACTCGCTGTAACACCTCGCGACACCACGCTGCCCGCACGCGCTGAGACGCTGCGCGTTGGAGTCGGCGGCCCCGTCGGCTCCGGCAAGACGGCGCTGGTCGATTCGCTGTGCAAGCGGTTGCGCGACACGCTGCAAATCGCCGTGGTCACGAACGATATCTACACGCGCGAGGATGCGGAGTTCCTGATTCGCAGCAAGGCGCTCACGCCGGATCGTATTCGCGGTGTCGAGACGGGCGGTTGCCCGCACACGGCGATTCGCGAAGACGCGTCCATGAATCTCGCCGCCATCAGCGACCTCATGCAGTGCTTTACGAATCTCGACCTCATCATTGTCGAGAGTGGCGGTGACAATCTCGCGGCCACGTTCAGCCCGGAGCTTTCGGATCTCACGCTCTACGTCATCGACGTGGCGGCGGGCGACAAGATTCCGCGCAAGGGCGGGCCCGGCATTACGCGGTCGGACCTGCTGATCATCAACAAGATCGACCTGGCGCCGCATGTGGGCGCGTCGCTTGAAGTGATGGAGCGGGATGCGAAGCGCATGCGGGGGGAGCGGCCGTTCGTCTTCACCAATCTGAAGACGGGACAGGGGCTGGAGACGGTCGTGCAGTTTATTTTGCGACAGGGGATGCTGGAGGAGCGGCGCTAAACCAACCGTTCCACGAACCAGGTCATGGCGACGCCGGCGACGATCGTGGAGATCGCGGGTGCGACGAATCGGTTGAACGCGGGTTTGCGGGCCAGCAGATAGAGCAGCGGGACCAGTGCCAGGGCTACGGCGATCTGGGCGAGCTCGATTCCGATGTTGAAGGAGCTGATGCTGAGGGCGGTGGTGCGGGTGCCGATGAGCTCTGCCAGCGCGCCTGCGAATCCGAAGCCGTGTACGAGGCCGAAGGCGAAGGCGAGGGGCCAGCCGTGGAAGCGCGTCGGGCGCCAGAAGGCGGACAGGGCGGTGAGCGCCACGGTGGCGGCGATCGATGCTTCGATGGGCTTTGACGCGAAGACGACGAGGCCTGTTGCCGCGAGCGTGAGCGTGATCGAGTGCGCCACCGTGAAGGCGGTGATGATCTTGAAGGATTGAAGCAGCATCGTTCGCAAGGGGCGCGCGTCGTCTTCATTCTTTTGCCGGGCCACGCCGAGCAGCGCGACGAGCAGGAACGCGAGGTGGTCGTAACCCGTCAGCAGATGAAGAATGCCTTGAACCATCACGGTGGTGTCTCCTCGTTTTCTTTGTGCCGAGCTGCGCGCAACGCGTTTGGCTTGCAAGAAGCGTGACATGCCGGAAACTGCAGCACGCGCGAAGCGTAGCAGCCTTGTCGCGGAGTTGCGCGGCGGATGAGACGCGCGCGTGCGTCGTCAGCGCTTCGTCCTCGTGCAGGTGAACGTTGGCGCGGACTGGCGTGGTGCAATAGGCTTGGGCTCGATGCGGCGGCAGTCACAGCGCGCGGATGAATGACACGTGAGCGATCAGTTACGGGTTGCGTTGATCGGGTACGGCCTTGGCGGGCGTGCATTCCATGCACCGCTGATCGCCATCACGGCGGGATTGCGTCTTGCGACCATCGTCACGTCGAACCCTGAGCGCCGCGCAGCAGCCAGCCACGATTTCCCGAGCGCGCGTGTGGCGGACTCCGCGGAGTGGGTCTGGGAGAACGCACGCGAGCACGACCTCGTCGTCATCACGACGCCGAATCGTTTCCACGTTCCCTTGGCACGCGCGGCTGTGGCGGCGCGCATTCCGGTGGTGGTCGACAAGCCGATGGCGGCTACGGCGCTCGAGGCGCGAGAGCTCGTGGCGGAAGCGCAGCGGCAAAACGTTCCAATCACCGCGTATCACAACCGCAGGCGTGACGGAGAAATGCTCACCGCTCAGCGCCTGATTGCAAGTGACGCGCTGGGCGCGGTGATTCGCTTTGAGTCGCGCCTGGATCGCTGGCGCCCAGGGCACGTGCCTGCGGTGTGGCGAGAAGGCGGCGCGCCTGAGGATGCCGGCGGGATTCTCTACGATCTCGGCCCGCACCTCATCGATCAGGCACGCCTGCTCTTCGGGCCCGTGTCACACGTGTACGCGGAGCTGGAGAAGCGTCGACCGGGTGCTGTGGTCGCGGACGATATCTTCATTGCTCTTCGGCATTCGAGCGGCGTGCGCTCGCATTTGTGGGCTAGCGCGGTCGCGGCGCAGCTCGGGTACCGCATGCGTGTGCTGGGCACGCGCGCCGCCTATACAAAGCTTCATGCGGATGTGCAGGAGGCCGCGCTACGAGCCGGCGTACGCGCTGATGCACCTGGATTCGGCGAAGACCCGATGGATCGCTGGGGACTCGTCGGCGCGGGCGCGGACGTCCAGCCCATCAAAACAGAGAAGGGCGACTATCAGCGCTTCTATGCGCAGACGGTTGCATGGTTGCGCGACGGGGCGCCGCCGCCGGTGGATCCGGCCGACGCCGTGGCCGTGCTGGAGATCATCGAAGCCGCGCAGCGTTCAGCGGCTGAGTCGAAGGTTGTCTCGTTCGCCCAGGGATGTTGAATGGGTGCTGAGCGCACCGCCTCACGCCGTCGGGCTCTTCTCTCGATGCGCCGAGAACGAGATGCGATCGAGCACACCGAGCAGCAGTGCCGACACCACGAACGTGAGATGCAGGATCACGTACCACATGATCTTGTCGTTGTCCGTGTCCTGCGCTTTCATGAACACGCGCAGCAGATGAATCGACGAGATGGCGACGATGGACGCCGCCACTTTCAGCTTGAGCGTGCCGGAGTCGAGCTTGCTGAGCCAGCCGAGCGCGTCCTTGTCCGTGCTGGCGTCGATGCGCGAGACGAAATTCTCGTAGCCGGAAAACATCACCATCACGACCAGGCTGCCGACCAGCGACAGGTCGATGAGCGCGAGCACCACGAGCACCAGGTCCGGCTCGGTCATCTCGAAGATGTGCAGCATCGTGTGGAACGCTTCCTGGAAGAATTTCACGCCGAGCGCGAGCAGCCCGAGGGCGAGGCCGAGATAGAGCGGGGCGAGAATCCAGCGGCTGGCGAACAGCAGCCGTTCGATGAAGCGTTCGATCATGAGAAACATCGCCTTGAGGAAGGGCGACTGATTCTAGCTGCAACGGGTGCGGTCGGCACTTCGGTCGCGCCTTGACGGGGAGGGCTGGGCAGAGTATCTGCCGGGGCTGTGAAATCGCTGGAACGGGTATGACCGCACTGACGCACGAATTCTCGGAAACCCTGGCCGCCCCACGCGAGGCGGTGTTTCGCGCGCTGACGGACGAAACGGAGCTCACGCGCTGGTTTGCCGAGCACGTGCAGGTAGAACCGGAGGCGGGCGGGGAGTTCCGTTTCTGGGGCATGCACACGTATGGCGCGCCGACGCGTGCCCAGTCTTCGCAGAAAATCGTGCGCGTCGAGGCGCCGGGCCTGCTGGTGTTCAGCTGGCATCTGGAAGGTCGCGACAGCGAAGTCACCCTCGAGCTCGCGCCCGATCCGGATGCGGCGCCGGGCACTTCGACGATCCTGAAGGGCCGGCACCATTTTCCGCAAGCGCCGGATGTTCCGCGCGCGCTCGATCTCATCGACGACCTGTGGCGCAACGCGTGCGCGAATCTGCGCGCGCACCTTACAGGCGGTGAAGGCGTGTGCCGCCCGGATTTTTCCGACCCGCGTCCGCGGCTGCGGCAAGTGATCATGATCAACGCGCCGCGCGAGGATGTGTTCAAGGCGCTGCTCGAGCCCGCGATCCTCGATAAATGGATCGCGGCGCAAGCCACTGTCGAGCCGCAGGTGGAAGGTCGTTACAGCTACGGCTGGAAATACCAGGTGCGCGGCAAGCAGGTGGAAGGTGGCCCGACGCAGATTCTCGAGCTCGTCGAGGACACGAAACTCGTGACGGATTGGCCGAACTGGCGCGGCGAAGCGGAGCCGCCCGCGCAGCGAGTCACGTGGCTGCTCGAAGGCATCGGCGATCAGACGCGCCTCATCCTCATCCACGAGCCGTTCGAGCGCATCACCGATCTCAGCGACTATCCGCAGGGCTGGCAGCAGTTCCTCGGTAAGCTCAAAGAGCAGGTTGAATCGACGACGGATGCGCGTGTGGCACAGGCTGCGCCGACTCCTCTCTATGATGCCGAGGGTGGCGGCATCTAGGAGCCTGTCTGACCCATAGGCGCCTGGTGCGCGCCGGCCCCAGCGCCGCGCGCCGCTTCAATACTCCGAATATTTCTTCGCGCTGCCCCGCACCGTCGCGGCGGGATAGCGGCTCGCGTTGACGTCGATCTTCTCGTTCGCCGCTGCGAGGAGATCGATGCCAAGCTTGTCCGCAAGCCTCACGAGATAGTTCAGCACGTCTGCCGCTTCCGCACGAATCCGCGCAAGCTGTGCGGCATCCGGCGCGCAGCTCTGCGCTTCCGTCATCCACTGAAATTCTGCCGCGAGCTCACCCGCCTCGCCGACCAATGCCATCGCGAGATTTTTCGGCGAGTGGAATTGATCCCAATCGCGCTCGGCGGCGAAGTCGCGCAAGCGTTGCGCGAGTGCGGAGAGAGCTGTCGCGTTCATCGATAAAATTCCTTCGTGATGCGCCTCTCACTCTAGCGCGAAGGCGCGCAAAAAATCGATCCGAATCCTCTTCGATACAGGCGAACCGCTGCGATGTTCGCGCAGGCAATCACAGATACGAGGGCACGAATCAAATCCAACGACCCAAGATGAAGGAGACGAACGTGAGCCCAACCAGAGCACGAACCCGAACCCATCCATTGCTTCTCTGTGGAATCGCTGCGTTGTGTGTCGGCGCAGGCCTGCCGCGCGCATTCGCGGATCAGCCGGCGGCCGAGCCCGGCACCAGTATCAAAGTGAAGTACGGAGATCTCAATCTCGCAAGCCCGAGCGGAGTTGAGGTGTTGTACAAGCGAATCCAGAAGGCTGCGCGTCGGGTCTGCACCATCGACAGCGCGCCGGCGGACCCGGTGCATGTCTCGCACTGGCAAGACTGCTACAGGACGGCGTTCGCGAACGCAATCAGGGACGTCGACAATCAGCCCCTCACCGCGATGTATCGCCAGAAGAACAATCTTCCGCCTGTGGGGTGAGCTGAGCTGACCGCTGATGTGGGAGGAATGGGCGATTCCGGACGCCTGTTCCTCCCGTCTGCGGCGCACACCAGCACAGCGCGGAATTGCCGAAAGACACCGGGATACATGACAGTCTGAGGACAGAGAGTGTCATGAGCGACCCAAGCACCTGCCCTCTGCTGACCTGCCACTCAGCAGCCCCCCTCCAGGTCCGCCGGACGAGCGCCCTGGCCGCGGTGACGAGCGGCATCGAAGCCCCTGTTTGCGTTGCATTTTGCGGCGTCCGCGTGCTCAATGAGGATCCCCTCGTCAAGCCGCCGGTCGCGGGCACTGCCATACACCATGTTCGAGAAGCGACACGTGAGCAGTCCCTCCTCCATTCTTGAGTCGTCGCTCAAAGCGGATGCGCTGGAGCCCGATCCGCATGCAGCCTCGCTCACCCCGCCGGCGGCCGCCGCCGCACCGGGAGCGGGCGCAGCGCTCGACAAGGCAGGCATCGAGGCGCTCATTGCGCGGGAATACGCCGGGCTTCGCCTTCTCATCTTTCGCCGCGTGCGCGATATCCACGTGGCCTCCGATCTGCTGAACGATGCGATCTGCACGTCGTGGGAGAAATGGCTGAACGGCCAGATCGAGCGGCCGGAGCAGATCGCGGGATATGTGTTCCAGGTGGCCATGAATCTCCTGCGCAACCGCCGTCGCACGATGGCCGAGCGCCCGGAGAAACGCGCCGACGCCCGCGCGCTGGATGAGCTTGCTATGGAAGACTCCTCCGAACGTCGGGGCATGGAAGACAGCCTTGCCGCACAAGTGAAGCGGCTCCTGCGCGGCATGGGATCGCAACGGGATCGCACGGTGCTGGTGCGGTTCTACCTGGACGAAGAAGACCGCGAGACCATCTGCCGGGACATGGGGCTGACCCCTGCGCAGTTTGCGCGCGTGATCCATCGTGCCCGGGGCCGATTGCGGCAACTGATCGAGTCGCAGGGGTTGAAGGGGCCGGACCTGTACTCGTTACTGCTGGTCATGTGAGCTCCAGGGAAGGCTGCACTCATGTCCGTTACAAAACTGTTCTCCGACGATCCGACGATCGTGAATCGCTATCTCGCCGGCCAGCTGGACGATGCGGAGCGCGTGGTATTCGAGGCCGAGCTCGCACGGAACCCCGCTGCCCTTGCAGAGCTCGAGGCCACGGCTCGCCTGAAGGTCGGGCTCGAGCGGCTGCGAGAGACGGGTGAGCTGTTCGAGGAGCTGCGCTCTCAGCCGATGTATACGCGTCCGCTGTTCCTCGCGTCTGCCGCGGCGGTTGCGGCGCTGGTCATCGGGTTTTCGTTTCTGCGCGGCGCCGTTTTTTCGCACCCCGGTGCGCCGCTGCTTGCAGCGCGGGCTACATCGTTCATCAGTGCCCAAGGCGCTGCTCTGCCGCCGGGCAACACGTTTGCCGTGTATCGCAAACGGGTAGACGGCTACGACACCGTGGTCGAGCTCCCAGCCACCGCGCAGGCGATCGAGCTGCGGGTGCTGCCACAAATGCAGGCGCGGTCCGGTCGATATAAGGTGTCGCTCGCTCACTTGCGCGAGGACGACTCTCTCGAACCCGCGAACGTGGTGACGGATGTGAAGCCGGACGGCGACGGGTTCCTGTCCGTATTTGCGGATTCCTCGCGCCTCGCGCGCGGTCGCTATCGCCTGACAGTATCGGGGGATGAGAGAATCGACCCCGGCGCAGCGGCGCCCGGCGCAGCCGCGGATGTTTTTCTGCTGAGAGTCATTCGCGCCGCCGAGTGAGATGAGGTCCCCGCCGGGGACAGAGGTTGAACAGGGACGCTGATCCCGCACTGGATTCAACCGAGCCGGCCGGAGAGCTGGCGGCAACAAGGGAAATCAGCCCGGGTGTTCACGACAACCCTCTTACCGCGCATGACGCTGCACGTCGGCGGCGTTCTTGCGCTATTGGCGTGCGGAGTCGCTGCGGCCGCCTGCGACCCGATGCTGTCGGAACGTTCCGCTCTCTACGAAACCACCTTGCAGGTGCAGGGACGGCAACCGACCAGCCGCTCCGTCCGCCTTCCGGCCGGCGCGAATGTTCTGGTGCTGGCTCGTGAGCAGGGCGTGAGCGTCACCATTACGGTGACGCTCGACCGAACGAATATCGGCCTGACTGATAGCGCCATCGAGCGCGCAGGCATTCAGCGGCTCGCGTTCATGGCGACGCCTGGTGAGTACTCCATAACAGTGGCCGGCAAAGAGGACACCGCGGAAACCGGCGGTGTCGAGCTTCGCGTTCTGGCACTGGACGCGCGTGCACGTGAGGACTCGTGCCTGCAGGTGCAGCGCATGCTCGCCGCGGCGGACGCCGCCTACGCATCGGGAAAATCCGTGAGCGACGGCACGAGCGTGAATCCGAACGCGGATACGCACAGCTCCTACCAGGCTGCGGCCAATCAATACATGGCCGTGGTCGCGAACCTCGAGGCCTCGGGCCCGTCGCTGCAATTGGCTCAGGCGCAGCACACGCTTGCGGCGCTCTTTTATCAAGACATGGACGACTGGGTCGAGTCGGTGAAGTGGGCGGATCTCGCCGCGCAAACCTACTCGGCAGTGGGCGATGCGTACGGGAATGCGCGCGCGCAGGCCGTTGAAGCTGCCGCGTTGACCGAGCTTGCCGTGTCGCCGCCTCCGCAAGTGTCGCGGGTGGACGCGCGACGCACGGCGCCTGAGAAACTCGCGCACGCCCGAGCGATGCTGCAGACCGTCGTCAGTTTCCACGCGCGCCGGAATGAGATGCGCGATCAGGCTTCGGCGCTGAACTACATCGGGCTCGCGTATTACTACGAGGGCCTGAACGACGATGCGATCGGTGTGTATCGACGCGCCCTGCCGCTCTACGAATCGTTGGGCAACCGCCTGCGCCAGGCGCAACTGATCCAGAACATCGCGGTGGCCGAATACGAGCTGGGCAGGCTGTCCGTTGCCATCGGGCGCTACTCCCAGGTGCTGGATCTGATCCGCGCCACGGAATCCACAACGCCGGTGGTCTTCGTGCTGAACAACGCGGCCATCGCGAATTGGGCGAGCGGAAACTTCGATATGGCCTTGCGTCAGCACAGCGAGGCCCTTGAGCTCGCCCGCACGACGCAGCTCACGAGCGAGCAGTCGCGAAGCCTGCAGGGCATCGGCTCGGTCTACGATTCCCTTGGCGACCGCGCCCAGGCGCTCGACTACTACAACCAGGCTCTGGTGCTGCGGAGTGCCGCGACGGACGGACGAGGGCGCACATCGACGCTGCGCTCCATTGCCAGCGTTCTGCGGGAGCAAGGCCGCTTTCGTGAAGCGCTGATCATGCATCGGGAAGCGCTGTCGCTCGCGACCACGCCCTCCGCCACCGCGCGTATCCGCGTTCAGGTGGCGAAAGACCTCGCCGCGTCGGGCCAGTTCGACGATGCGTCGCAGGAGCTCATGACGGTGCTGCGTGAATCCGCAGAGGATGATCCGGTGCGTGGTCAGGCGATGCTCGAGCGCAGCCGGCTCCGTATGCACAGCGACGACGCGGCGGCAGCTGAGGCCGATCTGCATGCCGCGATCAAGATCTTCCAGTCTTACGAAGAGCCTGCCGATGAGTTTGCCGCCTGGATCGAGCTTGCCCATCTGAAGCAGAAGCACGGAACGCTCGATGACGCGTTTCGTGCCGTAGACAAGGCTCTTGCGCTCGCTGAAGAGGTGCGGCTGCAAAGCGCGAACCCTGAGCTGCGCGCAAGCCTCATGCAACCGTTGCGGCCCGCTTTCGATCTCAAAGTATCCATGCTTGGCGCGCAGTACGCAGCGTACCAACGCGGCGGCAAGAGTAACCGTGCGGCGGGTGTTGCAATGGAAGCGTTGCAGACCGCCGAGCAGGCGCGCACCCGGGCGCTCTCTGATTTCGGCAAGCTCGATCTGTCCGCGCCCGGTGTTTCTGCACAGCAGGCGCAACAGAGGCAGTCTTTATATAGAGAGCTCGCGGCCCGCCGCTTCCAGCTCGAAGTCCGGCTCGACCGATCGGGTACGCAGGACACGCGGGTGCGTCTGCTGCGCAATGAGATTGCAGGTCTGCGGCAGCAGCTCGACCAGATCGATGCGCAGATCGGTGCGGCCTCCGCGAAGGACGCAGGCGCTGATCCGCAACGCACTGCAGGGCCGCACAAGGCCATCGATCTGCAGGCGATTCCGGCGGACACCGCCATCGTCGAGTATTGGCTCGGCGCTGACGAGGCCACCGCATGGGTCGCCACGCGCGAGAAGCTTCAGATGGTTCAGTTGGGGCCGACATCGCGAATCACGCAGTCGGCACTTGCTCTGCATGCCGCGTTGCGCAGCTTCGGTTCCGTTCCCGTGAGCGAACGCTTGCGTCTGGGCGACGAGCTGCATGGGCTCGTGATTCGCCCCATGGCAGCGATGCTGGCGGATAAGCATCAGCTCATCTTTGCACCGGACGGGGCGCTGCACTACGTGCCATTCGCGGCGCTCCGCTCTGTCGATGCGACGCAGGCGAGCTTTCTGGTCGAGCGACACGATGTCGCCGTCGCGTCGTCCATCGAATTGCTTTTGAAGGACGACTCGTCAGCGCATCGCGCGCCGCCGAAGAAGCAGATGCTGCTCGTGGACGATCCTGTGTACGGCCTGGACGATCCGCGGCTGTCGATTGCAGCCGATGTGCCAGCGCGCAAGAGCTCGACGGTGCCCGCCTGGCTCGTTGTCCGCGGCAATGCCAATGCACTTGCGCTTCCGCGCCTGCCAGGTACTCAGCGCGAGGCGGACACGATCTCGTCGCTGCTCCCGGGTGAATCGGTCGATCGTCTCGAGGGATTCACGGCGACGCGCGAGCGATTCCTCGCTGCCGGACTCAATCAGTATCGCTTCATCCACGTGGCCTCGCATGCGGTGACCGACTCGGAAATTCCGCAACTCTCGGCGCTGATCCTCACGTCGCGCGATTCCCGCGGATTGCCCATCGAAGGGCGCGTGCTCGCGGCGGACTTCGTGAACACGCAGTTGAATGCGGACGTGGTCGTGCTGAGTGCCTGCGATACGGCGTTGGGCAAGAGCGTGGGCGGCGAGGGCCTCGTTGGCCTGAGATACGTCGTGCTCGCGCGCGGCGCGCGGTCCGTCATGGCATCGCTGTGGCAGGTGCCGGACGAAGCGGCCGCACAGCTGATGACGCGATTCTATTCGTCGCTGCTCCGCGGCGGCTCGACGCCGATTGCGGCATCGAGTGCAGCGATGCGCGACATGCTGGCCGGCCGGTTACGCGATCCGGCGCTCTGGGCAGCGTTCGCCATCGCCGTCGGGCCTTTACGTGTGAACTGACATCCCCCCAAACCCACAGGAGAGCAAGATGAACAACTGGCATCGCAGAGTCTGGAAACTCGACCCGATCAAGCCGACGTCGGACCTGGCGGAGCTCTACCTCGCCGGCGCTCTGAACCAGTTCTGGTTCGAGCCCAGCGTCGAGGGGGGGCAAGTCCGCAGCTTTCGCGTTCAGTTCCAGAACGGCGCCATGGCCGGCAACTGGGCTGATTGCACGATGACGCCGCAGGGTTCTACACCGTTCAATCCGCAGGACGCTCTCAGCGATGACACCGAGCAACTCGCCGGCACCATGGTGGTCGGCAATGTGCAGAAGCCGCTCCACGTCTACCTTGATGCAACGAACGGATCGGAGTTGCTGAGGATGCTCATCGGTGACGACAAGGCGGTTGGTGGCGGAGGCGGGTGGGCAACCGCTCAGAACTAGCGTCGAAGCGCGCAGCCATGAAGAAGGGGACGGGCATGAACAAGATCCTATGGTTGACGACACTAGCGTTGCTTCCGTGTGCAGGAAGCACGGACGAACGGCACGTGGATGGAGTCGCCGCGCCCGCCGCGGTTCGCCAACGGGTCGCCTCGAACATGTCCGTCACTGCGGGTTCGCTGCAGCCCATGTGTATTCAACCGATCTTCGTTCGGGATAGTCCCACCGACACGCATCCAACGGGCGCGGCATACGTTATCGGCAGAAAGGAGGCGGAAACGCAGTGGACGAAGAAGGCGGGCATCGTCTTCACGTGGCGCGAGCCCAGGTTTGTGGACGATCCCGCTTTCAAGGTCGTGACGGTCGGTGACCAGGAAGCGAAACTGCTGGCGACGGTGCAGGACGCTGGGTGCATCGAGGTGTTTTTCATCCAGGACTTCAATCCGCCGAGGTCACACGGTGGCGCCTCCACCTGGGAGTCGGGCAAGCCCGACGCGCAGATCATCATCAGTGACGCCAGCGTCACCGCTCCGGGCCCGGGCCACGACACGGTGTTTCTGGCGCACGAGCTGGGGCACGTGATGGGGCTCGGGCATCCGGTCATGCCGCTGGGCCTCATTCCCTCGAGCACGAACACGCTCATGTGCGTGAGCGATCTGGGTGTGCCGCGCCCGGCACGCAACAGCCAGGAGAATGTTGATAACGCACGCAAGGCGCTCAAGGGTTTCAAGCTCGTGCCGCCCTCTGCGCCGCCGGACTGCAAGGCCAGCGCGGACTGCGGGCCGTGCCCGGAATGAACTGCTGCTTCCGGAGAGTGTGACCAGCGAGTGTGCCAGCGAGTGTAATAGGAGAGCGCTGGCCCGCCTGAGCGCCACGAGATCTCCGCGCGCGCGGAGTACACTGCGCGACGTTGATCGGAGTTTCGCGGATGCGTCGCATTGCATTGACTCGTGTCTTTCTGTCTCTTGGGCTGACCCTTGGGGCGCTGGCGCCAGCCCTGCCGCTCGCGGCTGCTGACCGGCACCCCGTCGAGATCAAAGAGTGGAACATTCCCTGGCAGGACTCGCAGCCGCGCGGCGGGGCTGGCGTGCGCCCGGACCTCGTGTGGTTCGCGGGGCAGACGGGGAATTACCTCGCGCGGCTCAATCCGCAAACGGGCATCTTCAGCCGCGTCGACCTCATCGATGAGCCGGGGCCCGGCGGTCTAATCGTCGCGGCGAATGGAATGGTCTGGTATGCCGCGAGCTCGCGCGGATACATCGGACGCTACGATCCGCAGAGTCGCACGGTTCGCCACATCGCCATGCCGAACGCTGCCGCGTCGGATCCGCGGCGCCTCGCTTTCGATCACTCGCAGAGAACCGTCTGGTTCACCGTGCCGACGGGCAACATCGTTGGCCGCGTGGATATCGACAGCGCGGTGGTAGATCTCGTGGGCGTGCCGACTGCGAACGCGCTGCCGGATCGCATCGTCGTCGCCGCCGATGGCAGTCCGTGGGTTGCGTTGTCCGGCACGAACAAGCTGGCCACCCTCGATCCGAAGACTCTGGCGATGACGGAGCACGCGTTGCCGCGCGCCAATGCGCGCCCGCACGGACTCGGCTTCACGAGTGACGGGCGCCTCTGGTACGTGGATTTTGCCGAAGGCTATCTGGGCGTGCTCGCGCCCGACGGCGAAGTCACGAAGGAATGGCGTGTGCCGGGAGGCAAGGGCAGTCACCCGGATGCGCTCGCGGTGGATTCAAAGGATCGTCTGTGGATCGTCGAGACCGGCAGTGAGCCGAATCGGCTCGCGGGTTTCGATCCGGGCACCGGGCGCTTTTTCAGCGTGACGCGCGTACCGTCATCCATGCCGCAAGGCGTGGGGACGGTTCACGACATGACCTACGACACCGGTTCGGGTCAGCTATGGTTCGTCACCGATGCGAGCACCATCGGGTACGCCAAAGTGAACTGAAAAATTGCGGCGCTTTTGCGGGAACCGTGACGCGCCTTGGCGCGTTGCGCCGTCGAAAACATGACAACGTCTTAACGTAAAAGACGGAACTCCTCGGCGAGACAGCGCGGATGTCTGACCCGCGGGCATTCGCACGCACGCCACCGGCCCGAACGTAACCTTTTGCAGCCCTCGCGCGTTCCCTCCGCTCAGGAGGTGCTTGATGAAAATTCGAAATGTTGTCTTGGCTACGCTGCTCGCGTGCAGTCTCGGCGCGTGCGTCGTCCCGGCACGTGGCCGCACGGTTGTCGACATCGACGTTCGCCCGCCCGAGCCGCGCGTCGTCGAGGTTCCCGGTCCGCGAGTCGGCTACGTGTGGGCGCCCGGCTATTGGCGCTGGGACGGACACCACCACGTCTGGGTAGACGGCCGCTGGATGCGTGAACACCGCGGCTCTCATTGGGTCCCGGCCCATTGGGAAGAGCGGCACGGCCGCTACCACTTCGAGGAGGGTCACTGGGAGCGGTGAATTCGCGTGCCTGACGCCGAGTCGGGCCGGATGCTCCTCACGCGTCCGGCCCGACACATCAGTTCGGCTTGTGACTCCATTCGCGCAACGACGTCATCTGTTCGCCCCACCAGAGACCGATCATGCGGCTGAAGGCCGCGCCCTGCTGACCGTGTCTTGCGGGATGATCTTCGCGTAGCGCCGCCCATCCGCGATGCGTCACCGTGACGCGTGTCCCTCGGGGCGTCGGCTCGAATTCGACTTCCACTTCGGTCGACTCGTCGGGCGCGAAATTGATGTTGCGCCAGGAGAAGGCGAGCCGTACGGGCGGCTCCCAGATTCGCACGCGCCCCACTTCGAATACCTGCTCGCCGTGCTCACCCTCGATGGATTCGAACAGTCGCCCGCCAACGTGGGGCTCGAGTCGCACGAATCCCGCGCGCTGGCCCGCGTGGCGAAACTTCGGTCCACGGCGCCACCAGCGGTCGATTTCGCTCGTGAACACGTCGAAGGCGACGGCAGGCGGCACTTCCACCGAAACGCTGACGCGAGCCTGGTCCCCACTCACGACGCGGGCCTGCGCGTACGCCGCGAACGCTCTGCGTGTTCCTTGAACGCCTGAAGCTGCTCGCGCCACAGCTCTTCCACTTGCTCGATCCAATTGCGCACCGGCGCGAACGCCGCAGGGTTTACGCGATAAACACTGACGCGTGCATCGTGCTCGACACTTTCTTCGACGATGAGCCGCGCCTCGCGCAGCACGCGCAGATGGCGGCTGAGCGCGGGCGGACTCATTGTCACGGACTCCGCGAGCTCTCCAGCGCGACGCGGCTTGCGTAGCAGCTCCCGGATCACCGCACGCCGCGTGCCATCCGCAAGCGCGGCGAACGCGGCATCGAGCTCGACGGCGCTATCGGAAGTCACGAGATGAGCGCCTCAGTGACCGGGAGGATTACGCACGCGCTGCGTGATCCACCACATGTGACCTTCGGGATCGACCGCGCCGTAGCTGCGATCGGCCCAGTACTCCTCGCCGTAGTCGTGCGTGGAGGGCTCCAGGATGATGCGCGCGCCACGCGAGCGCGCGTAGACGCAATGCGCATCCGCGTCGTCCACGAAAAACATGATGCTCTGGGTGGACGCACCCCCCAGCGAGCGCGGGCTGCGCATCGCGGCCTTCCAGGGACGCTCCGATTCCGGGGTTTCCTGACTCACCATGATGAGCCCATCGCCATACACGAGCTCACTATGCTCGATGCGGCCGTTGTCCCCTTCGACTTTCAGCCTGATCTCGAAGCCGAACGCATCGCACAGCCACTGAATGGCAGCCGCCGCGTCCTGATAGATGATAGAGCTCGAAAATCGCGGCCAGTCACGCGGGGTAGGTTTCACGAGGGCTCTCCAGCAGGCTCCTGAGCGAGCGTGTAGAAGCTTAACGCAGGCGTTAACTATCTGCAATCGAGGAAACGACGCATCGGACAGGAATATCGCAGCTCCGGTCGAGCGCGCGCAACGCACTTGCCCGCGCCGTGGTGGCGCGCGACGTCTCGCATTTACGCCCCGCTGCGCGCAGGCCTACATTCCCTCGCTCGAGGCGCCGAAACCATTATTAGAACGAGGTCGGAATGACCGATCGGAAGAGTGTCGTTGTCGCTTTCTATTGTCTGGCGTGCGCACTGTCTGCGCTCGCTGCGGCTGAGACCAAGCCTGCAGCAGCGCCCGCCGCCGCACTCACTGCGCCGACCCCGAAAATGACGTGGGACCAGCTCCCCGACTGGAGCGGCATCTGGGTCATGGAAGGCCGGATCATCTTTGATAACTCCGGCAAGGACCCCACGCGGCAATTCCCGCCGCTCAAGCCCGCATACGAAGCGAAGTACGCGGCTACCGTGAAGGATGCGGTCAACGGCAAGGAATTCGATCCTCTTACATACTGTCTGCCGGCGGGTTTCCCGCGCGTGCTGGCCGAGCCGTTCCTGCAGGAATTCGTGCTGCGTCCCGAGCAGGTGTGGTGGATTCACGAGCAGCAGAACGAGATCCGCCGCATCTATACAGATGGGCGCAAGCATCCGCCGGCGGATGAGCTCTACCCGCTGTGGGAAGGTCATTCGACCGGCCACTGGGAAGGCGACACGCTCGTGGTGGACACCGTGAGCCTGCGCGAAGGTATTTTCGATCGCACCGGCGCGCCTCACAGCGACAAGGCGCACGTGACCGAGCGCATCCGCAAGGTCGATGCGAACACCATCGAAGATCAGCTCGTGATCGAGGATCCCGTCACGATGACGAAGCCCTGGCACGTGCTGAAGCGCTACAAGAAGCTCGCCGACCCGAGCTTGCGCATCGATCACTGGGCCTGCGAGGAAGACAATCGCGCCGTCTTCAAGGGCGGCAGCACCGATCTCGTGTTGCCCGGCGAGGCGGGTTACAAGGAGTCCGCCGAAGCGGGCTTCCGTGAGCAGGCCAAGAAGCAGCAGTCCCAGCCGGCGAAGCCGCAGGAGAAGAAGCCTTGAAACCGACTGTGCGACACACTCTGCTGCTCGCGGGCGCGGGGCTCTGGTTTGCCACGCAGGCGCTCGCCCATCACTCGTTCGCGATGTTCGACCGGAACAAGGAAGTCACGATTCACGGTACCGTGAAGGCGTTCAACTACACGAACCCGCACTCCTGGCTGCAGATTCTCGCCAAGGATGAGAAAGGGCAGGTGCAGGAGTGGAGCTTCGAGATGGAAGGGCCGAGCACGCTCATGCGCGCAGGGATCAAGCCGGGCTCGCTCAAACCCGGTGACAAGATCACCGTGAAGGCGTGGCCGCTGAAGGACGGGCGCCCGGCCGGCGCCGCCGTCAACATTACGAAAGAAGACGGCACCGTGCTCGACCCGCGCCGCGGACTCAAGCCACCGACCACCTGAGAGCCTGCGCAGGCGACCCTTCTTCAATCAAGAAAGGCCAACTGACGAGCGCAGGCGCATACTGCCGCGCGCACACGGGAGTGCATGCCTCTGACAGGTCACATCGGTACCGATGAACGTCCTGCTTCACGTTGCGTGGTTGCCCTGCGCGCTGCTTGGCGCGCTCCCGGCGAATGCCGGCGCTGCAGTCCCGGTGCCCGAGCCCGAAGAGCCGCTCTTTGCCATCCCCACGCAGCTCGATCGTATCGGCCGGATCCTCGCGCCGGTGTTGATCAACGGTCAGGGGCCGTTCCGGCTCATCATCGACACGGGCGCCAATCATTCGACCATCTCACCGCAGCTCGCGCACACGCTCGGGCTCGTGCCGTCCGCGGAGCATCAACGGCGGGTCAACGGCGTAACCGGCAGCGCGTGGGTGCCTACGGTGATCGTCGATCGCATCGAGGCCGGGCTGTTCGTCGTGGAGGGCGCCTCCGTACCCGTCATCGGTTCTTCGATGACGGCGGAAGCCGATGGCATCCTGGGAGTGGCAGGATTGAAATACGCTCGTATAATCGTCGACTTCAGGCGTGACCGGGTTTCCATTACCCGTTCGCGCCTGCACGACGATCCGACGGACTTTCTAACGATCGAAGGCCGCCGCATGGCGGATGGGGTGTTGGCCGTGGATGCCTTCGTGCGCGGTGTACGCGCGAGGGCCATCATCGACACCGGTGCGGAGCGCACGCTCGGCAACCTCGCATTGCGAGATGCCCTGCGGGCCCGACGAGGCACCACCGGTACGGCGCGCTGGACGGACGTGTTCGGCGCAACGCCCGAGATTTCGCGGGGGGAATCACTATTAGCGCGTTCCGTGCAACTCGGCGACGTCACTGTCAACTACGTCGACATAACGTATGGCGACTTCCCCATCTTCAAGTCGTGGGGGCTCGATGCGCGCCCTGCGCTGCTCATCGGCATGGATGTGCTCGGCGTCGCCGACACGCTGATCATCGATTTTCGCCAGAATCAGGTGCGCGTGCGCCGCTCGCAGCAGGAGTCCGTAGTGCATTTGAACTGAAATCGAGTCACTGTGGGCGCTGCACACCGGCCGCTCGCTGGGTTACACTCGCCGCGCGATCAGCCGCCAGAGACTCTGCATGAACAGAGCGAAGATACTCGGCAGACTCAGTCACAACATTGACCAGATCGAGGGGCAGTTTTCGGTCAAGGCGATCTCGGTGTTCGGCTCCGCTGCGCGCGATGAAATGCGCAAGGGCAGCGATATCGACGTGCTCGTCGAATTCGCGGGCCGGCCGACGTTCGATCGCTACATGGACCTCAAGTTCTACCTCGAGAATCTGTTCGGGGTGTCGGTCGATCTCGTCACGGTGGATGCCGTGAAGCCGCGCATGCGCTCCGCCATCGAACGAAGCCTCATCAATGTCGCGTGACTGGGTGTTCTGTCTCGAGGACATCGCGGAGAGCGGGTCGAGAATCGCAAGCTATACGCAGGAGATGTCGCTCGAGGAGTTTCGCGGCAACCAGCTGGTGTTCGATGCGGTCATCCGCAATCTCGAGATCATCGGCGAGGCGGCCCGGCATCTGCCGGCATCCGTCACCGAATCGATTCCGGAGATCGAGTGGTCGCGTGCCGTGGCGTTTCGCGACATCATCGCGCGTCACTACTTCGGTCTGGACCCGCACATCGTGTGGGACATGGTGCAGACCAAGATCCCCAATATCGTGCGCTCCTCGACTGCCGCACTCGACCGTTTCAAGCGTCGTCCTGAACGCCTGAGCTGAGCTCACTGCCGGCCAGAGGAGGACGAGG
>FTEO01000849.1_pt1 | contig 24386 bp, 27 predicted proteins | sample 1640211 | NCBI WGS metagenome assembly FTEO01 (sample SAMEA3914816, study PRJEB12502) | metagenome | biome: forest; material: soil | place: USA | collected 2011-09-16 | depth 0.3 m | reverse complement strand
GGACTTGCGCTCCGTGCTGAGAGAGTCGCTGCGAAAGCCAGAGAGGATCAGCTCGCTGGGCTGTTTCGCAGCCTCCACCGCAAGTTCGAGCAGTGTGGGGAGCAATTCATCCATACGGTTAGCTGATTGTTCCCGGGCAGCGGCCGTGTCCGGCCGCCCTCGGGTCACTTCAACATGCCGGCAAGCATCTGTTGGACACCCCCGCCACCGGCCTTGCCGAGATAATTCGTCACGGCAGGCACAAATTTCGAGACGGCGTCCGGTTTCATTCCGAGCTTGCCGAGCGCCCCGTTCAGCCCTGCCAGATTCTTGACCGGCCCCGTCACGGCCCCGAGTTTCTTTGCAGTATCCATGTACGTCGATGCCCCCGGAACCAACGCCGCGATCTTGTCGAAATCCCCCTTGGCGAGTTTCTCCTGCGCTAACGTCAAATAGGACCCGATACCGCCTTTCGCCTGATCCTCCGTCACCCCGAGCTGACTCGTCAGCGTCTTCGTCAACGGATCCTTCAGCGCAGACGTAAGCGCGCCAAGCGAGGGAGTCTCCGCAGTCGCCGCAAACGGAAGAGCGAGTATCGCGAGCAAGCTGATTCGTCGGTTCATGAGCCCTCCAATAGCAAAACAAGAGCCGCATTCATTCCGTGACCTGGCCACGGCACCGCAAGGCGTACAGCGCCACAAATCGTACAGTCGACACATGCACGTCCGCCATCGCCGCGATGCCTGTTGGGCGGCGCAGGCCTGCCCCGGTGCAGTTCGTGCCTTGGGGCGGCAAGGGCTATATGCTCCGGCGAGGTCCGGCAGGAATTGGCATGGCGGCCATCAGCAAGAGTATGAGCGCAGCGCAGGTGAAGCGGGCGCCAGCGACAATGGTGCCGGCGAGGGCGTCTGCCGTGCTCGTGCGGCGCGCACTGTGCCAGTTCGGCACACCCGCGCGTGCTGCGGGGTCGGCAAGGTTCTTCAAGACCGGCAAGGGTGAGTACGGCGAAGGCGATGTGTTCATCGGCGCCACGGTGGGCGAGCAGCGCCTGGTCGCGCGGCAATTCAGGTCGCTGCCGCTCGCGGCAATCGACTCGCTGCTCAGATCGAAAATTCACGAAGAGCGGTTGACGGCGTTACTCATTCTCGTCGACCAGTTCGACAAGGCAACCGATGATGCTGCCGTTCGCGCGAAGATCTTCCGTCTGTACCTGCGGCGCTTGCCTTGCGTGAACAATTGGGATCTCGTGGATTCGAGCGCGGATCCCATCGTGGGGGGATGGCTCGCCGACAAGGATCGCAAGCTCCTCGATAAGCTCGCGCGGTCGAAGCACCTCTGGTCGCGCCGTGTCGCGATCATTGCAACGTTCTATTTCATCAAACGCGGTTCGGCGGCGGATACCTTGCGCATCGCGGCAACGCTGCTCGAGGATCGGCACGACCTCATCCACAAAGCCGTGGGCTGGATGCTTCGCGAAGTCGGCAAACGCGTCGACCCCGCGCCGCTGCGCGCGTTTCTCAAGAGCCATGCGGCCACGATGCCGCGCACGATGCTTCGCTATGCCATCGAACACTTCACGCCCGCGGAGCGCGCTCGATGGATGAGCGCCAGAGCCGGCTGAACCCAAGTCTCCCTGAACGATCAGCGCTGGCGCTTGTAGAGATCCGGCACCAGCTTCTCCATGTGCCGCTCCGGCCGCGCGAGGGAGTTGAAGCCGAACTGCCGGTAGAGCCCATGGGCGTCATGCGTGACGAGATTCCAGCGCCGCAGCCCCTGCAGCTTCGGGTGGCTCGTGGCCATCGCCATCAGGGCCTTGGAAAGTCCCCGCCCGCGGTGCTCTTCGAGCACGTACACGTCACACACGTAGCAGAATGTGGCGTAGTCCGAAATGAGGCGCACGAGCCCGACCTGGGCCCCGTTCGCATCGTATGCACCGATGCAGAGCGACCCGCGGACGCCACGCTCCACCACCTCCAGCGGAATCTCCTCGGACCAGTATGCCCGCCGCAGATAGGCATGCATCGCCGCCACGTCGAGCCGGGCCGGGTCATCGGATAGAGTGTAGGCACCGTGTGCCTGCGTCGTTGAGCTCTCCATAAGGGTCGTGAGTTTACCGGCCACCGCGTCTGGACGCCTCCCGTTGCGTTGTTGTACGATCGTTCAACAGTGCAGGCCCGCTGCGTGCTGGCAGCCCTTGACGCGCGCGAGTTCCCCGAAACCATGCTTAAGACCACGCCCTTTCATGCGCGCACGGCGCCGCTCGTCCTCGGCCAGGCCTGGCGTCGCTGGGCGGGCCATGCCGTTGCGAGCTCGTATGACTGGCTGCACGATCGCGAGTACGCCGCCATTCGTAACGCGGCGGCGCTCCTCGACATCTCGCCGCTCTGCAAATACCGCATCAGCGGTCGCGACGCCGCGCGGCTGCTCGATCGCATGGTCACGCGCAATATTCTGAAGCTGAAGCCGGGGCAGGTGACCTACACCCCGTGGTGCGATGCGCACGGCAAGGTGATGGATGACGGCACAGTGAGCCGGCTCGGCGAAGACCTGTACCGTCTCACGTCCGCGGACCCGAGCTTCCGCTGGCTGCAGCAGAACGCGTTCGGTCTCGACGTGCTCATCGAAGATGTGTCGGACGCGCTCGGCGCGCTGGCCCTGCAAGGCCCGCTGTCCCGCGCCGTGCTCGCTGCTGTGGCTGAGCAGCCCGTTACCGAGCTCAAGTACTTCCGCGTCATGCGTAACCGCATTGCCGGCGTGGACATCGAAATCTCCCGCACCGGATACACCGGGGATCTCGGCTTCGAGCTGTGGGTGCCCGCATCCGGCGCGCTCGCCGTGTGGGATGCGTTGAACGCTGCGGGCGTGGCGTATGGCCTGACGCCGAGTGGCATCTGGGCGCTCGACGTTGCGCGCATCGAAGCGGGTCTCCTGATGGCGGATGTGGACTACACCGGCGCCCATCACGCCATCATCGAAAGCCAGAAATCCTCGCCCTTCGAGCTGTCGCTCGATTGGACCGTCAGTCTCGACAAGGAAGCCTTCAACGGCCGGCAGGCGCTGGTCGCCGAGAAAGCGAGCGGGCCGCAGTGGCGCTTCGTCGGCATCGAAGTGGAGTGGAGCTCCTTCGAGGCACTGTTCACGGCAGTGGGTCTCTCGCCCTCGCTCCCGACCATCGCGTGGCGCGCGAGCATCCCGATCTATCGCGACGGCCGCCAGATCGGTTACGCCTCGAGCGGCGGATGGTCGCCGCTGCTGAAGAAATACCTGGCGCTCGCTCACATTCAGGCGCCGCATTTCGCGCCAGACACGCGCGTCGAAATCGAAGTCACGGTCGAGCACCAGCGCAAGCGGGCGAGCGCGTGGGTGCGCAAGCTGCCGTTCTTCGACCCCGAGCGGAAGAAGGCCTGATATGGCGCAGTCGTGGGATGTCATCATCGTCGGCGGCGGCCACAACGGCCTCGTGAGCGCGGCCTATCTCGCGCGCGCCGGCAAGAAAGTGCTCGTGCTCGAGCGGCGCCATCTGCTCGGCGGCGCAGCCGTGAGCGAGCAGATTTTCCCGGGCTTCACGTTCTCCGTGTTCTCGTACGTGGTGAGCCTGCTGCGGCCGGAAATCATTCGCGACCTCGATCTGCCGCGGCACGGGCTGCACATTCTGCCGCTCGAGAGCACCGTCACGCCGATGGCCAATGGCGACTATCTCGCCGCCTGGGGCGACCCGGATCTCTCGCGCCGCGAGCTCCATCGGCACTCCCCGCACGATGCGGATGCCACGAAGGAGTTCGGCCGCCTCATGTACCACATGGCGCAGGCCGTGAAGCCGCTGCTCGGCATGATTCCGCCGGACCCGACCTCGCTCAGCCCCGGCGATCTCAAGGGCATGCTCAAGCTCGGGGGCCATCTGCGCTCCCTCGGCGCGCAGAAGTTCAACGCGCTCTACAAGCTCATGACGATGAGCTCGGCCGATTATCTCGATGAGTGGTACGAGTTCGAGACGCTCAAGGCCACGAAGTCGGCGAGCGGCATCATCGGCACGTTCATGGGGCCGCGCTCGCCGGGCTCGGCGTACGTGCTGCTCCATCACTACATGGGCGAGATCGACGGTGCCTTTCGTGCCTGGGGTTTCTGCAAAGGCGGCAACGGTTCGGTGAGCAACGCCATTGCGAGTGCCGCTCGCTCGTTTGGCGCCACGTTGCGAACCGAGGCGCCCGTCAAACAGGTGCTCGTGAAGAACGGGCGCGCCACGGGCGTGGTGCTCGAGAACGGCGAGGAAATTCAAGCGCCGGTGGTCGTGTCGGGCCTCGATGCGCGCCGCACCTATCTCGATCTCGTGGAAAGCAAAGAGCTGCCGGAGGATCTCCTCGCGCAGGTGCGCCGCTTCAGATTCCGCGGCTCCTCGGGCAAGGTGAATCTCGCGCTGTCCGAGCTTCCGAACTTCACCTGCATGCCGGGCGTGGGCGCTCACCACCGCGGCGCGATTTCCATCAGCCCGAGCGTGGATTACCTCGAGCGCGCGTACGACGACGCGAAGTACGGCGAGTTCTCGAAGCGCCCGTACATGGACGTGGTGTTTCCGTCCATGATCGACCCGAACATGGCGCCGCCGGGCAAGCATGTGGCAAGCATCTTCGTGCAGTACGCGCCGTACAAGATCAACGGCGGCTGGACGGATGCGAAGCGCGAAGCCTTCGGCGATGCCGTCATCGACACGTTGAGCCAGTACGCCCCCAACCTGAAGTCGGCGATTCTGCATCGGCAGGTGCTCTCGCCGGCGGACATCGAGCGCACCGTGGGTCTCTCGGAGGGCAACATCTTCCAGGGCGAGCTCGCGCTGCAGCAGCTGTTCTTCCTGCGGCCGGCAGCACGCTGGGCGAGCTATCGCACGCCGATCCGCGGCTACTACCAGTGCGGAGCGAGCAGCCATCCGGGCGGCGGAGTCATGGGAGCGGCAGGCCGTCTTGCTGCGCTCCGGATTCTGGCGGACACCTGAGAACACTGAGGCCGGCATGACACGCGCATTCGACAGCATCGTAGTCGGCGGCGACCCGGATGGGCTCGCGGCCGCCATCGGCCTCTCCCAGCGCGGCGCGAAAGTGCTGCTCGTCGAAGCGAACGCCGCGCTCGGCGGGGCGTTCCGCGAGATCGAGTTCGCGCCTGGCTATAGAACCGCGCCGTTAGCATCGGACACGGGCTACCTATCGCCAGAGGTGGCCCGCGCGTTAGGGTCAGTTCCGGCCGCGGAGCCCACACCGGATCCTGTCGTCGTGTCACTGTCGGACGGCGCGCCGCTGCTGCTGCGCGCAGCAACTGCGCAGACGGCGGAGGACCTCAAGCGCTTCTCCACCAAAGATGCGCAGAACTGGCCCGCTTTCACCGAGCGCATGGGCTCGCTCGCGCAGTTCCTGGCAGAGCTGTACCACGTGCCCGCACTCCGCATCGATGCAGACAAGACGCGCGAATTCCTCGCGCTGGCAAGCCTCGGCAGCAAATATCGCAAGCTCGGCAAGACCGGCATGGTCGAGTTGCTGCGCACACTGCCGATGGCGCTGGGCGATCTGCTCGATGACTGGTTCGAGTCCGATCGACTGAAGGGCATGCTCGCGGCGCTCGGCGTCATGGACGTGTGCCAGGGCCCGGTTGCAGGCGGCACGTCCTTCACGTTCCTGCATCGTCATGTGGGCGGCCGGCAAGGCGTGTTCAACGAACGACTGCGGCTGAAGGGCGGCGCAACGGCCCTGGTCGCGGCGCTTGCCGAGCGCGCTCGCGCGCTGGGTGTCACCATTGAGACGAACGTCGCGGTCGGCCGAACCATCGTGCGCGATGGGCGGATCGCAGGCATCACGCTCGCATCAGGCGAGGTCATCACCTGCCGCACCGTCGTCTCGAGTCTCGATCCTTATCGCAGTCTGCTGGGGCTCGTGGATCCGGTGCATCTGGATCCCGAGTTCATCCACGCGGTGCGCAACATCCGTTTCCGCGGCGTCACCACGAAGATCCTGCTCGCGCTCGACTCGTTGCCGCCCATCCCCGGAACCACCGCGCCACTCAGCGGCTCGGTCGTCATCGCGCCGTCCATCCGCTATGTCGAGCGCGCGTACGACGCTACGAAGTACGGGCAGTGCTCCGATGAGCCTTTCATCGAGGTTCGATTTCCGAGTGTCGCGCAGCCGTGGCTCGCGCCCGCGGGGAAGCATGTGGCCGTCATGCACGTGCAATTCACGCCGTACAAGCTACGCGAGCAAAGTTGGGAGCAGATTCGGGATTCCGTTGCGGATCGTGCCCTCGCGCTCGTCGAGCAGCAGATTCCAGGGTTCGCCTCCCGCATTTGCGCGCGCAGCGTGTTGAGCCCGGTGGATCTCGAATCGCAGTTTGGTGTGCGTGAAGGCGCAGTCTCGCAGGGCGAGATGATGCTCGACCAGATTCTCTTCATGCGTCCGGTAGCAGGCTTCTCGCGCTACGCCACGCCGATCCCGGGCTTTTTCGTGTGCGGCGCCGGCACACATCCCGGCGCGGGCATCCCCGGAATGTCAGGTCTGCTCGCGGCTCGTGCGGCGCTGGCGAACTGACCGGCCGGCATCGCCATACAGGCTGTCGAGCCACGCTTCGCACAGCTGCACGGCTTCCTGCGGCGAGAAATTCTCCGGGTCGAGACACCACTCGAGCCACAGCCCATCGAGCAGCGCCTGCGCGCCGATGGCCGCGAGCCGCAGATTCATCTTGAACTTGCCGGATTCCTTCTGCAGGTCGGCAAGCAGCTCGCGCAGCAACTCCACATAGCCGCCGTACGCTTCCGCGTGCGCTTTTTGGATCTCGCGCGAGTGGTGATAGAGCCCCCACAGCACGATCCATACGGTGAGCACGTCGCGATCCAGGTTCGGCGGCGAGAACACGGCCCGGAACAAGGCGCGCACGCGCTCGCGCGGGTTGTCGGGCGCGCGCTCCACGTCGCTGCGGATGGCATCGCTCAGCTGCGCATTGAAATGCCGATACGCTTCGGCGACCAGCGCATTCTTGGTCGGGAAGTGATGGTTGATGAGCCCGATCGAAACGCCGGCCTCCGCGCTGATGCGACGGACAGAGAGCCCTTCGTGACCGTAACGCTTCAGGCACTCGATCGTTGCTTCGACCAGTCGCAGGCGCCGCACTTCCGGGACGTGGCGCTCGAAGCGGGGTTTGCGGACTGGCATGAGGCGAATGATGCCTGACCCGGCGCGGCGCGATGCCGCTTTATTCGCCGTCGAAGCGCGCCTTCTACCGCGCAAGGCTCCGCACGGGCTTGCGGGGCGAGCGGCTCTCGGGAATGAGCTCGCGCATCCGCCGCCCGAAGCTGCGCAGGCAGACTTCGCCCTCGCTCAGGGGGCCGACGGTGTAGCTGCTCGAGCCCATGCCCGCCTGCACACGCTCGATCAACGCCTTATCCTCGAGGTTGACCCGGCGGTTGATGCGCCAGTTGAGGTAGCGCGCGGCCCGCATCTCGCGGCGGCTGTCGGGATGCACGTAAGCAATCTCGCGGATGATCGTCTCCGTCGGTGACACCGGCAGGAACTGCATGAAATCGATCTGATCCGGGTAGATGTCGAACGCGACGTTGGGCCACAGCTTGAAGTACGTCCACAGCCGCTGCCGCTCCGCAGGCAGGCCCTCGACCTGCGGCAACAGATTCTGATAGCGCCGCTCGGACCAATTGCTCGAAGGCACATCGCGCAGCGTGCCCCACATCTTATCGACCCACGGCTGGGCCTCGATGCCATAGCCCTGGCCGAAGAGCCGCGTCAGCCCCGGGTGCGCCACCGTGATGTGCAGCCCGTCCGAGTAGTTGTCGGCGATGTTCTTCCAGTTCACCGAGCGCGGCCGCAGCGTCACGCGGCCCTGCGGCACGAGCTCTTCCATGCGATACGCGGCCATCTCGTGTGCGTACGGTGCCGCCATCTCGCGCACGCTCACCGGGCCGGGCGCGAGGCGCACGAAGATGAATCCCATGAAGATTTCCTGTTCCACGGGCGCGAGGCCGTGCTTGTCGAGCGCAAGCCCCGGAAAGGCGCTGCGGTTCGGCACCGCGACGAGTCGCCCGTCTGTCGCATACGTCCAGGCGTGGTAAGGGCAGGTGATGCGGCGCCCGCAGTTACCCTTCGACGCATCGAGCAGCCGCGAGGCGCGATGCCGGCAGACGTTGTGGAAGCTCCTGACCTGCCCATCCTCGCCGCGCACGGCAACGAGTGACTCGCCCAGGAAATCGAAGCTGTGATAGTCGCCGGCCTGCGGAATGTCGCTCACGTGACAGAGGAGCTGCCAGCTCGTGCGAAAAATCGCCTGCTTCTCGAGCTCGAAGAAGTCGGGGTCGGAGTAGATCCAGGCGGGCAGGCTGTGCGCGTCTTCCGGGGAGCGCTCGGGCGATGGGCAGTGCAGGGCGGCGGCATTCATGCGCGGGGTTCTCGAGGCAAATCCTTATTGAACGATCGTATAGCAAGCAGCGCGGCGCCGTCAAAGTCACACCGCGCGATTATGTGTTCTGCTGGATATGCCCGACGGCGCCCCAGTCGCGCATTCCCATGAAATTCATTAGGATACCAATGGATTTACGCCAACACCCTGGACCCATCGGTAAAGCAAACCGCACATGAACCTTCAAACCCTGCAAGCACAGCTGACCAAGCTCGAGCGCAGACGTACGCTGCTCGAGAAACGCATCAAGGCGCGCGCGACGAAGCAGTTCGCGGCATTGCCGGCCAGGGTGGGCCTCAAGAGCATCGACGATCTCATTCTGCAGCTCCTGCCGTACGGCTCGAACAAGTTGCGTTCGAAGCTCGGTGCGGCGGAAACGAAAGCGGGTCGTGAAGGCGAGGAGGGTGGCAAGGGCGTCTCCACGGGTGCTCCAGGCAAACGTCGCGGGCGTCCGCCACGCCGATCGCGTGGAACGCGTTACACCGCCGACGTGAAGGCCGCTGTGAAGCGCGCAGTCGAGGCGGGAGGCAGGACGGTCGCGGACATCTCGCGCGAGTACGGCCCGTCTGTCTTCTCGATCAAGGATTGGAAGAAGCAGTGGGGCCTCACCCGCGCGCGCAAGAACAAGTAGCTCACGAAGAAGTGACCCAAAAGAATCAACGAATCGCAGCGTCTTGCAAAAAGGGTCGCGCGCTTAGCGCGAACCCTTTTCTATCTGGCGGCCGGCGGCCCACAGCCTGCGAGTTGCCGCGCGGCGTCGATGACCACCTCCGGCCGGTCGCGCTGAATGTAGTGGCCGGCGCCATCCACGCGCACGTGCTGTGATGCCGGGAAGTCCTCGGCGATTTCATCTTGCATGCGCGCCGCTGCGGCCCGCGCAGTGGGTGTTTCGCCTTTCGGGCCCATCGTGCTCGAAAGCACGATCGTGGGTACGAAGTCCGCCGCGGGACTCGCGTGTACCTGCTCACCGGCATTCACACTGTCTTTGAATTCGCGCCGCATGATCCACGGCATGAAGAGCGTGACCTCACGGCCTTTGGTGTAGGCGCTGTTCGCTGCGGGATCGATCTCCATGTGCTGATTCCAGTGGGTCGAGTCCACCAGCACGAGTCCCACTACGTCGTTCGGGAAGTTGCGGGCGAAGTACTGCATGTACAGGCCACCCAGGGAGTGTCCCACCAGCACGTACGGCGGCAGGATATTCCGCTTGCGCAGCTCTGCGCGCAGCTCTGCAACGATTGTTGCGGAGTCTCGCGGGCCGTCGTCCGCCGGATCGCTGCCGAGATACCCTGCGCGGGTATAAGCCAAGGTTCGTGCGCAGTGATCGGCTATCCGGGGCTGGATATCCTTCCAGATATCCAGGGTATCTCCGAGTCCCGCTTCCAGGATCACGGTGCGCATGCCGTGGCCTTCGATGCGGGCCTGATGATTGAGTCCGTCCGTCGGAACGGCCTCCGCCGCGGTGGCAAAGAGGCCCGCGACAAGCAGGATCGGGACTAAAAAGCGCATGTTTCCGACTATGGTCCGTAGAGCACTAGTCCCGCGCAACGCATGGTTACGCGGTGGCACGCAATCGCAAGGCAGCGGCGGCATTCGGGAGGGTTCTCAAGGAGGTTCGGGAACGCAAGAACCTGTCCCAGGAGGAACTTGCGTTCCGCAGTGGTATCTCCCGCACGTACCCCTCTCTTCTCGAGCGCGCACGTCGACAACCCTCGCTCACCGTATTGCTGGCGGTCGCCGAAGGACTCGACGTCCGGCCGGACTTCCTGCTGAACCGTACCATCGAAGAGTTGAAGGGCTGAGCGGCCGTGGCCGGGTCACAGGCCGCAAGCGCTGCGCGCAAGAACCTGATCAGCCGCAGGTTCGGCGAGATCTTGCGCCAGTTCCGGCTGGAACGCGGCTGGTCACAGTACACGTTGTCCATGAAGTCCCGCGTAGACCGTACCTACATCAGCCAGATCGAGTGCGGCATCCATTCGCCCACGATCACCGTACTCTGTCGCCTCTCGCGTGCCCTGCAGGTCTCGCCGTCGGCGCTCGTCTCGCGCCTCGAGCGGCGCCTCGGAATAAACGCCGGACAGCGCTGAGAGTTGCCAACCTCAGTGGCGCTGCGGCTTCTTCAGCAGCTCTTCGCGGTCCTTCGAGCATACCTGGACGCGGGAACGGGACTGGCCTCGCGCGAGCGTCAACGGAATCTCAGTGCCGGCCGGTCCGAGGCGCCACACCTTGCGCAGCAGATCCGACAGTCCGCCCACCCGCTGGCCAGCCACCTCGAGCACCCGATCGCCCGGCTTCACGCCAGCCTTGGCCGCGGGACCACCGGCGGCAATGGCGTTGACCACGAGCTGTCCCTGCAACTCGGTGGTGTGCATCCCAAGCCAGGGTCGCGGCGTCCCGGCGGCGCGGCCCGTCTGCGACAGGTCATCGAGAATGGGCTCGAGGAGGTCCACCGGCACGAACATGTTGGCGTCGAGTGTCTCGCCGCCCACGGGTTCCTGAACGAGCAGCGACCCGATGCCGAGCAGCTTGCCATCCATTCCCACCAGCGCGGAGCCGGACCAGTGCGGATGCGCCGGCGCAGTGAACACCGCTTCGTCGATGAGATATTCCCAGTAGCCCGCAAACTCGCGCTTGTCGACGATCTTGGTGCTGAGCGCGTGACCGCGGCCGCCGTGGCTTACGACTACGGCTTCCGCGCCGATCGGCGTCGAGGCGGAGTTGCCACGCTCGATGGCCGGAATCGACACGCGGCCGAGCGGCTGGACCAGCCCAAAACCCGTGACGGAGTCGTACGCCAGCGTATGCGCAGGCACGACAGTGCCATCACGCGTGGTGAGCCAGATGCTCTCCGCCTCGGTCACGAGATAGCCGATGGTGAGCACCAGGCCGTCTGGCCGGATGACGATGCCGCTTCCGATGCGCTCCGTGCCGAGGTTTGCTGCTGTAAACGCATCATCCGCCACTTCGGCGCGCAGCAGCACGACCGAGCTCAACACCTTGTCGAGATCGAAACCGAGCGCGTCTGCTTTCGGTTGCAGCGCTTCGGGGAATGTCCAGTCGGTGGTCTGAGCCATATGAACCTTGTATGAGCGAAGCCCGCGGCCTTTGCAAGTGGGGAGGGCGGCAGCGCTAGCGGCTTGCCCGGGCGAAGTCCTGGTCTCGCAGGTTGAAGAGGCGCTTCTTGTCCTCGTCGGACATGGACTGCGCGGCAGCCTGAAATTCCGCGCCTGCATCGGCGCCGCGTTTCACCGCCGGACGCGCGCCTACTGCTTCGAACCAGCGTTTCACGTTCGGGAAGTCCTCGAGATTCTGTTCCTGCCAGTCGTGGCGTACGACCCACGGCCACGCCGCGATGTCCGCGATGGAATAGTCGCCGGCGAGGTATTCGGACTTGCCGAGCTGCTTGTCCATCACCTTGTAGAGGCGCGCGGTCTCGGAGCGGAACCGGTGCATGGCGTATTCGACTTTCTGCGGCGCGTACTTCAGAAAATGGTGGGCCTGCCCGGCCATCGGGCCGAGCCCGCCGACCTGCCAGTACACCCATTGCAGAACGCGATACTTGCCGTGAAGGTCCGTGGGCAGGAGCTTGCCGGTCTTCTCGCCGAGGTATTGCAGGATGGCCCCCGACTCGAAGATCACGATGCGGCCGCCCGGGGCCTCCTCGTCGAGGATGGCCGGCATCTTGTTGTTCGGGTTGATCGCGTCGTATTCGGGCGTGCTCTGGTCGCCCTTGTTGATGTTCACCGGAACGATCCGGTAGGGCAGCCCGGTTTCCTCGAGCATGATCGTGATCTTCTTGCCGTTGCCGGTCGGCCAGAAATAAACGTCTATCACGCGCGATCTCCTGCGAGTGTCGAGGGATGAGCCCGGGGCGGGTTTGCCCTTGGGAAGTCTAGGATGCGCCTGCGCACGGAACATCTCCCGGCCGAGGGAGTGACCGATACCTTAGCGACGCGCTCAAGGTCGAGCGTGCCGGCGCGTCAGCTATGCGTTTCGGCAGCAAGGAAGCCGTGAATCTGCGCTACGACTGCAGCGCCTTCGCCGACGGCTGAGGCCACGCGCTTGATCGAGCCCGCGCGCACGTCGCCAATGGCGAATACGCCCCGCTGATTGGTTTCGAGCAGCTGCGGGAGGCGCGCCGGGCCGTCGCTCACGTCACTGAGAGGTGCGGCCTGCACCACGTTGCCGCCCGTGAGCACGAAGCCGCGGCTATCCGTCGCGATGGAGCATTCGTGTACCCAATCCGCGTTCGGATCCGCCCCGGTGAACAGGAACACGTGACGGATGGCGTGCTCTTCCGTCACGCCGGTCTTCCGATCGCGCCACGCCACGCCCTGCAGACCCTCCGTCTCGTTGCCTTCGAGATTCGTAAGCTCGGTCCCCGTATGCAGCTCGACGTTCGGCAGGGCCTTGATGCGATCGATGAGATAGCGCGACATGCTGTCCGAGAGATTGGGCCCGCGCACGAGAATGTGAACGAGCGCCGCGTAGCCCGCGAGAAACACCGCGGCCTGGCCAGCAGAGTTGCCACCACCCACCAGCGCCACCTCGCGTTTCGCGCACAGCCTCGCTTCGATGGGCGAGGCCCAGTAGTACACGCCGCGACCTTCGAACGCCGCGAGGTTAGGAATGGGCGGGCGGCGATAGCGCGCGCCCGATGCGATGACGATCGCCGACGCGCGCACGCGCTGATCATCATCGAGCGTCAGCTCGAACGTGCGGCGTGCCGTCATCCCGAACGCGTGCGCCGTGCTGAGCTTGGCCTTCCCCGCGCACGAGAGGCCGCACGCGAGCCGTTTCACTTCCGCCGGGATCGCCATCACCGCGCCGAATTTCTGGGCCTGGTTGAAAGCCCGGCCCGCCAGCGCCATGCCGGAAATACCGGTCGGAAAGCCGAGATAGTTTTCTATGCGTGCGGACGCACCGGCCTGCCCGCCGAACGAGCGCGAGTCGAGGACCACCACCGACAACCCTTCTGAGGCTGCGTACACCGCGGTCGCGAGGCCAGCCGGGCCTGCGCCAACGACTGCAACGTCATAGCCAAGCTCTTCCCACGTGGGCATGAGGCCCAGGCACTTCGCGAGCGCCTTCTCGGTGGGATTGCGCAGCGTGCTGCCATCCGGACAGACCGCCATCGGCAAATCGGCTTCATTGATCGCGAGACGCTCGATCAATTGCGCGGCCTCCGCGTCCCGGCGTGGGTCGAGCAGCGTGTAGGGCAGCCCGTTGCGTGAGAGGAAGTTCTGCAGCCGGGAGACGTCCATCGAGTCCGAACGGCCCAGAATCACACTGCCCGCCCCGGCTTCGATGAGCGCTACGCGGCGCAGGATGAACGCCCGCATCATCATCTCGCCGACGTCTGCGCTGCCGATCATGAGCGAACGCACGTGGGGCGCATCGAACAAAATGGCTTCGCAGCCTTCCGGTCCCGCCACCACCTCGACGAACGAGGGGCCGCCAGCGAGCTGCGTGGTTTCCCCGGCCATCTGCCCGGGCGCGTGCGAGGTGATGAGCTCCCGGTTGCCCATGACATCGCGCCGGTAGACGGCGAGGGCTCCCGTGAGCACCAGTTGCGCGGGCGCGCCGACCTGGCCGAAACGAATGACCATTTCGTTCGGCTCGTAGCGCCGGCGCGACCCGCCGAAGCCGCGGGCCAGCTCCACCTGCCGCGGCGTGAGCGTCGGGAACATCTGTTCACGCCGCCGCTCGAGAACGGTGGAAGGGGCAAATGCCATGGGGCGACGTCTCCTCGATCGGGATCGTCGACTATAGGGGCAGTCGACGACCCTTGCACCGAGGGTGCGGTAAGCGAACCGGCCCTTCTTGCATCAGAACGCCACGAATTGCATGCCCGTGCGTTCCAGTCCGTCGGACCCCTATGGAGCGTTCGGCAGGTCGAACACCAGCACTTCGGCGTCTTGGCCCTTCTCGAGCGAGAGGGTCGTGCCGTCGGTGATCTTCAGCGCATCTCCTGCCGCGAGCGCCAGGCCGTTTGCCACGACTTTGCCGCGCGCCACGTGCACATAGACCCTGCGGCCGGGGGCAACGTTGAGGGTGGCACTCTCGGCGCCGTCAAACAGGCCGGCATAGACCCGCGCATCCTGGTGGATGAGCACCGAGTCGTCCGCGCGGTCCGGCGAAGCAATGAGGCGCAGCCGACCGCGCTTTTCCTCCGCCGCGAAGCGTTTCTCCTCGTAGCTCGGCGCGATGCCCGCAACGTCCGGCTGGATCCAGATCTGCAGGAAGTGCACGCCTTCGGTTTTCGAAGGATTGAACTCGCTGTGGCGCACGCCCGAGCCTGCGCTCATGCGCTGCACGTCGCCGGGGCGAATGGTCGAGCTGGTGCCGGTGGAATCCTTGTGCGCGAGCTCTCCCGAGAGCACGTAGCTGATGATCTCCATGTCCCGATGGCCATGGGTGCCAAAGCCAGCGCCCGCCTGCACGCGGTCCTCGTTGATGACGCGCAGGGGCCCGAACTCGATGTTCTCGGGGTCGTAGTAGTCCGCAAAAGAGAAGGTGTGAAAGGACTTGAGCCAGCCGTGGTCGGCGTAGCCGCGGTCTTCGCTGCGTCGGATTTCGTTCATGGAAACCTCCTTGGGAACCCAAGGTAGGGCCGAACCGCCGCAACGAAAAGGGGTGATCTTTCGGGGGTTACGCTCGAGGAAGTCGAAAAGCTGGCGCCTCAGGCCTTCGCCTTCTTGCGCTTCACCTTCCGGGCGCGGTTCGGGGTCGCGCTGGAGGAGGCCGGAGCGCGCATGCCCGCCGCCAGGAACCGCACCACGTAGTTGGACGCCGCGGACCAGTCGATGTCGGTCAGGTCTTCGTCGATGAACAGGGTCAGGCGTTCGGTGTAGGACTCGGCGAAGGTGAACGCGCCGACGACGCAGTTCGCGCGCCAGTAGAACTCGCTGTGGTCGATGTCCGGGGCGGCTCGCTTCAGGAGCGAGAAGAACATGTTGGCCGACTCGCTGAAGATCTCGCCCATCGCCTTCACCACCTCGTGCGACGGGTCGGTGAGCGCGCGGCCGAGGAGGAGGCGCAGCGCCTGCGCGTCCTGCGAGGAGGTGCCGGGGAGTACGAAGGCGGGCTCGATCTGCGCCTTGAGCACATCCACCATGCTCACGGCGCGGCTCGCCTTCAGCGATTTGTCCAGCAGGTGGAAGCGCGCCATGCGCTCTTCGTGGATCGGGCGCAGGCGCCGCTCGAACACTTCACGGAAGAGTGCGCGCTTACTGCCCCAGTAATGAGACAGCATGCCGAGATTCGCGTTCGACAGCGTGGCGATGGCGCGGATCTTCGTGCCTTCGTAGCCATGCACGCAGAACAGCCGCTCCGCCGACATGAGAAAACGCGTGTGCGTAATCTCGCTTGCCGCAGGAGCCTGCACCTTCGGTCGGATTGCCGTGCCTCGCGTTCTTGCCATGTTGTATCGCTCTCAACGGAGGTGGCCTGCCGGCCGGTAGCCAGGATTGTAGTAGAGTCGAAGCAGATCGGCGCGGCGTGGAGCGGACACGATGCAAGAATTTCAGAACAAAGTTGCATTCATCACCGGTGCTGCGAGTGGCATCGGACTCGGGCTCGCCCGCACGCTTGCCGGCGTCGGCATGAAAGTGGTCATGGCGGACGTGCGAACCGACGTGCTCAATGCCGCGGCCGCCCATCTGGCGGCCGAAAAAGCGCGGGTTTTGCCGCTTTCGCTGGATGTTACAGATCGTGCGGCGTGGGCCGAGGCGGCCGAGCGTGTTGAACGCGAGCTCGGCCCCGTAGAAGTCCTCTGTAGCAACGCAGGAGTCAATTTCATCGGTGCGACGCAGGACGCCACATTCCAGGATTGGGATTTCGGGCTGGGCGTGAACCTCGGTGGTGCTGTCAACGCTGTCAGGACGTTCGCGCCGAGGATGATCGACCATCGTCGCGGCGGACACATCGTCATCACGTCCTCGGTGAGTGGCCTGTTCACTGGAGGGGGCTCCGGTGTGTATGCCACAACAAAATATGCGCTGGTGGGTCTCGCAGAATCGCTGCGTGCGGATCTGCGCAAACACGGCATCGGTGTGTCGGTGTTGTGTCCCGGACCTGTGAAATCCGAGCTTTTCGAGAGCACGGCGGCCGTACGCCCGCGGCGTATGGAGGAAACGGGCTCGATACCTGTCGTGCCTCCCGGTGTTGCGCGCGAGACCACACCCATTTTTGTGACAGCGCCCACGGGCGAAGATGTGGGCCGACAGGTACTGGCCGGCATCCGCCGCAACGATCTGTACATCCTCACGCATCCGGAGATCCGTCCGGTGCTGGAAGCGCGGGCGGCAGCGTTGATTGCGGCGCTTCCCCCGGGCGCTGTGGATCCGGCGCGCCTCGAAGCCTCACGCGGTTTGCTCGATACCTCACTGTATGCGCCCGCCCGATCCTGAGCCGGTCGCGCCCGCCGAGGTCGAAGCGGACATTCGCTACGTCGTCGCGGGCGAAAAGGCGGTGTTCTATCCCACGGATCGCACCCGTTCATACTGGCCGGGGGAAGAGCACCGCATGCGCATCGCGAACATGCGGCCCCAGGCGCACGAGTTGTCTCTCGAACGGAACGGGTTCGTCCTCGTCCGGCATGCCAGCGAGGTTGCCAACTTCTACGAGGTGGAAGAAGTGCGCCGCGTCTACTACTCCGAGATCGAGCATCTGGTGCAACAGCTCCTCGGCGCGGAGAAGGTGCTGGTGTTCGGAGAGATCGCTCGCAGTGACGGCAATCTCACCGGCGATGGTCGCAAGCCCGCGTATGGCGCGCATGTGGATTACGGCGAGGCCACGGTGCGTCGCTTCGCTGAAGATCTGTTAGGAGCCGAGCTCGCGCAGCACTGGCTTGCGCGGCGCTTCGTGCTGATGAACCTGTGGAGACCGATCCGTCCCGTGCATCGCACGCCGCTCGCACTTTGCGATGCCTCTTCAGTGCTCGAGAGCGATCTCAACGACAGCGAGATCCGCGGCGGGCTCAACGACCCGAACCGGCCTTCAATGTGGGGCTTCAATCTCAGCCACAACCCGCAGCACCGGTGGTACTACGCTCCCCACATGCAGCCGGATGAAGTGCTGGCGTTCAAGCTGTTCGACTCCGACCGCAGCCGCGTACAGTGGACGGGGCACACGGCTTTCGATGACCCGACCGCAGCGCCCGATGCGCCAGCGCGTGAAAGCATCGAGATTCGCACCATCTCGTTCATGCCTGAGTGACAGCGCGCGCCGGCCCGCGCTAGCAGCCGCGAAAAGAGGGCGGGCGCTTCTGGCGCAATGCCTCCAGGCCTTCGCGGAAATCCTGAGTGTCCGCCAGCAGCGCCTGCACCTGCGCTTCGCGTTCGAGCTGCGCTTCGAGACCAAGTGCCTGTCCGTCTGCGAGCAGTGATTTCAGCGCGACGATGGCGCTGGTGGGGCCCCGTGCCAGGTCGCGCGCGAGCGCCGTGGCGTGCGCGTGGAAAGCGCCGTCTTCGACACAGTCCCAGATGAGCCCCCACTCGGCAGCGGTGCGCGCCGGAATGTCCGCGCCGAGCAGGGTGAGGCCCTTGAGGCGTGCGATGCCCAGGCGTTGCATCAGTCCGAACGTGGCGCCGAGATCGGGGATGATGCCGAGCTTCGGAATGAACGGCAGGCTGAACGAGGCGCTCTCCGTGGCGATCACGATGTCGCCGACCAGCGCCAGGCTCACCCCCGCACCGGTCGCGAGGCCATTCACGGCAACGACCACCGGAACCGGCAACCGATGCCACTGCTGGATCATCGGATTCATCACAGTGCGCAACGTGTGCGCGACATGCGCGCCGTCCGGGTGACCACTCTCGCTCGTAAGCTCAGGGTCCTTGAGATCCGCTCCAGTGCAGAACGCCCGGCCGCCACCTGTAAGCAGCACGGCGCGGATGGCGGTGTCGCTGCGCACGATGGCGGCGACCTCGGACAGCTCCCGCACGAGCTGCCCGCTGAGCGCATTGAGCTTGTCCGGGCGATTGAGCTTCACCCGAAGTACTGCGCCGTCGCGCTCGAGCGTGTGTTGATGGGCCATGGCGGCAGCAACCGATCCCGCGGCGAGAGCCTCATCTTAGACCACCCCCGGCGCCATCACACCTTCGCGAACGGCTCGCGTGACGCTATACAATGGGTCGCACCGCGGAAGACGCGACATACCCGCTCTCATCGACCTCAGCCACACGATTCCATGACCACACCCGGCACCGTCGATATCCTGGAACGTCTGGTCGCCTGTGCCACGGTGTCGCGCGACTCGAATCTGCCCCTGATCGACTGGGTGCGAAACTATCTGGCGGATCAGGGCATCGGCTCGGAGCTCGTGCCTGACGCGAGCGGCGGGAAGGCCAATCTGTTCGCCAGCATTGGTCCCGAGGTCGCCGGAGGGCTCGTGCTCTCCGGCCACACCGACGTGGTGCCGATCGATGGCCAGGCGTGGAGCAGCGATCCGTTCACGCTCACCTCGCGGGGCACGCGACTCTATGCACGCGGCGCGTGCGACATGAAGGGTTTCATCGCGGCTGCCTTGTCGCGCGTGCCGGCGCTCAAAGGCGCAAAGCTCGCACGACCCGTGCATCTCATGTTTTCGTATGACGAGGAAGTGGGCTGCCTCGGCGCTCCGTCGATGATCGCGGCCGCCCGTGAGAAGATTCAGCAGCCAGCGGCCGTGATCATTGGTGAGCCGACGAGCATGCGGGTGGCGAACGAGCACAAAGGGATCTGCACGAGCCGCACGCACGTGACGGGCGTTGAAGCTCACTCGAGCCTCACGCATCAGGGCGCAAGCGCCGTGATGCTCGCGGCAGAGCTGGTGGCCCATCTGAATGGCATTGCCCGTCAGCTCGCTGGCAGCGCCGCTGCGGCGAGTCCGCGAGCAAGCCGATTCTCACCTCCGTACACGACGTTGAGCGTGAACCTGATCCACGGCGGCACCGCGACGAACATTCTTGCCGCGGCCTGTGAATTTGGTTGGGACGTGCGCGCGCTCCCGGGAGAGAGTCCGCGCCCGATTCTGGATGCGCTCACTGAGTTCGCGGCGGCACGCATCGCCGAGCTCGAAGCACAAGGCAAGCACTGCACGATCCACAGCGAGATTCTTGCGGACGTGCCGCCGCTGGTGGCTGACGACGGAGCGGCAGAAGCGCTGGCGCGCGCTGTGGCCAGTGCGCCAGGGGACTCTGTGACCGTTCCGTTCGCCACGGAAGGAGGCCAGTTTCAGCGTGCAGGCTGGTCCACCGTCGTGTGCGGGCCCGGCAGCATCGAGCAGGCGCACAAGCCTGACGAATTCATCGAGCGCGCCGAGCTTCAAGCCTGCGAGGCGTTTCTGGATCGCGCGGTGGCGCGGCAGTGTTCGCGCTGACGGCTCTCTGAGCTGATACGCCGCTTACGGCGATTCGTCAGGGCAGAACACGCCGCAGCCACGTGGCGATATCTGCCACTTCCTCGGCAGACACCGAATGCGGCATGGGATACGTATGCCACTCCACGGAGTACCCCGAGGTTTCGAGCAGTTTGCGCGTCTCTTCGCCGAGCAGGGGATGAACCACGGGATCCTGCGTGCCGTGGCCGAGGAAGATCGGAGTCTGCTGATTGTCGGCGGTGCGCTCCTTGTCGAACTGAGTCGCCAGCAGCATGTAGCAGGAGAGCCCCATGATCCCGGCGATCTTCTCCGGGTAACGCGTGCCGGCGTAGAGCGCCATCGCGCCACCTTGTGAAAACCCGGCGAGCACGATGCGGCTCGAGGCAATCCCGCGCTCGTTCTCGCGGCGGATCAGCGTGCGGATGAGCGCGTCGGAGGCGCGAATGCCTTTCTCGTCCTGTGCCGAATGCCGGTCGATGCCAACGATGTCGTACCACGCGCGCATGGCGTAGCCGCCATTGATGGTGACGGGGCGCACTGGCGCATTGGGAAAGATGAAACGCAGCGCGCGTTCACCGGGCCGCACGAGCTCCGGCACGAGGGGTTCGAAGTCGTGACCATCCGCTCCCAGGCCATGCATCCAGATGACGCTCGCGCTCGGTTGCGCGGCAGTTTCGACTTCAATGGTTTCGACAGAGGGCACTCGATATCTCCTCACACAGCGTAGCGGCATTGTTGCTAATTGAAAGGCGCGAATCCACCGGCCCGCACGCGTCAGACTGATGTCAGCTTGCCGGCGCACAGTCGTTTCCGTCGAAAACTCGAGGAGCGACCATGAAGACGCGTCATATCCGACTGTTTACCGTTCTGGCCTTCACGGCGGGCGCCGCGCGCAGCGCACTGGCTGCTGCGGATCAAAGCAGCCCATGGGGCCTCTCGATCTACGGCGGCGACTCCGTGCCGCTGCCGTTGCGCGCTCGGTTCTCAGATGCACATGACGCGCAGAGCCGATGGGCGTTCCCCGTTGCACTGGCTGCGACCTACCACTTCGAATGATGGTCTGACGACTGATGAAGGAATGAACGATGCAATCCCCCACTTCTGGTTTGAGACGATCCCTGGCCGCCGCGGCCATTGCGGCGGTGGCTACCGCAGGAATGGTGCTGATGGTGACGCCGGCACGAGCCGACACCAGCGACTCACCTACAGCCGTCAAAGTGCGCTTTGCGGATCTGAATCTGTCCTCGCCCCAAGGCGCGAAGGTCCTTTACATGCGGCTGAAAATGGCAGCAGAGAGCGTTTGTGACGATGACGACGAGTTCATCGACTTGGTGCAACGCACGGAGACGGAACGGTGTGTTCGCGAAGCGATCGAAGCGGCGGTGGTACGCGTCGACAGTCCGCAGCTCAGCCAGGTCTACAATCACCTCTACCCGCGTGAGCGGGTGAATGTGGCGATGACCGCGTCGTCGTCTACCGCGCAGGCGCGTTAGCTTTCGGCACGCTTCAGCGTGTTGCGGGTGGCGGGGCGCGGAATTCCACCCGCACGCACGTGCCTCGATCTTCCGGGCCGGAGGTGATGCTCATCGAGCCACCATGAAGGCGGGCGACGTCAGCCACGATGGCGAGACCGAGCCCGCTGCCGGAGCCGCGCGAATGGGTGCCGCGGAAGAAGCGTTCCTTCACGCGATCGCGTTCCTTTGCCGGAATGCCCAGACCCGTGTCCACCACTTCCACGAATACGACGTCGCCGCTCGTGCCACAGCGCACCGTGATCGAGCCGCCCGCCGGCGTATAGGTGATCGCGTTGTCGACGAGATTGCCGACCGCTTCGGCGATCAGCCAGGCGACGCCGTACATCGTGGCGGGCTCGAGCTCCGCGCCCAGATCGATGTCCGCCGCGACGGCGCGGTTCACGTTGTCCGTGACGCAGGATTCCGCCAGGACCGCGAGGTCCACGGCGCGGAAATCCGAAAAAGTGGACGAGGCGTGTTCCGAGCGTGCGAGCGCCAGCAACTGCTGCGTGGTGTGCGAGAGGCGGCGTGTTGCGCCGAGCGTCAGTGCCAGCCGATCTCGCTTGGGGTGCGTCGGTTCCTCGGCGATCAGCAGCTCCAGCTGCGCTTGAATGCCGGCGAGGGGCGTCCGCAACTGGTGAGTCGCGCTCTCCAGGAACTGCTGTTGCGCGCGACTGCTTTCTTCGATCGTTCGAAACAGGCGGTTCAAGGCGTCGACGAGCGCGCGCACTTCAACGGGCACCGCGCCGTCGCTCAGAGGCTGGAGCTCCCGCGCGGAGCGCTTCGAAATCTGATCCCGCAGCGCCCGCAGCGGGTTGAGGGCCAATGTCACGGCGAGCCAGACGAATCCGAGAATCGCCGCCAGCTCGAGCAGATCTGCAGTGAGCACGGTCGACAGCAGGCGCGTGCGAATGCGCTCGCGCTTGTTCATTGTCTCGGCCACGGTGGTGGTTACGGGGCCGGCGCTGGAAGCGCTTCGGTAGTTCACCATCCGGATGGCCTGATCGCGATACCTCGCGTTCTGATACAACGGATTCGCCGTCGTGATCTGCGCGTGCGGCAGATCCTGATCACCCGCAACGAAGGATCCGTCCGGGCCGGTGACACGAAAGTAGATGGAATCCATGGCGTCCGTGCGCAGCACCGCGATCGCTTCAGAGGGCAGCCGCAACGTGATCTGGCCGCTGTCGTCCGTGCGAATGTGCCCGGCGATCGCGAGCGCGGCGTCCGCCAGGGCCTGGTCATAGGCATCCCGCACCGGGTTGATGCTCGACAGGTAGTCGCTCAACGTGCCGGCGAGCAGAACAAAAATGGCCGGCACGAATAGCAGCGCGAGCAGCCGCCGGCGGATGGATGGCGCGCGTTCAGGGTTTGGGGTCATCGAGTCGATAGCCGAGGCCGCGAATGACGCGGATGGTAGCCGCATCACCCAGCTTGGCGCGCAGTCGCGAGATGTAGACTTCGACGGCATTCGGCGTGAGCTCCTCGTTCCAGCTCGCGAGCGCGCTCATCAGTTTTTCTTTCGAGACGACGCGTCCCATATTGAGCACGAGGCATTCGAGCACGGACCACTCGCGCCGGGTGAGATCGAGCCGAATGCCGGCATTCGTCGCTTCCTTGTGGGCGAGATCGAGCGTGAGCGCCCCGACGCTGAGCTGCGTGCTCGCAACGCCATTGGCACGCCGAACCAGCGCGCGGCAGCGAGCCAGCAGTTCCGCCACCTGAAAGGGTTTCGTGAGGTAATCATCGGCGCCCAGGTCGAGCGCGTTCACGCGATCCGACAGTCCATCGCGCGCGGTGAGCATGAGCACCGGGAGGTTGCGCCCGCGCCGCCGCAGGTCGCGCACGAGTTGCATGCCATCTTCGCGAGGCAGCCCGATGTCGACGATGGCGAGATCGAAACTGTCCGTGCTCAGCGCCGCTTTGGCACGCTCCGCGCTCTCGACGTGATCGACGGCGTAGCCCTCGAGCGCCAGGGCTCGCTGAACGGCATCCCCCACCACTTGATCATCCTCGACGACCAGCACTCGCATGCGGGCAGCATACGACAAGGAAAAACGCCGCGGTGCATTCGTCGCGGACGTCAGCTTCGCGTCAGTTAGTGCGCGCAGACTAGCGCAGCGGCGAGTGCTTGCTTACGCAAAAAGAAGGCGGCCGGAGGGGTATTCCGGCCGCCTGTTCACACTCTCGACACGATTTTCCGCGATCTAGAACTGGTAGCCCACTCCCAGGGTCGTCTCGACCGTATTCAGGGAGCGATCGAAATGGTCGACCACCTTGTCGAGGTAGCGGTAGCGGCCTTCGGCACGGAAGTAGAGATTATCCGTCGCGAAGTATTTCACTCCGACGCCGGCATTCAAGGTGAAGCCACTGTCATCGCGGATCGTCACCGGCTGTCCGTTCACGCTGCCTTGCAGGTCGTGATCGAGATTGGCGGACGCATAGCCAACGCCGGCCAGCACGTAAGGCACGAAGCGGTTGCCGAGATTGAAGTGATACACGGCGTCGAGGTCCAACATCGTGAGATCGAGATCGACGTCGCCCCCGGTGAGCCCTTTCACTTTGTTCGGGCTGTAGCCGAGCGAGGCTTCGAGGCCCCAGGCGTCCGTGAAGTTGTATCCATAGCGCAGGCCGAACGTGACAGCGTCATCGAGCTTCGGCTTGGTGCCCGAAATGCGCTCATCGGTGAGATCATCGCCGAACAGCTCACCGGCATACGCATCGACTTCCTGCGAGCCCGCCTTCACCTGAGCACTGGCCGGCGCCGTGTTCAACAGCACGAGTGAGCCGACACCGGCGAGACCGAGTACTTTCCAATCCACTTTCATCGTCATCTCCTTCACACAGCTCGATCCTGGTGGACCGATGCAGTTTTGTTTCACGGCGTCAGGTTAGGCGCCGCTTGGAGTCGCGGCATCGGTCTGCGGAGCGAAGTGAGGAGCTTAGGGAGAGCGAGCGGGGGCTCTCTCGTTTGGAGGAGTGTTTCAGGGAACCTTGTGAGGACTTTGTGCACGGACCTCTACGTGTGTGTATGCATGAACGCGCTTGCGTTTCAGCGAGCGGAGGCCGCGATCGCTCAGGGGCTTGGGGGG
>FTEO01000416.1_pt1 | contig 24423 bp, 19 predicted proteins | sample 1640211 | NCBI WGS metagenome assembly FTEO01 (sample SAMEA3914816, study PRJEB12502) | metagenome | biome: forest; material: soil | place: USA | collected 2011-09-16 | depth 0.3 m | reverse complement strand
TGGAGGTGAGCGGATAGCCGTCGGGTGTGGGCCTGCCGAACAGCGGCTCGCCCAAGGAGCTCAGCCAGTTCAGGATCGGGCGCACCGTTTCCACGGGTTTGCCGTCGTACGCAAGTCGCACGCTCGCGATGACGTACTGCATGGGGTCACGGAATTTTCCGCCGAGTGAGTGTGTGAGCTCGCTGGAAGAGAGCATGGTGTCGAGCACCGCGCGCAAGTCACCGTGGGTTTTCGTGAACGTGCGGCTCATGCGGTCCACCAGGCCAGCGGGTGGATCATCCGCTACGAAGTAGATTGCGAGCTTGCGCGAGATGAAGTGTGCACAGGCGGGCTGCGACACGATGAGCTCCACGGCGCGCTGCACTTCGTCGAATCCCGCGTACGTGCTTCCGGCGGTGCCTGCAGCCCCGCCAGGGCCTGCGGCGGTTCCCGCGAAGTGCTGGCCGAGCAGTGTCTTGTCCCCAAAGTCGTGTCGCGCCGGGTTGAACTCGAAGTCTCCGACACGCCGATACAACGGATCCCACTCTTTCTTGAGCTTCGGGCGATCCGCGGACGTCGTTACGCCCACGCCCGTGAGTATTCGCGCGAGCTCCTGTACATCCTGCTGCGTGTAGCCACTGCCCACGCCGAGCGTGTGCAGCTCGAGTAGCTCGCGCGCGTAGTTCTCGTTGATGTGTCCGACGCCGTTCTGCGCGTTGTCCAGATACTGCAGCATTGCCGGATGTTGGAGCGTCGCCATCACGAGGTCGCTGAAATGGCCGAACACGTGCGGCCGGATGGCGCGATCGGCGTAGTCCGCCACCAGCCAGCGTTCGTTGGCCTTCGCCTGGTGAACGCTGAAGTGGTTGAGCCAGAACCAGACCAGCTGTTCCTGCAGTTGGGCGGGAGAATAGATGGCGCGGAGAATCTCGCTGCGGGCCGCATCGTTCGCCAGCGCGTTGCCGCGGTCGTTGAGCACCTTGCGCGCGGCGTCCCGCGGCTCGCCTTCGGGAAGCGTGTTGATGCGCTTCTGCTCATCCACGGCTTCCGTCAGCAGAGATGCGCCGTCGCGGTGTGTGATCTCCAGCGCTTCGACCTGCTGCTGAATCGGCCCGGGCAATTCGAATGAACCGTCGAGCTGGTGCTGAAGGAAGCGACGGCGGCCCTCCTTGCGATACTCGGCCACGGTGGCCGAGGTCAGCCCGTACGTCACGCGGTTGAGCCACGCCGCATCTTCACGACTCAGATCCCGGTCTTTCGCGACCGCAGGCAGGGAGAGTGTCAGCAGGAGCCCGGTCACCATCCAGGGCGAGCACGGCCGCACGAGAGCATTCTTCGCATTCGGCATTCGATAAATCGACCGTTGCAGGAGGGCGAAAGTGCCGCGCACCGCAATTGTGTCCGAAAGTACAACGCGCCTCGACCCGCGCCGTTGACCCGCGGCATACCGCTTGCAACCTTGAGGTGCGGCCGAACGATTCATCGTGCGCGTCGCGCACCCTGAACGACCCACCCTCGCGAGCCGAACGATGCGTTCCCCAGCAATTCGCGCGCAATCCGTTGCGCTGACAGCCCTTTTGAGCCTGACGCTGATGAGCGCGGCCACCGCCGCCGATGCACTGCAGTTCAGCACGGAGATGCAGACACGCCAGCAATTGGTGCAAGTGGCGCTGGGTAAGCAGCCCGCCGACACGATCATCCGCGGCGCGACGGTGCTCAACGTGTTCACGGGCGAGTGGGAAGCGAACCAGGACATCGTCATCAAGGGCGAGCGCATCGCGTGGGTGGGCAAGGCGCGCGGCTGGCCGGGCAAGGCCACGCAGATCGTCGATGCGAGCCAGGAATGGGCGGTGCCGGGCTTCGGTGAGCCGCACAAGCACATCGAGAGCACGTATCTGACGCCGGAATACGAGGCCTCGCTCGTGGTCCCCCGCGGTAACACCTGGACGGTCGAAGATTCGCACGAGATCTCGAACGTGGTGGGCAACCGCAACGTGCAGTTCTGGCTGGAAGCGGAGCAGAAGGGCAGCCCGCTCAAGATCTTCCCCTCCATCGGCTCGGCAACCCCGCCCACCGTGTACGAGCACGGCGGCGGCTATTACGGCTACAAGGAAATGCGCGACTTCATGCTCGCCGACAAGCGGGTCATCTCGCTCGGTGAAGTGATGGACTGGCCAGCCGTCATCAATCCGCAATCCGGCGGGCACCAGCGCATCTGGGAAATGATCCAGGCGACCGTCGACCAGCGCGGCGTGGTGGAAGGCCATGGCTCCGGGCTCACCGATCCGGAATCGATCAATGCGTTCTCGGGCGCCGGGCTGTCTTCGGATCACGAGGCGCGCCTGCCCGAAGAAGGATTCGAGAAACTGCGGCGCGGCGTGTTTCTCGAAGTGCGCGTCGATCTCGCGCGCGACCTGTTTCCGTATCTCATCAAGCAGAACCTGAAGGACTGGTCGAACGTTGCCGTGACCACGGACGATCGGGACGTGTACGCGACGCTGCAGCTCGGCTCGATGGACTACAACATTCGCACGGCGCTCGAGGCCGGCGTGCCGGTGATCACTGCGTATCAGATGGGCAGCTACAACACGGCGCGGCATTTCCACATCGAGCATCTCGTGGGCTCGATTGCACCCGGGCGGTATGCGGACATCGTGCTGCTGACGAAGCCTGAAACCGTGACCATCAGCCGCGTGTTCGCCAACGGCAGGCTCGCCTCGAAGGGGCCGGAGTACCTGCTGCCGATTCCGAAGATCAGCTACCCGCAGTGGGCAACGCGCACGATGAACGTGAAGCGCAAGCTCACCGCTGCGGACTTCGTGATGCGCGCGCCCGCAGGGCGCAAGACGGTGGATGTCGCATTGATGGAGCCGTTCTACTTCGAGCCCAACTTCATCCAGGATCAGATGCCAGTAGCCGCGGATGGCACGGTGAAGGCGGATAGCGCCCGCGGCATCACGAAGGTGGCCGTAGTCGATCGCTATCAGGGCGACGGGCGTGTCGCGAAGATGTTCTGGCGCAATACGGGCCCGAAGACTCCGGGCTCGGCGCTGGGCAGCTCGCAGTCGCACGATCTTCACAACGTGTGGGTCGTGGGCAATGACGACGCCGCAATGGCGCTCGTCGTGAACACGCTCAACGAGATGCAGGGCGGCTGGGTGCTGGTGAGTGGCGGCAAGGTGGTTGCCCGTGTGCGGCTCGAAGTGGGCGGGCTCATGACGCCGCGCCCGGTGAAGGAAGTGGCCGCGGAGCTCGAGCAACTGCACGACGCTGCCGATCGCATGCAATGGATCTCAGGGCCCGGGCTCCCGGACCGGTTGCGCTTCGCGTTCCTCACGGCATCGCCCTGGAAGTGGCAGATCGTTGCGCCGTACGAGGGGAATGCCACCGGATTCGTGAACGTGACGAACGGCGCGACGCACGCCGTGATGTGGTAGCCCGCCCGGTTGCGATGAAGGAACCTTCACGGGCGTGGCGACGATGGGCGCCTCTCGTGTTCCTGGGCCTGTGGGCGTTGCTCGTGAGTGGCCCGGGGGAGGCGCATCTGCTCAACATGACCAAGGTCATGGTGAACATTCAGCCGGCCGGGGAGCTGTCCATCGACCTGCAGGTCGACATGAGCCGCGCGGCGGGCGGGCCACTCGAATATTACCGGCTGAGCCAGCTGGTGAAGCCCGCGGATGACCCCGTCTTCGTGCAGCTCACCGAGCGGCTCGTTCATGCAATCGACCTGCGGCTGGATGGAACCCCTATCGGCGTCCGGCTCGTGAAGATCGAGCTGCCCCGGCTGTCCAAGGAAGACTTCGTGAATCCGCTGAACTGGCCCATGACGCAGGTTCGGTTGCAGGGAACGCTTCCCCGGCCGCTGCACGACGCGCGCACCTTGCAGGGGGTGATGGGGACGAGTTTCCCGTTCGAAGAGCCGATCTCGCTCACATTCAGTCTCGACGCCGAGCAACGCACCATGACGCGCTGGCTCGTCGCCGGACAGACGAGCCCGATGTTCGCGCTGAAGAAGGGCGAGGCGCCGGTGCAGCCCGAGAGCACCGACTCCGGCTCGCTGCTTCGCTACGTCGTGTTTGGATTCACGCACATCCTGCCGAAAGGCCTGGATCACGTGCTGTTCGTGCTGGGGTTGTATCTCGGCGCGCGCTCGTTCCGGTCGCTCCTCATTCTCGTGACGAGCTTCACGGTGGCACACTCAATTACGCTCGCGCTGGCCGCGCTCGGTGCTGTGCGCCTGCCCCCGGGCATCGTCGAGCCGCTGATCGCTGCGTCGATCGTGTGGGTGGGTGTCGAGAACGTTTTCGTCAAGCGCGCGTCGCGCTATCGGCCCGTGCTGGTATTCGGATTCGGGCTGTTGCACGGGCTCGGGTTTGCGAGCGCGCTATCCGAGCTGCATTTGCCGTCGGAGAACTTTCTGCTCGCGCTCCTGAGCTTCAATGTGGGCATCGAGCTCGGGCAGCTCGCCGTCATTGCGCTCGCGCTCGCCGTGACGGTGTGGTTCCGACAGAAGCTCTGGTATCAGCCGCGGATCGCGGTGCCGGCATCCGTGGCGATCGCGGTTCTGGCGGCAATCTGGACGGTGCAACGGATCGCCGTGTAGCAGGGCGCCCAGCTATGAAGTGCAACAAATGGTGTTGTAGTGTGCCGCATGGGCACGAAGCGTAACTACAGTCTGCTGGTTCTCTGCGCCGCGACGCTCGTCGTGGCCTGCACACCCACGCGCGAGCACGGGCCCGGTGCGGCGTCCGTCGCCGCAACACCGGTTACCGTGAAGCTCATCGCCTTCAACGATTTTCACGGCCAACTCACGCCGCCCGGCGGCCCCACGCGCGTTGCGGATCCGGATTCGGCGGGGCCCGGCACGCTCGATCTGCCGACCGGCGGCGTCGCCTCTCTCGCCGGGCTCGTCCGGCAGCTCAAGGCACAGAATCCGCTGAATGCCGTGGTGGCCGCCGGAGATCTCATCGGTGCCTCACCGCTGAGCTCCGCCCTGTTTCACGATGAGCCTTCCATCGAGGCACTCAGCGCGCTCGGGCTCGAGTTCTCGTCCGTCGGCAACCATGAGTTCGACGATGGCATCGCCGAGCTGCGCCGCATGCAGAACGGCGGCTGCTTTCCCGGTGGAAAGGATGACACGTGCCGGAGGGGCGCCTTCGCCGGGGCGAGCTTCAAATACCTCGCGGCAAACGTGCTCGATGCGACGACGGGCAAGACGATCTTTCCGGCCTACGCCGTGAAGGCGCTCCCTCTCGCCGGGGGGCGCGTGGTGAAGATCGGCTTCATCGGGGCTGTGCTGAAAGGCGTGCCGGATATCGTGGTGCCGAACGGCGTCCGCAATCTCACGTTCACGGACGAAGCCACTGCCGTAAACGCCGCGGTGCCGGCTTTGCGCGCGCAAGGGGTGAGCGCCATCGTGCTGCTCATCCACGAGGGCGGGACTATTTCCGCGAGCGCGTTCGATGACACCACGTGCGCTGATTTCAAGGGCGGCATCCTGCCGATCATGGACCGTCTCGACCCCGCCGTGGACGTCGTGGTCAGTGCTCACACACATCGCACGTACATCTGCCGCCGCAACGGCCGCCTGGTCACGAGCGCCGGCTCGCAAGGCCGCTTCGTCACGGACATCGAGCTGAGCATCGATCCGCAGCTGCGGCGCGTGATCAGCACTTCGGCAAGCGAGATCGCCGTGGTGAATGACTCTGCGCCGAATCCCGCCGCGCCCCGATACCCCACGGTCGCGAAAGACGGGCAGGTGCAGGCGATCGCGGATTTCTATTCCGCCGCGGCGGCACCGCTGACGGAGCGCGTCGTTGCTCGCATTGACGCGGACATTTCGCACCAGGCCGCGACGACCGGTGAGTCGCCGCTCGGTGATCTCATCGCTGACGCGCAGCTTGCGGCCACTTCTGCCGCTGCGGACGGCGGTGCGCAGATTGCATTGATGAATCTCGAGGGCATACGCGCCAACCTGTACGCGCGAAACGGGCGCATCACATACGGCGAGGTTTATGCCGTGCATCCTTTCGGCAATGCGCTGGTGACGCTGTCTCTCACGGGCGCGCAGCTTCACGCGCTGCTCGAAGAGCAGTGGCAGGGCGGTAACGCCGTGCTTCAGGGCTCCGCGGGATTCACGTACGAGTGGAAAGCCGCCGCTCCCGCGGGCTCGCGGGTCGATCCCAAGAGCATTCGGTTGAACGGCGTGATCGTCGATCCGCTTGCGCGCTATCGCGTCACGGTGAACGAGTTTCTCGCAAGCGGCGGGGACGGATTCAAGGTGCTGATCGACGGCACTGAGCGCCTGCGCGGCATTCCGGACGTGGATGCGCTGGAGAAATACCTCGCCGCGCATTCGCCGGTGACGGCGCCCGCCATGGGGCGCATTCGCAGACTCTAGCGCCGAGATGTCGGCGGCGGCCAGCGTTTGGCACCGGCCGCGCAGTATTGCAGGAGTGCAGGACCTCACGAGGACTGCGCAATGATCGTGATCTCGCCGTTGCGTTCGAGCACGGCGAACTTGATCTGATCGAGCCGTTCCAGGCCCTGCTTGTCCCGCGCGGCTTCGAGAATGTCGTCTTCGTCGACGCGTACTTTGTCCATGCGCTGGCGCAGGAGCTTGCCGTCATCCACCAGTACCAGCGGCATGTCTTCCAGCACGTCTTCGACGCGCTTGAAGCGCTGCTTGATCAGCGACAGCAGGATGTTCAGGCTCACGAGGGTCGTCACCACGAGCGCCGCGTGGGTCATCGAGTTGTCGTTGCCGATGAGGGATTGCTGAGCCGCTTCGCTGATGATGAGCAGCAGCACGAAATCGAAGGTCGTGATCTGGGCGAGGGCGCGCTGCCCGGAAAGCCGGAACAGCACGAGCAGAAAAAGATAGACCACGGCTCCGCGGATGACGGCATCCATTTGTTCCTGGCCTCTACGGATAGATGAGCTGGTGAAAACGCACCGTCTGCGCGGGCGATCCCGTCATCAGACGCATTGCACCGCGCGCGATGCCCGGATCGCGCGGCGTCATGTCGAACGACACGTGCAGCGGCCCGCCGGGCGGGGACGCGAAGTCGTAGATCACTTCCGAGTCCGAGGATTCCTCGCGCAGCGGCCGTGGCCGAACGTGGTCGATGGGAACTGCGTCCAGGTACCGCCGATCGATGGCAACGCGCAGCACGCCGTCACTCGCGGCATCGACGCGAAGTCGCAGCTGGGTGGGAGCGTTGGCACGCGCGAACCGCTCGTACTCGACATCGAGGGAGCCATCCACTTCGCGCGCGTGGCTCAGCGGGCCCCGCCCGAACACGCCGAGCAGGGCCGCAAGCAGCACGAGAGCCATGACGACCCAGCCGATGCGCTGGATTCGCCATTGCCGATGCGCAAACAGCAGATCCTCACGCATCTCGAGTGAGCGCTGCTTCGTGCCCATCTTGCTGCCTCCGAATCAGTCGTTGACTCGTCCGGCCGTGCAAGCAATCGCTATTCCTGTGAAGACAAGGTCTGCGTTCGTGCGACACACACGGCCTCAATCGAGGTTGCGCTTCGGCGGCGTTCTGGTGCGCGTGTGCGTAGGACACTCCCTACGCGAAGTGCTCCCGACTCTTGGCAGACCCGCTCTGGGCATCTGCCTAGACTTTGTCTGTCGAACAGAGGCATTTGAGGAGACGTCGAATATGGGTAACCAGAATCAGGATCAGAAGCGTCCGGGCCAGTCGGGCACCGGCCAGAATCAGCCGGGTCAGAATCAGGCCAGTCCGAACCAGCCCGGCCAGAATCCGGCCGGCGGTCGGAATCAGCAGGAGCAGGGCAATCCGGGGCGTAGCGAACAGCAGGGCAACAGCAACCCGCAGCGCGACGCGCAGCGCAATGCGGATCGCAACCGGACCTCGCAGGACGCCGGCAACGTGGATCAGACGGATCCGGATGAGCCCGGTCAGGCGCAGAACCGCGATCGGGAGCGTGGCGGCAACAAGCCCAGCTGAGGCACGAGCCCCGCTGTGTAAAAGTTGAGGGGTCACAAGACCCGCCAGTGCCGGCTTGATCGTTGACGGAGGTATGGCGAGGGGTCACGCGACCCCTCGCCTGCGCGAGGGAGAGTGTTTTGAACATACGAACCCGAAGCGGGGCATCGCGCGCCGCGAAAGGCGTGGCCTTGGCGTGTGTGCTGTCCTCCGCCGCCGCCGCGGCGTTTGCCGCAGATGACTCATCCGCGCCGACGACCCCGGCTCAGCAATTCGTGAGCAAGGCGATGCAGGATGGCATGACGGAAGTCGAGCTCGGAAAGCTTGCGCAGGAACGCTCAACGAGCGCGGACGTGCGGACCTTTGCCGCGCGCATGGTGACAGACCACGCCAAGGCGAGCGCAGAGCTTGCGGGCATCGCCAAAGCCAAAGGCATGTCGGCGCCAAACCAGCTCGATGGGGCACATCAAACTCTGCTGCATTCGCTGAGCGCCAAGGCGGCGAGCGAATTCGATGCAGCCTACGCGCGCCAGATGGCGCAAGCGCACGCTGCAGCCGTGACGCTGTTCAAAGATGAGTCTTCCGTCTCGGATAAGGAGCTGGCGGGGTTTGCGAAGAAGACCCTGCCGGTGCTGCTGGAGCACAAGCAGATGGCGGATGCGCTCAACTCTCGCGGCTCGAAAGAGCTCCCCGCTGAGAAGATGCCGATCCAATAAGCGTTCGCCGACAGTTCCCCATCAGCGGCTACCCCGTCCAACGCCCCGTCGGCGTGGTTCTCGCAGAGCGGAACCTCTCTTAATGCGGGCTCCGGTACGCCGCAAGCACCGCGGGGTGCGATTGCAGGCGGAAATGTCCGGGCTCGGACGCAGAACTAGGGAGGGTGAACGGATTGGGGTACGATATCTCCGCGCCCACCTGGGGCCTCTCCGTCAGCGCAGAACAATGCTTTCAAAGCGTACGGAACAACTGGAGGTCGTCGAAGGACCTGTTGCCAACCTCGTCACGCGGTATGGCATCAGCCGATTTCAGATCGGCGAGGAGTGGTTCGTCGTCGTCACCTCGCGTGCAGCGAAGCCCTTGCGGGAGGGCGAGGTCGTGCGCGTGCTCGTGCAATTCTCGCAGGGCAAATCGGTGTTCGACGTGCTGATTTTGCAGCGGGGTTCCAGTGCGAAAGCGGAGTACACGGGGCCGCGGGTTTCGCTGGTGCTCACCATCGTGGCAGGCGCCGTTCTCGCGTTTGCCCTGGATGAGAATTTCTGGTGGCTGCTGCTCCCGGCGGCGGTGCTCGGATTGTTGCAGATGAGATTCTCCATGCAGAAGGATCGCTGTCTGCGGCGCTTCGATACCTTGGGTAAGGAGGCGCTCGAGGGCAGGCACGCCGCGGCCGCGGCTCCGTTCGATATCCCTCTGACGCTGCCGTCGCTTGCAGCAGGAAAACCTGCCGGCTGGCCGGCCGAGATTCTCGAATTCACCCACGATGCGATCATGATCTGGGAGCTCGACGGCGCCGGCATCGTGTACTGGAATCGAGCCGCCGAACACCTGTATGGCTATTCGCGGGACGAGGCGCACGGTCGCGTGACGCATGAGCTCCTCAAGACCCGTCTCTCGGGCACGGTAGGAGATCTCGAGGTCAACCTCGCGCGCTACGGCGTGTGGGTCGGCAACCTGCGCCACACCCGACGCGACGGTCAGATCGTGGAAGTGGAGGCGCGACTCTCGCTCATGTCGCAGGAGCGACGCCCCTGGCTCGTGCTCGAAGTGAACCGGGACGTGACGGATCGCAATCGCGCCGAAGCCGAGCGTGCGGAAATCGCAAGACAGCTCGATCGCGTGCGCCGCCAAAACCTCTGACGGTGAGCGCGCATCGCGCTCCATCCGCGAAACCCCGACGCTAGTGCGTCATCGCGTACACGATGTAGTTGATGCCGAACCGATAGCCCAGCGCCGTCATGGGTTCGGGATAGTCCGGTGTTTCGGCTTCTTCCCAGGAGTCGCCGACGTCCTGGTTGTAGTTCATGGCGACCATGAGCCGGCCTTCATCATCGTAGATGCCGCGCCAGTGCGGCGCCGGCAGTTGCCGCAAGTCTCCATAGCCGCGCACGTGGCGCAGACCCGGAATCTGCGTGAACTTGTCGATGGTGAACACCACGTGCAGCACCGCCGCGTCGTCGCGGATCTCGACGATCGGGCGCTCCGGGAACACGCGGGCCATCGAGGCTTCGAACACGGCTCGCTCGTTCTCACCCCAGAAATCATCCGCCATCAGGAAGCCCCCGCGCAGCAGGTACTCGCGCAGCCTGGCGATCTCCTCGCTGCCGAGGTCCCAATAACCGACCTGCGTTGCGTACAGCCACGGATAGTCGAACAGCCGATCATCCGTCAGGCCAACCGTAACCGGCTCGCCTGTGTTGACGCGCGTCAGCCTGCGAACGCTTTCGAGAAAGTGGGTCTCCGCAGTCGGCCAGTCCTGCCGCCACCATCCGCCGCCGAAGCGCTGGTACTGCGGCAGATCGGTGTAGATCATGCGTGCGAAATGAAACTCGGCGGGCTCGGCCGCGTTAGTGCTGGGTTCCTGCGCTGAGCCCGGCGTCAGCGCGGCGCAAGTGAGCACCGTGCCGAGCACGAGTGGAAGCAGGGCGGAGCGAAGCCGGGTGGGCATCGGTCAACGCTATCACCAGAGCCTTCCGGCCGTTACATCAAGAGGCCGCGCGACTGTCCTGAGATCACCCCGCGAGCTCATTGCGCAGGCCCCGTTGGGGGTGCCGAGACGCGGCTCAGAATCGCCTGCCAGTTGATGATGGCGTTCCAGAGCAGGCGCTGGTCGCCGCGATTGAGATCGCGGTGGAGCGGATTGAAGTTGAACGCCACCACGTGTCCGTGCGCGACGGGCAGGTCCAGAATGGCCGGCCGGCCGACGAGATTGCTCTCGCCCCACGCCTGGCCGCTGACGACGAACGGCGCGCCCTCGCGGTCGCCCCACTCCATGACCACGCCGCTCGCATCGGTGGGTCCATCGAGGCACGTCGTGCAGTAGGCCATGCGTAGCCAGCGTCGCGGCGTGGCGTACAAAGGGAAGTTCTGGCGGAACACGTACGTGCGCGCCGGATAGCCGTATGCAATGGGGTGATCGGGCTGCGCGAAGGAGACGCGCACGTGCGCGCCCGGCGTGCGTGTGAGGGATTCCTGGGCCGCTGCCGCCGATGCAGCTCCGCCGCCGCTGGTGCTTCGTGGCACACCTCCCGAATCGCGGCGAACCCCTCGCACGATGCCCGCTTCGAGGGGAAGCATCGACCCGCTGCCGAGCGTAATGAGCAGGCCGCCTTGCTCGACGAAGCTCTGGATCTGCGCGAGGCCTTCCCAGCCGATGCCACCGGTAATGTCGTCGGACGTTGCAGGCGTGCCGAGGCTCGGCGTGTCGCGCGTCTTCTTGAACGGCATGGGGCCCCAGGCCTTGGGAATGCCTTGGATCTGCTCGGCGAGCTCGAGATCGACGTGGCCATACAGCAGCACGTCGAATTTGTCGTGCAGTTTGCCGGCGCGCACGTCTTCGTCCCGCACGTACGTGTAGGGGATCTGGCGCTGATCGAGCGTGTAGCGCAGCCAGCCGATGGTGTCTGTATCGGCCCATGGAACCCACACGCCGAGACGCGGTGCTTTCGCAGCGTGGCGCGGCACATCCGGCGCGGCGCTCACCGCGGCAAAGTCGAGCGCGAGCTGACCGGAAATCGGCTCGAGCGCGTGTGCGAGCCCCGCTTGCGCGGGCAGAATCCAGGAACCTGGAGGGTAGTGCGCGCCACCGGCCTCGAACGGCCGTTCCGCAATCTCGATCTTGAAGCGCGCCAGACGGTACCGGGCCTCGAGCAGGCCTTCCTGGCCCGTGTCCTTCAATACGTACACGGATCCCTGGCCTGAGAGATGTCCTTGCGGATGCGGCGTTTCCGTTTGCAGAGTGAGCGGTATGCCACGCACCGACGGGTCCGCGATCGCAACAGCGTTCAGGTGATAGTGCGCAGGCAGCTCCCAGGAGACATCGTCATAGGGCTCGCCGCCGTCCTTCGGATATTCCTGCGGCATCAGCAGATCGACCGCGTAGTTGCGATAGGGTTGATCGAGCCGCACGACATACGTGCCGGCCGGAAACGCGCCTTCCTTCACCGTGAAGGGCGCGGTAGCACGTTGGACTTCGATGCGCTGTGCCTGCAGACGTGACACGAGCTGTGCCACGCGCATCGGGTCGCCCTGGTTCTCCGGAATGACGAAAGCGTACGGTGCCTGCTCCACGCCTTTGCGCCAGGAGTTGTAGCCCTTCTGATAGAAATTGCGCAGCAGGGATTTCGATTGGCCGGCAGCGAGATCGAGCGCTGCCAGCGCGGCCGTTTCGTTGTAGTTGACGTTGTCCCGCGCCGACCAGCGGAACGGCGTGGAGGGCGGCGGCACCAACCGGTACCACTGTGGCGAAGTCTCATCGGGCGACAGCGTTTGCGTCAGCGTTTCTGCCGTGCCGTTACCGAAGGTCTCGTAGCCGCGGCCGATGGAATTGTGATTCATCGCCACGGAATCCAGGAACAGATGCGCGAACGCTTCGCCGAAATTCCACGTCGATACGCCCGGCATGCCGAGGCCCGTGAGCGCCTGCACTTCGTGGAAGCTCAGCTCCTGGAATTCGCTGAACGTGATCGGATCGATGTTCGGATTGTAGGGCCCGGTGCCGTTCCACGACATGAGCAGCGCCACGCTCTCGTGGAGGTCGTGCACGACCGTGGGATGCCACTCGTAGAACATGCGATGCACGGCCTTCGTGGTCTCGTGCACCTGCTGATGCGCGTCGCGGTTGATGTCGACGAAAGCGTACTTCGACCAGTAGGGCGGTGACTGACGCGGCAGCGTATCGCGATCCGTCTTGCCTTTGAGATAGCGATAGAACCACTCCACCTGCTTGTCGCGCCCGTCCGGATTCGACACGGGGTTGATCAGCACGAGGAGGTTCTCGCGGATGTGCCGGATCATCGGCTGTTCGGACACCGCCAGGCGATACGCCAGCTCCAGCACGGATTCGGTCGAACCCGTCTCGTCCGAATGCAGGGCCGCGTTGAAGTAGTAGATGGGCCGCGCGTTCGCGACGATGGACTCGACGGCATCCGGTGCGGTCTTGCGAGGGTCGGCGAGGGCTGCCGTGGCTGCCTTGAGGCGCTCGAGCTCCTGAATGCCCCGTTCGTCGGCAATCGCGAGCATCACGATGTCGCGGCCTTCCTCGGACTTCCCGATCGTAAAGAGGCGCACGCGGGGCGAGGCCGCGGCGAGCGCGCGGCCGTACGCGTACGCGGTGGAGGAGTTCACGAGCTCCCCGGGCGCGCCTGCGATTCGGTGCAGGAAGGCGCGTGGGGAGGGCACGGACTTCGAAGCGGGGAGGTAGGCGACCCAGGGCGAGAGAAAGCGCGTTTCGGTCGTGGCCGCGGCGATCTCCTCGATGGAGCCTGGCTCGGCGTCATCCGGTGCCGTGGACACCGGGGCGGAATGCGCGCTGGAGAGAACAACGATCGCCAGAAGCAGGAACCCAAGTCGTTTCAGGGCACGCACTCACACTCCCACCGATCTATCCACGATGCGCCAGTGTACGGCTACGCTGAGACGGATCGAAAGAAACTCGCCGCCGCGACTCATCCGCGGCGGTTGCCGATTATTGCCGCTGCCGGCCGCCCGTCACCCGAGCTCGAAGACGGCGCCCCTGCGCTGCGCCGGCCCCGGAACTTCGCCGCTGTCGACGCATTCTGTTTGCATCAAATCAAACCGAGGGCTCCTCCATGGGACGCGGCATCCTGCTTTGGCTTCTGGGAGTTCCCATTCCCATCATTCTGCTGCTCGCCCTGATCTGGCATTGAAGGACATCGTCGCCATGAACACTCGCGTCGAAGGCCTTCCAAACATGAATGCCCGCGCGGACGCGCGCGTGCCGCTCGAGTCCACCGTGGCCAGCGAGTCGTCGGCCTCGGCGGTGTCCTGGTCGGCCATCTTTGCAGGAGCTGCCGTTGCTGCGTCAGCGTCGCTCCTGCTGGTGGCTCTGGGCACGGGTCTCGGGTTCGCCGCACTCTCGCCTTGGCCAAACGATGGCGCCTCGGCCAGCACGCTCGCGGTCATGACCGCCATCTGGCTGATCGTGGTTCAGTGGGTCGCATCCGGCCTCGGCGGCTATCTCACGGGTCGCCTGCGCACCAAGTGGGTGGGCACGCACACCCATGAGGTGTTTTTCCGCGATACGGCACATGGCTTCGTGACCTGGGCCGTGGCCACCGTCGTCACGGCCTTCGTGGTCGGCTCTGCCGCCTCGTCGGCTATTTCCGGCGGGGCACGCGCCGCTTCATCCGTTGTTTCGGGCGCCGCACAAGTGGTAGCCCCTGCAGCTGCGGCAGGGCCTGCTTCTGCGGGTTCGTCTGCGGGCGCAAGTCCCGTCGAGGCGGCGAGTGGGTACGAAATCGACTCGCTGTTCCGTTCGACCTCGCCCAACGGCGTAGCGCCGCAAGCGCGGGGGGAAGCCCTGCGGATCCTGATGAAAGGGATCGGCGCAGGCGACCTGCCGCCTGCTGATCGGAGCTACCTCGCGGAGCTGGTGGCAGCTCGCACCGGCATCCCGCAGAGTGAAGCCGAGCAGCGCGTCGACAACGTGATCGCGCAAATGAAAGCGGCGGAAGCGAAGGCGCGGCAAGCCGCGGACACCGCGCGCAAGACAGCAGCGTCCACGGCGATCTTCACGGCGTTGTCCATGCTGGTCGGCGCGTTCATCGCAAGCGTAGCGGCGGCACTGGGTGGCAGGCAACGAGACGAGCACGTCTAGCGCGCACTTCAGGCGCTATTTCATTATCGCGAATCTGCTCGATCGGGCGTTTCGCGTGCCCGGCACGTCGTGGCGGTTCGGGTTCGATGCGATCATCGGACTCGTCCCGGGCATCGGTGACATCACCACCGCGGCGATCGGTGCCTACGGTCTCGTCGTCGCGCAACAGCTCGGCGCGCCGGCGTCCATTCAGTTGCGAATGCTGTGGAACCTGTTCGTGGATGCTGCAGTCGGCGCCATTCCCGTTGCAGGCGACGCGTTCGATTTTGCGTTCAAAGCGAACCTGCGCAACGTGCGGCTCCTGGAGAGTTGGCTCGCCAGGCCGCGTGCCACGCATCGTTCGAGTGCGGTGATGCTGTTCGCCATGCTGAGCGTATTGATCGTGCTGATCGTCGGCTCGGTGTGGCTGGTGTTCGCGGGCGTGCGTGCGCTGTTCCATCTCTTCGCCGGCGCTGCTTGATGAGGCCGACAGGAATGCGCCTTGCTTCAGTGTTGTTCTCCGGCGAGTCGGTCTCGATATCGCCTCATCCCCGTTTGTTTTTCCGGAGAACCGCCATGACGAAGAACGGTACGAAGCAAGCCAAGGTGCCAGGCGCCGCGGTCGAGGAAGGTTTGCAGGACCTCATCGATAGTGCCGAGGAACTGCTCGAGAGCTTGCGGGATCAGCAGGGCGAAGTCGTCGAGGGATTGCGGGCCCGTGCATCAGCCACGATGCGCAGCGCGCGTCGGCGTCTCGAAGCGCTGCGACCGGACGTTGGCGAGCTCGCAACGAGATCGCTCCAGAGCACGGTGAGTTTCGTGCGGAAGGATCCGTGGCGCGCGCTGGCCCTCGGCGCGGTGATCCTGCTGGCGATCGGCGTGCTCGCGAACCGTGGCGATGCGGATTCTGACTAGGGCCTGCTCACACTACGGTGGCGTAGCATCCTCGCGGGGTTGAGCCGCTCTGCAAAGCAGTTGGGCAGCAGTAGCCACTAACCTGCCCTATAGGGCCGGTTAGGAGCCGAAAGGGCCCCTAACCGGCAACCTGCAACAGATTGTCGACCCACCCTCGGTTCCTCCTATATTCTTTAGACGCGGTGTCGCATCGCACCGTCAACGCTGGTTTGGGCAACGAAGAGTGGCGAATGAATACACGCAGCTTGCGTCCTTGGACTGTGCTCCTGCTTTCCATCTTCGGCCCCAGCTTCTCGCTTCCTGCGCTACCCGCAGCCATTCCAGCACCGCGTGACGCCGCCTATCCCGGCGTCATTTCTCTCGCCGTGGATGCAACGGACGTGGCTCATCGCATCTACAGCGTTCGCGAAACCATTCCCGCGAAACCCGGCCCGCTGACGCTGCTCTATCCCGAATGGCTGCCGGGCAACCACGCACCCCGCGGCCCGATATCGGCTCTGGCCGGGCTGGTCATCCAGGCGCAGGGCAAGCGCCTCGAGTGGATCCGGGATCCTGTGGAGGTCTACGCGTTCCACGTCACCGTTCCGCCGGGCGCGAGCCAGGTCGACGTGGAATTCCAGTTCGTCTCGCCCACGGCGACCGATCAGGGGCGCGTCACCGTGACACCGGACATTCTGGGCGTGCAGTGGAACACCGTGGTGCTCTATCCCGCCGGCCACTATTCGAGCCGCATCAACCTCGAGCCGACCCTCACGCTTCCGGAGGGATGGCAGTTCGCCTGCGCATTGGACGTTGCGACACGCGAAGGCGCCGTCGTCCGCTTCAAGCGCACGACGCTCGAAACGCTCGTGGACTCGCCGCTCTTTGCCGGCCATTACACGAAGCGCATGGAGCTTGCGAGCACCGGGCAATCCGCGCCGCGCCAGCCGCCGCTCGCGTTCACGGTGTTCGCCGATTCGCCGGATGAGATCAACATCACGCCCGAGCAGATCGAGCCGCATCGCCGGCTCGTCGAGGAAGCCGGTGCGGTCTTCGGCGCGTGGCACTTCGATCACTACGAGCTGATGCTGAGTGTCAGCGAGAACTTCGGCACCATCGGGCTCGAGCATCATCGCTCGAGCGAAAACGGCGTGCGCAAAGGCTACTTCAAGGACTGGGACAAGACATCCACTCGCCGCGATCTGCTGTCGCACGAATTCACGCACTCCTGGAACGGCAAGTTCCGCCGCCCGGCAGACCTGTGGACGGCCAACTTCAACGTGCCGATGCGCGACAGTCTGCTGTGGGTATACGAAGGCATGACGCAGTACTGGGGTGAGGTGCTCGCCGCGCGCTCCGGCCTGTGGAACGACCAGATGACGCGAGACGCCATTGCATCCCTGACGGCCGTGCTGCAGGAACGGCGCGCCGGCCGCAAGTGGCGTGATCTTCAGGACACGACGCAGTCCCCGATCACCGCCTCGCGCAGCCCGTTGCCGTGGACCTCCTGGCAACGCCCGGAGGACTACTACAACGAAGGGCTCCTCATCTGGCTGGACGTGGACACGAAGCTGCGCGAGCTCAGCACCGAAAAGCACTCGCTCGATGACTTCGCGCGCGCGTTCCTTGGAATCGACAATGGCAGCTACGTGCCGGCCACGTACACGTTCGACGACATCGTGAAAACGCTGAACGGCGTCGTTCCCTACGATTGGGCCACGTTCCTGCACACGCGTCTCGAATCCAACGGGCCGGATGCGCCTCTCGGGGGCCTCGAGCGAGCCGGCTGGAAGCTCGTGTTCCGCGATGAACCTTCCGCCTTCTCGAAGCAGGTGGATGAGCTCAACGAAACCACCGAGTTTGCGTACTCCATCGGCCTCGTGCTCGGCAAAGAAGCGCGACTCAACGAAGTCGTGTGGGACAGCGCGGCGTTCAAATCCGGCCTCACCGTGGGCATGACGCTGGTCGCCGTGAATGGCCGTGCCTACAAGGCCGAGTATCTCAAGCAGGCGATCCGGGATGCGAAATCAAATGGCGCGCCGCTCGAGCTGCTCGTCAAGAGCTTCGATCGCTACCAGACCGTGCCCCTCACGTATCACGAAGGGCTGCGTTATCCGCATCTCGCGCGCATCGATGGAACGCCCGATCGGCTCTCGGCGATCCTGCGGCCGCTCACGTACGCGCGGGCTGCGGCGGGTTCGCCTTGATGTGATCCCCCTTGTGATCCCCCTTGTGATCCCCTTGGGCGCGCGGCTCGTCAGTGCGCTTGCGGATGCATGCGATCGTCCGCCTTGAAGAACTTGCGGGCGAGCGCGAGCAATTCGCCGTCGTGCGGGTGGTCGAGCGCCTCGACACCGGAGATCCGTTCGGCAAGCTTCGGGTGCGTTCGCTTGATGTACCCGGCGAGCTCCGTCTTGGCGTTGGCGGGCCCCGTGATCAGCACCGCGCCGGCATCCTCTATGGCGAGCGCAACACGCTGCAGAAACTCGTTGTCCACCGGCGCGTGGCCGCTGTCGCCGGAATTCGCCTTGTGATGAATATGCTGGTTCGGGTGCGTGCTGCGCACCGTCGTGAGCTCGCTCTCGGTGGTGTTGAAGTGAAACACCTTGGCCTCGCGATGATCGATCCAGACGAGGGCGTGGTAGTGGCTGCTCATGGGGGAACCTCGAGGCTGTGGGCGCGCTGGCGATGCCGGGAGCGGCACGGCACGGAGGCGCGTGATACGCCGGTGAGGTGTTATAACCCCGTTGAATCGGTTACCGGTAGTTCGTAGCGAACCGGCTTGCGCTGCCTGCGCTGAAGCACGCGCCGCGCGATGAACAGCGCGGCGAGTGTGCGCGCGTCCGAGATGGCGTCGTTCTCGAAGATCCGGTCGAGCCGCTCGAGCGGCCACGGCACCACCTCCAGCGGCTCCGGCTCATCCCCTTGCCGAGAATGCGGGTAGAGCGAGGTGGCAAACACCACTTCCATGCGGTAGCCGAGAATGCCAGGCGCCAGGGACAGCGTGTGCAGCCGCTCGAGCTGACGCGCGCCGTAGCCCGTTTCCTCCATGAGCTCGCGGTTAGCGGCCTGCAGCGCGGATTCGCCTTCGTGGAAGCAGCCCATGGGCAAGCTCAGCTCGTAGCGCTCGAGGCCGACGGCGTATTCGCGCACGAGCAGAATATGGGCTGCATCCAGCAGCGGCACCACGATCACCGCACCGGGTCGCGCTGATCCCGCCACCCGCTCGTATTCGCGCTCATTGCCGTTTGCGAAGCGCAGTTGCACCGCTTCGATATGAAACAGCCGCGAACGCGCGGCGGTTCGTACGCTCAGGATCTCAGGTTCGTCGTGTCGCCGCGGCATAGGTCGCACCAGACTACGCAATCGGCGGTGACGTGTCGGATCAGATCGGGTGACGAAGCGGTCACATAGCGAACGCCAGGGGTCCTCATGCGCAACGGGCATTCGACACTCATTGCCGTCTTGGATAACGTCATGCCGCGAATGAAACTGCAACAGCTCCGATTCCTGGTCGCGATCGCGCAGAACGATCTCAATATCTCTGCGGCAGCCGCGAAAATCCGTTCGTCGCAGCCCGCGATGAGCCGGCAGCTGCGGCTGCTGGAGGAAGAGCTGGGCTTCGATATCTTCACGCGCAGCGGGCACGCCCTGACACGCGTGACGCCGCAGGGCGCGCGGGTTCTCGAGCGCGCGTCGCGGATCCTGCATGAAACGCGCGCAATCGGCAGCATCCGGGACGACATCCTCGATCAGAACCGCGGCACGCTTTCCATTGGCACGACGCACACCCAGGCGCGGTACGTGCTGCCGCGGGTCGTGAAGCAGTTTCGCGCGCGATATCCGGGTGTGGACGTGCACCTGCACCAGGGAAACACCGAGCAGATCGCCGAGATGGCGAAGCTCGACCGCATCGACTTCGCGCTCGCGAGCGGCAACCGCGATCTTTTCGCGCAATATGTGCTGATGCCGGCCTACGAGCTCGACCGCAAGATTCTCGTGCCGCCGGATCACCCCTTGACGCGCATCAAGAGGCTTTCGCTCGAGCGGGTGGCCGAGTATCCCATCGTGACCTATGCGTTCGGCTTCACGGGCCGGACGTCCATCCGCGAATCCTTCCTGGCTGCGGGACTCACGCCGAACATCGCGCTCTCCGCGCGCGATTCGGACGTGATCAAGACGTACGTGCGCCTCGGCCTCGGCGTGGGCATCGTTGCGGGAGTCGCGATCGATGACCGCGCCGACGCCGATCTCGTCTCCATGGATGCGATGAATCTGTTTCCCCGGCATGCCACGTGGATCGGCTTCATGCGGGGCGGGTTGCTCCGCACCTACATGTACGACTTCCTGCAGCTTCTCGCGCCACATCTGACGCGCAAGCTCGTGGAGCGCGCTGCCGCTACGGCCCGGCAGGAGGAAGTGGATGCGCTGGTGGCTCGTGTCGAAGTGCCTGTTCATTGAGCCGTGCGTAGAGTCCGTTGTGCGCCAGGAGCGCTGCGTGGTCGCCTTGTTCGGCAATTCTGCCGCGCTCGAGCACGACGATCAGGTCCGCATCGCGCACCGTGGCGAGCCGATGCGCAATGACGAGGCTCGTGCGGCCGCGGAGCAGCGTTTTCATGGCATCGCGGATCGCATGCTCGGTGAAGCTGTCGATGTTCGCGGTCGCCTCATCGAGAATCAGAATTCGAGGATCCGCGAGCCACGTGCGCGCAAAACTCATGAGCTGCCGCTGCCCCACGGAGAGATTGCGGCCTCTCTGCCCGAGCGGCGTGTCGTAGCCCTGCGGGAGCTGCATGATGAAATCGTGCGCGCAGACCGTTTTCGCCGCTGCGATCGCGTCCTCGCGCGTGGCTGCGGGAGCGCCGTAGCGGATGTTGTCGAGCGCCGTGCCTGTAAAGAGATACGGCTCCTGCAACACAACGCCCACGAGCTTCCCCAGTGAGTCGAGCGACAGGTCGCGCACATCGTGGCCGCCAATCCGCACGCTGCCGCTGCACACGTCGTAGAACCGGCGCACCAGCGCGGCCAGAGTGGTCTTGCCGGAGCCGGTGTGGCCGACGAGCGCGACACTCTGGTGCGGCTCTATGTGCAGCGTGATGTCGTGAAGCACCGGCTGGCCGCGGCGATACCCGAAGGTCACGTTCTCGAGGTCGACAGAAGGCTCGAGCTCGCGCGTCACGGTCACTCGGGGTTCATCCCGGAGGACGATGGGCACGTCGAGAACCTCGAAGATGCGCTGGGCAGCGGCCATGGCCCGCTGCATCACGGTGTACTGCATGGACAGCGTGCGAATCGGGTCAAAGAAGCGCTGCACGTAGAAAATGTACGCCACCATGATGCCCACGCCGAGCGAGCCGCCCAGCACGGCGGCGCCGCCTGCGACGACGACGATCGCCATCGCAACGCCCGTGAGCACATCCACAGCGGGCACCATCGACTGTGAGGCTCGCGCCGAGCCCAGCTGAGCGGCGAGGTTCTCGTGGGCGTGCCGCTCGTACGCGGCGAGGTTCACCCTTTCCCGATGGGTTTCCTGCACCGTGCGGATGCCGTTGATGTTTTCCGCCAGCGCTGCGTTGACGCGGGACGAGGCTTCACGCGCGCGCCGGAACGCAGACCCCGCCCACGGAATCCACGCAATGCGGATCAAGGCGAGCACCGGCAGTACCGTCAGGGTCAGCAGGCCAAGGCGCGTATCGAGTGCGAGGAGCGCGCCGACGATGCCGATGAGCAGCGCCAGATCGCCAACGCCCGAGATCGACGTCTCCATGAATTCCTGCAGCGCCTGCACATCGCCCTGGAGGCGAGCCATCAGCCGCCCCACCTGCGTTCGGTCGAGCTGGGCGAGCGCCACATCCTGCAGGTGCGCGAACATCGCGCGGCGCAGGTCGAAGATCACGCGCTGCGCCAGCCGCGCCGCACTCCATTCCTGCAGGAAGGTGACTCCGGCGTTCAGCGTGATGAGCGTGACGAACCATACCAGGGCAACGTAGAGCGGCCTGCTGGCCTGGCCGACGATGCTGTCCACGGCCGCCTTGATCGCCAAGGGAATGCCAACCTGCAGAACGGACGCAACAATGACGAGCACCAGCGCCGCCGCCAGCATCGGGCGATACGGGCGCAGAAATGCGATGAGCCGGCGTCCCACCTTGCCGTCCTTGCGCTCGAAGATCTCGTCGTCCATGTCGTTCCGATCGTGCAGGCTCACGACCGAATGCCGCACGCTGCGATTCATCGCGTCCCCGCTCGCGCCCGGACGGCGCTCGCATCCACGGCATCTTCACCGTGCTGGATCGACCATAGCTCTGCATAACGTCCGCCAGCGCAGAGGAGCTCGGCATGCGTGCCGCGCTCGACGATCCGGCCAGCCTCGAGGAACAGGATCTCATCGGCACTCGCAACCGCACTCAGGCGGTGAGCGATGACGATGGTGGTCTTCGTACGCAGCTCGTCGGCAAGCGCCCGTTGCAGCCGTGCTTCGGTATGCACGTCGAGCGCTGCCGACGAGTCATCGAACACAACGATGGGCGACTGAGCGATCAATCCCCGGGCAATCGCAATGCGCTGCCGCTGTCCGCCGGACAGGTTCACGCCACGCTCGCCCGCGCGCGTGTCGTAGCGTAGCGGCAGGCGTTCGATGTGTTCTTGGATCTGGGCACAGCGTGCCGCGGCGTCCACGTCGTGCTCGTCCGCGTCCGGCTCCGCATAAACAATGTTGTCACGGAGCGATGTGTCGAAGAGGAAGGTGTCCTGCTGGATGACCGTGACAGCGCGTCGCAGCGATTCCAGTGTGACGTGGCGGATGTCCTGACCGTCGAGGGTAATGCGTCCCGAGCTCACGTCGTAGAAGCGCGGAATGAGATGAACGAGCGTGGACTTGCCGCTACCAGGCGCGCCGGTGATGCCGAGTGTTTGCCCTGGCTCGACGGTGAAGCTGAGATCAGCGACCGCGTCGTGCCCCTGGGAGCCGGCATACGCAAAGCGGACTGCCTCGAAGCGCAGTTCGCCACGCGGCGCGCTCAGTGGCCGCGCATCCGGTGCGTCCCGAATGGTGGGCTCGGCATCCAGCACTTCGAACAACCGTCCGCTCGCGGACGCAGCGCGCGCGCTCGAATTCACGATCATTCCGATCTGGCGCAGCGGCTGCTGCAGAATCCCGATGAACGCGAGCAGCTCCGTGAGGGTTCCAACGCTCAATGTGCCGGCCGCCACGCGCTGGCCGCCCACCCACAGCACGAGCCCCATCGACACGTGCTGGGCCAGGTTCATGAGGCTCGTGGCGCCCATGCGAAGGGTGATGCGCTCGTTCGAGAGGGCGAGCCCCGCGCTCGACACCGCGTCGAAGCGCGCGAGCTCGCCGGCTTTCGCAGCGAATGCGCGGACCACGCGCATGCCCTGCAGGTTCTCTTCAAGGATCAGCGTCATCCTCGACATGAGCTGCTGCAGGCGCGTCCAGGTGAGCCGCAGCATCACGCCCATGCGGGCGGCCCGCCAGGCGACGAACGGCACGAAGCTCAGCGCGAGCGCGCCAAGCGTGGGGTCGATGCTGAAGACTCGCCACGAACCCACGGCGAGCAGCAGCGCCAGCACGATGAGGCGCAGCGCGCCCGACTCGAGATAGGCGCGCAGGCCTTCGAGGTCGAGCATGCCGCGCGAGATCAGGTCGCCGGAGTGGTGGGCGTCGTGGTAGTCGAAGCTCAGGCGCTGGAGCTTCTCGAAGTACATGAGTCGCAGGTCGTAGCCCACGCGCTGGGCGATGCTTTCGCCGAGGTAGCCCTGCAGGCCCGTCAAGGCGCCGCGCAGTGAGCAGACCACGACGAGCAATCCGGCGGTGAGTAGGAGCGCGTGGCGTGCAACTTCCGCCTGTTGCGCGGTCAGGAGGTGATGTGCCTGATCGACTGCCTGGCCGATGAGGTGGGGCATGACGAGATTCAGGATCGTGGCACCGAGCGCGCTGCCGATGGCCAGTACACACCGGAAGCGGTAGCGAAGCGCGAAGCGGGACAGGCGCGCGAGCACTCGCGGCATCGTGGTGATGCTGATCTGTCGTTCGCTCATGGCTGCTTCAGACGGCGGCGAGAAAACGCTTCACGGTGCGGGCGCGAACGTGCGCGAGGGCCGCGTCGAGGGGGGCTCGATCGACCCAGTCCTCTACGGCGAAGTCATTCGCAATGAAGCCCGCACGCAGCAGAAAGTCCTTGTACGTGTGCAGGGCGGCCATGCAGCCGGCATCGATCACTGTTTTTTGCCGATGATGGAGATCCGTGCCGTAAGCGCCGCGAACCCAGCGCTCCGCGCAGCGGGTCTCGCGGCTCACGTAGAGCGTGGTCTCCGCTGGATGCACGGCAGCCCAGTCGCCAACAGACACGATTCGGGCGAGGAATCGGGTCACGACATCCGGATGGCTTCGCAGAAGACTGCTGTCCACGGTAATGGGCCGCGGCGCGCCGTGGTTCACGCGTACGAGCGGATCCTCGTGCGCGCGAATGTCGAAGACAACGTGAGTGCCGGATTCATGCGTGGCCCGCAGTCCGCGCGCGCCTTTCACGTAGATGGCGTCGACGTCGCCGCGCTTGAGCGCACCGATTACGCGATCGTAGCCTGCATAGCGCGGAAGCGGCGCCGAGCGCTCCTGCGGCGTAGGCCGCTCGACGGCGATGTCGACAAAGTCCACGGTCCGCATCGCAAGCCCGGCGAGGTCGAGCGCCACACTGAACCCGCGCAGTGCTTCAGCGCGGCGCATGTCGATGGGCGCGGAGCTGCGGGGCAGGGCGAGGCGCC
>FTEO01000785.1_pt1 | contig 24917 bp, 22 predicted proteins | sample 1640211 | NCBI WGS metagenome assembly FTEO01 (sample SAMEA3914816, study PRJEB12502) | metagenome | biome: forest; material: soil | place: USA | collected 2011-09-16 | depth 0.3 m | reverse complement strand
TGACTGCAGTATAGCGGCAAGCGGTGAAGGCGCAGCCCGTCGGGCCGCAGCAAGCGCACGCCGCGCCCTGACCGGCGGCGCGGCGTGCGCTTGCTGCGGCCCGACGGGCAGCGCCTTCACCGCTTGCCGCTATACTGCAGCCATGCCCATCCGCATTCTTCCCAGCGAGCTGGTGGACCAGATCGCTGCCGGCGAAGTCATCGAGCGTCCGGCGTCTGTCATCAAGGAGCTCGTCGAGAACAGTCTCGATGCGGGCGCGACGCGCATCGACATCGACGTGGAGCGCGGCGGCATCGGCCTCGTGAGAGTGCGCGACGATGGCCGCGGCATTCCGGCGGACGAACTGCCGCTCGCGATCTCGCGTCACGCCACGAGCAAGATTGCATCGTTGGATGATCTGGAAGCCGTCCCCACGCTCGGCTTTCGAGGCGAGGCGCTGCCGTCGATCGGGTCAGTGGCCCGGTTGCGTCTGGTCTCGCATCCGCCGGGTGCGGATCACGCGTCCGAGATCAATGTCGAAGGCGGAGCCATCGTGCCCGTGCGTCCGGCCGCCCATCCGGCCGGCACGACGATCGAAGTCCGGGATCTGTTCTACAACGTGCCCGCGCGTCGCAAGTTCGTGCGCAGTGATGCCACCGAAGTCGGGCACATCGCGCGGCTCGCGGAGCGGCTCGCGCTTTCGCGATTCGATGTGGCGTTCAGGTTGCGCAGTGGCACCCGCGTGTTGCTGGACGCACCGGTAATCTCGATGCGCGATAGAACTGGCAGCCTCTCTGCCGATGGCATCGTCGCCGATGACGATGTCGATGCGATGAACGGCGCGGCAAGCGCGCGCATCAAGGCCGTTCTCGGCGAAGATTTTCTGGCGAAGTGCGTGCCGATCTTTCACTCCGCCGGGCCTGTTGCGATCCAGGGTTGGGTGGGCTTGCCCACCGCAGCGCGCGCACAGCCAGACCAGCAGTTCTGGTTCGTGAACGGGCGGTGCGTGCGCGACCGTCTGCTCATGAATGCCGCGCGCCTTTCCTATCGGGACGTGCTCTATCACGGCCGTCATGCGGCGTACGTTCTTTACCTGACGCTCGACCCGCGGCTGGTGGATGTGAACGCGCATCCCGCGAAGCTCGAAGTCCGCTTCCGCGATAGCCGCCAGATTCATGATTTCGTGTTCCGCGCAGTGGAGCGCACGCTGGCGGCGACCAAACCCAATCTCATCGGAGCTCCTGCGGCCTCTGCAGCGTTCGGCTCTTCCGACAGTGCTCAAGTGGGTAACGACGCAGGTGCCGCTGGCTTTGATGGCAGCGTTGGTCACGGCGGGGGCGGCGGTCACTACGGAAGTGGTGGCCGCGGCGGTACGGCGTACGGTCGACCCATGCCGTTCTCTCCGTCGCCCGGCCGCGTGGCCTATCTCGCGCCTGGCGCAGGCGGCGCGGCGCCATTGCCGCGGCCTTCACGTCAGGGCGCCTTCGATCTGCGCGACGAGTCGCGCAATCCATGGAACATCGCGCAATCCGTGCAGGAGCCGCCTGCGGAAGTCGAGGCGGGCGATGAGGACCAACCGCTTGGCGTGGCCATCGCCCAGCTTCACGGCATCTACATCGTCGCGCAGAATCGCGCGGGCCTCGTGCTCGTGGACATGCACGCCGCGCATGAGCGGGTGCTGTACGAAAAGCTGAAGGGAGAGCGGGGCGGCGCGGCCCCGGCGTCCCAGCACCTGATGGAGCCGATCGTCGTCGAGCTCAAAGCCCATGAGCTCGACAGCATCCTCGAGAGCCGCGATGAGTGGGAAGGCTCCGGCTTCACGCTCGATTCCCTCGGTCCCACACGCCTCGCCATCCGCGCCATTCCGGCGGTGCTCCTCGGGCGAAATATCGCGGAGATCGTGCTCGAAGTCGTGCGCGATCTAGACCTCGACGCGGGCGCGCATCATCTGGACGGCGCGGCGGACAAATTCCTCGGCACGCTCGCTTGCCGGACCGCGATCCACGCGCACCGGCGTCTGACGTTACCGGAAATGAATGCACTGCTGCGGCAGATGGAAATCACCGATCGCGCCAACCAGTGCAATCACGGGCGGCCAACGTGGACCCGGCTCTCTCTGGCGGAACTTGATCAGCTGTTTTTGCGAGGGCGCTAGTGGAACGGGCCCCGGGCGCACACCCGGTGCTGGTGCTCACGGGCCCCACCGGCACGGGCAAAACGGACTGGGCCGCGCGGCTCGCCGAGACGCTGCCGGTCGAGATCGTCAGCGTCGATTCGGCGCTCGTGTACCGCGGCCTCGATATCGGGACGGCCAAGCCACCGCGTGAGCTGCTGGCGCGCGTTCCGCACCATCTCATCGACATCTGCGAACCGAGCGAATCCTATTCGGCCGGACGTTTCGTGCAGGACGCGGTTGCGCTTGTTGCAGCCATCCACAGCCGCGGCCGCATTCCGCTACTGGTGGGCGGCACTCTGCTCTATCTGCGCGCATTGTGGCGGGGCATTGCTCCTCTTCCGCAAGCGGCGGCGGAGCTGCGCCGATCCCTTGACGACCGGGCCGCGCGCGAGGGGTGGCACGCTCTGCACGCCGAGCTCGCGACGCTGGACCCTGAAACCGCGGCGCGCTTGCACCCCAACGATGCCCAACGCATCCAGCGTGCTCTCGAAGTCTGCTACACCGCCGGGCGCCCCCTGTCGGAGTTGCAGCGCTCAACGCACAGTCCCCTGGGTGACACACCTATACATAGTTGGGCCCTGGTGCCGCCAAATCGCGACACCCTGAACGAACGTCTCGAGCGCCGCTTCGAGGGCATGATGAGGATTGGTTTTCTCGAGGAAGTGGCCGCACTGCGTGCGCGCGGCGATGTCACACCGTCCCATCCCGCAGCGCGCGCCGTGGGATATAGGCAGCTGTGGCAGCACCTTGATGGCGAATTTCCGCTGGCGGAAGCCGTGCATCGCGGCATCACGGCCACTCGGCAGCTCGCGAAGCGCCAGATGACATGGATTCGCTCCGAGCCCGGTCTCACTTGGGTCGATCCGCTTGCGAGCGACGCTTATGAAAGTTGGTGCACGGTCGTCCAAATGCGACTACGCGGGGCTTGGGCGATGAGCGAATCACCGTGATAAGATGCCGGCCCGCTAGCCTCGACGTTTTGAGGCACGGAGCTTGCTTGCTTGAACTGTGCGCCGCATGGAAGGTTCGCGCGGTTCTTCGTTACCCCCGATAGTAATTTGAACAACTAGAAGTCGCGAGAATAAGGAGAACACGAGATGGCCAAAGGCCAATCGCTGCAGGATCCCTTTCTGAATGCCCTGCGCAAAGAGCGCGTCCCGGTGTCGATCTATCTCGTCAACGGTATCAAGCTGCAGGGTCAGATCGATTCCTTCGATCAATTCGTCGTCCTGCTGAAGAACAGCGTGAGCCAGATGGTCTACAAGCACGCCATTTCCACGGTCGTGCCTGCCCGCAATGTCCGGTTGACGACCGGCGAAGACGGTAGTCCCGCAGCGGAGCCCGTCGTCGAGTAATGCCGCGCTTCACGGAGCCCGCGAGTGTTCGAACGCCCCCGCAGCGGTGAGCGTGCCGTTCTTGTGCGCCTGGGCCTGGGCGCACCGGTCGATCCGGAAGATCTGCAGGAATTCACGCAGCTCGCCTCCTCCGCGGGCGCGCAACCGGTCGCCACCATCACAGGACGCCGCGAGCGCCCTGATCCGCGCTTCTTCATGGGCAGCGGCAAGGCAGACGAGGTTCGCGATGTCGCGGCCGCCGAGTCGGCAGACGTCATCCTCGTCGACCACGCGCTCTCGCCGAGCCAGGAGCGCAATCTGGAGAAGCACACTGGCCGGCGCGTGCTCGACCGGAACACGCTGATCCTCGACATTTTCGCGCAACGCGCGCGGAGCCACGAGGGCAAGCTCGAAGTGGAGCTCGCGCAGCTCAAGCACATCGCGAGCCGTCTCGTGCGGGGCTGGACCCACCTCGAGCGGCAGAAGGGCGGCATCGGCATGCGCGGCCCGGGCGAGACGCAGCTCGAGACGGACCGCCGCCTCATCGGCACGCGCGTGAAAGTGCTGACCAGGCGCCTCGAGAAGATCAAACAGCAGCGCGACACGGGCCGGGCGCAGCGCGCGGAAATCCCGGTGCCTTCGGTGGCGCTGGTGGGTTACACGAACGCCGGCAAATCGACGCTGTTTCGCGCCGTCACGGGCGCAGACGCATACGTTGCGGACCAGCTGTTCGCCACGCTCGATCCCACCGTACGCCGCATTTCGCTGCCGGGCGGAACGCCCGTCGTGGTTGCGGATACGGTCGGTTTCATTCGCGAGCTGCCGCACGAGCTGGTGGCGGCGTTCCAGTCGACGCTTACGGAAGCCCGCGAAGGAACGCTTCTGTTGCACGTGGTGGATACGAGCGATCCGCGGCGTGAGGAGCACATTACGCAGGTGAATGGCGTCCTCGCCGAGATCGGTGCAGACCAGATTCCGCAGGTGCTCGTCTACAACAAGATCGATCGGCTAGAGCTCGCGCCGCGCGTCGATCGCGATGCGGACGGTCGTGCGATTGCGGTGTGGATTTCAGCCGAAAAGCGTACCGGCCTCGACCTGCTCGAAGCCGTGGTGGCCGAGCGGTTATCGCGCACCGCACGACGTGCTCGCGTCAGAATGCCGGCGAGCGCTGGCGCACTGCGCTCCCGCCTGTACACAGCAGGCGCCGTACGCGGTGAGGCCTCGGCCGAAGACGGCTCGCTCGAGCTGGCCGTGGAACTTCCCGACGTCGAGCTGGTCGCCCTGGCCCGGATGCCCGGGGTGCAGATCGTGGAAGTGCCCGAACCGGGTATGCCTTGTGCCCCCGCGGAGGGGTACCTACAATCGGCCCCCTTCCTGAGCGCGAACAAACTGCGCTGAACACATTCTTCTAAACGTCAGCGCAACTCGCTTCATATGGCTTGGAATCAACCGGGCGGTCAGAACAACAATCCCTGGGGCCGGCGCCCGAATGGCGGCGGCGGCTCGAACCTAGATGAACGCGTGAAAGACTGGCAACGCAGGTTGGAGTCCCTGTTTCGCCCTGGCGGGCGCGACGGCAAAGGCGGCGGTCCGGGCGAGAGCGCCGGCGGCTCGCTCATCGTCACCGTGGTGCTCGCGATCCTGGCGCTGTGGCTCGGCACCGGCTTCTTCCAGGTGAAGGCGGCCGAGCGCGGGGTCATCCAGCGCTTCGGCAAGCTCGTGCAGCCCGTCCGCAAGGATGGCTGGGGCTGGCGCTGGCCGTGGCCCATCGAGACGGTGACCAAGGTCAACGTCGAGAGCGTCAACAGCAGCGACTTCAAGTCGCGCGTGCTCACGGCCGACGTGAATCTCGTCGACGTGCGCTTCGCCGTGCAATACCGCTACGCGGACCCGATCGCGGTGCTGTTCCAGGTGAAAGACCCGGAATCCACGCTGCGCGAGGTGAGCGAGAGCGCCATTCGGCAGGTCGTCGGCCAGAGCGTGCTGGACGACGTGCTCGTCGGCAAGACGCGCCCGAAGATCACCCAGCGCACGAAAGAGCTCATCCAGGACACATTGAAGCAGTACGGCACGGGCATCGTCGTGTCCACCGTGAACCTGACGGACGTGCAGGTGCCCGAGGCCGTCATTCCCTCGCAGCGGGATGCGAACAAGGCGCTCGCCGACCAGGAGCGCTTCGTGAAGGAAGCGCAGGCGTACGCGAACGGGATTCTGCCGGTCGCGCAAGGCGCCGCGTCCCGTCTTCAGCAGGACGCGCAGGCGTATGCCGCGCAGGTCGTGGCGCTGTCCGAGGGCCAATCGTCGCGCTTCTCGCAGCTCCTCGACGCCTACGAGCAGGCGCCGGACGTTACGCGCCGCCGCCTCTACCTCGACACCGTCGAGAGCATCATGAGTCGCGCGCACAAGGTCATCGTCGACAAGGGCGGCTCGAACGGCAACCTGCTCTATCTGCCACTGGACAAGCTCATGGAGCGCTCCAACACCCACGAGACTCCCACGGACGGCACAGAGCCCTCGGTGCGCGTGTCGCCTGAACCGGATACGGTCACCGTGGACGGACGTTCGAGGGGAGAGCGCTGATGCCCTCGCGTAGCTTCCCGGCCATCATTCTGGTTGCCGTCGCACTGCTTCTGGCCGTCACGTCGCTGTTTTCGGTGATGGAGCAGCAGCTCGCCATCCGCACGCAGTTCGGCGCCATTCTCGGTGGCACGTACGCCCCCGGCCTGCACCTCAAATGGCCGTGGGACCAGGTGGTGAAGTTCGAGCGGCGCATCCTGTCGCAGACGTACCAGGGTGAGACCTTCCTCACCAACGACAATCGCGGCCTCATCGTCGACTTCTATGTGAAGTGGCGCGTGAACGATGCGTCCCGCTACTTCCAGGCCACGGGTGGCCGCGACGAGCTCGCCGGCGAGCGTCTTGCGGAAATCGTGAAGGACGGCATCAAGGGCGTCGTCGCCCAGCGCACGCTCGAGGAGATCGTCACCTCCGAGCGCGCCGCGGTGACGGGCGACATGTTCAAGCAGGCGAGCGAGAAGGGCGAAGACCTCGGCATCAAGCTCATCGACGTGCGCGTCCAGCGCATCGACTTGCCCGAGGATGTGAGCACGCGCGTGTACGAGAGCATGAAGCAGAATTTCGCGAAGCAGGCGAGCCGCCTGCGCGCGGAGGGCTCGAGCGACGCGGTCCGCACACGGGCCGAAGCTGAGCGGCAGCGAACCGAGATCATCGCCAATGCCGAGCGGGATGCGCTGGGGGTGCGCGGCAAGGCGGACGCCGAGGCGGCGCAGATCTACGCGAAGGCGTACTCCCGCAACCCGGAGTTCTACAGCTTCTATCGCAGCCTGCAGGCGTACGAGCGCTCGCTGGGCAAGGACGGCGATGTGCTGGTCGTCAGCCCGGACGGAGAATTCTTCAAGTATCTCAAGGACCCCGCGAAGCGGTAGGCGCCGCAAGGCTTGCCGCCGCGGCCGGGGCGCCCCGCCACCTTCGCGCCTGGAATCCTCCGTGCCGTTCCATATCTCCGACCTCATGGCCGCCGTCGCGCTGTTCTTCGTGCTCGAGGGTATAGTTCCGTTCCTGAATCCCGGCGGCATGAAGCGTGCGCTGGAGAAGCTCCTGACCATCGGCGATCGGGAGCTGCGCATCGCCGGCCTGGGCAGCATGCTGGTGGGGGTCGCCATTCTTTATCTCGTCCGCTAAGGCTTTAAACGTGGGTAAGTTCGTCGTCATCATCGGCACGCAATGGGGCGATGAGGGCAAAGGCAAGATCGTCGACCTCCTGACCGAGCGCGCATCCGCCGTCGCTCGTTTCCAGGGAGGGCACAACGCAGGCCATACGCTCGTCATCCGCGGGCAGAAGACCATCCTGCGCAATATTCCGTCGGGCATCCTGCACGAGCACGTGCGCAGCTTCATCGGCAATGGCTGTGTCGTGTCGCTCGAAGCGCTGCTCGATGAAGCACAGTCGCTCGTGAACCAGGGAATTCCGGTGTTCGAGCGGTTGCGGCTGTCGCCGAACTGCCCCCTGATTCTTCCTTCGCACGTGGTGCTGGATAAAGCGCGGGAGCATGCGCGCGGCGCGAACGCCATCGGCACCACCGGCCGCGGCATCGGCCCGGCGTATGAAGACAAAGTCGCGCGGCGCGCCCTTCGCGTGGCAGATCTGTTCCAGCGCGAGCGCTTCGCCGCGAAGCTCGGCGAGATTCTCGACTTCCACAATTTCGTCCTGCAGCACTACTTCAAGCAGCCTCCCGTGGATTTCCAGAAGACGCTCGATGAGCAGCTGGGGTTCGCGGAGAAGGTGAAGCCCATCGTGGCGGATGTCACCGAGGCGCTGCACCAGCTGCGCCTGTCGAACGCCAACGTGCTGTTCGAAGGTGCGCAGGGCGCGATGCTCGACGTGGACCACGGCACGTATCCGTTCGTCACCTCATCGAACACCACTGCCGGATTTGCGGCCACGGGCACGGGGCTCGGTCCGCGCGTATTCGATGGTGTGCTCGGCATCGTGAAGGCCTACACCACGCGCGTGGGCGCGGGCCCGTTCCCCACCGAGCTGTTCGATGACACCGGAGAGCATCTCTCCCGCGTGGGTCACGAGTTCGGGTCGGTCACCGGCCGCCGTCGCCGGTGCGGGTGGTTCGATTCCGTGCAGCTGCGCCGCTCGGTGATCCATTCGAGCGTCTCGGGGCTGTGCGTGACGAAGCTCGACGTGCTGGATGGTCTCGACACCATCAGTGTGGGCGTGGGCTACAAGATCGGCGGTAAGGTCACCGTGGAACCGCCGCTGTTCGCGGATGCGTATGCAGACGTCGAGCCGGTGTACGAAGAGTTGCCGGGCTGGAAGGAATCCACTGTCGGCATCACCGACTACGCGAAGCTCCCCGACAATGCTCGGCGCTATCTCGAACGCGTTCAGACGCTCGTAGATGTGCCCATCGAGATGATCTCCACCGGGCCGGACCGCGAAGAAACCATCGTTCTGCGGCATCCATTCGGCTGATCGCTGCGGCGCGGCCGCGGGTTGCGCCCGTCGGCCTCTGAAAACTCACTCCGTCTTGGCGTAGTGCAGGGGCAGGGCCGTCGTGGCCTTGATGGTCTCGAGCGCGAAACTGGCGCTCACGTCCAGGAAATCGATGGCGGCGATCAGCTTCTTGTAGACCGCGTCGTACCCGTCGATATCCGGCACGACGATACGCATGAGGTAATCCACCTCGCCGCTCATGCGATAGAGCTCGGTCACCTCCGGAACATCGCGCACCGCCTTCGCGAACTTGTCGAACCACGCAGCGCTGTGATTGGCCGTTCGCACCATGACGAACACGGTGGTGCCGACATTCAGCGCCTTGGCATCGAGCAGGGCGACGGTCTGGCGAATGACGCCGGTTTCCTGCATCCGGCGAATCCGCCTCCAGCAGGGCACCTTCGATAGCCCGACGCGCTCGGCGATCTCGGCCGCCGTCAGGGAGCCATTCTTTTGCAGCAGATCCAGGATTCTTCGATCGAGCTTATCCATGGAACGATGATGTCGCACAGTGGGCTGTTGCGGCAACAAGAGTGCGTGCGTGCCGCAACGCCATACGGCACAATGCCGCCGGCCGATTTGTAAAAAAATGTACGAGGGGGGGAATCATGGCCCGACCAGCGCATCTGCTGCCGGGCGCGAGTTTCTGGGAGCGCGTTCGTTCGCGCGCTGCCCGGCGCGCCGTGCGGCGGGACTTTCTGCTTGATCTCATGCCGAAGGGTGCCGAGTGCATCGAAGTCGGCGTATTCGATGGGGTGCTGTCCGAGCGCATTCTCGCGCTCACGGCACCTCGCAAGCTGCATCTCGTGGACCCGTGGCGAACCCGGCCGGATGGTTCGCTTTTCGATGGTCCGGCGCAGGAGTTCGACTCCGCGCAGCAGGCGAGCGATTCGCTCGAGATGCAGTACCAGAGTGTCGTGCGGCTGCTCGAAAAGGAAATCGCCGCCGGCAAGATCGAGATTCACCGCACCCTGTCGCACGAGGCGGCGCCGCTCTTCGCGGATGCGCGCTTCGATTGGGCGTATCTCGATGCGAGCCACTACTACGACGATGTGAAGCTCGACCTCGAAACCTGGTTTCCCAAAGTGAAGGTGGGCGGCTTCATCACCGGCGACGACTACGGTCGCCAGGGGTTCTGGGACCACGGCGTCACGCGGGCGGTGGACGAGTTCATCCGCAAGAATGCCGTCGAAGTCATCGCCCTTCGCAACCACCAGTATGTCCTGCGCAAGCGGGGCTGAGGCGTGGCCGGCGCGACTGTGATGCAGAACACCATTTCGGTTTTCCAGCGAGGACACAGAACTACAATCCGATAAGCCCCGGTTGAGCGCAACGTTGTTGCTCATGTAGCGCCCATCAGCGGGGACTTCGCAACCGAATCTCACGCCGCTTTCCCTAAGCTGTGTCCATGGGATTGCGGCGACTTTTCACTGAGCATCCGGAGTCTGTGGGGGAAACCTACCTGCAGCATCTGGCAGTGGCGGCCGGATTCGGTTGTCGGATGCTCGTCGGTAGCTTTGCCTGTTTTCTCCACGCGCTGCTGCCGTTCGCCTTCCGCCGCACGGGCAGCGACTGCATCTCGGAGCTTTACGACCGCATGGTCGCCCATCGAAGCTCCGCTCATCCGCGCGCCGCGCGCGCCACCCTCGCACGCTGAGACTCATGGCACGGCCGGCCTTCATTCCTCCGGCCTGGCGCACCCTCACCAACGGTACGCTTCTCGCGATCGCTCTGGCGATTGCTGCTGAAGTCGCCTCCCGCGTCTTTCGTGACCTGCTGAACCCCGACGGACCTTCGCCGGTAAGCCCGGTGCTTTGCGCTGTGCTGCTCGGTGTCGCGTGGCGCAATACGGTGGGTCTCGGCGCCGGGTTTCTGCCCGGCCTCCAGTGGGTCACCAACAATCTGCTGCGAATCGGCATTGCGCTCGTCGGGCTGCGCCTGTCGCTGAGCGGCCTCGCGTCGACGGCGACCCTCGCTCTGCCCGTGGTCATCGGGTGCATCACGACGGCCATCGTCGTGAGCGTTGCGATGGGAAAGATGCTGGGCCTGTCGCAGCCGTTGCGGCTTCTGCTTGCCGCCGGCACTGCGGTGTGTGGTTGTACAGCGGTGTGCGCCATCGCGCCTGTGGTGCGTGCCCGGCCCGTTGAGAGCGGTCTCGCCATTACGTGCGTCGTGGTTCTGGGCTGCACGGGAATGCTCGTCTATCCGTGGCTGGCGCACGCGATATTTGGCAACGCGACGAATGCGGCGGCCGTGTTTCTCGGCACCGCTATTCACGACACGTCGCAGGTGATGGGCGCTTCGCTGATCTACGCTCAGCAGTTCGATGCGAGCGATGCCGTGCCGATGGCTGGCCTCACGAAGCTGCTGCGCAATCTCTCGCTTCTGATCCTGGTACCGCTTTTCGCCATGTGGAGCGGCACCTCGTCGGAATCGCAGGCGAAGGTCAAGCGTTCGCACGTGCTGCCGCTGTTCCTGATCTTCTTCATCGCGCTCGCACTGTTGCGAACGGCGGGGGACAGCGTTCTCTCCGGCACCGCAGTCGCTTCCGCGTGGTCGCAGGTTGTGGCGGTTGGGCTCGGCGCGTCAGACCTGTTCCTCGTCTGCGGCATGACGGCGGTGGGCTTGAGCGTCTCGCTGGCGGATCTTCGCGGCATCGGCTCGCGTGCTCTGATTGTGGCGCTCGTTGTGGCCTGCGCGGTGTGCGCGTGCAGCCTTACGCTCACCTACGCCATTCACTCGCTCTCAGTGCGATAGACGGCCCAAGCCGTTACTTCTTGCGTCCGGCCGTTTTCTTCGCCGCGGCCGCACTCGCACTTGAATTCGCGGTGGCCCTCGCGCTGGTCTTCGAAGGGGCTTCGTTTCCCGTCAATCTGCGGATCGCGTCCGCGAGCGGGCGCGCTGCCTGGTCGTAGTCGCTCCACGCCTTGCTTTTCTTAAGGAGCGCGGGTGCCGTTCGAACTGTGTATCGATTGGGGTCGAGGCCGCTGCGCACCTGACTCCACGTGAGAGGCATCGACACTGTGGCGCCGGGTCTGGCGCGCGTGGAGAGCGGCGCCACCGCCGTTGCAGTCCTGTCGTTGCGCAGATAGTCGAGGAAGAGGCGGCCCGTCCGCTCTTTCTTCGCCATGTTGATGAGATAGCGGTCGGGCGAGTCATCCGCCATCTGCGCGCATACGGTCTGCGCGAACGTCTTCGCCGTGGGCCAATCGAGCGTGCCTTTTTTCGGCTGCGCGAGTGGCGTGACGACGTGCAGGCCTTTGCCGCCAGTGGTCTTGCAGAACGTGACGAGCCCGAGCTTCTCCAGTCGTTCACGCAGCTCGAGCGCGGCTTCGATCACCTGTTCGAAGCCGACATCCGGCGCCGGGTCGATGTCGAACACCAGGCGGCCGGGAACTTCCGGATCGCCGGGCAGGCAGTTCCAGGGATGCAGCTCGAGCGCCGCGATCTGCGCGACGGCCGCGAGCGCTTCGACCCGATCGATCTGCAGATACGGTTCCCGATCGCCGCTCACCTTCACCAGCGTGAAGAGGCTCGACGTGCCTTTCATCGCATGGCGCTGGAAGAACTGCTGCCCGGTGATGCCATCAGGGGCGCGCACCGCGGAGCACGGCCGGCCGACGAGGTGGCCGATCATCCACGGCCCAACCGCCTCGTAGTAGCGAGCGAGATCGAGTTTGGTGACGGGCTTGCCCGCACCATCGTCCGGCCACATGGGCTTATCAGGCTTCGAGATGCGCACGCCCATGACGGTGGGCTCGCTGCTGCCAGCGTTCTTCCGGGCGGGAGCGCTCACGGCCGGCGCGGTGCTGCGTTTTGCGGTCGTGCGAGCGCGCGGCGATGGAGCCGCGGCACTCTTCTTGGTGGGAGGAGACGTAGGCACTTCGATCCTGACCTCCGCGGCCGGCTTGTCTTCGCGCAGGCCTTTGAACGCGGCCTGCCGCACCATGCCCGAGCCGGTCCAGCCGGCGAACTCGATCTCGGCGACGAGCTCGGGCCGTGCCCAGTGTACGTCCGGGGCCCGGCGTGGAGCATCCGGCCCTTCGAAGGGATTGCGGTCGCTTGCCACGGCGCGCAGCCGCGGCATCAGCAACTTCTTCACGTCCGCGCTGAAACCCGTGCCGACCCGTCCGGCGTAGGCGAGCCGTCCGTTGCGATAGACGCCGACAAGTAGCGAGCGCATGTCCCGGCCTTCCTGCGTCCATCCGCCAATCACCACCTCTTGCCCACCGCGGCACTTGGTCTTCGTCCACGCGTCCGTGCGTCCGGAACGATAGGGCGCGTCGAGCTGCTTCGACATGATGCCTTCGAGATGAACCTGGCAGGCGGACTTCAGCACCGCCTCGCCACTCTGCTGGAAATGCTCCACGTACTGGATCGGCCCGGTCTTGCCAGCGCCCCGCAACAAGGTCTCGAGGCGCTTCTTGCGCTCGCTCAGCGGCCGCGGGCGCAGATCTTCGCCGGATTCCCACAGCAGATCGAAGACGAAATCGACGAGATTCGAATCATCGCCAGCCGAGAGCGCCGCCTGCAGCGCCTGGAAGCTGAGCGTGTTCGATTCGCCGAACGCCGCCACTTCGCCGTCGATGATGCAGTCCGGAAAGCTTCTCGCTGCCGCGGCGATCGTTGGGAACTTCTCCGTCCAGTCGAGACCCTTGCGCGTGCGCAGCGTCGCTTCGCCGTCGTAAACGCGAAGCTGCATGCGATAACCATCGAGCTTGATCTCGTGGGCCCATCCTGGGCCGCTCGGCGGATGGTCGACGAGCTTCGCGAGCTGCGGTGGCAGGAATTCAGGCGGCGGTTTGCCGCCTTTCCTGCTTGATCTGGACGTTCGAGTCCGGTTCGAATGCCACACGGCTGTCGCCTTGGCGCGCGACGTGGCTTGCGTCATGAACGGCTTCGGTCCGCGCCCTTTCCCGGCTGCGATCTCTTCCAGGGTGCGGCCGGACGCTGCAGAGCGATCCTCGTTGAGAATCGATTCGCCAGCACCGGGACGAGCCGCATCGTCGCGATGCTTGATGAGCAGCCAGTTCGTACGCTTGCCGCCGTCGCGATCGTTGCGCATCCGCACGAGCACCCAGCTGCCGTGAAGCTTCTCACCCTCGAGCGTGAATTTGAGATTGCCGTCCGCGAGCTGCATCTGCGGCGGATCGGGACCTTCGGGCCGCCAGTAGCCGCGATCCCACACCATGACCGTGCCGCCGCCATATTCGCCGCGCGGAATCGTGCCTTCGAAGTCGCCGTAGTCGAGCGGATGGTCCTCGACTTCCACCGCCAGGCGCTTGTCCGCCGGATCGAGAGAGGGCCCGCGCGTCACCGCCCATGACTTGAACACGCCATCGAGCTCGAGTCGCAAGTCGTAGTGAAGGCGTCGCGCCGCGTGTTTCTGAATGACGAACCGCCGCTTCGGGGATGCGCCAACACGCGCGCTCCCGCTCGGTTCGGCTGTCTTGGTGAAGTCCCGCTTGGAGCGATATCGGGCGAGTTTTCGGGTAGCCACGTGCGCGTGCCGACGGACGGGACGCCGTCCCGTGAATCAACGAGCCCGTGGATCAACGAGCGTGCTGCATCAACGCGGCAGGCTGCGGGCGGTTCCGCCTCCGCGCGGAGTGCGCGGAGAAGCAATCAGCGGCCGCTGGTCAGCGGCGATGGTGATGAATGGCTGCTTCCACCGCGTCGAACAAGCCGCGCATCCCGAACGAGACGTCCTGAATCACGCCGTTGACGAAGAATCCGGGCGTGCCGCGCACGCCGCTGCGCAGGCCACTTTCGATATGCTCGCGGATCCGCTGCAGGTAGACCTCGTCATCCATCTCGGCGGTGTAGCGAACCATGTCGAGCCCGATCTGTTCCGCGTAACCGTGGAGGTTCTTCGGCTTCAGATGGTCCTGGTTGGCGAACAGCAGATCGTGCATCTCCCAGAACTTGCCCTGCGCGCCAGCGCACTCGGCAGCCTCGGCCGCCATGAGCGCGTGCGGATGCACGTCTTCGAGCGGAAAGTGCCGGAATGCAAATCTCACGCGCTCATCGAACCGCTGGAGCAGCAGCTTCACCGCAGGGGCGGCCTGCTTGCAGTTCGGACATTCGAAGTCGGCATACTCGACGACCGTGACAGGCGCATGGTCGGGGCCGAGTGTGTGATCCGTAGCGCGGATCGGCTCGGCAAGCTCAAACGGATGAGGTCTGTTCATACCCAGTGATTGTGCCCGCCGCCGAAGCGCGTGGCCAAGTGAATATTCCGATCGACTCTCAGGCCGTCCAGTTCGCGGCCTTGAAACGCTCCAGCAGCCAGCGTGCCGCCGGGCCGGGCGGGGCGTCGGATCGGTACACGCTCTGCAGGCGGTACAGCTCGTCGTCCCAATCATCGAGTGCCAGCCGCACGAGGCGCCCGGCCTTCAGGTCATCGTGCACGATCGGCTCCGGCATGCTGCCCCAGCCAACGCCTGCGATCAGCAAGGCGTGCTTGGCGCCGAGATCCGCAAGGCGCCACGTCCGCAGGCCGATGACCGCGAACTCCTGCCCCTGCGTGAGAGTGGATGGATCCGTCAGCACAAGCTGTACCTGTTCGCGCGCCGCCGCGCGAGGGATCTTCCCCTCGAACAGTGCGAGCGGATGCGACGGAGCAGCGACAGGCACGAGTTTCACGGCGCCGACGTGAGCTCGTTCCAGCCCGTCGATACTGCGGTCGAGCGGGCCGCTCACCCCGAGGCTCGCACCGCCATCGAGCACGAGCTGCACCACCGCGCCTAGCGCGGCCACGTTCAGGCGAAGGGCAACGCCGGGGAATTCAGTGCGGAAGGCCTCGAGAACGCTCACCAGAATCTGCGTCGGCAGCATCACGTCGACCACGAGGCTGACCTCGGCTTCGAGCCCCGCGATGAGCCCGCGTGAGCGGGCCAGCAATTCATTCATGCCGCTCGCAATAGCACGCGCGTTCGTGAGGATGGCGCGGCCGCCCTCCGTGAGCTGGGGCTTGCGGGTGGACTTGCGGTCGAAGATCTCAACGCCCAGCTGTGATTCGAGGTTGGCAATGGCATAGCTCACCACCGACGTCGCCCGATTCAGGCGCCGGCCGGCAGCGGCGAAGCTCCCGGTCTCCACGACCGCCAGAAACACCTGCAGCTGATCGAATGTGGGGACCCGGGGCGCGGACATTTCTACTTTCTGGAACGTTTCCCTCGAAATTGTACGGCTATTCGCGTGCCCTGAGGGGCGCGAGAATTCCGTGATCCCCCGATCAGGAAGCAGCCATGGCCCAGCCGAAAATACTCATCGCGTTCTATTCCCGAAGCGGCGTGACCGCCGCGCTCGCCGAGGCCGTGGCCGAAGGCGCTCGCAAGGACGGCGCGGACGTACGCATGCGGCGCGCGCGTGAAGTGGTGAGCCGGGAAGTCATGGCCCAGGCGCCAGGCTGGGCCGAGCAGGCCGCCGCCCTCAATGCGAAATACGAGGCGCCCACCGAGGCGGACGCCGAATGGGCGGACGGCATCATCTTCGGCACCCCGACGCGTTTTGGTGCTGTCACCTCGGAGCTCAAGGCGTACATCGATAGCCTGGGCGGCCTGTGGTTTCAGGGAAGGCTCAATGGCAAGGTGGGCTCGGCGTTCGGGTCTTCCTCGACCCCTCACGGGGGTAATGAGTCGACGCTGATCTCGCTGTACAACCCGATGGCGCATCTGGGCTTCATCATCGTGCCGCTCGGTTACACCGATGCGTCCCTGTTCAAAGCCGGCACGCCGTACGGTGCCTCGGCGGTGTCCTTCAACAAGGCGACGCCGCCAACGGAGGACGATCTCGAAGTCGCGCGCTACCAGGGCAAGCGCGTGGCACACGTCGCGAGGGCTCTGCGAGCCGCGCACATCACGCAGACGCCTAAGTAACACCAGCGGGAATCACGCCGTGTGGCGCGACGGCGCTGCCGGCGTGCTACCGTCGCTCCATGCTAGAGCTCGTCATCGATCAGCGCCGTCGCGACCTCGGCGGCTTCGAAGTAGGGCGGGTGCTACCCTTTGCCAAGCGGCGAATGGTGGGGCCCTTCATCTTCTTCGATCACATCGGCCCGGTGAGTTTTCCGCCGGCCATTCCGCGGAGCATCGACGTGCGGCCTCACCCGCACATCGGCCTTTCGACGGTCACGTATCTGTTCGACGGCGAGATCGTGCATCGGGACAGCGTCGGCTTCGAGCAGGCGATCCATCCCGGTGAAATGAATTGGATGACCGCGGGCCGCGGCATCACTCACTCGGAGCGTTTCGAGAAGGCCCGCGCCCAGGGCGACTTCGTTCACGGCATCCAGTCGTGGGTGGCCTTGCCTCGGGAAGTCGAAGAGACCGATCCCTCCTTCATTCACTATGACCCCGCGGAGCTGCCGGTATTCACGGATGGCGGCGTGCGCACGCGGCTGCTGGCCGGCGAGGCATTCGGTGTGAGATCTGCGGTGAAGACGCACTCGCCGCTGTTCTACACGCACTGCGTGCTGGATGCGGGCGCGCGCGTTCAACTCCCGGCAGGCTATTCCGAGCGCGCCGCCTATGTCGTCTCCGGTTCCGTGGAGGCTTCCGGCCAGACCTTCGGAGCGGGACAGATGCTCATCTTCACGCCCGGCGCCGATGCGGTGCTGGTGGCTGGCGAGCCGGCAACGGTGATGACCCTCGGCGGTGAGCCCGTCGGCGAGCGCTTCATCGAGTGGAACTTCGTGTCCTCCTCCCAGGACCGTATCGAGCAGGCGAAGGCGGACTGGCGGGCCGGGCGCCTGAAACTTCCGGATCTGGACAACCAGGAATTCATCCCCCTGCCTTGACCCGCGCTGATCGCTGGCACTCCCGGACAAGTTCACGCCGCTGGCGCCCGCTACGCTGCCCACCCACGGACGATTTTACTCGGGAAGTTGCATTAGCAACCCCGCCATCGGCTCGCAGCCGTTGTATCGGCGCTACGAGTTTGCGCTCGTGTAACGAATCATACGAGCGTGTTGGCGGACGTATCGGGACTGATACGGACGTATAAACTTTAGTTCTTGCGAGCTTGACTGCTCTCGCAGACAATCCCCCGGCCGCGGAACACAGGCACAAGAGCCCAGAACTCTCATCCGTTGGGCCGCGGCTCGCGAACCGTTCGTCATTTTCGAGGGGGTCAATTCATGGCGATGTCGTTGTCGCGCACCATCCGTGCGCTGATGAATCCTTGTGGTCTCGGTGTTGTCACGGTGGTCGCATTCAGCGCACCGCTCATGGCACAGCAGCCCGCTGCTGCCGATTCGGGTGGACTGGAAGAGGTCGTGGTGACGGCGCAGTTCCGCAGCCAGCCGCTGCAGGACACTCCCATTGCGATCACCGCGGTGACCGCGGACATGATCGAGAACCGCAGCCAGACAAATCTTGCTTCGCTGGCCGATCAGGCGCCGAACGTGAATCTGCGCGAAACGGGGGGTGCCTTCGGGCCCGGCATGTCGGCCTCGATTCGCGGCGTCGGACAGGCGGACTTCAACCCTGCGCTCGAGCCGGGCGTCGGTGTGTATATCGACGACGTGTACTACGCGAGCCTCACCGGCGCGAACTTCGACCTGGTGGATCTCGATCGCGTGGAAATTCTGCGCGGCCCGCAGGGCACGCTCGCCGGCCGAAACTCCATCGGCGGCGCCATCAAATTGTTCTCGGCCTTGCCGAAGGGCGATGGCAGCGGTTCCGTGCGAGTCACCTACGGCACCCGTCACCTCTTCGACGTGCGCGCCTCCGCGGATCTGGCGCTCTCGCCGGATCGCGTGTTCCTGCGTGTTTCGGCCGTCTCGCGCAAGCAGGACGGATACGTGAACCGCTACGATTTCGGCTGCACGCATCCGGGCTCCGGCGTGCCGAACAACGGGCAGCAGGCGAATTGCCTGCTCGGCACCGAGGGCGGCAAAGACTATTCCGGCGGTCGTGTCGGGCTGCGCGTCATCGCGAGCGACAACGTCGAGATCAATCTCTCGGCCGATGCGATCCAGGACAATTCCGAGGTCGCCGCGGTGGTGCTGCAAGCGGTAAACCCGAATGCAAGCGGCGCGCTCGCGAGCGCGCAGTACGGCGTTCCGTACGACGCGCGCTTTCTCCCGCCAAACCAGTTCACGAGCTACGCGGCCTTCGGCGGCCGCACCGGCAACACGCTGTACTCGTGGGAGCCGAAGACGCGCACTTTCAACTACGGTGCCGCCGGCACGGTGGACGTGCGCCTCACGGACACCTTGTCGGTGAAGTCGATCACGGCCTATCGCGATTTCGACAGCCGCTGGGTCGAAGACAACGACGTGTCGCCGCTCGCGGGCTCACTCGGCGCGGAGCATCTGTATCACCATCAGTTCAGCCAGGAACTGCGCCTCAACGGTGCTCTCTTCAGCAGCAAGGTCGAATACACCTTGGGCGGGTACTACTTCGACCAGGTCACCACGTACCAGACGCACCAGGTCCTGACCTATGCAGGCAACCTCGACTTCCTCGGGGATGACCCCGTCGATGCGTCCACGTACGCCGGGTTCCTGAACGCCACGTGGCACATCGTCGAGGGGTTGAACCTCAACTCCGGGGTTCGCTACAGCAAGGAATCGAAGGACTACCACTACAGCCGCAACAATCCGGATGGCACACCGAGTGCGCTGCTGGGCGCCCTGAACGGGGTGACGGGCAGCTTCGAGGGCTCGAAGTTCGACTATCGCCTGAACATGGACTATCGCTGGAACGAGCAGTTGATGACGTACGCCGGTGTGTCGACCGGCTTCAAGGGCGGCGGCAGCAACCCACGCCCGTTCTTCGCAACGCAGGTGCAGCCGTTCAATCAGGAGACGCTGACGGCCTATGAGATCGGCGCGAAGTCCGATCTGTTTCAGCGCCGGCTGCGCATCAACGCGTCCGCCTTCATCAATAAATACAAAGATATACAGCTCACGCGCCTGACTTGTCCGGAGTTTTCACCGCCCGGTCTCGGGTTCCTCTGCGCGCTGCCCACCAACGGCGGCGATGCGGACGTGAAGGGCGTCGAGCTCGAGCTCGAAGCGCATCCGATCGGCGGCTGGATGATCGATGCGAGCTTCAGCGATCTCAGCTTCAAGTACACGCGGGTGCGGCCGGACGTAGGCGTGCCGCTCGGCTCGACGGCGCCTGGCATCATCAAACACAAATGGAGCTTCGGTACGCAGTACGAGTTCAACCTGCCAGGCGGCGGCAAGCTGACGCCCCGCGTGGATATGAGCTATCAGAGCGGCTACAACACCAACGCGGACGCCTCGCTCGGCAGCGTGGTGCCGGGCTATCACCTGGGCAATGCGCGCCTCACATGGACGTCACCCGAGGAGAAATGGGAGTCGGCCTTCGCTGTAACGAACGTGTTCGATAAGACCTATTACCTCTCCGTGTTCGACCTGCTCGCGAGCTCCGGCGCCAAGTACGGCACGCCGGCGAACCCGCGCGAGTACTCGATCGAGATCAAGCGCAAGTTCTGAGGCTACGGGGGTACCGCGGCGCCGATCCGCGGTACCATCCCCCGGCAGTTTCAGCTTTCCGAGGATTTCGCGATGTCAGGCTATTCGGGTCGGTGGAAGACGGTCGAGGTTCAGGTCGAGAACGGCATTGGGTGGGTCACGTTGAACCGGCCCGAGAAGCGCAACGCCATGAGCCCGACGCTCAACACGGAAATGCGCGACGTGCTCGAGACGCTCGAGATGGACGAGAAGGCGCAGGTGCTGGTGCTCACCGGCGCCGGCGATGCCTGGTCGGCCGGCATGGATCTCAAGGAATACTTCCGCGAGATCGACAAGGGCCCCGAAATTCTGCAGGAGGCGATCCGCCGCGGCGCCTCGCAGTGGCAGTGGAAGCTGCTGCGCTTCTACTCGAAGCCGACGATTGCCATGGTGAACGGCTGGTGCTTCGGCGGCGCGTTCTCGCCGCTCGTCGCGTGCGATCTCGCCATTTGCGCGGATGAAGCGGTGTTCGGCCTTTCCGAGATCAACTGGGGAATTCCCCCCGGCAATCTCGTCAGCAAGGCGCTCGCCGACACCATCGGCCATCGCAATGCGCTCCACTACATCATGACCGGCGAGACGTTCGACGGTAAGCGTGCCGCCGAGATGGGCCTCGTGAACAAGAGTGTTCCGCGCGCCAAGCTGCGTGAAGCGGTAGTGGAGCTTGCCGCATCACTGCTCAAGAAGAACCCGGTTGTGCTGCGCGCTGCGAAACACGGCTTCAAGCGCTGCCGCGAGCTCACGTGGGAGCAGTCGGAAGACTATCTGTACGCGAAGGTGGACCAGTCCGTGCTGCGCGATCCGGAGCGCGGCCGCGAGCAGGGGCTGAAGCAGTTCCTGGACGACAAGTCGATCAAGCCGGGTCTGCAGACCTACGATCGCAAAGCCAGCAAGTAACGGTTCGTCATCGCCGGCGCTCGTGAGGGGCGCCGGCGAGGATGTTTGCCGCGCCTGTCGATCCGCGAGGTCCTACGGACGTTCTTCGAAAACGTTACCGGTGTCGATGCGCTTCTTGAGCGGCACGCAGTAGATATCGATCGGGCTTCTGCGGCCGCGCAGCGTCATCGGCGGCAGCTCGAGCGCGCCCAGCTCCACGCCGCGCTCATCGAGCGAGCGCTTGAACGAGCGCGAGAACAGCATCTCACCCGCACGCGCGCGCTGACACAGGCGCGACGCGACGTTCACGGTGTCCCCGATGATCGTGTAGTTCATGTAGGCCGCGGAGCCCACATTGCCCGCGATGACTTCGCCTATGTTGATACCGATGCCGAGGCCGGTTTCGATGCCGTGCTGCAACTTCCACGTCTCGGCGAGTGCGCCGAATTGGTCGAGCATTTCCCGCGACGTGCGTACGGCGCGTTCGGCGCTATCCGACTGGGCGAGCGGCACGCCGAAGCCCACCATCAAACAGTCGCCCGCCATATGGAAGATGGTTCCGTCATGGCGGAAGGTGATGTCGGTGAGCAGCGAGAAGTATTCGTTGAGCAGCAACACCACGGCATCGGGCGTCAGGCGCTCGGCAATGCTGGTGAAGCCGCGTAGATCCGCGAACAACACCACGGCCTGGGCGCGCAGGTCCGCGCCAGCAAGCAGCGTGCTGCGCAGCTCGGCGTCGCCGAGGATGCGGTCCGCCAGGCGAGGGGAGAGGTAACGGCGGAACATCTGCCGCAGCGTCTCGCGACGGCGAATCTCTTCGCCCAGTTGAGACGCCGCAAGGTCGCGCCGCGCCGTGCTGGCGCGCACTAGAGTCTCGATTCGCGCCCGCAGCAGCTCCCGGCTCACATCGCCGGCCATGTAGTCGTCCGCGCCGGCCGCAAGCGCAGCCGTTCGACCCCGTGAGGATCGGCCGAACACGACCACGGGCAAGAGAACGGTGCTCGGATGCTGCTTCAGCGAGCGGCAGAGGGTGAGGCCCGGTCCGGGGTTTCCCGCATCCACCAGGACGATGTCGGGGGCGAGCTCGCCAATACGGCCAAGCGTGTCCTCGGCGGAGGTGACGATGCTCAATGTGACGCCACGCTCGGAGTCTCCGGCGGCCATCTCTGCGAGGACGCTGGCCCGTTCGCCGGCGGCGACGATATGCAATGGAAGTTGTTCTGCGGACACGCGGTGCGGCGTTTAGCTCTTGTCCGGCCGAGTCTACCACGGCGAGTCCCGGGGGCCGTGCGGTGTCACAATTGCCGCCGAGCCGCAGTCGCGCGCTTCGATTTGAATTAAAGTTCGCGCCCATGCGGCTGTTCCCGATTCCTGTCTCCATCCAGTTGGCGCTGACGGCGCTTCTGGCCCTCGTGTCTCTGCCCGCTCGCGCGGCATGGGATGAGCTCGCTGCACTGGAACGTAGCGGTGCGCGGGTCACGGCAACCGCCGTCGATCTGGGCAACGACCGCGTGCTCGGCGAGCTGCACGCGGATCAGCGCCTCACACCAGCGTCGCTCACGAAGCTGACGGTCGCGGCTGCCGCCCTTGAAACCTGGCCGGCGGACAAGGTGTTCAAGACGCAGCTCCTGACCACGGCCTCCCTGAAGAATGGCGAGCTCGACGGCGACCTCGTTCTGCAAGGCGCGGGCGATCCGTCGCTGGATGATCACTCGCTCTGGAGTCTGGCCGCGCAGCTGAAGGGAGCCGGCGTCACCGCCATCCGCGGCCATCTGATCGTGAACCCGGCGCCGTTCGGTGTGGTTGAGTGCGAAACGGATGATCGTTGCAAGGCGCTGGAGCGGAGCGACACCGCCTACAACGCTCCGCTGGCCTCCATCGGGGTCGACTTCGGAAACTGGTGCATCAGCGTTCGCCCTTCGACCGCAGGCTCTCTGGCCGCCGTGCGGGGCTGTGGCGTGATGAATCTGCCTGTGCCTGTGGAGGGGACGATCCGCACCGTGAGTGCCGGCAGCAAGCAGACATTCTGGATCGAGCGCGTGACCACAGCGGGCATCGATACGCTGCGCGTGTCCGGCGATATTCCCGTGGATCGGGGTCAGGATATCTACCGCGCCATGTCCAATCCGACGCAGGGCGTGGGCCTCCTGTTCATGGAAATCCTGCACGAGATCGGCATCCGTATCGAGGGGCCGGTGCAGACGGGCAGCGTCGCCGTGCTGGACAAGGCGGAGGTGCTCGCGGAAATCGAGGGCCTGTCCGTGCGGGAGCAGCTCGGCCGCATGCTGCGCTTCTCGAACAACTACATCGCGGACGTGCTCACGCTGAATCTCGCGGCCGAACTATCGAAGCAACCGCCGAAGGATCTGTCCTCCGCCGCGAGCCTGCTCTCGGAGTTCGTCACGCGCGCGCAGCGTTCCACACGTATTGCCAACTCGAAGACGCCCGCATCGCTCTTCAGCGGCAGCGGGCTGACTCCCGAAAACCAGCTGTCGGCCAACGATCTCGTGAGTGTGCTGGCGCATCAGTACCGCGACTCGCGCCGCTTCCCGGCGTTCTACGGCGGAATGGTGGTGCCTCGCGATGCGCCGTTCCAGTTCCTGCGCAACGGAAGCGCAGCGTGGCTCGATCGGGTCGCGCTCAAGACGGGAACGATGGAGCAGCCGCACTCGGTGTGCGGCATCGCAGGCTATCTGCGCAAGCGGGATGGCGGCTGGGTGGCCTTCGCGGTCATCGTGAATGGTGGCCCGGGCATGCAGCACGTGCCGCTCGGCAAAGCGATGGAAGCCGCCCGCGCAGGCCTCGAGAAGTTTCTGGCGGAACGCTAGAAGGCAATCAGCTCTTCAGGCGATAGCCCGTGCGGAAGATCCACCCGACGACCGCGAGGCACGCGAAGAAGAAGCCGAGCGTCATGGCGAGGCTCGTTCCGAGGCTTACGTCCGAGCTCTCGTAGAAGGCCCAGCGGAAGCCGCTGATCAGATAGACCACGGGGTTGAACAGGCTGAACATGCGCCAGGCGGGCGGCAGCATGCTGATGGAGTAGAACGCGCCGCCGAGAAAGGTGAGGGGCGTCACGATCAGCATCGGGATGAACTGCAGGTGCTCGAAGCCCTTCGCCCAGATGCCGATGATGAAGCCGAACAGGCTGAACGTGGTGGCCGTGAGCACGAGGAACGTGACCATCCAGAACGGATGCAGAATGTGCAGCGGCACGAAGAGCGATGCCGTGATGAGAATGATGAGCCCGAGCACGATGGACTTCGTCGCCGCCGCGCCCACGTAGGCCAGCACGATCTCGAGGTAGGACACCGGTGCCGACAGCAACTCGTAGATGGTGCCCGTGAACTTCGGGAAGTAGATGCCGAAGGAGGCGTTGAAGATGCTCTCCGTGAACAGCGACAGCATGATGAGCCCCGGCACGATGAACGCGCCGTAGGCCACCCCGTCCACCGCCGTCATGCGCGAGCCGATAGCGGAGCCGAACACCACGAAATACAGGGACGTGGTGATCACCGGCGTGACCAGGCTCTGCCAGAACGTGCGCAGGGCCCGCGCCATCTCGAAGCGGTAGATGGCCCAGACGCCGTAGCGGTTGAAGGCAAGCGGGTTGGTGGCGGTGCTCATGTGCGCTCGGTCACCAGGCTGACGAAGATCTCTTCCAGCGAGCTCTCGCGCGTGTTCAGGTCCTTGAAGCCGATGCCGGCCTCGGTGAGGCGGCGCAGGAACTCCGAGATGCTGGTGCACTCATTCGCATCGAACGTGTACACGAGCTCGTTGCCGTCGGCCTTCAGCTCGAGCGGCCAGTCCGCAAGCGTGGGCGGAATCGCGCGCAGCCGCTCGCTCAGATGCAGCGTGAGCTGGCGCTTGCCGAGCTTCTTCATGAGCTCGGTCTTGTCTTCCACGAGGATGAGCTCGCCCTTGCTGATGACGCCCACGCGGTCGGCCATCTCCTCGGCCTCCTCGATGTAGTGCGTGGTGAGGATGATGGTGACCCCGCTTTCGCGCAGGCCGCGCACGAGGTTCCACATGTCCCGGCGC
>FTEO01001372.1_pt1 | contig 25023 bp, 19 predicted proteins | sample 1640211 | NCBI WGS metagenome assembly FTEO01 (sample SAMEA3914816, study PRJEB12502) | metagenome | biome: forest; material: soil | place: USA | collected 2011-09-16 | depth 0.3 m | reverse complement strand
GGCGTAGGGAACGGCGCACGCCATCGTCGCCATCATTCCGGAGCCTGCAAACATCTGGTGCTCGCGCGCTCGCACGTAGCGCGCGAGAACGCCCGTGTTGTGCCCGGAGTCCCATGAAACGATGGCGTCGTCATCGAGCTGCTCACCCAGCTCATGTGCGAGGTGGCCCGGGCTCAACAGGTCCGAATCGGCCGCGGCCGAGTCGGCGAGCAATTGTGTCCACTGTCGTGTGCGCTCCTGCGCTTTCTCCAGAAATGAACGGTCACTGTGACGAGTGAGTCGGGAATTGAGAAGTTGCAGCGTCTGCTGCGCATCCCCGACGAGCCCCACCTCCACTGGAAAACGCAGACCAATACGCGAGGCGTCCGTATCGATCTGAACGCCGCGTGCCTGTCCGGGTTTCGGGTAGTACTCGACGTACGGAAACGTCGAACCCACGATCAGCAGGGTGTCGCACTCTTCGAACGCTTCTTGCGACGGACGCGTGCCGAGAAGACCAATGCCGCCTGTCGTGAACGGGTTGTCGTCCGGTACGACCGCTTTGCCCAGGAGTGCCTTCACGATAGGCGCGCCAAGCAAATCCGCCGTCTCGAGAAGCTCGGCGCGTGCACCCAGTGCGCCGCGGCCCGCGAGAATGGCGATCTTGCGACCCCTGCGAAGGACTTCAACGGCGCCGTCGAGATCCTTCAACTCCGGCAGTCGCACTGCGCCGGTAGGAACGAACGACGTGTGGTGTGCCACGTTGCGTGGAGAAGGCTCAGCCTCGTCAATCAACTCTTCCTGCACGTCGGTTGGAATGGCGATGTGCGCGACGCCCGCCTGAGCAATGGCAGTCCGGCATGCAAGGGTCACCACATTCTCGACATGCGCTGCGCTCATGATGCGCGTCGTGTAGAGCGCAACATCTGCGAAGAGCTTGTTGTGGTCCACGTCCTGCTGCGTGAACGTGTCGACCAGATCGTGATACGGAAGCCCGGTGATGGCGATGACCGGCGCTCGATCGAACTTGGCATCGTACAGCCCGTTGAGGAGATGAATGCCGCCCGGGCCGGTGGTCGCCAGACAACAGCCGAGCTTCCCCGTCCACTTCGCATGTGCGCACGCCATGAGCGCGGCGGATTCCTCGTGGCGAACCTGGATGAAGCGCACTTTGTCGCCGCGCGTGCGGATCGCTTCCATCACGCCGTTGATGCCATCGCCAGGCATGCCGAAGATCGTATCGACACCCCATTCGGTCAGTCCTTCGATGAGCAGGTCCGAGCCGTTGCGTGCCATGGTGGAATCTCAATGACAAATGGGCTGGAAAATCGCCGCAATATTCATTCCATGCGCCAACACCGTGGGCACGCCACGTGCGGGCTTCCGGTCATAGGCTCCTGTACGGGCCGACCTGATAGAGGCGCGAGCACCATGACGGACAAACCATCGACTTCGGCCGAGAGTGCTGCGGGCAACCCCTCCCAGCCCAAAGGCGCCCAGCCGAAAGGCCCCAAGGGTCTTGATACCGCGAACGGCCCGACGCGTTACCTCGATCGCCCGACGAATGATGGGAAACACGGCGACGAGGCGGACGAGCCCAATGAAGGCAATCCGCGTTCGCAGGACGAATTCGCGAATCAACCGCGCAAGCGCTGATCAGGCCGTAGCGGCCCGGCTTGCGCTCGCGCGCCTCGCGAGATAGGGCGCGGTACGGCTCGTTCGCGAACGTGCAACGGTATCCGGCGTGCCCGCCGCGACGACACGGCCCCCTTCTTCTCCCGCTCCCGGCCCCATGTCGATGAGCCAGTCGCTTGCCTCCATCACGCCGATATCGTGCTCAACGACGATGACGGTATTGCCGGCGTCCACGAGGCTTTGCAGCTGCGTCATGAGGCGGTCGACATCCGACGGATGCAGGCCCGTCGTCGGCTCATCAAGCACATAGAGAGTGTCGCCGCGCTGCAGGCGTTGCAGCTCGGTCGCGAGTTTGATCCGCTGAGCTTCACCGCCTGAGAGCTCCGTCGCCGGCTGCCCGAGCCTGAGGTAGCCGACTCCCACCTCACGCAGCACTTGCAGCGGCCGCAGCACCGCCGGGTCTCTTGCAAAGAAGGCGCAAGCCTCATCCACCGTCAGGGCCAGCACGTCTGCAATGTTCTTGCCGTGATACTGGATCTCGAGTGTCTTCGGGTTGAATCGGGCGCCATGGCACGTGGGGCAGGGCGCGAACACGCTCGGCATGAAGATCAGCTCGACACAGACGAACCCTTCACCTGCGCACGTCTCGCAGCGCCCCTTGGCCACGTTGAACGAAAAGCGACCGGCATCGTAGCGACGCGCGCGTGCAGCCGGCGTGGCGGCGAAAAGCTTGCGCACCTGATCGAAGAGGCCGGTGTAGGTAGCCAGGTTCGAGCGAGGCGTGCGCCCGATCGGCTTTTGATCCACGCGCACCAGGCGCCGGATGTGTTCGATTCCTGCGACGATCCGGCCGCCGCGTGTCACCGAGGCAACGTCTTCGAGATGCGGCTCTTCCGGCTCATCCACAAACTCGACGTGACCCAGATGCTCGGCAACGAGCTCGACCAGGACCTGGCTCACGAGCGTGGACTTTCCAGAGCCGGACACGCCTGTCACCGTTGTGAAGACACCCAGCGGAAAATCCACGTCAAGGCGGTGGAGGTTGTTCCGGTCGATGCCTTTCACCCTCAGCCATGCCTTCGGTGCGCGCGCAGCTCGGGCGATGGGCGCATTCGAGGCCCACAAGTGCTCGCGCGTCTGCGACTCCGGCACGTCCGCCAGGCCTTCCAGCGGCCCGCTATAAAGAATGCGCCCGCCGTGCACACCCGCGGCCGGGCCGATGTCGACGACCCAGTCTGCATGCCGGATGACGTCCACTTCATGCTCGACCACGAATACGGAGTTGCCCGCATCCTTCAACTGGTCGAGCGCGGCCAGCAGGGCTTCTGTGTCGGCAGGATGAAGGCCCGCGGAGGGTTCATCCAGCACGTAGATTACGCCGAACAGGTTGGAGCGGATCTGCGTGGCGAGCCGCAAACGCTGCAACTCGCCGGGCGATAGCGTGGGCGTGCTTCGGTCGAGCGACAGGTAGCCGAGGCCGAGATTCAGCAGAATCTCGATGCGGCTCGTGATGTCCTGCGCCAGCCGCTGCGCAACCAGGGCCTGCTCGGGGTGCGCCTTGCCGAAGCTCGCGAGCTCACTGGCTGCACCGCGCGCAAAGGGTTCCATCACTTCGCGCACCCGCTTGAGCGGGAGCGCGGAGAGTGCGCTGATGCCATGCCCGGCAAACGTCACGGATAGCGCTTCCGCGCGCAACCGCTTACCGTGGCAGAGCGGGCAGTCCGTGCTCACGAGGTAACGCGCCACGCGCTTCTTGATCATCGGGCTCTGCGTCGTGGCGAACGTATGCAGCACAAAGCGCCGCGCGCCTGTGAACGTGCCTTGATAGCTCGGCTCTTCTTTGCGCTTGAGAGCACGCCGTGTTTCCGCAGGGCTGAGGCCGGCATACACCGGTACCGTAGGCGTCTCTTCGGTGAAAAGGATCCAGTCTCGATCCTTGCGTGGCAGCTCGCGCCAGGGCCGGTCCACGTCGTAGCCCATTGACACCAGGATGTCGCGCAGATTCTGGCCGTGCCACGCCGGCGGCCATGCCGCAATGGCCCGCTCGCGGATCGTGAGCGAATCATCGGGCACCATCGAGCGCTCCGTCGCATCGTAGATACGGCCGAGCCCATGGCAGCGAGGGCACGCGCCGGCTGGTGTGTTGGGCGAGAACGCCTCCGCGGCGAGGTGCTCCTGATTGCGCGGATAGTGGCCCGCGCGCGAATAGAGCAGACGCAGCGAGTTCGAGAGTGTGGTGACACTGCCGACGGACGAGCGCGTCGTGGGCGTTCCCCGGTGCTGCTGAAGCGCGATCGCGGGCGGCAAGCCATCGATCGAATCGACTTCCGGCACTCCCGCCTGATCGATGAGGCGCCGCGCGTACGGGGCCACGGACTCGAAATAGCGACGCTGCGCTTCGGCGTAGAGCGTGCCGAACGCGAGCGAAGACTTTCCGGAGCCGGACACGCCGGTGAATACCACCAGCGCATCGCGTGGGATGTCTACGTCGAGATTCTTAAGGTTGTGCTCGCGAGCGCCGCGCACGCGCACGAAGCCGCCCGAAGCGGTGCGCGGGGGTCTCAAGGTTCGATCGCTCAAGGAATGCACCTTCGCGTGGCGGGCGGGGCCTGAACGTTTGCGCGGGCGGCGCGGTTCCCGATTTCGGCGGGTTCGATCGCCAGACGGGAACTTCGCACCGCCTTGCTCGATTGTCATAGAAGGCTCAATTGTCATAGAACCATGCGGCAAAAGTCTCGCCCTCTGACCGTGCTTCGCTGGGTCGGCATCGGCCTGGGAGCCCTCATCGCGCTCGTAGTTCTGGCGCTCGCGCTCATGGACTGGAATGCGCTCAAGCGGCCTATCGAGCGCATCGCTTCGGCCCGCTCCGGCCGCACGGTCACGATCGCCGGCCCGCTCGAAGTACACGTGTGGTCGTGGACGCCCAGTGTCACGCTGAACGGCCTCACGCTCGGCAATACGCCGTGGGAGCCGGCACGGCCCATGGCTCAGGTGGAGCGTTTGCACGTGCAGTTGAAATTATTGCCGCTGTTGAAGGGTGATGTGATTCTGCCGCGTGTCGAAGTGCTGCATCCCACGATCTATCTGCACCGCGATGCCTCGGGCCGTGCGAACTGGACGTTCGAGAACACCAGGCCGACCAACGCGCCCGCAGCGCCGCCGCCCAAACTGCCCGTGGTTCGCGATTTCCTCATCGAGGGGGGCAAGCTGACGATCCTCGATGACATCCTGCATCTGCAGGTGGAAGGGACGTTGCAAGCGCATGAGAAAGGCTCGGCGGATGATCCGAAAGCGTTCCGCGTCGACGGGAAGGGCACGCTCAACAAGGAACCGTTCGTGCTGAGGGTCGCGGGCGGGCCGCTGATCAACCTTGATCCGGATCGGCCGTATCCGTTCGATCTGCAGATTCAGGCCGGCAACATCCGCGTCGCCTCCGACGGGCGCGTGCTCAAGCCATTTGATCTGGGTAAGGTGAGTCTCAACGTCGATGCCACCGGCGGCGATCTCGCGGACCTGTACTACCTTACGCAGCTCGCGCTGCCGAACACGCCACCGTTCAAGCTGCACGCGAGCATCGAGCGCAACGTATCTCAAATCCACGTCTCCCATCTCCAGGGCTCGGTGGGAAGCAGCGACCTGCAGGGTCAGCTGGATATCGACATCTCGCGCAAGCGCCCGAAGGTCTCGGGCGATCTCCTCTCGAAGCAGCTACGCCTGAGCGACCTGGCCGCCTCCCTGGGCGGCAAGTCCAAAGGTGAAGCAACGCTGGCAACCCGGGAGAAACCGGGCCAGAAGAAGCGGTCGGCGCCAGCGGTGGCAGCGAACACGCAGCTCTTCCCCGATGCAAAACTCCAGGTCGACCGCGTGCGGGCGATGGACGGTGACGTTCGCTTCAAGGCAGCGTCGATCCAGGCTGGGTCGCTGCCTCTTAAAGAAGTCGCGCTGCATGTAAAGCTCGACGGCGGCGTGCTCGCGCTCGATCCGTTCGAGCTCGTGTTGCCGCAAGGGCGTTTGAGCGGCACGGCGAAGATCGATGCACGCGAGGATGTTCCGAAAACGCGTCTGGACCTGCGCATGAAGAACATTCAGCTCGCGCAACTGAAGGGGAAGGCGCCCGATGCACAGCCTCCGCTGGGCGGCACGCTCGAGGCGCGCGCGGTGTTCGAGGGGCGCGGGGATTCGGTGCACGACTTCCTGGCCAATGCCAACGGCGCAGTGACTGCCATTCTGCCGCACGGCGAGGTTCGCGCCGCGTTTGCGGAGCTCACCGGAATCAATGTCTCGCGGGGTCTCGGGCTTCTGTTGACGGGAGACAAGCAGCAGGCGCCGATCCGCTGTGGTGTGGCTCAGTTCGCGGTTCAGCGTGGCGTGATGCACGCGGAGCATGTGGTGTTCGACACGGAGGACGTTCGCATCACCGGCAGCGGTGAGGTGCGCCTGGGACCGGAAGAGCTCGATCTTTCCATCAAGGGTGAGCCCAAGAAGCTGCGGCTCGCACGTTTGAAGACGCCTGTGGAGATCAACGGTCATCTCCGGAAGCCCTCGATCGGTATCGACGCGGGGAAAACCCTGAAGCAGGGCGCAATCGCGACAGCACTTGGGGCGGCCCTCACGCCGCTTGCTGCGGTGATCGCTTTTGTGGACCCCGGATTGGCGAAGGATGAAAACTGCGCGGCGCTGCTGGCATCGGCGCAAACGCCGCCGCAATCGAAAGGCCAGCCTTGATGGTGAGCCGCGGCGTGTTCTGGAACTCTCGACACTCCATAGAGGCCGCTCGCGCGGCCTCTTTTATATTCGCTTCTATATTTGCTCAGGCGTTTTTCGCTTGACGCTGCATCGCAGCTGCACCGCCGCCTATTTCTTCTTGCGGCCGCTCTTCGATTTCTTGCGCGGCACCTTGGCGCCGGCGCGGCGTGCTTCGGAAAGTCCGATCGCGATCGCCTGCTTGCGACTCTTCACTTTGCGTTTGGAGCGGCCGCTGCGCAGCGTGCCTGCTTTGCGCTCGTGCATCGCGCGCTTCACTTTCTTGCCTGCCTTCTTGCCGTATCGAGCCATGTTGCACCTCGGGGAGGGTCTGCAGCCTCAATGGCTGTACAGCACGCGACGAAGCACGAATCGGGCCTGTAAACGCGGCGAGCCGAACGTTTCGCACGAGAGATGCATGGCGCGTGAAAGACGCGCGCAGGCATACTGCACGCTCGGCCAGACACGAGGCACTCGCCCATGCTTTACGCCATCCTCTGCTACAACTCCGAAGCCATCGTCGAGTCCTGGACGAAGGAAGAGGACGACGCCGTCATGGGCAGGCTGCAGGTGGTGCATGACCGGCTCGCCAAACAGAACAAACTCGGCCCTTCATTGCGGCTGCGGGCCACCACCACCGCGGCGACGCTCCTGAAGGGCCATCAGCCACCGCTCGTTGTCGACGGGCCGTTCGCCGAAACCAAGGAACAGCTGCTGGGTTTCTATGTGGTCGATTGCGACTCGCACGAGGAAGCCATCGAGGTGGCAAAGGATCTCGAGCGTGCGAACCCGGGCGCTGGCGCGTACGAGGTGCGGCCCGTGCGCCTGTTCCTGCCGGGTGGCAAGGTGGCCTGAACGCCGCTCAGTGAGCCGTCTTTCTGCTGTCCGTGGCGAGCCAGGAGCCGATCAGAATGAGCAGGAGGCCGACTCCTGATCCCAGGCCAAAATGCTCGCCCAGGATCCAGACGCCGAGCAGCACGGCCACGGCGGGGTTCACGTAGGTGACCACGGCAGCGCGGGCGGCGCCGGCGTGCGAAATCACGTAGACGAACAGAATCAGCCCGAGCGCGGTGCACACGAGCCCGAGAATCAGCACAGACAGAACCGTTGACGACGAGGGCCATGCACCAGGCACGGTAAGGAGCGCAGGCACGGTGAGCACCACGGTGCCGATGGCTACGCTCGCTGCCACAGTGCCGAGCGGGTCGGTGTCGGTCAGATGGCGTTGAATAATGAGTGGGCCCACCGCGTAACCGACGGTTGCCAGCAGAATGCAGCCCGCACCGATCCACTCGTGTGCGCTGTGAAGTGTGCCGAGTCCGAGCAGCGCCACCACTCCAACCAGGCCGACGATCAGGCCGACGAGCCGGCGCGGCGCCAGATGCTCTTTCACTCCGAGCAGCGGGGCGATCATCACCACCATCAGCGGCACGGCCGCCAGCATGATGCCGGCGAGCGAGGAGCTGACCCACCTCTCGCCGAGCGCAATCAGGTAGAACGGTCCGACCAGCTCCGCGAGCGCAAAAGCCACGATGACCGTGCGGTGCTTGCCGATGTTACGCAGCGCGCCGCGCTTCCACGCCACTGGCAGGAGCAGGAGCGTGCCGAATGCGAGCCGTCCCCACGCCACCCACACGGGTGACAGCTCGACCACCGCTTTCTTGATGAAGAAATAAGGAATGCCCCAGATCAGGCACAGGGCGAGAAAGGCCATCCATACGCGCAGGTTCATGCGGCAAGTCTAGCAATCCGAGCCCGGATTCGAGCGGCGCATTCGGCCGGTAGCCTTCACTGCGCGCCGAACCGCGGTGCTTGGCCCGAACAGCTGGCACGCGCGATCCACGGCGCGATTGCGCGGCAGGAGGGGCTGGTCGCGCTCTATCACGATCGCGTCACACAATGCGCCGCCTCCGGAGGAATGGGGCGGCGTCTTCGTCCACAAAGCGAAGTAGCGCAGAGGCGATATGTGAACCCATTCGTGCCTGCGAAGGGGGATTTCGCACACCCTTCCGCCTCCTGGGGTGGGAGAGAGCGAATGAGAAGGTGGGTTCCGGTCACGCGGCCGCACGCGTGGGTTGTGCTTTTCGCGGCCGTGCTCGGCCTGGCACCTGTATCGGCACTCGCCCAAGCGGATGACTCCGACGCCGTCTCGGCGCAGCTCTCCGAATCCGATCCCGACGTCGTCCCCATCCTGAAGCAGGCGCAAGCGCTCCTTGCCGGGCAGAAGGCCGGCGACGCGTACACACTGCTCACAGCACATGAGCTCGATCTCGGAGGCACGCCTCTCTTCGACTATCTGCTGGGCGTTGCCGCTCTCGACAGCGGCCGGCCGACCGATGCCGCCTTCGCGCTTGAGCGCGTAGTCGCGGCCCAACCGGGCTTCGCGGGTGCGCGCATGGAACTGGCGCGGGCGCAATTTGAGCAGGGTGACTATGCGCTTGCCCGCGCGCAGTTCCAGTATCTCCTGACGCAATCTCCGCCGGGCGCCACGCGCGTAGTCATCGAACGCTACCTCGATAACACTACGCGGCGCGCGCAGGTCGCGAGCTCGCATTGGTCCGCGCTCGCCCAGTTCGGGGCCGGGTACGACAGCAATGCAAACGGCTCGACGAACGAGCAGACGTTCCTCGGGTTCACGCTGAGCCCCCGTAATGTCGAAACATCCTCGTCCTTCGGGGAGCTGACGCTCGGCGTCGGCAACACGGTTGCGCTCGGCCCGCAGAGCGGCCTCATCTCGAGCCTGCAGCTCACGCACCGAGCGAACACCGACGCATCGTTTATAGATCAATCCATCGCGGCGCTCAGCAGCGCGCTCGTGTGGGCCCCCGGTGCAACTCGCTTCAGCGCGGGTGCGGATGGATACACCGGCTGGCTCGATGGCGACAACCACGAGCACGGACTCAATCTCAACCTGGGAGCCTCACGTCGCTACGGCGACTTCGAGGCGGCATTGAGCTTGCGGGGCGGAGCGGTCGAGTACGTGCCGGACGGCCTGCAGATCCTCGACGTGAACCGATATCTGGCCGGTGTCTCGTTCGCCAGACTCAACATCGGCGAGCACTCGGGGCGCGTCGGCGTGGCGCTGCTCGGCGGCCAGGATGACGCGAAGCGTTCGGGCTCGCCCTACGGCAACGATCGCTACGGCGCGCGGCTGTTCGCGAGCTGGTTGCTGAAGCCGCAGTCGAGCCTCTACCTGGAGGTCTCCGAGATGAGCACGGACTACGACGGGCGCTTCTTCGGTGACCGCCGGCGGGATGATCTGTTCGCCGCCACCGTCTCGCTCGACTTCCAGAATTTTCCCGCTGCCCGATGGAGCGTGGCGCCGCGCGTGCGCTACATGAAGAACGACTCGAACATTTCTCTGTACGGGTACGACCGCGTCGAAGCGGTGGTCACCATCGGCCGCGGCTTCTGAGGCGCATGAGAATCCATATGACAATCCGCACGAGTCTGCTGGCGGTGTGCCTTCTGTGTTCCGCACAGGCGGCTTTTGCAGCGGCTGGCAAGGTGCTCTTCGTCGCCGGGTCAGTGAATCTCGAGCGCAATGCCACACGCGCGCTCAAAGTGGGCGATTCGCTCGACCTTGGCGATGTCATCGTGACGGGCGAGCAGTCTCGCGCACAGCTTCTGATGGCGGACGGCGCCCGCATTGCTATGCGTGCGAGCTCTCGTTTCCGCATCGATGAGCTCGCATTGCCTTCGAACGTGCAGCAGCCGGGTATGGCTGTAGCAGTGGCGTCTTCGGGCAAGAGCGTGGGCACGTTGCTGAAGGGCGGCTTCAGCACGCGTGATGGTGCCATCGGCAAGAGCAACCCGTCCGCATTTGAGATGCATACACCGATCGGAACGCTCGGTATTCGCGGCACGTATTACACCGCTGTGTTCTGTCGCGGCGATTGCACGGACGCGCCTGGTTTGCCCGCTGGTCAGCCAATTCCAGACGGGCTCTATCTTGCGGTCGACGAAGGCACCATCACGTTCGACGGCCGCGGGCTGGCACTGGTACTCACGGCGCCGCGCTTCGAATTCATTCCGCTGGAGACGAGCGACCCGCAGCAGCTCACGGACCCGCCGTCATTCCTGCGTAACGACGGCGCCGGTGCTCTGCAAGTGGCCGGCCGTGTCGTACGAATCGCCGCGAATGGCGGCGGCGAGCTGCAGAAATTCAACGATCGCCGCAGCCCGAATGACGGTGATTCACCCGCCGCCATCGAGCTGACTCAGACGGAGCAAGGTCAGAAGCGGCCTGAGCAACAAGTCGAAGCCACTTCACCGCTCGGCCGTACGGTCGACTTCACGGACCCTGTGCTGCCGATTCCGCAGCAGACCAGCGTCGCGGCGGTAGTGCCGGCGAATTCCGGTCAAGCGAGTTTCGGTACGAGCGCGACGGAACTGAGTAGCACGCTCGCGTACAACGGAGCCGACAGTCTCATTCAGTTCGATGCTCCTTCAGGTGCAGGCGCGGCGGCGGCGATGGGCACTTATGTGTCTGGCACGGCGGCACTGGTGGATGCCGGCAGTAATGGCGCGAGCGGCATACACTGGGGCCGCTGGGCCACGGGCCTCGCGTCAATCAATACTCTGGGTGGTGTGCAGACTCTGGATCTGGCCAATGCGAGTCTGCATTGGATCACGGGTCCGTCGTTCGAGCTGGTGCCAACGCTGCCCGTTTCAGGATCCACGAGCTTCATTCTCGCGGGCGGCACGAGCCCCACCGACACGAGCGGCCATGCTGGCGCGCTGAGTGGTGCCGTGCTCTCGGCGGATTTCACCGCCCAACAGGTCTCTACTACGCTCTCGCTCGACGTGAACGGCTACAACTGGTTTGCGAGTGGAACTGGGTCGATCGCCGCGGGCACCGTGCGTTTCGGCGGAAACTTCAGTGCCGTGCGGGTCGACGGCAGGGTGCCGGGCTCCGGCAGCTTCAGCGGCTTCTTTTCAGCCGGCGCTACCACTCCAGATCAGTTGAATGGAGCAGGGTTGAGCTATGTTCTGACGGACAGCCTCCAGCAGCTCGGCACCGTGTCAGGCGTCATGGGATTCATTCCGGGTACGGTCCAGACGCCGACGCCTCCTGTGGTGCAGCAGGATCTCGCGTACTCGACTGGCACCCTCATTCAGACCGATCTCGTCGGCGCGCCTACCACCGATACCGATGCGCAGCTTGCGCGCGATGCGAACGGTGATCTCGCAGCGTTCGTCGCACCGTTGCCGGCAGGGGCGTCGGGCACATTGCAGATCGGCACTGCGAGCGTTGCCAACGCGGGTTCCGATGCAGCTACCGGCCTCAGATGGGGCCGCTGGGAGGCGGGCATCGCGAACGTGACAACGGCAGGCGCGACACAACCGAGCGATCTCAGCAGCGAAGCCCTGCACTGGATCATCGGTACTGGCTTCGGGGCTGCGCCGGCACTTCCGCAAACCGGGGCGGCGGGCTACACGCTCGTCGGCAACACCGATCCAACGGATCAGAGCACGAACGTCGGCACGCTGGCCGCCGCGAGTTTCTCCGCGGATTTCACGAATCGGATTGTCACGAGCGCACTCAGCGTGAACATTGCCGGCAACAGCTGGTTCGCGAGCGGCACGGGCACGTTCACGGCGGGCAGCAGGCTCTTCAGCGGCACGTACGATCAGGGTGGCATCAACAATCTGATTCGCACCAACGGCCACTTCTCGGGATTTTTCACGGTGCCACGCTTCGGCGGTGGCAGCGTGGACGGCGCGGGGCTCGCGTACAACATCCAGGGAAACCTGCCGGGTCCAGGCATCGTCAGCGGCGTCGCCGCGTTTGAACAGGGGCCGGATGCGCCACTGACGCCGCCGGCCTTGCAGCAGCGTGACATCGCAGCGACGGTCCCGGCGCCTGGCCTGTCGGCGGTTGTATTCACCACTGCCCCGACGGACTACGCAGTCGACACCGAGTTCAACCTGACGAAGCTGCTCGGTCTCGACAACTCCGACCCGCCGGCACCCACCGCATACGACATCGGGACCAGCAGCGTCGTCGAATCAGGGGCTGATGCGCTCCTGATGCTGCGTTGGGGCCGATGGTCGGGCGGTATGGTGAACGTCACCAATCTGTCGAGCGGACAGGCCTCCACCCTCGATCTCTCGCAAAGCAGCCTGCACTGGGTGGAAAGCGCGGATGCTGCGAAACCTCCCGTTATTCCGACGAGTGGAGTCGCGAGCTACCAGCTCGCGGCCTGGACCACGCCTACCGACCGCGCCGGTAATTCTGGCACGCTCAACAGCGCAACGTTCGACGCGAACTTCACCACCCAGACGGTCGCCAGCAAACTGAACCTGACGATCAACACTCTGAACTGGACGGTGAACGGCCAGGGTGTCATCGGTGCGCAGGCGGGGCTGCCGGCCCACCAGTTCGCGGGCTCGTATGCAACGGGCACGATCAATCCGATCCAGGACACCGCGACAGGTAGTTTCAGCGGCTTCTTTTCGTCTCCCGGCGGCAAGACACCCGGCGTGCCGGGAGGTGTCGGACTCACCTACACACTCAGGGACGGTCAGGGTCTCAGCTCGGTGGACGGCGCGGTCGTCTTCCGCGGTCCGTGACGCAGACGCCCCAGGAGCCGCGAAGTCGAGGATATGTTTCATACGTTGCAGGACGACGCGCAATTCGACGGCGACCGCTTCGCTCATGCGCTCGCGCTGCTGCATTCGGCCCACTAATACTAAGGTCGCACCCGCGATTTTCCGGCCCGTGAGCGTTGTGAGCCGAGTCACATTCACGCCGGCCGGCGAGCGCTGCAGCGCCGCTACAATGCTGTTCGCGATCACTAGCAGCCTGTTGGGCTTGCGACCCGGGCGTAGCTACGCGCCGCGGCAGGCGGCAAAAACCACGCTTTTTGCCGCCGGAAACGCAGCTGCCGTCCGAAAAAAGCGCCGCAGGCGACTTTTTTCCAATTAACTAGAGTAGGGATGAGTGAAGAACAATTCGAGTCGCGCAGAGTCTGCAGAATCCATCGAGAATGTGTCCGAGCGCCGCTATCCCGCCGACCGTCGCAAGGGAACACTGCGCGCTCTGCTTCAAGGCAGCTTCACGCCGCGCCGTCGCGGCTCCCGTCGGGACGGGGAGCAGAGCTTTGCGGCCGTGGATTGGCACCACCCGCAATGGCTCGCCGTCGCCATGCTTACGCTCCTCATGTCGGTTGGGGACGCGCTGCTCACCATGGCGCTGCTCCAGCGCGGTGCGTACGAGGCGAATCCCTTCATGGCGCCCCTGGTCCATGGCAATCCACTCGCCTTCGCGCTGATCAAGATCGGCCTCACCGCGAGCGGCATCACCGTCCTCACCGTGCTGGCCCGGACGCGCGTTTTTGGCCGGGTACCGGTTGGCGTGATCCTCTACGCGGTGCTGTTCGCGTACGCCGTGCTCGTCAGCTACGAGTTCTGGCTGCTCGAAACCTTGCTGGATGTCGCCTCCGACCCCATCTAAGACGCAGTTGGGCGGTTACCGGCCGCAAGCTGTGCGGCAATCGCGTTTTCTCGCGGTCGGCATTCCGTTAAACTGCGGACCCGCTTGCTTTTTTCGCCATGCTCGAACACACACCGCTGTACGGCGGCAACGCCGACTACCTGGACTCGCTTTACGAGCAGTATTTGCGCAATCCGGCGAGCCTCGATGCTCGCTGGCGCGAGTACTTCGAGCGGTTGGCACCCGCCGTCTCGAGCGAGCCTACCCACGCCGTCATCCGCACGGGCATTGCCGAACGGGCTCGCCAGGCGCCAGTCGGCGCGACCAGCTCCGAGACACAGGGCGGTGACAACGCCAAACAGGCTGCCGTTTCCCGGCTGATCCAGATCTGGGTCAACCGCGGGCACCTGGTTGCGAAGCTCGACCCGCTCGGGCTCCTCGAGCGCGAGCGTCCGAGCGTGCTCAGCCTCGGCTACTTCGGCCTGAGCGAGAGCGACCTCGACACCGAGTTCTTCACCGCCAGCCGTACGGACGCCATTCCCCCCAGGATGAAGCTGCGGGACATTCTGGCGCTGTTCGAACGCATCTACGGCGGCACGATCGGCGCGGAGTTCGCGCACGTATCCAATTCCGAGGAACGCCTCTGGCTCCAGGACCAGTTCCAGTCGGGGCGTCTTCAATATAAGTTCCCGGTGGAGGAACGCCGGAACATCCTCTGGCAGCTCACCGCCGCCGAAGGTCTCGAGCGTTACCTGCACACGAAATACGTGGGCCAGAAGCGGTTCTCGCTCGAAGGGGGCGATGCCCTCGTTCCGCTCTTCGACGATCTGATCCAGCGCGCGGGCGTGGTCGGCGTCGAAGAGGTGGTCGTCGGCATGGCGCATCGTGGGCGCCTCAACATGCTGGTGAACATTCTCGGCAAGTCCCCGTCGGTGCTGTTCTCGGAGTTCGAGGGCAAGTACGACACGAGCCAATCCAAAGGCTCCGGGGATGTGAAGTATCACAAGGGATTCTCCGCGGACCTGCGCACGCCTTCTGGCAACGTGCACGTGGTGCTCGCGTTCAACCCGTCGCATCTCGAAGTCGTGGATGCGGTCGTCGAGGGATCGGTGCGCGCTCGGCAGGAGCGTCGCGATGACTCGCGCGGCGATCGCGTAGTCCCGATTCTGGTTCACGGCGATGCCGCGTTCGCCGGGCAGGGCGTGGTCATGGAAACCATGCAGCTGTCGCAGGCTCGCGGTTTCTATACCGGTGGCACGGTCCATGTGATCGTGAACAACCAGGTGGGCTTCACCATCTCGAATCCGCACGACGCACGCTCGACCATGTACGCGAGCGACGTGGCGAAGATGCTCGAAGCGCCGATTTTCCACGTGAATGCGGACGATCCGGAGGCCACGGTGTTCGTCACCCGCCTCGCGCTCGAGTACCGCATGCGTTTCCACAAGGACGTGGTCATCGACCTGTTCTGCTATCGCCGCCACGGCCACAACGAGGCCGACGAGCCGGCGGCCACGCAACCGGTCATGTACAGCGTCATCCGCAAACATCCGACGGTGCGTCAGCTTTACGCGGACCGCCTGGCTTCCGAAGGCGTGCTCACCGCTGACGACGCGGCGGGCATGGTCGAGCAATACCGCCAGGGGCTGGACGAAGGCCGCCCGCAGGCGCGTGCCTCGCTCGGCATGATCGGGAACAAGTACACCGTCGACTGGAGCAAGTACACGGCCGCGGACTGGACCGAACGGGTGCAGACGGGCCTGGAGCTCAATCGGCTCCGCGCGCTCGGCGAACGCATCCTGTCCTATCCGGCGGACTTCACGCTGCATCCGCGCGTTGCGCAGGTGATGGCAAATCGCAAGAAGATGCTGGCCGGCGAGCTGCCGTTCGACTGGGGTTGCGCCGAGACACTGGCCTACGCCTCGATCCTCGAAGACGGGTTCTCCGTGCGCCTCTGCGGTCAGGACAGCGGGCGCGGCACCTTCTTCCACCGGCATTCGGTGCTGCACGACCAGAAGTCCGACGCCACATACATTCCGCTGCAGCACGTGACCGAGCGCCAGCCGCGCTTCCAGGTCATCGATTCCGTGCTGTCCGAAGAAGCGGTCATGGGCTTCGAGTACGGCTACTCGACCACCGAGCCCGACGCACTCGTCATCTGGGAAGGTCAGTTCGGCGATTTCGCGAACGGCGCCCAGGTGATCATCGATCAGTTCATCAGCTCGGGTGAAGCGAAATGGGGCCGGCTCTGCGGGCTCACGCTGTTCCTGCCGCATGGTTACGAAGGGCAGGGACCGGAGCATTCCTCCGCACGCCTCGAGCGCTTCCTGCAACTCTGCGCGGAAATGAATATTCAGGTCGTGGTGCCGTCCACGCCTGCGCAGATGTTCCACATGCTGCGCCGGCAGATGCTGCGTCCTATCCGCAAGCCGCTCATCGTCATGACGCCGAAGAGTCTGTTGCGTCACGAGCTGTCCGTCTCCGCGCTGGAAGATCTCACGCGCGGCAGCTTCGATACCGTGATCGGCGAAATGGAAGACCTTCCGCCTGCACCAGTGCGGCGCGTGGTGTTCTGCAGCGGCAAAGTGTATTTCGATCTGCTGAAGACCCGTCGCAAGGAAAGCATTCGCGACGTGGCGCTCGTGCGCATCGAGCAGCTCTATCCGTTCCCGGCCGAGGAATACGAGGCCGTGCTGCGGAAGTACCCGAACGCCCGCGAGATCGTGTGGTGCCAGGAAGAGCCGCAGAACCAGGGCGCGTGGTACCAGATCCGGCATCGCCTGCAGGAGATTGCCGGCGTCCATCGGGACGTGTTCTACGCTGGCCGCGCCTCAGCCGCCGCGCCGGCAACCGGCCTCAGCAAGATCCATGAAGCGGAGCAGAATGCGCTGGTCGAGACCGCGCTGCACGCCACGGCAACCGATGAAACGGTAACGCTGCCGGCGTCGGCTGCCGCAACGCTATTGAGGAAAAGTTCGTGACCACTGAAATCCGCGTACCGCAGCTTCCCGAGTCCGTTGCCGATGCCACGCTCGTCACGTGGCACAAGCAGCCCGGGGACACGGTGAAGCGAGATGAAAACCTGGCGGATCTCGAGACCGACAAGGTCGTCCTCGAAGTGCCGGCGCCCATGAATGGCGTGCTGCGTGAGCTGAAAGTGGAGAACGGTGCCACGGTTACGAGCGGGCAGGTGCTCGCGGTCATCGACGAGAGTGCCGCTGGAGCGTCAGCGCCGGCAGCGAAGGCGGCTCCGGCTGTCGCGGCCAAGGCTGCTGCACCGGCCACCGCAAACGGCGGCGGTGCGGTGGATGCCGGCAAGCTCAGTCCGTCGGTGCGGCGGCTGGTCGAAGAGAACAAGCTCGATCCGACGGGCATTCCCGCATCGGGTCGTGATGGGCGGCTGACGAAGTCAGACATCGTCGGCTATCTGGACAAACAGGGCGCTGCTGCTCCGGCCGCCGCCGCGCCCGCGGCTCGCGCTCCGGCGCCGGCCGCCAAGCCCGGGGCGCCGAAGGCTCCGGGTACTCCGCGCACTGCGCGTGCGGAGCAGCGCGTGGCCATGACTCGCCTGCGTCAGCGCGTGGCGCAGCGCCTCGTGGAGGCGCAGTCCACGCAAGCGCTGCTCACATCGTTCAACGAAGTTGATCTCACCGCCGTGCAGGAGCTGCGCGCGCGATACAAGGATCGCTTCGAGAAAGAGCACGGTGTGAAGCTCGGCTTCATGTCGTTCTTCGTGAAGGCCTCGATCGAGGCGCTGAAGAAGTTTCCGGTGGTCAATGCCACCGTGGACGGCACGGACATCGTCTACCACGAGTACTACGACATCGGCGTCGCCGTCTCGACGGACCGTGGCCTCATGGTGCCCGTCATTCGTGACGCCGATACCAAGGGCTTCGGCGACATCGAAAAAGAGATCGGCGCGTATGCCGCGAAGGCGCGCGATGGAACCATCGGCATCGACGATCTGACCGGCGGCACGTTCACCATCACCAACGGCGGCGTGTTCGGCTCGCTCATGTCGACGCCCATCGTCAATGCGCCGCAGAGCGCGATCCTCGGGATGCACAAGATCCAGGAACGGCCCATGGTGGTGAACGGCGAGATCAGGATCCGGCCCATGATGTATCTCGCCGTGACCTACGATCACCGCATCATCGACGGGCGCGAGGCCGTGCAGTTCCTCGTCACCGTGAAGGACTGCCTGGAAGACCCGGGCCGGATGCTGCTGCAGGTCTGATCCGGCCTGCCCGCACCCTTCGCGCGGAGGAGCCCGGGCTCCTCCTTCGGATACCTCACGTGCACTTGAAGTTTCAGGCCGTGCCCCGCATAGCCTGTAAGTTCGGTAATCTGCGCGCCGTTGTTACGTCCGCCCCTCTACGCCTGAGCTTTTTGAGGAACGTCCATGGCTGAGCCGACTGCAACTCAATTCGATGTCATCGTGATCGGCGGTGGCCCGGCCGGCTATCCGGCGGCGATCCGCGCGGCGCAGAACAAGTTGAGCGTGGCGTGCATCGATGAATGGAAGAATCTCGATGGCACCGCGGCGTTCGGTGGCACATGTCTGAATGCGGGCTGCATTCCTTCCAAGGCGCTGCTGGAATCCTCCGAGCTGTTTCATCGCGCGCAGACGGAATTTGCAGTCCACGGTATTCAGGTCTCGGGAGTCGGCCTCGACCTCGCCGCCATGCAGAAGCGCAAGGCCGGCGTCGTCAAGACGATGACGGGCGGCATCCTCACGCTGTTCAAGGCCGCGGGCGTCACGCCGCTTCAGGGCCACGGCAAGCTGCTGCCGGGCAAGCGCGTTCAATACACCGCGCACGATGGCAGCACGCGGGAGCTCACCGCGAAGAACGTCATCCTCGCTTCGGGCTCCACGCCCATGGAGCTGCGCTCCGCCGCGTTCGACGGGAAGGACATCGTCGACTCCTGGGGTGCTCTCGAATTCGATGCTGTGCCGAAGCGCCTGGGCGTCATTGGCGCCGGGGTCATCGGGCTCGAGCTGGGCAGTGTGTGGCGTCGGCTGGGGAGCGAAGTCGTCGTGCTCGAAGCGCTGCCGGACTTCCTCGCCATTGCGGACCAGCAGGTCGCGAAAGAAGCGCTGCGGCACTTCAAGAAGCAGGGGCTGGATGTTCGCCTCGGTGCGAAGGTCACCGGCGCGAAAGTCGAGGCGGGTGCCGTGAATGTGAGCTACACGGACGCCAAGGGGGCGCAGTCCCTCACGGTCGACAAGCTCGTCGTGGCGATCGGCCGCCGGCCCTTCACGAAAGATCTGCTGGCAGAGGGCACGGGCGTGCAACTCGATGAGCGCGGTTTCATCGAGGTCGACCACGAGTGCCGCACCGGCGTCGAAGGCATCTGGGCGGTCGGGGATTGCGTGCGCGGCCCGATGCTGGCGCACAAGGGCAAGGAAGAAGGCGCCATGGCCGCGGATCTCATCGCGGGCAACTTCGGCGAAGTGAATTACAAGACCGTGCCGTCCGTCATCTACACCGCGCCGGAGATTGCGTGGGTCGGCCAGACGGAAGAGCAGGTGAAGGCGAGCGGCCGTGCCCACAAGACGGGCGTGTTCCCGTTCCTGGCCAGCGGCCGGGCACGTGCCATGGAGGCAGCGCAGGGCTTCGCGAAAGTCGTGGCCGCACAGGACAACGATGAGATCCTCGGCGTCCATATCATCGGCCCGCTCGCGGGTGAGCTGATCGCCGAAGCGGTGCTCGCCATGGAATACTCGGCTAGCACTGAGGATCTGCAGCGCACGATCCATGCGCATCCCACGCTGTCCGAAGCCGTGCACGAAGCCGCGCTGGCGGCAGACAAGCGCGCCATCGACTCGCTCAACCGCTGATCAGGGCGTCTACTTCGACTCGACTTCGTCCACGTCCGTCTGCCCGGTGAGGCGGCGGCGGATGTGGGACCACGAGACGCCTACCGCGAGGATCATGGCGAAGACGAAGAGCACGATCCACGCCATGGCGGCAGTGTTGTGCGGGTCGAGCCAGCCCCACGAAACCACCAGCCAGATCACTGCTGCGAAGAAGGCCACCACGAGCGCCACGCCGAGCAAGCCGATGGAACGCATCGTGGCCGTGAGGAACACGAGCCAGCCGGCCAGCAGCAGCACACCGACCACTGCTTCGAGCGGGGTCACTCGCGGAAGCGAGCTCGCGACCCAGTGATAGAACGAATGGCCGGTCGGGTTGAAGGTGAACATCACGAGGACGATCGCCGCCAGCAGGCGTAGTGCGAAGCCCAGAGGGGTGAATGCTTCCATCGTCTTTGCCACCTGCTCAGTCCGCGCCGTCTTCCAGGCACTTCTTCGGCTCTTCCGCCTGCAGATCCTTCACGGAGACATCCACCCACGCGCCGGCCTGCTGGCGTTGCAGGCGTGATGTGGCCACCAGCGCGATCATCGTGTAGCCATCCTTCGTGGCCTTATCCAGCGCGATCATCGTGCAGCCCGCGGCGACGACGGTGATCTTGCCCTGGTGCCAGCCGCCTTCGATTCCGCTGCCCTCGATTCGCACGACAGTTCCCTTGGCGAGACCGCCGGCAAACGCCGTCGCTACGCAGCAGGCCAGCGACAGCAGCCAGACGCGGCCGAGCAGAGTGATCGGTGACTTCAGACGCATGCGTCTTTCTTCCAGAGCGGGCTTCCGATCTGGGGATTGTGCATGAAGCACGCCGCGTGGCGATAGACGCGGTGCTATCGCTTCTTCCGCGGTGGCGGGGTCGGCGGTGTGACGCGAGGAGGAGCGGGCTGCGGCTTCATGTATCGGCTCACAGCAGCCTGAACAGCCGCAATGGCTTCAGTCGCGAATGCGGCCGCCTTCTCGGGGATCGTGGGAGGCTTGGGATTCTCGCGCAGGCGCTGCGCGCGCGAAGCGAGTGGCGCGTCGTCGCCGTAGTCGTGCGGAAGGATGCGGTAGTTCTGCTCGTTCGGCGCGCCGAGTGGAACGAACCGGGAGCTCCCGCGCGGTGGCACGGGCGAGCGCGATTGAGCGAGCGGTGCCCGCGCCGGGTGTGCGCTGACTCTTGGCGCTTGAGGAGCGCTGGATGGCGGCGCCTGAGCTGTTCGCGGCCGCGTCGCCGACGGTATCGGCAGTGTTCTTGCGGGCGGCGGCACCGGCACGTGCCGTGCTTTCTCCGGCGGTGCCTCGTCTTCGGCATTCACCTCGGCTTCCGCCGACGCCCGTTCCAGCGCGGCTTCGAGTTGGCTCTCCTCGAGCGGATACGCCAGCATGTCGAACAGCTTGAACGGCCCGAGCTTCCCGCGCAGCAGCGCCCGGCGGCTGGGCTCGATCGCAAGGATGCGGACCACGTTCGGCCAGCGCTTGGCGACCTGGCTCAGGAGCTCGAGCCCGGAGCCGTCCTCCAGCCGCTCGCACGCGACGATCACATCGAATGGGTTGGCCCGCAGCAGGTCGACGCACGTGGCCTTGCTGGTGGCGACATCCAGCTCGAACGCCCGTGCGATGCCCGCGAGCATCTCGGAATCCTGATCCACAACCAGAACACGCATGACGGCGCTCGAATGTCCCCGCGCATTTCGTAGATTCTGCATCCTCGCATCCCCTGACCGGTCCTGACCGTCCGTCGTCCCAGGTCCGGCCGAGCATCCTGTCGGCGGTGGCTGAGGCGGTGGCAATCCTGCCGCCAGGCCTCAAATTAGCGCGTCGGGGGTGCTCGGCAGACAGGCGTACATCACGCTTTCGGCACGGCAAACCAGCAGCGAGACCAAAGTCCGCCTCGCCGGTCCGGCTCACCTCCAGGCGCAGCTGCCCGGCAGGGGGGCTCAGTGCAGGCGGCGTGCAGAGATCACGTTTGGCACCGACGACAGCCGCCGCAGGACTCGCGCGAGCTGCTCGAGGTCCCGCACCGCCAGGCGCGTGGTGAAGTGCGCGATGGCGGTGGCCTGGTCCGTGATGGTGTTCATCTCCTCGATGCTGAGATGTTCCAGCGCGATGACATCCGTGAGATCACGCAAAAGGCCGCGGCGGTCGTAGGCGGATATCGCGAGCTGCACGCTGAGCGTGTCGTCACCTGTGGTCCATTCAACGTTGAGCGCGCGCTCCGGTTTGACGGCTCGCATGCGCGCAAGCGCCGGGCAATCGCTTCGGTGGATGGTGACGCCGCGGCCCAGCGTGACGTACCCCGTGATCGGTTGCGGGCGGATCGGCGCGCAGCAGCGCGCGAGCGTGGTGGGCAGATCGCCGACCCCTTCGATTTCCACCAGCGACCCGCGCTTCTTCTTGCTCGGGCGCTTGGGAACGCGGATGGCCCGCGGTTCCGGCGGCTGGATCAGCCGCTCCGCGGCCTGCACGAGCTGCGTCACCGTGATCTCGCCTTCACCCAGCAGCTGGTGGAGATGCTCGAGATCCGACACTTTCAATTCCTGCACGAGTGCCGACATGAGCTCGGGCCCAGCATCGATACGCGCGAGCTCGCGCTCGGCGATGACACGCCCGGCCGCGCGGTTGTCTCCGACGTCCAACTTTCGGAACCACGCGCGTACTTTCGCGCGGTTGCGCGGCGAGACGAGGTAGCCCTGCTCAGGGGCCAGCCAGTCGCGGCTCGGAGCGAGATGCTTTCCCGTGATGATCTCGACGATCTCGCCGTTCTGCACCTGGTAGTCGAGCGGCACGATGCGGCCGTTCACCTTCGCGCCACGGCAGCGATGCCCGAGGTTCGTGTGCACGTGATACGCAAAGTCGAGCGGTGTCGCGCCGCGCGGCAGATCGACCACTTCACCCTTCGGCGTCAGCGCATAGACGCGATCCTCGAAGAGCTCGCTGTGCACACGCTCGAGAAAGTCCCGCTCTGCATCGGCAGACTCCTGCGGCTCGAGCAGCCGCCGCACCCACTCGATCTTGCGTTCGTACTGCGCGTCCCGCGCGCCGCCTTCCTTGTACTGCCAGTGGGCCGCCACGCCGAGCTCGGCGTGCTCGTGCATCTCGTTCGTGCGGATCTGCACTTCGACGCTTTGGCCCTGCGGCCCGATGACGGCCGTGTGGATCGAACGGTAGAAGTTGCCTTTGGGCGTGGCGATGTAGTCGTCGAACTCGCCTGGAATGTAGGGCCACAGGCTGTGCACGACGCCCAGGGCGCCGTAGCAGTCCGGCACGGAAGCCACGACGATGCGCACGGCGCGCACGTCGAAGACCTCGTCGAATGCGAGGTGCTTGCGCTCCATCTTCCGAAAGATGCTGTAGATGTGCTTGGGTCGGCCGTAGACCTCGGCGGTGACGCCTGCCTTCTTCAGCTCCCCGCGCAGCGTTTCGCATAGCGCCTCGATGTAGCGCTCGCGGTCTGCGCGGCGCTCGTTCAGCGCTGCCGCGATGTGCCTGTAGTCGTCGGGCTGGAGATGGCGGAACGCGAGGTCTTCCAGCTCCCACTTGAGCTGCCATACCCCTAGCCGATTCGCCAGTGGCGCGAGCACTGCACGAGCCTCCACGGCGAGACGCTCGCGGTCTTCTGCAGACAGCTCCTTCGCGTGCCGCAGCTTCACGAGCTGCTCGGCAAGATGCGCCAGCACTAGCCGCGGATCGCTGACCACGGCGAGGAGCATCTTGCGTACAGTTTCCGCCTGGCGCGCATCCAGGCCGAGCGCGGGAGACCAGTCCCGGGGCAGCCCGATGTCGCCAAGCCGCTGCAGATCCACCGCGATCTTCGCGGCCGCGGGGGAGGCAAGGTGCTCGAGTTTTTCGGGGGTCAGCCCGTCCTGACCGACCATCGGCCGCACGAGCAGCGCGTTCGCCAGCTCGGCGTTCTCGGTCAGCGCGCCGATGAGCTCCGCCGCCTCGGCACCATGCCCGAGCGCCATCTGCGCAACGGAGCTTGCCTGCTCCAGTGCGGCGCGTGTGCGGGCCAGCGAGGCGAGAATTTCAGGCGGGCAAAAGTGAGCGATTTCCACGGGAATTCATAGGAAAGCAATAGCGGAATCGAGGCCAGCTTCAGCGTGTCGTTGGCGGCGTTTGCAGCTATCATACCCGCCTCGATTTTCCGGCGACTCATGGCAGGTCATAGCAAGTGGGCTAACATCCAGCATCGCAAAGGCGCGCAGGACAAGAGGCGGGGCAAGATTTTCAGCAAGCTCATCCGCGAGATTTCCACGGCGACCCGGATTGGCGGTGCGGATCAAGGCTCGAATGCGCGGTTGCGGCTCGCCGTAGACAAGGCGCGTGCCCGAACCATGCCGAATGACACCATCGAGAGCGCCATACGGCGCGCCGTCGCCGAGGGCGGTTCTGCCATCCCGGACGCCGTGAGATACGAAGGTTACGGCCCCGGCGGCGCCGCACTCATGGTCGATTGCCTCACGGACGATCGCAATCGCACCGTCGCCGAAGTGCGGCAGGTGTTCGCCGAGCACGGCGGCAGTCTCGGGGCGGAAGGCTCGGTCGCGTATCTGTTCAACCAGGTGGGGCTCATGAGCTACCCGCCCGGCACGAATGTGGATCGCCTCATGGAGGCCGCGCTCGATGCCGGTGCCGAAGACGTGCTGGCAAGCTCGGATGGTTCCCTCGACGTGCTGACAGACCCGCTGGATTTCGAAACCGTGCGGGCGCGCCTGACGGCGGATGGCTTCGCCGCCGCGGATGGCGAGATTACGCAGCGGGCGGCGATACCGGCCGTGCTGGAAGGCGAGGCGGCCGAGTCGATGGTGCGCCTCCTCGATCATCTCGAAGACCTGGATGACGTCCATGAGGTCTACTCGAATGCCGAGATACCGGTCGACGTCCTGGCGCGCGTTTGATCCAGGCGCCTTGGCCGGCGGCGCACGCGTCGCGCCGGCAAAGGCAGCCCCGGTCATCCGGCTGAGCGCGGTTGCGAACCCGCGCATCCTGGGGCTCGACCCTGGCTCGCGTCGCACGGGCTACGGCGTCATCGAATGCGGGGATACGAACAGTGTGCCGGTAGCGCACGGCTGCATCGCTGCGACAAATGGCACGTTTAGCGAGCGCCTGCGGCAGATATTTGAAGGCGTGCAGGCGCTCATCGAGCGTTACCAGCCGAATGAAGTGGCAGTGGAGCGAGTCTTCCTGAACCGAAATGTGGAAAGTGCGTTGAAGCTCGGGCATGCGCGCGGCGGATCAATTCCTCGGTCGAGTGTGTACCGGGACCGGCTGCCTTGAGCAAGCGCGTTGCTTCCGCGGGCCGGTAGCCCAGCGCCACCAGCGCACCAAAGGCTTCGCTCTCCGGGTTCGCACCCGCAGTAGCCGTGACGACCGTGC